>Ga0208490_100221_pt1 | contig 45697 bp, 45 predicted proteins | sample SubbioAug_CSWold_FD_184818 | JGI IMG/M metagenome (GOLD analysis project Ga0208490, IMG submission 184818) | Serpentinite rock and fluid subsurface biosphere microbial communities from McLaughlin Reserve, California, USA - CR11Aug_CSWold (SPAdes) | ecosystem: Environmental > Terrestrial > Deep...
GAAGCGCCGGGAAGGGGATCCAGCCGTGACGGCCGATGAAGGCCCCCGCGTCCCGCTGCATGAACCTCACAACTTGATCCCCTTCCCCTGCGCCGCAAGCGGCTCCGGCCGGGGATGACACCGAGGGGGATGGAATTGCGGAAGCCGGTTCTCGCCCGAGGTTCACCCCGGCCTGTTCCCCCCACTCAGCGGATTCCCCTCGTCCCAGCCATATCGCATCACGTCGAAGCGCATCGACCTCGCGTCCACCATCAGCAGCCGGCCCACCATGCCTTCGCCGAAGCCGGTGATTTCGCGGATGACTTCCATCGCCATGAGCGAGCCCATCACGCCGGCGAGGGCGCCGAGGATTCCGGCTTCCGCGCAGGTGGGGATGGCGCCGGGCGGGGGCGGATCGGGGAAGAGGCAGCGGTAGGTGGGGTTGGGGCGACCGTCCGGGCGGTTTTCGAAGGGGCGGAGCGTCGTCAGCGTGCCGTCGAACTGGCCGAGCGCTGCGGTGACGAGGGGCTTTCGCTCGTGGAAGCAGGCGTCAGAAACGGCGTAGCGGGTCGTGAAATTGTCCGAGCCCTCGGCGACGATGTCGTAGCCGCGAACCAATTCGCGAGCGTTGTCGGGGGTGATGCGCAGGGCATGGGTCTCGACGCTCACATGCGGGTTGAGGCGGGTGATGGCGTCGGCGGCGCTCTCGACCTTGGGGCGGCCGATATCGGGCGTGCCGTGGATCACCTGGCGCTGCAGGTTGGAGAGATCGACATGGTCGTCGTCGACGATGCCGAGCGTCCCCACCCCCGCGGCTGCGAGATATTGCAGCAGCGGCGCGCCGAGGCCGCCCGCCCCGATCGCCAGCACCCGCGCGGCCTTCAGCTTGGCCTGTCCCGGCCCGCCGATATCGGAGAGCAGGAGATGGCGGGAATAGCGTTCGATTTCATCGGATGAGAGGCTCATGCCTGTTTGTAGGCATGGGCGGGACGGCTGGGAAGTGGTTTTGCGCCCATCACCACCAGCCTCGGCAGCCTCGTCGACGGGGCGGGGCGGTTCTGCTATCTGCAGATGCACCAACTGTCGGGGGGAATCAGGTGAGGGGAGCACGCGTCGTCCTTTGCGCCGATGAATTCGGCCTCACGGAAGGAGTGAGCTACGGCATTCTCGATCTCGTGGGAATGAGGCGCATCTCCGCTGTTTCCGTGCTGTCGAAGGGCGCGGCGTGGGCGAGCACCGGGCCTGAGCTGGCGCGGTGTCGGCCCGACATCGGCATCGGGCTGCATCTCGACATCATCGCCCGCATCGGGCGCTCGGACACCCAGACGGCAACCGAGATCGCCCGCCAGATCGCGCTCTTCTCCGACGTCACCGGCTTCACGCCCGATTTTATCTCCGGACGCGGCAATGCGCATGTGCTGCCCCACATCCGGCAAGGCCTGTTCCTGGCGCTGGAGCGAACCGGCCTCGCAACCGGGACCTGGCTGCGCGATCCGTCCGAGCGGCTGCCTGCGATCCTGCGGCGCGGACGGGGGATGCCGAAGGCGCTGGCGGCAAACGCAATGGCGCTGGGCTTCGCACAGAGGGCGAGGGGGCGGGGCATCGCCGTGAACGACGGGTATTCCGGCTTCTCGTCACACGTGCGCGATTATCCCGTCGAGCGAGAATTCCAGCGCTTCTTCCAGTATCTCGGCCCGAACCCGGTGATCGCCTGCCGCCCCGGCTATATCGACGATGCGCTCGAGCGCATGGGCGGGGTGGTGGAGAGCCGGTCGCGGGAGCTGATGTATCTCTCCTCCACCCGCTTCACCGATCTCCTCGAAGTGCTCGGCATCACCCTCGTCGCGTCCCCCGTCAATCGACCACCGGGACTTCATCCGCGATGACGATCTCGTCGGGGGTGACGCGGCAGGCATAGGCGTGGACGGCCACGCCCGCCTCCCGCGCGGCCCGGTAGGCGCGGGCGTAAGTGGGGTCGATATCGGCTGCGACGTCGAAGCGATCGGCCTGCATCTGGATAACGAAGACAAGCGCCGCACAAAAGCCTTCCCGCGTCATCTGCGCGAGTTCCTCCATGTGCCGCGCCGAGCGTGCCGCCGTGCAATCGGGGAACTCGGCGAGGCCGTCGTTGCGCATCAGGTGACAGTTCTTGATCTCGAGGTAGCAGGAGGGGCCGCCGTCGTGCTCCAGCAGGAAATCGACGCGGCTCTTCACGCCGTACTTCACCTCCGGGCGCACGCGCTCATACATGGAAAACGGCGCGAGCGCTCCGGCCTTCAGCGCCTCCGCCACCAGCATGTTGGGCCGGGCCGTATTCACCCCCACCCACTGCGCCGCCCCGCCGCCGATGGGTGAAGCTTCCACGACTTCCCATGAATAGCCGAGTTTGCGCCTGGGGTTGGTCGAGCGCGATACGAGCACCCGCGAGCCGGGGGCGGCGAGGCCGAGCATGGTGCCGGGATTGGCTACATGCACGGTCTCGAGCGTGCCGTCGGCGAATTCCACATCGGCCAGGAAACGCTTGTAGCGCTGGATCAGGCGGGCTTCGATCAGGGGCTCTTGAAATATCATCGCGCTCGTTCGTCCGTTTGGCTCATGCCCTCGTAGACAATCTTGTGCCCTCGTAGACAAGCTTGCGCACGGGCTCAACCTGCATACGGCGATCATCCCCTTGAGCCTTGTCGCAACTGGCGCTAAAGCCCTTCGATCAGGATTGGAAAAGACCCCATGGCCGACACCGCGATCACCGCCGCCATCCTCGTCATCGGCGACGAGATTCTGTCCGGGCGCACCAAGGACAAGAATATCGGCTACATCGCGGACTATCTCACCAATCTCGGGATCGACCTGCGCGAGGTGCGCGTGGTGCCCGACGAGGAAGCCGAGATCGTCGCCGCGGTGAACGCGCTGCGCTCGCGCTACACCTATCTCTTCACCACCGGCGGCATCGGGCCGACGCATGACGACATCACCGCCGACAGCGTGGCGAAGGCGCTTGAAGTCGGGATCGACCACGATCCTCGCGCGGTCGCCATGATGCAGGAGCGCTATGCGCCGGGCGAGCTCAACGAGGCGCGCATGCGCATGGCGCGGATCCCGTTCGGGGCTGATCTGATCGAGAACCCGATCTCGAAGGCGCCCGGCTTCATCGTCCAGAACGTCATCGTCATGGCCGGCGTCCCCTCGATCATGCAGGCGATGCTCGACGCCGCCGCTCCGCGCCTGAAGGGGGGCGCGCGCATGATCGTGGAGACGATCGACGCGCATGGGCTGGCGGAGGGCAATTACGCCTCCGAGCTGACGATCATCGACAAGGAGCACCCCCTCGTCTCGATCGGCTCCTACCCCTCCTTCACCGGAAAGGGCTTTCGCAACCAGATCGTCGTTCGCGGCAAGGATGCGGATGCCGTAGCCCTCGCCGCCGAGAACGTCCGCAGCCTCGTCGCACGCCTCACGGGCGATGGCGCACCCGCCTGACACATTTCACCGCCAAGGAACCAGCTCCCATGTCGCAGCCCGCCCCCAAAGCCTTCCCCGTCTCCTGGGACCAGTTCCACCGCGACGCCCGCGCGCTCGCCTGGCGTCTCGCTGCGGCGGGCCGGTTCGACGCCATCGTGTGCATCACGCGCGGCGGGCTGGTGCCGGCGGCGATCGTGGCGCGCGAGCTGGAACTGCGGGTGATCGAGACGGTCTGCATCGCGAGCTATCACGATTACCAGAACCAGGGTCAGCTCAGCGTCCTCAAGGACATCTCCCCCGCCGTGCGCGCCCTCGGCGACGGCAAGGGCAAGGGCGTGCTCGTCGTCGACGATCTCACCGATACCGGCAAGACCTTCAAGGTCGTGCGCGAAATGCTCCCCAACGCCCACTTCGCCACCGTCTATGCCAAGCCCGCAGGACGCCCGCTCGTCGATACCTTCATCACGGAGGTCAGCCAGGACACGTGGATCTATTTCCCGTGGGATCTGGGTCTGTCGTTCCAGCCACCGATCCAGAACGGCGCGCCGGGCTGAGCGCGGCTTGCCGGCTGATTCCCCGTCGGGCAAAGCATGGCCGATTCTTGTTGCGCTGCACAACGTCCGGCCCTATCCACGCTTCGGCTCACTGGACATAAGGCGCGGGGATGGCATCGGGCATGGAGACGCTTCTTTCACCGGTCATACTCTTCTTCGTCCTCGGCGCGCTGGCCGCCTTCGCGCGATCCGACCTCGCCATCCCGGAGGCGATCGCCAAGGGGTTGTCGCTCTATCTCATGGCGGCGATCGGGCTGAAGGGGGGCGTGCAGGTCGCCCAGAGCGGCTTCACGCCGGATATCCTCGCCGCCGCTCTTGCGGGCCTCGCGCTGAGCTTCCTGATCCCGATTCCGATCTTCGTCGCCCTGCGCAGGTTCGGTCGCCTGGATGCGGTGAACGCGGGCGCGGTGGCCGCGCATTACGGCTCCGTCAGCGTCGTCACCTTCGTCACGGGGGCGGAGGTCCTGACGGCGGGCGGGTTGCCGCCGGCGGGATACATGGTTGCGGTGCTGGCGCTGATGGAAACGCCTGCGATCATCGTCGGTCTCATGCTCGCGCGCCGCAGCGGCGGGGTGAAGGTGGATGCTGGCGGCGGGCTCCTGCACGAGACGCTGCTCAACGGCTCGGTGGTGCTGCTGACGGGGAGCTTCTTTATCGGTCTCGTCGCCGGCGAACAGGGCTTTGCGCCGATCGCACCGGTCTTCGACACGGCGTTTCGCGGCATCCTCTGCCTCTTCCTGCTCGACATGGGCCTCGTCGCCGCCCGCCGCCTGCGCGAATCCCGCTCGCTGACCTGGCGGCTCGCGGTGCTGGGCATCGTCTTTCCCGTCATCAACGGGACGATCGGCGTTCTCGTCGGCAGCCTGATCGGGCTCGATGCGGGCTCCACGGCCGCACTCGGCATCCTTGCCGCGAGCGCTTCCTACATCGCCGTGCCCGCTGCGATGCGTCTTGCTCTTCCCCAGGCCGATCCGGGGCTCTATCTTGCGATGTCTCTGGCGGTGACGTTCCCGTTCAACATCACCATCGGCATCCCGCTCTTTACTTTTCTCGCTCTTCAGCTGACGTGAGGCGACCATGATCGAGACAGTGCAGCGCCGCAAGATCGAGGTTCTCGTCGATGCGCCCCTCGTGCGCCGCATCTCGCAGACGGCGGACGAGGTCGGCGTGACGGGCTACACGATCCTCCACACGCTCGGCGGTGCCGGGCGCGGCGGGCGCTGGCAGGACGATCAGGTCAGCGGAGCCGACGCCAAGGTGATCTTCGTCACGGTGACCTCGCAGGAAAAGGCCGACGCCTTCACGAGCGCGCTCGCGCCGCTGCTGGAGAGCCATGGTCTGATGCTGATGACGAGCACGGTGGACGTGGTGCGGGCGGGGAAGTTCTAGAGCGAGCCTTGCTGGGCTGCGAGAGGTCTGCTTCAGAAATTCATCCGCACCTTTGCATTGATCCCGTGCTCGGAGGACCGCGCGCCCAGGCGTCCGTCATAGGAGAGGCTGAGGGTCGTTCGTTCGCTCAATCCGAAGTCGAGCCCGGCTTCCATGATCGCCATGTTCCTCTCGGAGGGCGCGCCGGCGGTCCGGAACGACCCTGTGCCCGCGAGGGAGACGTCGGCGCTCGTTCTGCCGGATTTGAGAGCATGTCGCCATCCGATCATGCCCCGCGCCGTCACCGGCAGGACACCGAGCTGCAAATCGCTGTAGGCGCGCAGACCCAGAGTGGAAAAGACCGAGTTCTTCGTCCCGCGCGACACCGTCAGCGCCGTTACGCCACCGTCTTCGCGGTAACCGTCGCGGGCGAAGTGCACCAGGCCTAGCCCCGCGAAGGGCTCGAAGGCGAGAGCCCCCGTGCCGATGCGGTAGCCTGCTTCGGCAAAGAGCTGGGTCGTCTGCGCACGATAGGATGCCGTGAGGGTCTCGTGGAGTCCCGGAAAGCTCACACGTCGGACACTGCCGGCCTGGTGCAGAGTATGCGTCACGCCGCCCGCCAGTCGTAGATTGCCCCATTGCGCATTGCCGTACAGCCCAAGACGATAATTGTGGCTCGCCCCGGAGGCCGTCTGCGTGTCCAGGTTGAAGGTCGAGCGGCTGTAGCCGGCAAAGGCGCCCACGCGGAATGCATCGAAGGCAGCTGGAAGCGTCCATGCATCTGCAAGATCGCGATCGGCTCCGATGAGGAAGCCGCCTTCGTCGTGCCGTACTCCGCTGATGCCCGCTGTGCCGCCGATGCGCGCCCAGGATCCGAAGGCGCGGCCCCACAAGACGTTATCTGCCGTTGCGGGCTCCATGGATGGAGCGGTCTCCGCCTCCTCGAGCGACGCATATGCCGCGATCGCCCCGGCGGTCCGTCCGCCCCCGAGGGTCCCCCGCATGCGCTGCTCGACGACGTTGCGCATCGCCCCACTGCCGCTGATCAGTGTGGACGTCGCCGATGCGTGGACTTCGCCGGAAAGCTGTTCGAAGGCGGAGCGCGCTTGCGGTGCGTCGAGGACGACCACGGCGTCATGGATCGGGTCACCGAAGCTCAGCGTGTCGAGGGCATCGGCCGTGGCGAACTGATTGTCCGTGCTTGCTGCCATCGAGAACGTGACGTCGTTGCGCTCGAGCGTAAGATCCACGAAGGTCGCGCCATAGGTGAGGTGGGGGTCGAGGAAGGCAAAATCCGACAGTGCCTCGTCGAAGGTCCCCTCGATCCCGCCTGATGCAAAGAGTATCCGACGTGTCATCGTAGGATTGTAAACTCCAGCCTCCCCCACATGTACCACCGCTCCGCCGTCGAGGATTGCCTTGCCGGTGGTGGTGATGCGGTTGCGTACAAGGCTGTTGGGAACGACCTGAACCTCGTACCGAGAGCCGGGGGAGAAGGTAATGTCGCCGTAAATCAAGGTAGTGGCGGAGGGACCACCCGGCGCGAAGGTTCCGCCTGATGCAACAGTGACATCCCCCACGACGTACGGCCCCGAGAAGCGGCCCGTTTGCGAAATCAGCAACGTTCCGAACAATGGGTTCGTCGCCGAAAGCGCCCCTCCGCTGACGTGAAACTCGCCCGAGAATCCGTTCATGTCGCCCGTCAGAGTGGTCTTGCCGGCGATAACGTCGATCCGGCCGTTCCCGAAGAGGCCAGGGGCGAAGAGGTGGTTCGCTCCGGTGTGATTGAAGACGATCCTCCCGTCCCCCGGGCCGAAGCCGATGCCCGCGGCATTCACCACACCCGGAGAAGCCGCTGCTTCACCGGCAGCTGCTCCGATGACGAGTGTTCCGCTGCCATCTGCATGCGCTGCGAGAACAATGGCGCCCGCAATATCCAGGAGGCCCGAATCCGCGACGACAGCGACACCGTTTCCGCGCCAGCCGATTTCCATGTCGCCGCCGATCTCGAAGACGGAGCCGCTCCCGTTCACATTGACGATGCCCGAACGCGTAACGGCGAGGTAGGCATCCGTCGCCGTCTCGACGCGGCCGCCATTCAAGATGTTGAGGACACCATTTCCAAAGACGCCGATCTCCGGCCAGTTCGTGGTGAGCAGCGATCCGGCACCCGTAACGGTGACCTCGCCGGAGCCGGGAACGCCGGAGCTTGAATCTAACCCGACAAGCAATCCGGCGGGATTGTTCACCACTCCGCCGTCGGACACCAGCAGTGATCCGGTCCCGTATTCGCCGACGCTCAAGGTGTTGGTCAGATTCCACGTCGAACCGGGCCCGGTGACGTTGACGCTGCCGTTCGAAGCCCCAAAAACGCCGATGGATGCGCCTCTGTTCGTAAGTGTCCCGCCGTTAATGATCGACAGGCTCGCCGGGTTGCTGATTCCAACGTTGAGCGATCTTGCTTCGGCGGCGCTGCCCGAGATGACGGCCTCGTTGGGGATGTCGATCCTGGCGGTTCCGCTGGCAGCACTCGGGAGACCATTGGTCCAGTTGCCCGGAGTCATCCAGTCGTTCGAGACAGCTCCCGTCCATTCCGTCGTCTGCCCCTGCGCTCCGGCGCTTGCGATCATCAGCCCCGCCATGCTCGCCGAGAGGAGAAGCTTCTTGCTCGCCCTCGGCGAGCCGATGCGTTCGGGCGGATTTCCATCGTCTGGCGAGGACGAATATCGAAACTTGCGCATGGAGGACGAGCCTTCCGGTTATGTCGTAACGGAAGGTACAATCTTTAATTTTGGTTAGCCGTTGGTAAACACAATTGTATATTGTTCGTCTTTAACGTGTCACTGGCCCCGAACCACCAGATCGTCCCGGTGCACCATCGCGTCGCGCCCCCGATGCCCCAGAATTTCCTCGATCTCGCCCGTGCGGCGACCGATGATGCGCACCGCGTCCTCGTGATCGTAGGCGACGAGGCCGCGGCCGAGTTCCTGGCCGGCCTCGTTGCGAATGAGCACCGCGTCGCCTCGGGCGAAAGCGCCCTCGATGCGCTTGACACCCACCGGCAGCAGGCTGCTGCCGGAGCGCAGCGCCTTCACCGCCCCCGCATCGACGACGAGCGTGCCGCGCGGTTCGAGCGAGCCGCCGATCCAGGTCTTGCGTGCGGTGGCGGGGGTCGAGGGCGAGAGGAACCACGAGCAGCGCCCGCCCTGCGCGACGACGCGCAGCGGGTTCTTCACGCGGCCATCGGCGATGACCATATGCGCGCCGGCCTGCGTCGCGATCTTGCCCGCCTCGATCTTCGTGCGCATGCCGCCCCGCGACAGTTCCGATGCGGCACCGCCGGCCATCTTCTCGATCTCGTCGGTGATCTGCTCGATCACCGGGATATGCTCCGCCGTCGGATCGCTCGCGGGCGGCGCTGTGTAGAGCCCGTCGATATCCGAGAAGAGCACCAGCAGATCCGCGCCGATCATGGCGGCGACGCGCGCCGCGAGACGATCGTTGTCGCCGTAGCGGATCTCGCTCGTCGCCACCGTGTCGTTCTCGTTGACGACGGGGACGGCGCGCAGCTCGAGGAGCTTCGTCACCGTGGCGCGGGCGTTGAGATAGCGCCGGCGCTCCTCGGTGTCGGCCAGCGTCACGAGGATCTGCCCCGCCGTGAGGCCGTGATGCGAGAGCACCTCCGCCCAGACCCGCGCGAGCGCGATCTGCCCCACGGCCGCGGCAGCCTGACTGTCCTCGAGCTTCAAGGCTCCCGCGGGCAGCCCCAGCACCGTGCGCCCGAGCGCGATCGCTCCCGAGGAGACCACGAGGACATCCGCGCCGCGCGCATGCAGATCGGCGATGTCCTCCGCCAAGGCGGCAAGCCAGGCGGCGTTCAGGCGGCCCCGCTCCCGATCGATCAGCAGGGCGGAGCCGACCTTGATCACGACGCGGCGAAACTGGGCGAGGGAAGGCGTCATCGGGCGGCTGCGTCCGGGATCGGAGTTGCGATGCCGCAAGCATTGCCATCATCGGCGAGGAATGCGCAAGGGGTGTGAGAGCGCAGGCGGGTCGGCGCGCCCATTGCCGGGTTCATCTGCGCCGCAGGCGAATGCCGGTGACCCGCAGCGCGCCGAACAGGCCCGCCCCGTAGACGACACCGCCACCGACGGCGAGGGCGGCTAGCAGCGGGATTGCACCGGGGGCGAACTCAGCGATCGGTCCCCGCGCTGCGATCACGAATGCGCCCAGCAGGACGCAGCCGACGAGGGCCGCCGCGACGGTCTTGAGCAACGTCGCATCCGGAGCCGTCCAGCCGCGCCGCCACGCGAGCCCGACGAGCAGCAGCAGGTTCACCCAGGCTCCGATGACGGTGGCAAGCGCGAGGCCGACGACGCCGTATGTTCCCGTGAGGATGATCTTGAAGACCACGTTGATCGCGACGGCGGCAAGCGAGGCGTAGAGCGGCGTCAGCGTGTCGGATCGTGAGTAAAAGCTCGCGAGCGCCGAGCGGATCAGCACCACCGCCGGGAGGCCGAGCGAATAGGCGGCGAGGACGGCGCCTGCCGATTGCGCGTCGTCGAGGGTGAACGCGCCTCGGCCGAACAGGGCGTACATGATGAGATCGGGAATGATGATGAACGCGACAGCGCAGGGCAGGGCAAGCGCGAGGGTTAGGCCGACGGCGCGGTTCTGCGAGCGATGCGCGATATCGTCCTCGCCCGCAGCGATCCGCCGACTCATCTCCGGAAGCAGCACCGTTCCCGCTGCGATGCCGATGACGCCGACGGGAAGCTGGTAGAGCCGGTCCGCGTAGTACAGCGAGGAGACCGCACCCACGGGAAGCAGCGAGGCGATGATGGTGTCGGCAAACATCGCGATCTGCACGCCCGCAGAACCGACGACCGCCGGGCCGAAGGTCTTGAAGAAGTTCTTCAGGGCGAGGTCCGGCCGGGGCATGACGAAAGCGGGCGCGATTCCAACCCGCCTCGCTTCGACCCAGACGAGCAGCAGTTCGAGCACGCCGGCCAGCGCCACGCCCCAGGCGGCGGCGTGTCCGGCGGTCGGGAAGAGAAAGGCCGCGAGCAGCGCCCCGATCAGCGACAGGTTGAGCAGGACGGGCGCGCCGGCGGCTGCCGCAAAGCGATCATGCGCATTGAGCAGCGCCGACAGCATCGTCACGAGGGTGACGAAGAGCAGGTAGGGGAAGGTGATTCGCGTCAGTGTGACCGCGAGATCGTAGCGCAGCGGATCACCCACGAAGCCCGGCGCGAGCAACCCGATGACAAAGGGCATGGCGGCGAGCGCTGCGGCGAGCAGGACCAGTTGCACGATCAGCGAGAGCGTCCAGATCTTGCTGGCGAAAAGCCGCCCCTGCGCCTCGCCCTGCGCTTCGCGGGTCTTGGCGTAGGTGGGGATGAAGGCCGCGTTGAACGCGCCCTCGCCGAAGATCGCCCGGAAATGGTTGGGAAGCCTGAATGCGACGACGAACGCGTCCGTGATCGGTCCTGCCCCCATCACCGCCGCCATGACGATGTCCCGCCCGAATCCGGTGATTCGGGAGACCATCGTCCAGCTGCCGACGGAGGCAATCTTCTTCAGCATAGGGCGCCCCAAAAAGCTCGTCCGCTTGTCCGCTTTTCCGCAGCGGGTTTCAAGGGCGCTGTGCCTATTCGGGCTTCTCGAGGCAGGCGCGGGCGAGGGCCACGAAGGCGCGTGCGCGGTGGGAGAGGGCGTTATCCGGGGCGGCGAGCCAGTCGATCCCGTGCTTTTCCTCCGCCGTCATCTCGCCGAAGGTGCGGCTGGAGCCGTCGGGCACGAACATCGGATCGTAGCCGAACCCCGTCTCGCCACGCGGTGGCCAGACGACCGCGCCATGCACGCGCCCCTCGAACAGCTCCTCGTGGCCATCCGGCCAGGCGATGACGAGCGCCGATACGAAATAGGCGCGGCGTTGGTCAGGCTGCGTCGCGCCGCGCTTTTGAAGTTCGCGCTCGACCTTCTGCATCGCGGGCGCAAAATCCTTCTCCACCGCCCAGTCGGCTGAAAACAGGCCGGGCGCACCGTCGAGCGCAAGCACGCAAATCCCCGAATCGTCGGAGAGCGCAGGGAGGCCCGTCGCCTGCGCCGCCGCATGCGCCTTGATCGCGGCGTTCTCGGAGAACATGTGGCCCGTCTCGGCGGGAACGGGGAGCCCGAGCTCGCCGGCGGACGTCGCGTCAACGCCGAAGGGGCCGAGCAATTCGCGCATTTCGCGCAGCTTGCCCTGGTTATGCGTGGCGATGACGACCTTGCCGCTCAGCCTTCGATGCATGTCCCGCGGTCCCCCGTGTCTGATCAAGGCTGCCAGGTGGCCGGCTTGTCCGTGGCGTTTTCGATGCCCTTGGCTTCGGCGATCGTCGAAAACAGCATGCGCAGCGCCTCCGTCACGCCCTGGCCGGAGGCCGAGGAGAGCACGAGCGGCGTGCGCCCGCAGGCGCGCTTCAGGCGGGCAAGCTGCGTCTTCAGCGTCTCCGCATCGAGCGCATCGGCCTTCGAGAGCGCCACGATCTCCTGCTTCTCGCCGAGATCGTGGCCATAGGCCTCGAGCTCCTCGCGCACGATCTTGTAGGCCTTGCCGGCATGCTCGCTGGTGCCCTCGACGAGGTGCAAAAGCACGCGGCAGCGCTCGATATGGCCGAGGAAGCGGTCCCCCAGCCCCACGCCCTCATGCGCGCCCTCGATCAGGCCGGGGAGATCGGCGAGGACGAATTCGCGGTTGTCCACCCGCACCACCCCCAGCCCCGGATGCAGGGTGGTGAAGGGGTAATCGGCGATCTTCGGCTTTGCCGAGGTCACGGTGGCGAGGAAGGTGGATTTTCCTGCATTCGGCAGGCCGACGAGCCCGGCATCGGCGATCAGCTTGAGCCGCAGCCAGATCCAGCGCTCCTGGCCCTCCTGGCCGGGATTGGCGCGCCGCGGTGCCTGATTCGTCGAGGAGGTGAAGTAGGCGTTGCCGAAGCCGCCGTTGCCGCCCTTGGCGAGCATGAGCCGCTGGCCGACTTCGGTCATGTCGGCGATCACGGTCTCGCCGTCTTCGTCGAGGATCTCGGTGCCGGCGGGAACCTTGAGCACGACGTCCTCGCCCGCGGCACCCGTGCGGTTGCGACCCATGCCGTGAACGCCGCGCTGCGCCTTGAAGTGCTGCTGGTAGCGGAAATCGATCAGCGTGTTCAGCCCATCGACGCATTCGATGAAGACGCTGCCGCCGCGCCCGCCGTCGCCGCCGTCGGGGCCGCCGAACTCGATGAATTTCTCGCGGCGGAAGGAGACGCAACCCGCGCCTCCGTCGCCGGAGCGAATGTAGATCTTGGCCTGGTCGAGAAACTTCATCGGTCCGTCATTCTAAAGTCGGGCCGGCCCGCGAACTGCGGGCCGGCGGGGTTCAATCGCGTTTCAGTCGCGCGCGAGGCTGCGGATCATTCCGCAGCCACCGCCAGATCGTTGTCCGCGCCGGCGGCTCCCGCAAGTGGAGCGATTCCGGCATGACGCCAGCTCTTGAGGCTGGTCCAGGTGCCCCGGTCGAGATGAAAATCATCCACCGGGAACCGCCCGCCCCGCGCCGGCAGATCGCGCAGGCCCGAGCCGAGATAAGCAAACCCGCACTTCTCCAGTACCCGGCGGGAATTCGGGTTGATCACGCGCACGCTGGCGACGACGTCGTCGCCGGCGGTGATCGTGAAGAACGCGTCGAGCATCGCCTGCACGGCTTCGGTCATGAAGCCCTGGCCCCAATAGGGCTGCCCGAGCCAGAAGCCGAGCTCGGCCTGGTCTCCTGCGCGTGGCCCGTCGCGCCGGGGCCCGAAGCCGACAAGACCCAAGAGCTTGCCGGGCTTGCCCTTGGGCGAGATGGCGAGCGTCAGGCCCGCGCCTTCCATGTTCGCCCGCCGCGCCGCCACGATGAAGCTGTCGGCGTCCTGCAGCGTATAGGGATGCGGGATCGTAGCCGTCATATGCGCCACGTCTTTTTCCCCTGCAAGATGCGCTACGGCCTGGGCATCGATCTGTCGCGGCCAGCGCAGCCACAGACGGCGGGTTTCCAGGCGAAGGACATCGTCACGGGTCAAGTCGGGGAACATGGTCTCTGCTCCGATCTTGGGGTGCTTGCACCCCGGAAACGACGAAGGGGAGGTGGTGTCCCACCTCCCCGGGTCTCGATCGGAGCTCGGCTGTATGTGCCTGAAGCTTGCGACCACCGGGGAAATGGGACCCGGCGGGAGCTCTTCGTCACATGCTCTGCCGGTTTACTCTGCTGCCTCTTGGGCGGGTACGACGGATACGACCGATCGGCCTGCGCGTTTGCCAAACAGCACGTGACCATCCACGAGGGCGAAGATCGTGTGATCCTTGCCGAGGCCGACGTTGACGCCCGGATGCACCTTCGTGCCCCGCTGGCGGATGATAATGTTGCCGGCGATCACGCGCTCGTTGCCGAACTTCTTCACGCCGAGACGACGGCCGTCGGAATCGCGACCGTTGCGGGACGAGCCGCCTGCCTTTTTGTGTGCCATGGGTCTACTCCCCTTAAACGACTGTTATGCGACACCCCTCGCGGGGGCGCACGATGCTCAATTCTCTTCGGAAGCCGTCTCGGCGGGGGCCGCATCGGCCTCCTGAGATTCTTCCTTGGCTGCCTTCGCCTTCGAAGGCTTCTTGGCGGCTGCCTTCTTCGCGCCCGAGGGCTTCTCGCCGGCGGCGAGGATCTCGAGGATGCGAACCGTCATCTGATCCTGACGGTGGCCGCGCTTGCGCTTCGAATTCTGACGGCGGCGCTTCTTGAAGGCGATGACCTTCTTGGCGCGGGTCAGATCGACCACCTCGCCCAGAACGGTCGCGCCCTCGACGACGGGAGCCCCGACATGCACTGCATCGCCGTTGCTGATCATCAGCACTTCGGCGAAGGTTACGCTCTCACCCGCCTGGGCGGAGAGCCTTTCGATCGTAATCACATCCTCGGCGGCGACGCGATACTGCTTGCCGCCGGTCTTGATCACTGCGAACATCGTTTTCGTCCTCGTGTTCGATCCGGCTCTCCGATGGCTGACGCCTCGGGACCGGCTTCTTTGCAGTTTCCGGCAATGGTGAAACGGCGCTGGTTCCAACGCCGCAATGGACGCGCGACCGGCGGACCGGCGCACGAAGGAAGCGACCTACCCCGCACGGCCGGAATTGTCAACCAAAACGTGACGCTCGATGGGCCATCCCGCACGACGTTCGATATGCGACGACGACGTGATTATTCATCGCCGCGCTTAAATCTCCATACACTGTTGCGATGCGATGCTCCGGCGTCACATCCGGAGTCGATGACCTTGGACCCAGAAACGAGAGCCGCCATGATGCGCCTGGCGTCGGCGATCGACAGCGTCGCCGGCATGGTCGCCGGCTGCGCCGCCTATGTCGCCACCCTCGACGGCGCGGCCTACGTGGACAAGCGCAAGGCTGTCGGCCTGTCGCGCCGCCTCGTTCCCGAAGGTCTCTCGGGCGACGCCGCGCATTCTCCGGCCACGGTGGCCCAGGCCATGATCGAGGAGATCGGGACGCTGGCGCGCGAAATCCAGGCGTTGAAGCTTCGGGCGAAGAGCACCGAGGCGCGCCCCCTCGCGCGCGACTGGCAAGGGCGCCCGGAAGAGCTCAACCCGATGCTCGATCTGAACAAGTGAGCGCGCAGGGAGCGATTCTCGCGAGGCGGCGCTTCGTTCAAAGGATGCATTCGATTCGCGCGCGAGGCGCGAACTGCGCCGCTTTTCAAGGCCAAGCCTCGGGTATCAGGCGGCTAATTCCCCTTGCGCTCATGCCGCACCGCACACAAGTCCGGCATTCCGCAGCGGGATAAGGGACGAAGAGGCGCTTTCATCGGCTTGCGCCCCCGGAAAACCCATGCTATCGCACCCCCGCTTTCAGGGCGCGGAGCTTGCTTCCGCCCCAGCCCGAGCCGTTTCCATGCAGACCGGGCGTCCCCACCGCAATCGCGGTGGTTCAGGGCGCGTCCGGGTAACCGAAGAAGAGAATAGCCGGTGGCCGAGTCCAAACTCTCAAGCGGTTCGATCGTATCGGGCGTCGCAGGTCGTTATGCGTCCGCCCTCTTCGATCTGGCGCAGGAGCAGAACGCCGTCGATGCGGTCGGTGATGCGCTGGCGCGGATCGAGAACGTCGCCGCGCAGAGCACCGATCTCCAGAGGCTTCTGAGGAGCCCGGTGTTCTCTTCCGATGATCAGCTCGCAGGGATTTCCGGCGTGCTCGATCATGTCGGCATCACGGGGCTGGCGGCGAACTTCGTTCGTCTCGTCGCCTCCAAGCGCCGGCTCTTCCTGCTTCTTCCGATGATCCGCGCCTTCCGCGCTCTCGTCGCCCGCTCCAGGGGCATCGTGAACGCCGAGGTTCGGCTCGCCGAGGAGCCGTCTCCGGCGGTTCTCGAAGAAATCAAGGCGACCCTTCGGGAGGTCGCCAACTCCGAGGTCGACGTGGACGTGAAAATCGATCCCGCGCTGATCGGCGGTCTTGTCGTGAAGGTCGGCAGCCGTATGGTGGATTCAAGCCTTCGCACCAAACTCAATTCCCTTCGTCTTGCGATGAAAGAGGTCCGATAATGGACATTCGTGCCGCCGAGATCACCTCGATCCTCAAAGAGCAGATCAAGAACTTTGGCCAGGAGGCTGAGGTCTCCGAAGTCGGACAGGTCCTGTCCGTCGGTGACGGCATCGCCCGTTGCTACGGCCTCGACAACGTCCAGGCCGGTGAGATGGTCGAATTCGAATCCGGCGTTCGAGGCATGGCCCTGAACCTCGAAGCCGACAATGTCGGCGTCGTGCTCTTCGGGTCGGATCGCGAGATCAAGGAAGGCCAGACGGTCAAGCGCACCGGCGCGATCGTGGATGTCCCCGTCGGCCGCGGCCTGCTCGGCCGCGTCGTCGATGCTCTGGGCAACCCCATCGACGGCAAGGGTCCGATCGAATCCTCCGAGCGTCGCCGCGTCGACGTGAAGGCGCCGGGCATCATTCCCCGCAAGTCGGTGCACGAGCCGATGGCGACGGGCCTCAAGGCGATCGACGCCCTGATCCCGATCGGCCGCGGCCAGCGCGAGCTGATCATCGGCGATCGCCAGACCGGCAAGACCGCCATCGCGCTCGACACGATCCTCAACCAGAAGCCCCTCAACGTCGAGGGCGCTCCCGAGAGCCAGAAGCTGTATTGCGTCTATGTCGCAATCGGCCAGAAGCGCTCGACGGTCGCGCAGTTCGTGAAGGTGCTGGAAGAGCAGGGCGCGCTCGAATATTCGATCATCGTCGCAGCCACGGCGTCCGATCCCGCTCCGATGCAGTTCCTGGCTCCGTTCGCCGGCTGCGCCATGGGCGAGTATTTCCGCGACAACGCGATGCACGCCGTCATCATCTATGACGATCTGTCCAAGCAGGCCGTCGCCTACCGCCAGATGTCGCTGCTGCTGCGTCGCCCGCCGGGCCGCGAAGCCTATCCCGGCGACGTGTTCTATCTCCACTCGCGCCTGCTTGAGCGCGCGGCTAAGATGAACGACGATCAGGGTTCGGGCTCGCTCACCGCGCTTCCGGTCATCGAGACGCAGGCGAACGACGTGTCCGCCTACATCCCGACGAACGTGATCTCGATCACCGACGGTCAGATCTTCCTCGAGACGGATCTCTTCTACCAGGGCATCCGTCCGGCGGTGAACGTCGGCCTCTCGGTGTCTCGCGTCGGCTCCGCCGCGCAGACCAAGGCGATGAAGAAGGTTGCAGGCAAGATCAAGGGCGAGCTGGCGCAGTACCGCGAGATGGCGGCGTTCGCCCAGTTTGGCTCCGATCTCGACGCCACGACCCAGCGTCTGCTCAACCGCGGTTCGCGCCTGACGGAACTGCTTAAGCAGCCGCAGTTCTCGCCGCTGAAGATGGAAGAGCAGGTCGCCGTGATCTATGCGGGCGTCAACGGCTATCTCGACAAGCTGCCGCTCAACAAGATCCGCGCTTTCGAGGAGGGTCTGCTCGGCGTGCTGCGCACCAAGCACATGGACATCCTTGATTCGATCCGCGAGACGCGCGATCTGAAGGACGACACGGCCGAGAAGCTCAAGGCGGCCGTCGAGGATTACGTGAAGACCTTCGCGTAAGCAGCCGCATCGCACCGGGCTGAGGCATGATGCTCCAGCCCGGCTAGAATTTCGAAGATCGGGAAAGGTCGGAACGACCCATGGCGTCGCTCAAGGATCTGCGCAATCGCATCGCCTCTGTGAAGGCGACGCAGAAGATCACCAAGGCCATGCAGATGGTCGCGGCGGCAAAGCTGCGCCGCGCCCAGATGGCCGCCGAAGCCGGACGCCCCTATGCGGAGCGGATGGCCAAGGTGCTCGCCAACCTCGCCGGCGGCGTGACGGCCGGCCCGGACACGCCCCGCATCCTCACGGGCACGGGGAGCGATGCCACGCATCTGCTCGTCGTCTGCACCGCGGAGCGCGGCCTGTGCGGCGCGTTCAACTCCTCGATCGCGCGTCTGGCGCGTGATCACGCCAACCGCCTGATGGCCGAAGGCAAGACGGTCAAGATCCTGTGCGTCGGCAAGAAGGGCTACGACATCCTTCGCCGGAACTATTCCAAGCAGATCATCGAACTCGTCGACCTGCGCTCCGTGCGCAATGTCGGTTATGCCAACGCCGAGGAGATCGCGCGCAAGGTGGTCTCGCTGTTCGACAAGGGCGAGTTCGACGTCGCGACCCTGTTCTATTCGCGCTTCAAGTCGGTGATCGCGCAGATCCCTACGGCGCAGCAGATCATTCCGGCGCAGATCTCGTCGGAGGGCGGCACGAGCGATTCGGTCTACGAATACGAGCCGTCGCAGAACGAGATCCTGGAGAGCCTCCTGCCGCGCAATCTCGCGATCCAGGTCTTCACGGCGCTCCTCGAGAACGCCGCGTCGGAACAGGGCGCGCGCATGTCCGCGATGGACAGCGCCACGCGCAATGCCGGCGAGATGATCAAGAAGCAGACGCTGATCTACAACAGGACGCGTCAGGCTCAGATCACCAAGGAACTCATCGAAATCATCTCGGGCGCCGAAGCGCTCTGAGCTTCCAAGAGGACGTAACACCATGGCCAATCCGACGGGACGCATCAGCCAGGTCATCGGCGCCGTCGTCGACGTGCAGTTCGACGAGACCCTGCCCGAGATCCTGAACGCACTGGAAACCGACAACCACGGCACCCGCCTCGTGCTCGAAGTGGCGCAGCAGCTCGGCGAAAACGTCGTTCGCTGCATCGCCATGGACACGACCGAGGGTCTGGTCCGCGGGCAGGAAGTGCGCGATACCGGCACGCCGATCATGGTCCCCGTCGGCCTCGGCACGCTCGGCCGCATCATGAACGTCATCGGTGAGCCGATCGACGAAGCGGGCGAGATTCCCAACGAAGGCCTGCGCTCCATCCACCAGGAAGCGCCGAGCTATGCGGAGCAGTCCACGGAAGCGCAGATTCTCGTCACGGGCATCAAGGTCGTCGATCTTCTGGCTCCCTACGCCAAGGGCGGCAAGGTCGGCCTGTTCGGCGGCGCGGGCGTCGGCAAGACCGTGCTGATCCAGGAGCTGATCAACAACATCGCGAAGGCGCATGGTGGTTACTCCGTGTTCGCCGGCGTCGGCGAGCGCACCCGCGAGGGCAACGATCTCTACCACGAGTTCATCGATTCCGGCGTGAACCAGAAGGGCGGCGGCGAAGGCTCGAAGTGCGCCCTCGTCTACGGCCAGATGAACGAGCCTCCCGGCGCCCGCGCCCGCGTAGCGCTGTCGGGCCTGACGATCGCCGAGCATTTCCGCGATCAGGGCCAGGACGTGCTGTTCTTCGTGGACAACATCTTCCGCTTCACGCAGGCGGGTTCGGAAGTGTCGGCCCTTCTCGGCCGCATCCCCTCCGCCGTGGGCTATCAGCCGACCCTGTCCACCGACATGGGGATGCTGCAGGAGCGCATCACCACGACGAACAAGGGCTCGATCACCTCGGTGCAGGCGATCTACGTCCCCGCCGACGATCTCACCGATCCGGCCCCCGCCACGTCCTTCGCCCACCTGGATGCCACGACCGTGCTGAACCGCTCGATCGCCGAAAAGGGCATCTACCCGGCGGTGGATCCGCTCGATTCGACCTCGCGCATGCTCGACGCCAACGTCATCGGCCAGGAGCATTACGACGTCGCCCGCCAGGTGCAGGTCGTTCTCCAGCGCTACAAGGCCCTGCAGGACATCATTGCCATTCTGGGCATGGACGAGCTCTCGGAAGAGGACAAGCTGTCGGTGGCGCGCGCCCGCAAGATCGAGCGCTTCCTGTCGCAGCCGTTCTTCGTGGCCGAAGTCTTCACCGGCGCGCCCGGCAAGTTCGTCTCCCTCGAAGACACGATCAAGGGCTTCAAGGGTCTCGTCGAGGGCCAGTATGACCACCTTCCCGAAGCTGCCTTCTACATGGTCGGCACCATCGAGGAAGCCGTCGAGAAGGCCCAGCGCCTGGCTGCCGAAGCCGCGTAAGCATCAAAGCGACAATCCGGGCGGAGCGCATCCGCCCGGTTCCCCGCCGGAGCCTTGGTCCGGCGGCATGCGACCCAGTCAGGATTTGAGCGATGGCCACCTTCCAGTTTGAACTCGTCGCCCCCGAGCGGATCCTCTATTCCGGTCAGGTCGAGGCCGTGGAGCTGCCCGCTTCCGAGGGCGACATGACGGTTCTCGCCGGCCACGCCCCCGCCATGACCACGCTCCAGACCGGCTTCCTCGTGATTGCCGAGGGCGCAGGCAAGGGCAAGCGCATCCTGGTCCAGGGCGGGTTTGCCGATATCGGCCCCGGCCTCGCGACGGTCCTCGCCGAACGCGCGACGCCGGCGGAAGAGCTGAGCGCCGAAATCCTCGAGGCCGAGATCAACCGTGCGCGGATGATCGCCGATTCCATGGAAGAAGGCGCTGGCCGGCAGGATGCCCAGATTGCCATCGCGCGCCTCGAAGAAGCCAAGGCGACCCTGCGCGGCTGATCGCGAGGGCGACCAAAGCGCCTTGGCGTCTTACTGATTCACGATATTCCCCAACCGATCGCGGCAAATGGCCGTGATCGCGCCGCAGGCGGTTGTCCTGCAGGCGCGAGGCCGCTAAACGAGCAGGTGTCGGACCCTCAAGCTCGGATAACAGCTCCATGCTCCCCATTCTCGACGTCATCATGCTGGCCCTGCGGATCTACACCTGGTTGATCCTGGCATCCGTGATCATCAGCTGGCTGGTGGCCTTCGGCGTCATCAACATGCGCAACGATTTCGTTCGCATGATCTACGAGTCCCTGCAACGCGTGACGGAGCCTGCGCTGTCGCGGATCAGGCGCTTCATGCCCGATCTCGGCGGCATCGATCTTTCGCCGATCGTGCTCCTGCTCATCATCTTCTTCATCCAGCAGGTCATCATCCGATACCTCTACCCCGTCGCCTTCTGATGGCGCAGGCGCTCCCCTGGCGGGAGCGTGCGGATGGTCTCGAACTGCGCATCCGCGTCACGCCGAAGGCAAGCCGTGATGCGATCGAGGGGGTGGAGGCTCTCGCGAATGGCTCATCCGTGCTTAAATTGAGGGTTCGCGCCGTCCCAGCCGACGGCGCGGCGAACGATGCGGTCCGCAGACTTCTCGCAAAGGCGCTACGGCTTCCCGCCGGTGCGGTGAGCGTATCCTCGGGGGCTACGGCGCGGATCAAGACGATATCGATCGAGGGCGAGAGCGCCGCGCTGGCCGCTGCCCTCGCGAAACTTCTGGAAGGCGAGCAAACATGAGCGCGACGAACATCGACGGAAAGGCCTTCGCCGCAACGCTGCGCGAGCGCATCGCGGGCGACGTGGCCGAGATGGCCCGCTCGGGCCACACCCCCGGCCTCGCCGTGGTGCTCGTCGGCGAAGATCCGGCGAGCCAGGTCTATGTGCGCAACAAGGCCGCGCAGACGAAGGAAACCGGCATGCGCTCCTTCGAGCACCGCCTGCCCGCAACGACGAGCCAGGGCGAACTCCTCGCGATGGTCGAGCGCCTCAACGCCGATCCGGACGTGGACGGCATCCTCGTCCAGCTCCCGCTTCCCGCCGGCATCGACGCGCAGATCGTGATCGAGGCGATCGATCCATCGAAAGATGTCGATGGCTTCCATCCCGTCAATGCCGGCCGCCTGATGACCGGTTTGCCGGGTCTCGTCCCCTGCACGCCGCTCGGCTGCGTCATGCTCGCGAAATCCGTGCGGGAGGACCTGTCGGGGCTTCACGCCGTGGTCGTCGGGCGCTCCAACATCGTCGGCAAGCCCGTGGCGCAGTTGCTGCTCAACGAGAACTGCACCGTCACCATCGCCCATTCCCGCACCCGCGATCTCGCTGAAGTCTGTCGCAGCGCGGATATCCTCGTCGCTGCCGTCGGGCGTCCGGAGATGATCCGGGGCGACTGGATCAAGCCTGGCGCGATCGTCATCGATGTCGGCATCAACCGCGTGCCGAACCCGGCTGCCGGCGAGGGCAAGACGCGGCTCGTGGGGGATGTGGCCTTCGAGGAAGCCAAGGCCGTCGCCGGCGCGATCACCCCCGTCCCCGGCGGCGTCGGCCCGATGACCATCGCGTGCCTCCTGCAGAACACGGTGACGGCGGCGAAGCTGCGTTACGCGTGAGGCGTCTGCCGCTCCTCCGTCAGTGTCATCCCCGGCTGGAGCCGCTTGCGGCGGAAGGGAAGGGGATCCAGCTGTGAGGTTGATGCAGCGCTCCCACGCGATGAACAAGCGCTGCAGCTTGTCGCCCTGCATGACGCGCACAGCTTGATCCCCTTCCCGGCGCTGCGCGCCGCCGGGGATGACACGAGAGGGTAGGGATTTGCAGCGAGCTCGCGTGCGATCAATATCCCAGCGCGCAGCCGTCCTTGCGGGGGTCCGAACCACCGATGAGGACTCCGTTCTCGTGGTCGATCATGATCGCCTGGGCGCCGCCGAGGGGGGAGGTCAGGCGCTCGATGGCGCAGCCGTTCTCCGCGAGCCAGGCGATCGTCGCCTCGTCGATGCCGCTCTCGACCTGCGTGTAGCCTTGATAGGCGAAGAGCCGCGGGGCGTCGATGGCGCTCTGCAGGTCCATGCCCTCCTCGAACAGCCGCATCATGAACTGCGCGTGGCCGCCGGACTGGTATTGCCCGCCCATCACGCCGAACGGCAGGATCGGCTTGTCGCCGCGCATGACGAGGCCGGGGATGATGGTGTGCATCGGGCGCTTCTTCGGCGCGAGGCGGTTGGGATGGCCCGGCTCCAGGCTGAAGCTCGCGCCACGGCAATGCAGCATCACGCCGCTTTTGGGTGCGAGGATGGTCGAGCCGAAGGGGTGGAAGATCGAGTTGATGAAGGAGACGACGAGGCCGTCACGATCGACCACCGAGAGGCAGATCGTATCCGTCTCCCAGGGTGCGGGGCCAAGCTTGCGATCAGGGTGCCCAGCGCGGGCCTCGTGCGAGGGCCGCATGGATGCCTCCCGTACGAACGCCACGGCCGCATCGCCGAGGAACTCGTCGACCGTGATCGACATCTGCGCCGGATCCGTGATGCCGCGATCACGCAGGAAATAGGCGGCGCGGGTGGCCTCGGCGAAGAGGCGGGCACGCTCGCGCTCGTCGGTGCAGGAGGTCCAGACGTCCCAGGTCTCCAGCGCCTTCAGGATCAGCAGCGCCGTCGCGCCCTGGCCGTTGGGCGGGCATTCGAGCACCTCGACGCCCTGATAGGACGCGCCGATGGGCGGCTCGTAGTCCGATGACTGTGCCGCGAAATCGGAGAGTTCGTGCACGCCACCGAGCGCCTTCGACGTGGCGACGATGTCTTCCGCGACCGCCCCCGCATAGAAGCCCTCGCGGCCCCGGCGACCGATGAGCCGCAGGCTCTCGGCCAATGCCGGCTGGCGGTGCTTCGTCCCGAGCGCCGGGGCTGATCCCCCGGGCAGGAAGACCTCGGCGGTACCAGCGTGGCGCGCGAGGCGCTTGGCATGCGAGAGCCAATCGAACGCCACGCGGGGTGCGATCACGTAGCCCTCCTCGGCGCGACGCGCGGCGGGCTCCAGCAGCTCGGCGAGCTCGAGCTTGCCGTAATCCTTGTGCAGCCTGCACCACGCATCCACGGCACCGGGGATCGTCACCGCGTGGATCGAGCCGTCGGAGATCTCCGTCATCCCCTGCGCAAGCAGCGCATCCGGATCGGCGGCGGCGGGCGCGCGGCCCGAGCCGTTGATGGTGACGGGCTTGGCGCCCGGCTTGGCGATGATCGCAAAGCAGTCGCCCCCGATCCCGGTCATGGCCGGCTCGACGACGCAGAGCATCGCGGTGGCGGCGATCGCGGCATCGACGGCGCTGCCGCCCCTGCGCAGGATCTCGACGCCGATCATCGAGGCTTCCGGATGCGACGTGGCGATCATGGCGTTGGAGCCATAGACCGCGGAGCGGCCGGGGCGCTGGAAATCACGGGTCATCGATCGTCTCCTGGGGCGCAAGGCCTGCAGCGGCAAGGTTACCGTTTCCAATTGCCGCCCACGTGGAAAAACTCAACCCGCGCGCGTGGCGAGGCGATCTTGGCATCCGCGCTCGATTTCCCCAACCCGGATAAGCAGGCGCGGGGCTGGCAGAGCGGGGAGGCGGTTGCTACCTGTATGGTCAGAACAACAATGCGAACGGAAGGATTCCCATGTATCCGCAGGTCCAGCTTCATATCGCCGGTGAATGGCGCGGCTCCTCCTCCAAGGAGACCGCCGACGTTCTCAACCCTGCAACGGGCGAGGCCATCGGCTCGCATCCCATGGCGACGAAGGCCGATCTCGACGAGGCGCTCGCCGCCGCCGATCGCGGCTTTAAGGTGTGGCGCAAGATCGGCGCCTTCGATCGCTACAAGATCATGCGCAAGGCGGCCGAACTGCTGCGCGAGCGCGCCGACACGATCGCGAAGATCATGACCATGGAGCAGGGCAAGCCGCTGGCGGAAGCCAAGGGCGAGACCATGGGTGCCGCCGATACCATCGACTGGTTCGCCGAAGAAGCCCGCCGCGCCTATGGCCGCATCATTCCCGCGCGTTCCGACGACGTGATGCAGCTCGTGATCAAGGAGCCCGTCGGCCCCATCGCCGCCTTCACGCCGTGGAACTTCCCGCTGAACCAGGCCGTCCGCAAGGTCTCCGGCGCTCTCGCCGCCGGCTGCTCGGTGATCCTCAAGGGTCCCGAAGACACGCCTGCGAGCTGCGTCGAGCTGATCAAGGCGTTCAACGACGCCGGCGTCCCCAAGGACGTCCTGAACCTCGTCTACGGCAACCCGGCCGAGATCTCCGAATATCTCATCCCGCACCCGGTCATCCGCAAGATCTCGTTCACGGGCTCGACCGCGATCGGCAAGCAGCTCGCGGCGCTGGCCGGCCTGCACATGAAGAAGGCCACGATGGAGCTCGGCGGGCACGCGCCCTCGATCGTCTTCAAGGACGCCAACGTCGACAAGGCGCTGAAGATCCTCTCGGCCAACAAGTATCGCAATGCGGGCCAGGTCTGCGTCGCGCCGACGCGCTTCCTCGTGCATGAGAGCGTCTTCGACAAGTTCGTCGACGGCTTCGTCGAGATCTCCAAGAACCTCAACGTGGGTGACGGCCTCGACGCGAAGACCAATATGGGCCCGCTTGCCCATTCGCGCCGCATCGACGCGATGGAGGCGCTGGTAGCCGATGCCGAGAAGCATGGCGGCGAGCTGCGCACCGGCGGCAAGCGCATCGGCAATCGCGGCTTCTTCTTCGAGCCGACGGTCTATACCAATCTGTCGCTCGATTCCAAGATCATGAACGAGGAGCCCTTCGGTCCGGTCTCGACGATCCAGAGCTTCTCCGACGATGAGGAGGCCTTCGAGGAGGCAAACCGGCTGCCCTACGGCCTCGCCGCCTACGCCTACACCGAGTCCGGTGCGACGGCGGCAGCGTTGGCCTCGCGGGTCGAGAGCGGGATGATCTCCATCAACCACCACGGCATCGCGCTCCCCGAGACGCCGTTCGGCGGCATGAAGGATTCGGGCTACGGCAGCGAGGGCGGTCTCGAGGCGATCGAGGCCTATCTCAACACCAAGTTCGTGACGAAGAGCGGCCTCTGAGCCTGACGACGTTCCCCTTTTCCCGTGCGTGCGGGGGAGGGGGAAGCGTTCCGGCACCACCGGTCGGTAACACGATGGTTCCGTGACACCACCCGTCCGTGTCATCCCCGGCGGCCCGCAGGGCCGGGAAGGGGATCCAGCCGTGCCGGCGATGAAGCGCTCCCAGCCGTGACGCCTGCATGACCCTCACAGCTGGATCCCCTTCCCCTCCACCGCTTCGCGGCTCCGGCCGGGGATGACACCGGGGGTGGGTGCGCTGCATTTGAACCAGCACACCATGCACCACCCGTCCGTGTCATCCCCGGCGGCGCGAAGCGCTGGGAAGGGGATCCAGCCGTGACGCGCATTTCACGCTCCCAGCAGCCCGGCTCCATGCCTCTCACAGCTGGATCCCCTTCCCCTCCGCCGCAAGCGGCTCCGGACAGGGATGCCACCGAGGGCGGCGATCTGCAGCTTCCCCTCCTTCAAACCCTGACACGTCGGGTCCCCTCTTGCCTCGCCCGCCCGCCGCGTGCATAGCCTTGCGCAGCCACATTGCGAGCGCCACGATGTCCCCCCTTACCGCTACCCTGATCGGCCTGATCGCCGTGTTGTTGTGGAGCCTTCTGGCGGTGTTCACAGTGGCGTCGGGGGAGATCCCGCCGTTTCAGCTGAACGCCATGTGTTTCCTCGTCGGCGGGCTCGTCGGCGTCGCGACATGGGTGAAGCGGCCGGGGAAGGCGCGGGCGCTGATTCAGCCGATGGGGATCTGGGCCTTCGGGATTGCCGGGCTGTTCGGCTACCACGCTCTGTACTTCGCGGCTTTGCGCCTCGCGCCGCCGGCGGAGGCGGGGCTCGTCAACTATCTCTGGCCGCTGCTGATCGTGCTGTTTTCCGGCTTGCTCCCCGGGGAGCGCTTGAAGGCGATCCACGTGATCGGCGCGCTCATCGGCTTTTCGGGCGTTGTCGTGCTGAGCCTTGGCTCCGACATCGCCGCCCGGCCGGAGCATCTCGCAGGCTACCTCTGTGCTCTGGGAGCAGCCTTGTTCTGGTCGAGCTACTCTGTGCTCTCGCGCCGCATCGCCGACGTGCCGACGGACGCCGTCGTCGGGTTCTGCTTCGGGACGGCGATCCTCAGCCTCCTCTTCCACCTCGTCTTCGAGACCACGATCTGGCCGGCCGACGCGACGCAATGGCTTGCCGTCCTGGCGCTCGGTCTCGGCCCGGTGGGTGCGGCCTTCTATGCCTGGGACATCGGCTGCAAGCGCGGCGATATCCGGCTTCTGGGCGTGGGAGCCTACGCCGCTCCCGTGCTCTCGACGCTGGCGCTGGTCATGATCGGCTACAGCCAGGCGACAGTCGCACTCTGGGCCGCCTGCCTGCTCATCGTCGGAGGCGCGCTCGTCGCCTCCTCGGACAAGCTGAGGCGCTCGCCCCGTGCAGCCCCAATGATCGCGGCCCTTGATCCCGCGCCGGGTTCGCCGCAATCTCCAGGGTCAGATGACGAGCGAGGGACCTGATGAAGAATATCGACGACGCGACCCGGATCGAACTCGAAGCTGCCGTCTTCAGGCGGCTGGTCGAGCACCTGCGCACCCGCAGCGACGTCCAGAACATCGACATGATGAATCTCGCAGGCTTCTGCCGGAATTGCCTCTCCAACTGGCTGAAGGACGCCGCCGACGAGCGCGGGCTCGGGGTTTCGAAGGACGAGACGCGCGAGCATGTCTACGGCATGCCGTACGAGGTGTGGAAAGAGCAGCATCAGGCTCCTGCCAGCACGGAGCAGCAGGCGGCCTTCGAGCGCAACAAGCCGTCGCACTGACGAGGCTCGACGCGAGGTCGAAATCCGGGGACAAGCGGCATTCCTCTGTCGATGAATGCGCAGTGTGGCGCGTCTGCGTCTGGACAGGGCGGGGTGCGATCGCCTATCCGAACCACCGAAGATCTATCCACCGGCCGCGCCACCGACGCGTCGGCCTCGACCCGTGCAAGGACTAAGACCATGGTTGCAGATGTCGCCGAATCCGGTGTCGCCGCGGACGAGCTCCGCCAGTTCATCGAGCGCGTCGAGCGTCTCGAAGAAGAGAAGGCCGGAATTTCCAGCGATATCAAGGACGTATACGCCGAGCTGAAAGGCCGCGGCTTTGACGCCAAGGCCGTGCGCCAGATCGTGCGCATCCGCAAGCTCGACAATTCCGAGCGTCAGGAGCAGGAGGCGATCCTCGAGCTCTACATGCAGGCGCTCGGCATGGCCTGATACCTTCCGGGGTGAGGTGGGAAGCATGACCTGCAAGTTCGCCCCATCCGCAGAAGCGAGCGCCCGGACATTGCCGGGCGCTCTTCAGTTTCAACGAACGACGGTGCCCAGGGCCTCCTACAGCTCGAACAGGCCGAGCGCACGCCTGACCTCGTCGAGTGTATTCTGCGTTCGCTCGCGGGCTCGGGAGGTTCCGTCCTTCAAAACGGACATGACGTAGGCTGGGTCGGCGGCGTATCTGGCCCGGCGCTCGCGAATAGGGGCAATCAGCGCCTGGAGCACGTCATTGAGCTCGCGTTTCACGACCATATCGCCGAGGCCGCCTCTCCGATAGCGTTCCTTCAGGTTGTCGACCATGTCGACGTCCTCGCAGAACGCATCAAGATACGTGAAGACGACGTTGCCTTCTACGACACCGGGATCGGCGGCGCGAAGATGTTTCGGGTCCGTGTACATCTGGTGCACAGCGTTCCTGATTTCATCGGATGAAGCGGAAAGCGGGATGGCGTTGCCGAGGGACTTGCTCATTTTCGCCTTGCCGTCGATGCCAGGCAGTCGGCCGATCTTGGGGATCATCGCTTCGGCTTCAGGCAGAAGCTCGCGCTCTACCTGGCGGTTGAGGCGGCGAACGATCTCGTTGGTTTGCTCGATCAACGGTGCCTGGTCCTCGCCGACTGGAACGAGCGTAGCCTTGAACGCGGTAATGTCCGCAGCCTGCGAAACAGGGTAGCAGAGGAAGCCCGCCGGGATGTCTCGGCCAAAGCCCCTGACCTGGATCTCGGTCTTTATCGTGGGGTTTCGTTCGAGCCGGGCAACAGTAACAAAGTTCATGTAGAGCATCGTGAGTTCGGACAGCGCCGGCAGGGCCGACTGCACGCAGATCGTCGTCAGGCTCGGATCAATGCCAACAGCGAGATAGTCAAAGGCGACCTCAAGGACGTTCCGGCGGACCTTCTCCGGGTCGTGTGCATTATCAGTCAACGCCTGCAGGTCGGCCAGCAAGAGGAATTGCCGGTGCGTGTGTTGAAGGACTGCGCGGTTTCTCAGTGAGCCCGCATAATGCCCAAGGTGAAGAGGACCCGTCGTTCGGTCACCTGTGAGGATGACGGGCAAATCAGAATATTCATCTTGCATGGAAGTCTCCAAGAGAATGCCGACGGCAGGCAGGTGTCTTGAAGCGTGCGCGTCACCTACCTCTCGGGCGGCGACGGTAATGTCGAATCACGACGCGCCCCTGCTGCTAGGAGGGAAGCCACCAAAGTCCGGTGATGAAATGCGAGATCGACATGCAGGATATCGTACATATTGAAAATAGCATTGGCAATAGTCGCCCTTGCCGAAACTGTGCAACTTTGCCCTGGACCACTGATCGCGGTTCAAAGAGGAGCTGCCAGAGCAATGTCCCCGTAGGCCGACGGCAACCGGGATGCGCTGCGCACGATCGCGTTTTCCGCCTCGTCACCGATGCTCAGCCGTGCCCCCTGATCCGGGTAGATCTTGATCTGCACGCCATTGCCGTCAAGCCGTTTCGCCCAATCGGGGGCACCGTCCTCCCACGGCAGCCAGAGGAAGTTGGTCTGGCTGGAGAATACGCGAATGCCGAGCCGCCTGAGGTCGCTCCGCAACGCAATACGTTCGCGGCGTACCGCTTCGACGCGCGCCTGCAGCTCATCGAGCGCCGCGATGGATGCCTCCATCGCAACCTGGGCGAGGGTGCTGAAGCCGAACGGCAAGGCACGACCCTGGACGTGTTTGGCGAAGTCGGAGTTGGCGATGCCGTAGCCAATGCGCATTCCGGCGAGGCCGTAGGCTTTTGAGAATGTGCGAAGAACAACGACCTGGGGGTGACAGGAAAGCAGTTCACGCAGGTCGCAACGAAAGTCCTCGTCGGCAAACTCGATATAGGCCTCGTCGATGATGATGGTGAGGCTGTGGGGTAGCGACTTGAGAAACCGTGTGATTTCCGCAGGCTTCAGGGCCGTGCCGGTCGGATTGTGCGGATTGCACAGCACGATCGTCGCGTCCGACGATCCTGCGCCTGCGGCAAGCGCATCCAGGGACTGACCGCCATCGTTGTCGGTTGGAACGGAGATCTTGCGAGCCCCGGTCATGTCCGCCAGCAGCGGGTATCCGTCGAAGGTCGGCACACTGTATACAACGCGAGACGATCGGCTTGCCGAGAGCACCTGGAGCGCGACGCCAACCGAGCCGGTTCCGGTGACGATGTTGTCAGCATCAAGCCCAAGCCAGCCGGCGAGGAATTCCTGGGCAGATGTCGGAAAAAAGGATGGATACCGATTGATGGTGTTCAACTCGTCAGCGATGGCGCGGACCACGGACGGCAACGGAAGAAACGGGCTCTCGTTCAGATGCAGCCGAAGCCTCTTCTCCATCTTTGCACACGTCATGATGAATCTCCGTCGTAATGTTGTCGAAGCGGCGACGTTTATCTTTTCTCCGCGATCAAAACCGTAAACTGGTGAGCAAGTGTCCTGTCTCGTGGCGGAGGCGGCAGCGTAAATTGCTCAAGTACAGCAAGGCCTGCACTTTCGACGGATTGCCTATAGTGGTCGGCCGACCAATATCGGTCATGGACCTTTAGCTCTCCGTTGGGTGTCGATACCGTCGTGACCATCGGATCGCCGGAGGCGTAGCGAAGGCCCGGTTCCCCGTTGCGCACCGACGCAAACTGAACGCCGACGCTAGCAGGGTTCATGTCGAGAAAAACCGCCTTCCCGCCATGTCCGAGTGCCGAGCGCGCGGATTCGGCGAGTTGCCGATGGCTGTTGGCCTCGCGCAGGTGCATGAGGACGAAGCAGCTCACGACGATATCGAACTGGTTGGCGAGGGGGCGCAGGACATCCTCGGGCTGACCCGCCAGAAAACGAACGCGATCAGCCGCAAAGTCACGATTGGCGACAGCAATCATATCATCTGACGGATCGACGCCGAGCGCTTCTGCGGCAAATGTGTCGGCAAGATATCGCGTGAAAATCCCGGGACCGCAGCCGAGGTCGAGAATTCGGGCAGGTGGCCGAGCATGTCGCTCGAGGTACTCGACGACGGCCGAATAACCCATGTCCAGCCATTCGTTGGCCATCATCATCGCGAGGTAGTCGTCCGCGCTGGGTAGTCTGATCTCAGGGGCGGCGTTCATGGTCTCTCCCTCGTCGTCTCAGCAGAATCGGTCGATGAATTCGGGCACGGGCAACCATCGACCGTCTTCCGCGGTCCACGGATCGACGACAAGAATCGGAATCGCCGTGCATTGAAGCGCGGCTTTGACGTCGGGATCGAGACCGGGGTGGTCGGTGAAGCGCGGAATTTCCGGAAAGAAGCCCTCGACGGCCTTCAGGTTTTCCAGATTACCGAAGATCCCACCATGACGCGTGAGGCCTGCGGCAACCACGATCATTCGACCTCCGTTGCACAATTTTGCACGCCGGCGAGCGATATCGAGGACCCCGGCTCGAGAGCCTTCGCTGTCGCGATCCATGAGAATGATCGCGTCGATGCTCGACGCGCGGTCCGCCACAGAGGTCGCGACCTCGAGCACATAGAGTGCCGAGATCGAAACGGCGGTCGTGATACCGGTGATGGGTTCCATCCAGGGTTCGGTGGAACAGGCCATGACGACCGTCCGAGCGCCATTGTCGCCTCTGGGCTCGATCAGCAGCACACGCGCATCCGCGATTTCACGCTCCTGCCAGGTCAGTTTCGGCTGAAGGGCCGAAAAAGCATCGACAAGCCATCTTGATGCCGAGTCACATGCGAAGCTTCTAGGATGCGACATGTTCGCCTCCTGCAGCGATGCGGTCGATGTTCTCGAGAACCTCGCGAAGATTCTGTTCCCGGCTTCGCGCGGTGTACCAAGCGGTGCCCGGCGTCACCATCGCGTTGCCATGGGCGTGAACGGGACCGAGCATCCGGTAAGGACATTCGTCGAGCGCAATGCCGCCGATACGCTGCTCTCGCAAGACCTCGGCGAGACTTGCCTCGCAGAAGAGCTTGAAGCGCCCGATGTTGATCCAGAGGCTGTCGCTTCTGGCTCTGGAGATCAGTCGTGCATTCAGGATGCCGTGCGTCTCGTCATTGTACGGCAGCTGAACCGAGACGATATCGCTTTCGGACACGACCTGTTCGATCGGCATCAATTCGATGCCCGGTGCAGGTCGGCCGGAACGATTGCATCCGATGATCCGCAGTCCGATCCGGGACGCCCGCTCCGCGACAGCCTGGCCGATCCTGCCGACGCCGATCAGCCCGATCGTTGAACCGCGAAGTTCGCGACCGAGGAACGGCGTGTAGACGTGGGACAGCCCGGCCATGCCCGCGCGAGTGGCGGCTGGCATGCGACGCGCCAAGGCATACGCGCAGGCGACGACATGGTCGGCCACGGCATCGACGCAGTAGCGAGGGCAGTTCGAGACGGAAACTCCGGCTGCGGCGGCCGCCGCGAGATCCACGGTGTCGAGACCCGACAGCAGGAGGGCGATGTGCTTCAGGCGCCCCCCTCTGGGCATGGAATCCGCAGTGAAGTGGCTCCATTCCGAGATTGCGATGTCGGCGTCGGAGAGGCGCTCGCGCAATTCAGCCGGAGACGGCCGGTCGAAGTACAGCTTGACAGATCCCCGCCTGGAAAGCTCGGAGATGAACGCCGTGTCGAGGTAAGTCGGCTCATCGGCGTAGACGATATTGTAGGGCATCACCAATCTCCACGTCGGCTAGGCGGATCGCAGGAGCGGGTGTTGCGCGAGGTGTGCACAGGCCTCGGCGAATTCCCCACATTCGCGGGCGAGCGCGATGCGAACGAAACGTGAGCCGAGATCGGGCTGATGCCAGTAGAAGTGGTTGCCCGGAAGGATCCCGATATTCGAAGCAGCGAGCGCATCGACTATCGCGAGGCTGTCGAGGTCGGGGTCTTGGATTTCCAGCCATTCGACGCTGATGGTGCTGGCGGGGTCGGCCGGGGTTAACACAGTGCCGACCAGTGCGCGACGAAGCGTCTCGCGATTGGTTCGGACGGTGGACCACACGCTCTCGTTCAGCCCGTTTGCCTCCGTGTCGGTGACATACTGGGTCAGGAGGCGCAGGATGAATGGGCTGACGTTGAGTAGGATGTCGTTGTGATAAATGCGCAGCTCGTCAAATAAATCTTTACTAGCACCAAGTATGCTGCACTTGAGATCCTGCGTCGGCCAAGTCTTCCCGGTATCCTCAACGGTAAGGTAGCTTATGCCGTAATCTTCCAGAATTTCATAAGCGTCGAAAAAGAAGCCGCCTTCATAGAAACGGAACGTGTGATCGAGGATCAGGATCTTTCGGTGGTCCCGGCACAGCTCCACGATATCCATGAATGCACGGCGGTCAAGGGTGAAGCCAGTCGGGTTGTTCGGCAGGGTGAGGAAGATCGCGTCGGTCTGCATCTGTGCGAAGGTTTCCTTGACCTTCTCCGGCGAAATGGCCTGCTCGCTCACGGGAGTCAGCGGCACGTTTCGACGCATGAGGATGGTTGCAAGGTTGTCGAAGCATGGTTCGAGCAGCGTGACCGAGTAGGAATTCGCCGACAGGAAGGTTGCTATGAGATCCGTGGCCAATGACGCAGAATAACAAAGCATCGTTCGGTCGGACGAGATCACGGAATACTGACCGGCGAGCTTGAAGAACGCTTCCTGGAATTCGCGCTCCACATCGCGCTGGAGCATGGATTCCGCCGCGAGGAAAATCGACGGCAGCCCGCAGACAATCTCGTGCTGGGTCTTGTTTTGCTTCTGGTGAGCATGACCATCCGCGAGATTGAAGCGCTTGTTGATCCCGATGCTCTCGTAACGGGTCAGATTCGGCATTGCGTCTGCCATCGACGTCTCCTTAGCTGGTGCGGTTGATGATCTGGTTGCGTTTCCCGCGGTTTGTCACCGGGAGTTCGTTGACCAGGCGGACCTCGACCTCGAGTTCGTCGAAGAGGAAGCTGCGTATCTGGTCGGCGATGAGCAAGCGGACATGCTCGGTCATATCGCGGCCCGGGATGCACTCGAAGACGACCTTGGTGGGCGTCTCCAGAATAAGAGCCCATCCGGCGATGGCTGTGCGATAGTCCATGAGGCGGGTATATCCGACGTCAAGCAGGTAGCCGGATGAGAGGAACCGCCCTGAGGGCAGGACGAAGGACGAGTTCTGGCGGCCGGAGAAGGAAGCAAGCATGCGAAGATTGCGGCCGCAGGCGCATTTCTCGCTGGCGGGTTTCAGCGACGCAAGATCGTTCTGCCGATAGCGGATAATCGGCATCGCCCAGTTGTAGTAGCACGTGGCGATGAGGTCGCCCACTTCGCCATCGGGCAGGACCTGACCATCAGGACCGACGATTTCGACGAGCTGGATATCCTCCCAGATATGATAGCCCTTGTGGCGGCACTGCGCTGCAACCGTGCCTGCGAGTTCTTCGGAGCCATATTCGTCGAGCACCGGTACGCCGAAGAAGTCCTCCCACTCGTCGCGTTGTGCCTGGGTCGACATCTCGGACTTGACGTTGATAACGATCAGGCGTTCGCGCAGGGTCTCGACATCGCTGCGCGTGAGATGGCGACGGATGTCCTCCAGACGGGAGGGATAGAGCGTCAGCATGTGCGGTTTGCTTTGGCGCAGCGTTGCGACGGCCTTGTCGAGTGGGTCAAGCGTCCAGATATGCTCAAGGCGATAGTCTGTTTCCGTGAGGCCCGCCAAGGGGTACTTGCCAGTGTAGACGTAGGTCTGAATGTGGTGCGGCCTGTATCCGTCCATCATCATGTCGTAGATTCTGTAGGCGGTCAGGACGCGCTCGCGCATCGTCCGCTCGGAATAGGCAACGGTGACCGTCTTCCCGCTCGATCCTCCGGTTATCGCCGTCGTCAGCTCCGGCAGCCGGTACCCGGCGGCGATTGCATCATGAGGGAAGTTGTCGATGAGGTCTTGCTTTTCGAGGATCGGCAGGCGCGCGGCGTCCGCGGTCGTGCGAATGCGCTCGATATCGACCCCGGCCTCATCGTATTTCCGACGATACATCGGAACGTTCGCGTAGGCGTGGCGCACCATCTTGACGAACCGCTCATTGCGAAGGCGCTCGAGCGAGATGTCGTCGAGGAACTGGTTTCGGCGAAGTTCGGGGCATAGAACCTTGGCTTCGCGTGCGAGCAATCGAAGCTGCCTGTCGTCAAATTCACGCATTGAGATCCTCCAGGGGAAATGAGAGATGCCGGTGCTTTCCCTCTGAGAGGTGGACTCCCGCAAGGATCTCGCCGGCTCCCGGTGCGGCCGGCCCTGTCGAGAAGCGGGCAAGGCTCTCGATGGTTGGCAACGCTGCAGCGATCCGGTCCTGCCACGCGGCGATGTTGGCGGCACGCAGGTCGATCGCTGCAAGATCGCGAGCTGCATCGCCAAGGGAGTGCGCATTGCACGGCGAGAGGTCGAACGCACCAAAGATGATGGTGTGTCCGAGCGAAAGGGCATGGGATCTCCCCGGCGCGCATTCGAGGACATGGCGCTCGACAATTGTTGCGATTGCCGAGGCATCTGTTGCCAGCAAGCCTTGCTCGGGACTCACATCGCCAAGCGCACTCGACAGGAAATGAAGCTCGAAGAGCGCCTTGGAGATGGCAGGGCCGAAATTCCCGCTTGCGATGCTGACCACATTGTTCGCGCGCGCGAGGTCGCGCATTTCCTTGAGCAGCGTGGTACGGCGGATAGCTCCAGCATACGACGGACCAAGCGCGGCCTTGTCCATGAAGGTCAGAAGATCGTTACTGCGATCTCCAAAGGCGGCGGAGCAGACGGCGCGGGCGACTTCCTCCTTCGTCAGGGCTTCGAACTGTCCGATCGAGGTCGAGAGTGCCATCTCCTCGATTGTGTAGTGGGAACTGTCGCCAGCTGGCGTGTACACGGTTTCCAGGAGTTCGGACGCAGATGCGCAGGCGTGTTGCGTCGTGGCGAAGCTGCCTGTCGCTGTGATCGTGCAGTCCAGCAGCGGAACGACTCGGCCCCTGGATTTTATGGGGCCGCACTGCACGCGCTCCCATCCGATCAACGCTGCCGGAACGATCAGCGCGACGTCGGCTCCGGAGGTGTGATGGAGATTCCAGAGAAGCTGGTGCAGGGCGCCCGAGGTCGCCAGCTTCTGCGCCAGCGCCTCGCCGACATTGGCGCTGGCCTCCCCATGGGTGTATGGGCAATTGAAGCCCATGCCGCCGAGACCTGTGGTCGAGACGCGGACATAGCGGTCAACATTGAATTCGCGAAGGGCCAGCTCCAACGCGGCGATGTATCGGGCGATTATCGCTGGACCATTGCCAAGGACGATATCATCTGCACACCGCGCGATTGCGGCACGCGCGCCGTCGGCGGTGGACTCGTGGAGGCCATGCAAGTCGCGGGCGATGTCGAGGACGGATGCGGCTGCGGCGCGGGTGACATATGCAGCGTTGACCGTGTCGATGATGATGGTCGGGCGCACGGCTTCGATCAGGCGGAAGATCGAGGACCGCCGAAGGGTGGCGGCCGAAGTTGGCGCCAAGAGGTAGTCGACCCTTGCGCGCCGGGCGAGGTCTGCGCTCTCATCCGGGAGATCGGCGGAGAAGAAGACGTCGCCGGTCGAGCCAGCGGTAGCGATCGCTGGCGGACACCGGCGTTGCAGTTCATGCAATCTGCTCTGCAGGGAGTCGCTCGAAAGCGTCCGGAGATGGATCTGCCCGCCTTCGGGCATCTCCTTGGCGAGGCGCATTGCCGTGGCCAAGCCAACTTCGCCCGCACCAATGATGAGAATTCGATCTGAGCTGCAATTCGCCATGGCGCCTATCCGCGCGCCTTCAGCACCCAGGCGTAGCTGTTAGGCACGCGCAAGGTCACTTCCTTGAGTAATTCAAATTGTGCATCTTCAAAAACAGAAAGTATTTCTGATCGCGTCCTCGGCCGGAGCCCTTGCAGGCGGTGGATGTAATCGAAACCTGGCGCGAAAAGCTGAGCGCAGGGTTTGTCCTCGCTCGTAGTCGTATCGAAGAACAGGAAATACTCGGCGTTCGGGAACGTCAGCGGATAGGTCCGCAAAACGGATTCACAGAAACTGTCGGGCGTGATGTGGTGCGTCATGAACGTCTGCATGACGATTGCCACTTCCGGGTAACAGCCCTGGAGTCGGGTTGCATCGCCGAGTTCGACACGGGCGTCGATACCCGATCGGCGCGCCTCCGCGATATGCGGTTCTGCCGCCAGCAGAGCGCCGCTCGAGATGTCGATACCGATGCCGTTCAGATCGAATGCCTTGCAGAGGCGCACCAGGCGACGCGCGTTTCCACACCCGATGTCGCAGAGAGTACCGCGCGGGTTCAGGTCGGCAAGCAGCGCCAGTACGTCCTCATCAAGATATCGACTGCCCACGGCGGCCGATGCGATTGCCACTGTGTCGCCCTTCACGACTTTCTCGAAATCAGGCAGCGCGGTTGCGTCGGAGTTCAGCCAGTAGCTCATGAGGTCGCTGTAGGCGTCCAGCCAGAGCACGAAGATATCGCGCTCGCGATAGAGTTCCTCGCCGAGAGCCGTCAGTGTCACCTTGCCGCTGGCGTCTTCGATGGTGGCTGCATCCGATGCCCAGAGCGTACGGATCACCGCGTCGATGAGATGCCCTCTTGAAGAACTGCTTGAAGCGGCCGCTTCGCCGATCGTGACGTTTCCGGCCGCTATCTCGTCCAGGATCCCAATGCGGCTTCCCAGTACGATGGCGTGGGCCAGAACAGCGTCGGAGAAGCAACAACCGGCTGCTGAAGAACGGGCAAGTACGGTCAACGTTCGTCTCCTCTTTGCGGTCCGGTAGCACCGACCGTGGTTCCTGCAACCGACGAACCAATCAAGGAGGAGCGTATCTAAAGTGGCGGAATCGAGCGACTGCCCGCTCAGGCTAGCAAGCCGATGCTAACCTGATCAGGTTATTGCGAACTGTGCGCTAAAGCACGTCACGGTACGAGATGAGGCCGCAGTGCAGCGCCTTGACGACCAACTGCGTCCGTCGGCGGACGCCGAGTTTCTGCCTTACGGCCTCCACGTGGCGATGCACGGTCTGATCGCTGAGGCCAAGGATCTGTCCCGCTTCCCAGTCACTCTTTCCGCGGGCGACCAGCACCAGGCACTCCATCTGCCGTGGCGAGATATCAATCTCGAGCTGAAGTTGATGGGACCGGGGGGCAGTGTGGAAGCGCGCTGCGACTTCATAGGCAATCGGCGCAACAAAGCTCAGCCATGCTCTCTGATGATCGGCGAATTCGACTCGTTGATCTGAGATCAGGGTCATGAGTCCGTGATGGTGACCGGGCACCCTGACGGAGGCGCTGACCCCTTCCTTGATTCCGGCACGCTCTGCCTCCCACATGACGCGGGCCTGCTTCTTGGTGAGCGAAATGATCTTGGGTATATCACGCCAGCAGAGTACGCGGCATGTGCGCTCGATGGCTTTTAGTATAGGGTCGTAGCGACTGTAACCGCAACGATCGTATTCTTCCCAGAAAGAACTAGGGTAGTTCGACAGCCGTCTAGTTTGCAGATCTTCGGTAGTACCTGCCGCGAAATCTTGTAGGGAATACCACTTGAAGCCGACATTAACAGCAAAATTCTCGAGGTAAATTTGAAGTTGCGCTAAGGAAGAACAGCTATCCAGTTCTCTCCCGAGCTGAGATACATCTAAATCCCCAAGCTTAACCCGCTCATTCATAGCTCTCTCCGAGATGGCACTTAAGTAAAGTTCTATCGCCAACCACAACTTATAATAGGACGGAGAGACCATAGCATACAACTGATAATGTTGAGCCTTGGCGCAATCAACTATTGTGTCGCAGCACTCTTGGCCTATTTTCCTTGCTGGACTTTTTTTAGCCACAATTCGCTCAGGAGAGCTCGACAATCGGCGCGGCGGCAGGATCGAATGGATCATGCTCAGTTGGCCCGGGCCAGTTCCGGTGATCTGATGCTGCGCTTTCGCCTGCAGGCGAAGGGATCGAGATCTGTCATGTCCATGTCGGCACGCGGAGAAATCGCATGGCGATCGAGGCGATCTACCGCTGGCCCGGCACCTTGCGACCAAGTGGCCGCCATACAACTGCGAGATGTGGGCTGTTTGAGGTCGATGTTTTTGGCATCGAACCCGGCCAGCGCCATCTTGATGCGGTACTGGTCTTCCCCTGCCACGCGGCCGTGACAAGACGCGGCAGCCTCCACACGATTCTGCGCTCATACGAATCTTGTGGGAACTGCCCGGCAGCTGTACAAGCCGTTCTTTGCTTCTTCAGCAGGCTGGGCCGGGTTCATGGGTTTGAACGGTGACATGCGGGGGTTTCGGTTGGCACGTCTTGCCAAACCGATGAACGCCGTCTTGTTGCTGCTGGTGGCATCGCTGGTGTTCCACTGGGGGCTGGCGAGCGGCCTCGCCGCTGCCATCGATGCGCCCCGGCCGAGCATCGAGCTCGAGCGTATCACGCCTGTGGAGGCGGAGAATCAGCCGGCGCTCGTCCGCAGCGGCGCACACGCCACGGCGCTGTTGCTGGTCGATCAACGTCTTCCCTCGGCGTCGGTCCCTTCGGACGACCGGGAGGGAGATCAGATCGCGCCGGGCGATCCGGAATTGTTTCCGAACTTCCATGCTGCACTGGAAGCGTTCCGCTGTCAGGCGACCAACTGCTCGCCTCGAAAGGCCTTTCACGCCCGCGCTCCGCCGGCGATCTTCTGATTGCAGGCAGGAGCAACCTGCGCGGCTGCGCATCCCCTATCGTGCTCGCGCCGTCCCGCAGAGGCAGCCATTGCCGCTGGCCATCGCCCGCGCCCAGAAGATAACCATCGATACCCACAAGGTCCCTGCTGTCGGGCGTGGAGGTTCTCCAATCTCCCGATCAACGCGTGACTCCGGGATCTTCAAGTGCTGGGCGTCGCGCCGGGACAAAGAAAACACTTTCCGACTCTACCCGCCGACCCATCGGGGCGGCTTCAAGGGAAACTCACCCATGTCGAACGAACACCAACATGACAACTTCACGCGCGGCACCGCATCGCTGGTCGCCATCAGCGTCATCATACTCGTCGGCACCGAGATAATCGGCGTCGCAGCAGCGACCGCCTGGGCGTTCGGCGGCCTCCTCGAGCTCGGATCCAGTTTGACCTTGAGCATAGGGGCGGTCCTGTGCGGGGCCGCCGCCTATCTCACCTATCGCTTCGGGAGGAACGTCTGGCTTGTGGAGAACACGGCCCTGTCGAGACCGGCGGGAACTGCAGAAGCTCCGGGGTCCGAGGAGTGACACCTCGCAGGATCGCGTCTCGTCGTGCTGATGCCGGACGCATCCGAGCACGAGCCGCTGACGCTCCGATCGAGGATCGTGAAGGTCTCTAGCCAACCTGGGGTGGGTGAAGCCATCAGGCGGGAGACCGATCCGGATGCCGTCGCCCGCCTGCTGACGGACGCCGAGCAGCGGTTCCTGCAGGGGAAGCAAGGGGCAAGGCCTGACTTGCGAAGAGTGCCCGTCGGACTCGCATCAAGGGATCCGGCTTGCTTGTGCTCGCATTGCGGGCGACCGTGTACGGAGAGGAGGCGCTCGATACAATGTTTGGATGGATGTTCCCCGCGATCCTGATCGGCAGCGGGCTCGTGATCGCCACGATCTTCACGAGCCTCGCAGCCTTTCGCTTCGGGGCGCCATTGCTGCTGATCTTCCTCGGCGTCGGCCTTCTCGTCGGGGAGGACGGTCTCGGGCTGCGGTTCCAGGACGCGCGATCGGCGTATTTCTTCGGCAGCCTGGCGCTCGCGGTTATCCTGTTCGACAGCGGCTTTGGAACCAAGCTCCGCTCGTTCCGACAGGCGGCGGCACCGGCGATCACGCTCGCCACGGTGGGCGTCCTCCTGACGGCTGGTCTCGTGGGCGTCGGCGCGCGCTATCTCTTCGACCTGCCCTGGCCGGAGGCTTTCCTCCTCGGCGCGATCGTCAGCTCGACCGACGCGGCAGCCGTGTTCTTTCTTCTTCGCTCGGGCGGCATTCGCATCAAGGAGCAGATCCGTTCGACGCTCGAAATCGAATCGGGATCGAACGATCCCATGGCGATCTTCCTCACAATTGCCCTTGTCGAGCTCGTCAGGAGCGGGCAGTTCGGCGGGGCCGTGCCGGAAATGGTGCTTGCCTTCATCCGCCAGATGGGGCTCGGTCTCGCGATTGGCTTTCTCGGCGGCCACCTCATCGTCCACATCGTCAACCGGCTGAGGCTGGAGGGGGGGCTTTATCCGATCGTCGTCCTGAGTGCTGCGCTGTTCTTCTTCGCCTTCGCAGGGCTCCTCGGGGGCAGCGGATTTCTGGCCGCCTATATCGCAGGCCTCGTCGCCGGGAACAAGGCGATGCGCGGCGCGATCGCGCTGCGCCGGTTTCAGGACGGCATCACCTGGCTGGCGCAGATCGTCATGTTCCTGCTCCTCGGCCTGCTTGCGACGCCATCACAGTTCAGCGCGATTGCGCTGCCGTCGATTGCGCTCGCACTTTTCCTGACGCTCGTCGGCCGCCCGCTCGCGGTATGGCTCTGCCTCGTGCCCTTCCGCTACGATCGGCAGGAGACGACCTTCGTCGCCTGGGTGGGCCTTCGGGGCGCCGTATCGATCCTCCTCGCCATCATCCCGCTGATCGGGGGCGTAGCGAACGCGCAGCTCTACTTCAACGCCGCCTTCATCATCGTCCTGACGTCGCTCGTCGTGCAGGGCTGGACGATCGCGCCGGTCGCACGATGGCTGGATATCCGCATGCCACCGCGGCTGGGCCCGGTCGAGCGTATCGAGCTGGAACTGCCGGGGACGGCGCACCACGAACTGATCGTCTATCGTGTCGTGGCGGGCAGCCCCGTCGTCGAGGGCGAACGGCTCCCGCGCTGGGCGCGGCCGTCGCTGGTGATCCGCGACGGGCAATCCATGCGATACCAGTATGCGGGGCGCCTCCAGCCCGGCGACTACGTCTACATGTTCATCGCCCCGCGAAATGCACGCCTGCTCGACCGCCTTTTCGCAAGTCCCGGCGAACTTGCGGGCGACGACGGCGATTTCTTCGGCGCGTTTGCGCTCGACCCCCACAAATCCCTTGCCGATCTGAAATCCGCCTACGGGATAAAATTGCCGCGCGGAACGAACCTCGAGACCAGCCTTCGCGACTTCATGACGGCGCGGCTCGGCGGCACGGCCGAAATCGGCGACCGCGTCGCCTGCGGGCCGGTCGATCTCATCGTCCGCGAAATGAACATGGACGGAGAGATCATCGGCGTCGGCCTGGCACTGGAGAAGGACCCCGAACCCGAGGCCGGAGCCGGACACCTTGGCCAATGGATCGTGACCCTTCTGGAAAAGCTCGGAATACGCAGCCGAAAAATTTGACTGCCGTTCGCGACAGGCTGCCTCGAGCCACTCCAGCTCATGCAAAACCATTACAGTTGATGACTGTCGAGGATGGCGGCCTCGTTCTCGCGGAGTCGGCTTCCGGCGACGCTGCGTATGCGATCGCGCAGCCCGGGATAGGTCGCGAGGAATTTCTGGAAGTCGGCTGCGCTGAGGCAGAGCAGAGAGCAATAGCCGATCGCCTGCACGTCGGATCGCCGCGGCCGCTGGCTCAGGAGGGCCATCTCGCCGAAGAAATCACCGCGTCCGAGCCTGATCTTGCGACCGGCGGCGCTGACTTCCACCGCGCCCGAGGCGATGAAGAACACCGCTTCCGCATCGTCGCCCCGCGTGATGATCTTCTCGCCCGGCTCGGCGAAGACCGGCACCAGCAGATTCATCAGCGCATCGCGCTGCGCCTCGTCGAAGCCTGCAAACAGTTGAAACGTCTCGACCACTTCGCGGATATGGAGGGCGAGGTCGAGCTGCGGGCGCTTGTCGGCTGTTGCGCGCGCACGCTCGATCTCGCCTCGCAGGCTAGCGTGCAGCTCCGGGCCGATCAGGCCGTCCGAGCTGAGGATTTCATATTCGAGCTCCTCGCGCCGCAGGGTCAGCTTGCGCAGAAAGCGCTTCTCGAGCTCCTCGGAATAGCCCGGATACTGCAGCCGGAGTGCGTCGAGGGCCTGTTCTATCGTTTCGCGGCGTCGGGCGAGGACCTCCTGCAGAATCTCGCCCACGCGCGCGCCGAGAATTGGCACGATCTTCTCGTCGATGAAGCCCTGCAGCTCCTCGACGATGATCCGCGTGGCGAGCATGCTCTCGAAGCGATCGGCGATGAGATCGGGCAGGAAGCCCAAACCCCTCAGGCGACGGTGAAGAACCAGCGCGAAGCGGAACCGCCAGGAGAATGCGAGCCCGCCCCGGGCCGCCCGCAGATACTCGGTTCTCCCGCCGGCGCGCGTCCGGTCGATGAGCCGGCTCGCATTGGTCAGGAGCCTGTCGACGAGGCCGAGCGAAATGGTGCGCTGCCTGAAGTGCTCCAGGATCAGATCGCGCTCCCGCCCGGCGAGCGTGACGAGGCCGAGTGTGATCTTGTCGCGCTCCAGAATCTTCTCGCTGGTCTCGGCCACATGCGCCGCCGTATCGACCTTGCGCGAATAGGCTTCGAGTTCGCTGTCGATGATCGAGGGCGCGAGCTTGTAGTTTTCGGCAGCCGCCGTCACCGCCTGTCGCACATTCTGGAGGGCGACGGCGATGATCTGGTTGCGCAGGGCCTGATCGAGGGGAGACAGCTTGTCGAGACCGAAATACCGGATGACGGCCCGCATCGTCGTCCCCTGCACGAGCAGCGTGAAGAGCACGAAGCCCGTGGCGAGAATGGCGACGAAGCGCTTGATGTCGCCCGCGATGAACGGGTTTTCCGTGACGGAGAAAGCGAGCGCCAGCGTCACCGCCCCCCGCAGCCCGCCCCACATGATGACGAGCCGGTACGGCACGCTCACCTGGGGCGAGAGCCGCGCCAGGGAGAGGAGCGGCAGCAGGCCAAACAGCACGACGGCGCGCGCCATCAGGGCCGCGACCACCACGACGAGGATGAGGAGGAGGTCGCCCGGGTTGAGGTTGTTCAGCATGCGTGGCACGAGGATCGCGGCGAGCACGAAGACCAGTGAACTCGCCCAGAAGGCGAGCTGGTCCCATGTATCCTTGATGTATCGCCAGTTGTCCGGGGAAGCCTTCGACGGGCCGTAGATGTTGAGCGTCAGCCCCAGCACCACCACGGCAATCACGCCGGAGACACCGATGATGTCTTCGCAGGCGATGTAGACGATATAGGGGACGGCAAGGCTGATGGACATTTGCGCAAGGCGCGATCCCCGGATGATGTCGAACAGCAGCGTCGCGAAGCGGCCCGTGACGAAGCCGGCCAGCGCGCCGCCGGCGAGCGTCCATGCGAAGCCGATCGCCGTCTCCCCCCAGCGGATCGGCTCGCCCGTCATGAGGACGGCCATGAAGACGGAGAAGAGCGTGATGGCGGCTGCGTCGTTGAGCAGGCTTTCCCCCTCGACGAGACGTCCGAGGCGGCTGGGCGCGCCGATATCGCGGAAGATGCCGACGACCGCCGAGGGATCGGTCGTCGCCACGATCGAGGCGACGATCAGGCAGACGAGCAGGGATTGGCCGGCGAAGGGGGCGAGCGCGACGCCGATGACCATCGTCGCGATGATCACGGCGAGCACCGCCATGACGAGGATAGGCACGACGTCGTCCAGCATCCGCCGCGCATCGAGGGTCAGCGCCGTCTGAAACAGAAGCGTCGGCAGGAAGATGTAGAGAAAGACCTCGGAGCCGATAGGCAGCTCGAGGATTGCCCGCGAGATGCCGTCGAATCGATCGGTCATCGTCGTCTGCAGAAAAAAGGTAGCTGTGACCCCGAGTGTAATCCCGACCACGGCCAGAACGACGCTCAGGGGAACCCGCAAGCGTGTCGCGACAGGCTGCAAGAGCCCGACCACAAGGAGCAGGCTCGCGACGACCGCCAGAAATACCGATAGATCCATTCAGTCCCGCCCCGAGAGGTTCTTGCTTGACGCTTCCTCATAACGGACGCGACGGTTGGAGCGAAATGCTTTCGGCGACGGGGGCATGTCGATCCGGCTCCGCCACATTCACCGCAAGGTTGTCGAGCATGCCATCCGCATGCGTCAGCTTCGAGATAAGCGAACCGGCTGTTGTCGATTGAATGGAATCTTCATGACCGAAACCCGGCTGCGCCGCGTACATCACGCGATTGTCGATCCTCACCGCAGAGAGCTCCTCGTGCAGGTCGTGACATTGGCCGCAACGAGCGCGTCGGTCTATGCATTGGTGACCGTGGCGTCTGCCTTTCCGGAAACCGCCTTGCGTCGGGCGGGTTTGGCCATTGCAGCCCGCTTGACGTCGATTTCGGTTGCGGCCACGGTTTTGGCTGCGTCTGTCGTCTGTTGCCTGAGCCTGGCTCCGTCACCTAAGAAAGAGGCCTTGCGACAGAAGATGTTGCGCCGGTAGCGCCTCTCGCGCAGCCGATGGCGTTGCGGGCGACGGAGGAGCAGAGGCTCGTCGATAGAGGAGGATCAGAGGCTCGTCGATTCGAGACGGTGATGCGCAGGAGCCGGATCCGCTACGCCCGCATGCGGGCATGGCGCAGATCCATCGGCGCAATGTCGCCGATCCTGTCACGACGTTGGCGCAGGAGGATGATGCCGGCACGGTGCGCGAGGCGATCGGGGTTTGATCGAGCCCGTTGTCCGCACCCCCGACCGGCAAGCAAACGATGGGTTGCGCATTGGTCTTGAAGAGGCGATCGCCCGCATCCTGGTGCTTTTTGGGCTCGCCGATGAGGAGGGCCGTGTCGCGTTGTCCTTGAACGACAAAACCCCGCCTCTGGGAGAGACGGGGTTTCGTATTTTCTTGGTTGCGGGGACAGGATTTGAACCTGTGACCTTCAGGTTATGAGCCTGACGAGCTACCGGGCTGCTCCACCCCGCGGTGTTTTTGGGAGATCGTGGG
>Ga0208490_100222_pt1 | contig 45614 bp, 36 predicted proteins | sample SubbioAug_CSWold_FD_184818 | JGI IMG/M metagenome (GOLD analysis project Ga0208490, IMG submission 184818) | Serpentinite rock and fluid subsurface biosphere microbial communities from McLaughlin Reserve, California, USA - CR11Aug_CSWold (SPAdes) | ecosystem: Environmental > Terrestrial > Deep...
CTTATCAGGGAGTTTCGATTCGCGAAACCTCCCGCGATTAGAGCGTGCGTTCAAGCGGGACATCCTCGCCGCCCCTTGCCGACCGCACAGGTACGTCCGCAAGGCTCCGACCCTCCCGGCCGCCATGCACTCCCGCCGCTCCTCATGAAGGGGTAGCGGGACTTTTTGCATTTGTGAGGACATTGCGAATCCGTCCGCATCTCGCCAACAAAAGAGGACCCGCAAAAAAGGCGGGTCCTGAAGTTCCCGGCCCGTGGGGGGCAGAATTGAGCCGGAGACGCAGAACAACTGCTGCTCCGGCTCTTTGTTCCGCGAAGCCTGAAGCCTCTCGCTGAGGAGGGGAACCGCCCGCAGGCCGCGATAAGCCACATCGCCAGCAGAGATGAAAGATTCGCACCCGGAGCCAGTTCCATCGCGCTTTCAGAGACCTGTCTCTGGGGAATCTCCTACACTTCGGGCGGTAGCGTCATTCTTTCGAGCTCCACGCTCCCGCGTTATTCGTTTTCCTCTAGAGGGCGGAGTTTTCTCGATTTCCTTCAGCACGAGGGAGGCGCGCGCTTCAACAGCAGAAAGCGCGGCGGTTGCCATGCGGTTATAAAGCCCCTGAACCTCCGGCAAGCCTAAGCGGTATTCCTCTGCGAAGCCATCGACGTCCGCTATCGCTAGCCCCATCGCCTCAATCAATTCTTGATTGGATATCATCGGCGCTCTCCCCGTTCTAATTCCCAGGACCGGATCGCAGAATACGCCTACGAACATGAACGGGGGCAGAATGAGACGAGCCATAATCAGACGGACGTTGTCGCGCAAAAAAGACTCGCTGTGGGCGAGCCTCTAAAGGTGTCCAACCCGTGGTGGAAAGGCGGCCGGATATGTTTCAACCGTGTGGCGGCTTCTTTGTTCCTCGTCGCGCTACCGTTCCGCAGCGCCGTCTGTCGCGCCCTTGAGCGCTTCGAGTATCTGCAGCGCGAGGGGCCACGGAACCGAGACCCGCATCTTGAGGTGCGCCACGTCCCCGTTCATGTCATGGACGAGAAGCATCACCTCCGGTGCATCTGTGGGGCTGGCCGGGTCGGCGGAGCGCTCCTGGGGTAGGACGCCGCCGCTGCCGCTCTCGCCGCTCAGGCTGTGCGGTTCCGCTCCCACCGCCTTTTCGATCGCCTCGATGTACGTGAGCCGCTTTGGCGTGGCCCGGCCAGTTGCATAAGACCATACCGAGGTATGGCTGAGCCGGGCATCGTCCGGCAAGTGTCGTCTCGCTCGCTCTGCGGCCTCAACAAAGGTAAGCCCTTTGTTCCGGATGGCGCGCATAAGCTTCTCGGGGGATAGTCGCGTTGCGCTGTTCATCACATACTCCACTGGTGACTGCGTTTCCGGTCGCAGTCCTCATCTTGGTGCGCACCGATTCTCCGCCGCGATTGTGGCGGGGGTGCGAGTATCAATGAGAACAGCCGAGCGTAAGGTTATCAATGTGTAAAAAAGTACATCGCAATCCCAATATAGCTCCTTCAATTTGGATTTAATTCACGGATTATTTTCTGAGATTTATGAATTTTTACGAAATTTTTACTGATTGCCCGGGCGGGCGGCGGCCAATCTCTCCGGGTTTCCATAACCGCAAACGCTATTGTGACGCGCGTCGCGACAGGCGACGGCGGTGCGGAAACGGCACGAGCGATTCCAACGGGTTGGGCTAAACTGGGGACTAGCGGCCATAGTGACTAAGCTGCGTCGTCTTGACGGTTATATGTTAACGTTCGATTCTGCCTATGCATCCTGTCCGACAGGTAGAACAGCCCGAGTAGGGTGTTGGACAACAGGTTGCCGATGATAAACATGTAAGCAAGCCAGAAGAACGAAAAGATAGTCGCCTTCGCTGAGGGAAGAATAGCTGCGACGAAGTACGCTTCGAAGATAATGTAGGCGAATCCAAGGATGTAGGAGAACAGGGCGCTGCAGGCGAGGTAGCCGAACAGGAACGACAGGAAGCGGCGGCGGGTCAAGTGCTCAGGGTAGCTCACACCGTTCGCCTGATGCATCAACACTACCGGACTGTCGCCAGACATGGGCTCGTCCATTTCATCGCGGCCAAAGGTTGCCACGGCGGCCAATGCTGCAATAAAAAACCCCGTCAACAGACCAAGAAAACCACTTATCTTTCCGATCACATCTAGCGTATCAACCGCTTCATTTCTGAAATTTTCCGAAAGAAGTGGAGTTGAAAATAGAATGCATATGATTAGAGGAAGATAGACATCAAACTTCTTCTTCTCCGCGTGGGAGATCAGAAGATACTTGAGTGGTACAAAGATTCTCCACATGATCAATCAAGTAAACTGAGCATTTTTGAAACCAGTTCATCGCTCATACTGTCGCAAATGTCAGGAAGTGGCTGGTTTAGCCTGACTTCCGCCGAACGGACAAACACCGCTTCGCCTGCATCCTTCCGAGCGGTATCAACGCTCGCTGACTGTGGTTTTTGCATGTTTGGATCCCGCCATCGCACTCTCATGGTCTCATATCCCGCCGATTTTGCCCAGACTTTTAGCTTCTCGACGATCGACAGGGCCTCCCCCGAGGGCAACCCTTTGCCGATAGAGAGGCTCATATCTTGCCGGGCGCTTTTGATATAGCGAGCCTCGTCGAAGCCGAAATCCTGTTCGACGTATGATATCAGCTCGACATGCAAGAGCCGCCCTTCCTTTAACGACTCCTTCAGCGTGTCCGAGGCGTGGCCGGTCATTTCCACGAGGGGCCGGGTCTTCAGTTCGCGCTTGCCCTCGCGTTTAAAAGTGATGCCCAACTCATCTGCGATGATCCGGAATTCTCCTCGTAGGAAATTTTGCATCAGCGTTCGACCGAACCCGGTGACATCCTCATAGAGCATTCGGTATATGTGTCCGCCCGGCGTTGTCGGGTCCAGTTCCACGATGGCGTGCACTGACAGCCCGCCAATTTCACCATCCTCTTTCTCCGGGATCCGGATCTTTCCGCTCTGGAAGTTGGTGAAACCCGGATCCGCCTTGTCTTGATCGCCGAGGCAAAAGAGCATTGCGACCGCATCTTTTCCCGACGCCGATTTTCCCCTTTTTAGATGAGAAAGTCGGATAACGCGTCGTTCGTTGTCGATAAACTGAACCGCCTCACCCTTGTTCGCTCTCTCCTCTAAAGATGGAAGGAGGTCGCGCAGCGGGATCGGCTGCGCATCTGAAGGGTATGGGGAGAGCGCGAAATCAAAGTAGAGGATGTGGCGTCGGGTACTTTGAAGCATCGTGGACCGAATCCCTGAGACCGGGCTTTCAGATCGAATGATCTTTGACTGCCGCTCGTCGGATGGAAAAATCGGCGCAAGCTTAGGTTTAACCGTTGGCGGAGTCGAATCTCTCCGCAGCCCCACAGGAAGGGTTTGGAAACGCTGCAAATGGGTCGTTGCGGATATTTCGCTCCTAGGTGCCACAATGCCTCATCAAAAGCCTTGCTGCGCAATGCAGCCGAAATTTGTGGCACCTTCGCCCAAGCCCTTGATGCCGCACAGAACGCGATGTCCGGGCGAGGCCTCCAGACGCCCGTCACTTCAGTGGGTCGTGTCCCCAGTTCATCAACGAATAGCGCCACCTGCTCGTCTCCCTGCCGCTCTCGGGACCGCCTTGGGCGAGGTGGCGGTGGACGTAGCCGATGACCTTCTTCATGTGCACGTAGTCGTCCTCGTCGAGGTCCTCGACGCGAGCGCGCTTGATCTGGATGATCCTACGGCCTGATTGATGCCCGATGGATTCGTCCTCTCCGTCTCGGGTCCAGCCGACGTCGCGGCTCTCCTTGGTGTCGAGCCACTTTTCGAGTTCGCGCGGGCTCATGTTGACCGCCGCTTCGAAGTCCTTGCGGATCTGCAGCATGTCGTCGTCGTTCATTGTTGTTCTCCCCGCTCCGGCGGGGCCCTCTGAAACCGGGTGCGCCTTCGTTCAAGGCAACGTGCGAGCGCCCGGGATGTTCGGCGGCGGAGCGCCATTCGTCGAAGCCGTGCTTGCGAGGTCTTCCGTTCACGCCCATAATTCCTTGATGACCAACACAGATGAACACTCTCGCGGCGAGACGCTCCTGCGCAGCGCCGACCTCTCCCCGGAGCTGATCGCGGCGCTCGATCATGCGGTGGCGACGCAGACGGAGGGGGGCGCCGCGTCTCCTCCGTCGCGCGCGCAGTTGATCGCCCGGGTCCTCGAGGACTGGCTGCGCTCGAACGGCCATTTGCGCCATGACGGTCGCGACGAGGGTCTGCGTCCGGAGAATCTCACCTCCGAGAACGACCTGTAGCGTCCCGCAAAGGGGCGGCGGATGAAATCTGCTCGTGAAACCGACCGCGGCCTTGCGTTTTTGCCGGCGATCCACCAAAACGCCTGCAACAAGGCAATGGCCGCGTCTATTCTGCGAGAGGCTCTCATGATCGATTTCGCCCGTGTGCGCCGCATGATGGTGGACAACCAGCTGCGTACCTACGACATCACCGATCTCGACGTGCTCTCCGCCATGAACCAGGTGCCGCGCGAGCACTTCGTGACGCCCGAACGCGGCATCCTCGCGTATTCCGATCAGCCTGTCGCCGTGGCGCAGGCGAGCGACGGCGAGGGGCGCCATTTTCTCGCGCCGATGGTGTTTGCCCGAATCGTTCAGAACCTGGAGATAAAGCCCGGCCAGAAAGTCATGATCGTCGCCGGAGCCCTCGGCTACGAGGCGGCCGTCATTGCGCGGCTGGGTGCGCAGGTCGTCCTCGTCGAACCCGATCCGGAGCTGGCGGCGCAGGCGCGCGCCAAGCTCGAGGCGCTCCCCGGAGGAACGTCCGAGGGCGAGCGCGCCGGGTCCGTGCGCGTGGTCGAGGCCGCGCTCGACGCGGGCTGTCCCGATGAGGCGCCGTTCGACGCGATCCTGATCAACGGCGCGATCGAAGAGCGGCCGGAGCCGCTGCTGCGGCAGCTGCGCGAGCATGGCCGACTTGCCGTCATCCTCGGCGACGGCGGGCGCACCAGCAGGGCGACGCTGTATGTGCGCCATGGGGAGGTCTTCGGATCGCGGGCCATGTTCGACGCGGCGGCCCCCGCGTTGTCCATCTTCAGGAAAGAAGCCGGTTTCGTCTTCTGAGCGATCTGTTGTCTTGGCCTCCGGCAGGATACTCCTTCATTCTGCTGCATCCTGCACTTGCGCCGCCAGCTTCGCACCCGGCTGCTGCAACTTGATGTTGGTCGCTCTATTCTTCACGACGTTGCCGAAAAGCCACTCTCTTGCCTGAATTGCCTGTGCTTAAGGTAAAATTATTGTTCCTCGTCCAGAACTGCGTATTGTCGGAGTGGTTTGAGAAGTTTGATGATTCTACGGCCTTGCGTGCTTGCGCCTCGGCTTGTTGAAGGTGGCAGATCGTGACAGCAATGAAGCGTTTTCGAGTTCTCCCGTTTGTCGGTGCGAGCGTTCTGGCCCTGGCGCTGACGCCGATGGTGGGCACCGCCACGGTTTCCGCCGAGACGCTCGAAAGTGCGCTTGCCCGCGCCTACACCAACAGTCCGCTGATAAACGCCACGCGCGCCGGCGTTCGCGCCACGGACGAGAACGTTCCGCGCGCGCTCGCCGGCTATCGCCCGCAGATTTCGGCGACGGCGGATCTGAATCGCACCTGGACGCAGCAGAGCCTTCTCGGTCAGACCACGACCAGCGCGAATACGCGCGCCGAACTCGGGCTGCAGCTTACGCAGACGCTCTATGACGGCAATCGCACGGCAAACAGCGTGCGGCAGGCCGAATCGCAGGTGCTCGGCGCCCGATTCCAGCTCGACGCCACGGTTCAGGACACCCTGTTCACCGCCGCGCAGGTCTACATGAACGTCTTGCGGGACACCGCGATTCTCAACCTGCAGCGCAACAACGTCGAGGTTCTCGACGAGCAGCTTCGCCAGACGGGTGACCGTTTCGAAGTTGGCGAAGTGACGCGGACGGACGTGGCCCAGTCCGAGGCGAGCCTCGCGGCGTCGCGTTCGCAGGTCAGCCTCGCGGAGGCGAATTTGCGCGCCAACATCGCGCAATACCGCCGGGTTATCGGCGCCCAGCCGCGCCAGCTCGGCGCCGGACGCGCCCCGGATCGACTGATCCCCGGCAGCCTCGACGCGGCCGTGGCGATCGCCCTTGAGGAGAATCCGAGCATTGCGGTGGCGCGTTTCAACGCGGATGCCGCGGAGCTTCAGGTCAAGATCGCCGAGGGTGCTCTCCTTCCGACGCTCGGCGTCACCGCCGCGGTGACCCAGCGTCACGACACGAATGCCACTGCGGGAGGGCTTTCCGGCTCGGCGAATACGACGGTCGGGCAGATCGGGGCGCGTCTGACCGTGCCGCTGTACCAGGGCGGCGGGGCATCGGCTGCCGTGCGGCAGGCCAAGGAGCTGGCGACGCAGCGCCGGTTCGAGGTCGAGCAGGCTCGCGATCAGGTGCGATTCTCGGTCGTTGCCGCATGGGGCGCTCTCGAAGCCGCTCGCGCGCAGATCACCGCTGCGCAGGTCCAGGTCGAGGCGGCGGAGACGGCGCTCACCGGTGTCCGCGAGGAGGCCCGGGTCGGCCAGCGCACCACGCTCGACGTGTTGAACGCCCAGCAGCAGCTGCTCAACGCCCGCGTCAACCTCATCACGGCGCAGCGGGACCGCGTGGTTCAGTCCTACGCGGTGGTGCAGGCGATGGGCCGGTTGACGCCGCAGCGTCTGGCATTGGCCGCGCCGCTCTACGATCCCAAGGTGCACTACGATCAGGTGCGCGGCCTGCTTTGGGGTACCTCGACGCCCTCGGGCGACCGCTGAAGCGCCTCGCAAGCCAGACTCCTTGTGGGTAAGGTTCTTTAAGGTTTTGCGAACCCCCTCGGCATACATTAAGCATTAAGCATGAATTCGACGAAGTGATTCTCGTCGAGGGGTGAACTCTATCGGTAAAGACGCGCATGAGCCCGGCCAACCCGAAGCCTCAAGAACCGTCGATGGAGGAAATTCTCGCCTCCATTCGCCGCATTATCGCGGACGATCAGGATGCCGCAAAGCCGCCGCCTGCGGATGACCCGTTCGAGCAGGCGATGGCGGAGGCGCTCGGCTCGGACGACTCCGACGAAGACGAAGATGCGGATGGCGAAGACGAGGAAGACGACGTTCTCGACCTTGCGGAAGTTGGCGAACCGGTAGCCGCCGCTCCTGCGCCGAACGATCTCGATCTCGAACACGACGACATCTCCTTCCGCGACGCGGATGGCCAGATCGATTTCGATGCGATCGGGATGGACGAAGACGAGGAAGAGGAAGTCGAGCCGGAAGCGGCCATCGACGAGGAAATGCTGGCCGCAGCCTTCGACGAACCCGAAGCCTTCGACGAACCCGAAGTCGAGCCGGAGCCGGAATACGAGCCTGAACCCGCCTACGAGCCCGCGCCGAGGTCGGCCCCGCAGCACCATTTCATCGACGAGGAACGCCTTATTTCGCAGACGACGGACGCTGCGGTCGGCAACGCTTTCAACGCGCTCGCGCACACCGTCCTCGCCAATAACGGCCGCACGCTTGATGATCTGGTCAAGGAAATGCTCCGGCCGATGCTCAAGGTCTGGCTTGATGACAACCTGCCGACCATCGTGGAGCGGCTGGTGCGCTCGGAGATCGAGCGCGTATCGCGCGGGGGCCGCTGATAGCGGATGCACCCTCGCGCGCAAGGCTCTCGGCGTTCCGGCAGCATCTGCGAAATGACTTGCGGCCGGCTCGCAGTTGACTTGCGCGCCGCGCTGCTTTTTCTAGCGGTCTGATCGCATTTTTTCGCAGAACACGGACCGGCCCAGCTCATGATGGAAAAAACCTTCGACCCCAGCGCCGTGGAGGCGCGGATCTCCGCTCGCTGGGATGAAGAGGGCGCGTTTCGCGCCGGCCGTCCGGAACGCCGGGACGCCAAGCCCTACACCATTGTGATCCCGCCGCCGAACGTCACCGGCTCGCTCCATATGGGGCACGCGCTCAACAACACGATCCAGGACATCCTGTGCCGATTCGAGCGCATGCGCGGTCGCGACGTGCTCTGGCAGCCGGGCACTGACCATGCGGGCATCGCCACGCAGATGGTCGTCGAGCGCAAGCTTGCTGCCGAGGGGAGGCCGGACCGGCGCACGCTCGGTCGCGAAAAGTTTCTCGAAGAGGTCTGGTCGTTCAAGGAGCAATCCGGCGGGCGCATCCGCCAGCAGCTGGAGCGTCTGGGCGCGTCCTGCGACTGGTCGCGCGAGCGCTTTACCATGGATGAGGGGCTGTCGCGCGCGGTGCTGCGCTTCTTCGTCGAGCTCTACCGCAAGGATCTGATCTACCGCGACAAGCGCCTCGTGAACTGGGATCCGAAGTTCCAGACGGCGATCTCGGATCTCGAAGTCCAGCAGGTCGAGATCAAGGGCAATCTGTGGCATCTGCGCTACCCGATCGAGGGCGAGCCCGGCCGCTTCATCACCGTCGCGACGACGCGCCCCGAGACGATGCTCGGCGATACCGGCGTCGCGGTGCATCCGGATGACGAGCGCTATACCGATCTCGTCGGCAAGTTCGTGATCCTGCCGCTCGTTGGCCGCCGCATCCCCATCGTCGCCGATGAATACTCCGATCCCGAAAAGGGATCGGGTGCGGTGAAGATGACGCCGGCGCATGATTTCAACGATTTCGAAGTCGGCAAGCGCCAGGGGCTCAGGCTCGTCAACATCCTCGACACCGAGGGGCGGATCACGCTCGCCGGCAACGAGGATTTTCTCGAAGGGCTGGCAGCAGGGGCCGATCTCGACGAGACGATGACGCTGCACGGGGTCGATCGCTTCGAGGCGCGCAAGCGCATCGTCGCCATGATGGAGGCGCGCGAGCTTCTCGCCGAGATCGAGCCCAACGTCCACGCCGTCCCGCACGGCGACCGCTCGGGCGTGCCGATCGAGCCCTATCTGACGGACCAGTGGTATGTGAAGGTCAAGCCGCTCGCCGAGCGCGCGGTCGCTGCGGTGAAGGACGGGCGCACGAAATTCGTGCCCGAAAACTGGGAGAAGACCTACTTCCAGTGGCTTGAAAACATCGAGCCGTGGTGCGTTTCGCGCCAGCTCTGGTGGGGGCACCAGATTCCGGCCTGGTACGATGAAGACGGCAATGTCTATGTCGCCTATGACGAGGAAGAGGCGAGGGGGCAGGCGCGCGAGAAGCACGGGCGCGACGTTGAGTTGCGCCGCGACGAAGATGTCCTCGACACCTGGTTCTCCTCCGCGCTCTGGCCGTTCTCGACACTGGGCTGGCCCGACGAGACGCCCGAGCTCGCGCGCTACTACCCCACCGACGTCCTCGTGACCGGCTTCGACATCATCTTCTTCTGGGTCGCCCGGATGATGATGTCGGGCCTGCATTTCATGGACGAGGTGCCGTTCCACACCGTCTACATCCACGCCCTCGTCCGCGACGAGAAGGGCGCGAAGATGTCGAAGTCGAAGGGCAACGTCATCGATCCACTCGACGTCGTCGAGAAGTACGGCGCGGATGCCCTGCGCTTCACGCTGGCGGCGATGGCGGCGCAGGGGCGCGATCTCAAGCTGTCGATGCAGCGCGTCGAGGGCTATCGCAACTTCTCGACCAAGATCTGGAACGCGGCGCGCTTCGCCGAGATGAACGGCTGCGTGCGGGTCGAAGGGTTCGACCCTGCGAGCGTCTCGCAGACGCTCAACAAATGGTGCATCAGCGAATGCGCCAAGGCCGTGGCCGAGATCGAGGCCGGCATCACCGCATACAAGTTCAACGAGGCGGCGGGTGCGGCTTATCGCTTCGTTTGGAACGTCTTCTGCGACTGGTATCTCGAACTCGCCAAGCCCGTGCTCCAGGGCGAGGACAGCCCGGCCAAGGACGAGATGCGGGCGACGACGGCCTATGTCATCGACCAGATCTGCAAGCTGCTCCACCCCTTCATGCCCTTCCTCACCGAGGAACTCTGGGCGGTGAAGGGCGCGGAAGGCCGCGCTCGCGACGAGCCGATGCTGGCGCTCGCCACCTGGCCGAACCTCGCCCACCTCGTCGATCAGGCCTCGGACGCCGAGATCGGCTGGGTAGTCGATCTCGTCAGCGAAATCCGCTCGGCGCGCTCCGAGACGAACGTTTCCGCCGGAAGCCAGATCACGCTCGTGCTCGTCGCCGCATCCGATGAGGCGAGGGCGCGGGTCGGGCGCTGGGAGGACATGATCAAGCGCCTCGCGCGCCTGTCCGAGATCAGCTTTTCCGATGCGGCTCCGAAGACGAGCGTGCAGCTTCTGGTGCGCGGCGAAGTCGCGGCGTTGCCGCTGGAGGGCGTCGTCGATATCGCCGCCGAGCGCGCGCGCCTTGAGAAGGAGCTGGGCAAGCTCGACGGCGACATCAAGAAGGTCGATGCCAAGCTCGGCAATGCGGACTTCCTCGCCCGCGCTCCGGAAGAGGTCGTGGACGAGCAGAAGGAACGCCGCGAGGAGGCGCTGGTGCGCAAGGCGAAGATCTCCGAGGCGCTGACGCGGCTTCAGGACTGATTCGCGGCACTTGCCCCCGCGACGCGAACGCCGATGGCGGTTCGCAGATTTTTCTCCCCGCTTTTCGCTGCGACGGGCAAATGCTTGCCGCAGCGTCATTTTTTAATCAAGCTTGAGCATATGGGCGCGTCAAATCTTTAAGAAAATCCGCGCGACTTGCACAATTGTGAGGGTCACTGCAACGGATGCTTAACCTGAATCCGCTTTTAATCATTTCAGATTTGTAGCGTGTGAACTCCAGGTGCGTCGATGGTGTCTCGTTTCGGTTCCGACCGTTCCTCCGTTCTACCGAGAATTCTCGTGATCGGCCTCGTATCCGGTCTTGCTGCCGCGTGCAGTTCCGACACCATGCGCTTCGCGAGCGATCCGTTCGGCAATCCGTTCGGTACCTCGCGCAGCGAACCTACGATGACAGGCAGCCTCGGGCAAGCCAATGCGGCTCCTGCCGGGATGGTCGAGTCGGCTCCGCTGGGGAGCCCTTCGGCAGGTCCACAGCAGATCGCCTCAGCGGCCGTTGGTCCCGCCCCGTCGCAGCCCCGCTCCGCGGGCCCTGCCGGATGGACGCCGCTTGGTGGCACGCCGGTGATGGTGCGGCAGGGCGATACGCTCACCGGCCTCGCCGATCGCTACAACGTCCCGGCCTCCGCCATCCTCTCGGCGAACGGGCTCGCCCGCGCCGCAGATCTGCAGCCCGGCGGCACCATCGTCATCCCGGTCTACAATGCAGTCGGTTCGCAGGTCGCATCGACGGCTCCGGTGACTGCATCGCCACAGCCGGCCCCGCAGCAGGTCGCAAGCGCACCCAGCGCGCCGACATCCGCTCCGCCGCGCCGTCCGCAACAGCTTGCGCAGCCTACCTCCCAGCCGGCGGCCCAGCCTTCAGCCCCACCGCAGCAGGTCGCCAGCGCATCGCCGACCCTGCCTTCCTCGAATCGGGTGGATCAGCCGGCAGCCCCGCAGCCGAGCGCCCAGCAGCAGGCCCCGGCAATGCCGGAGCCGACGACCACCGCCGCGCTTCCCAACGACGCCGGGGGTCTCGATTTCCGCTGGCCGGCTCGCGGTCGCGTGATCGCCGGCTTCGGCACCGGCGGCAACGAGGGCATCAACATCGCCGTTCCCGAGGGTACCCCGGTCCGGGCCGCCGAAAGCGGCACCGTCGCCTATGCCGGCAGCGAACTGAAGGGCTACGGCAACCTCGTCCTCATCCGGCACGACAACGGTTTCGTCTCGGCCTACGCGCACAACAGCGAGCTGCTGGTGAAGAGGGGCGACGAAATTCGCCGCGGCCAGGTCATCGCGAATTCAGGCCGCACCGGCAACGTCAATGCGCCGCAGCTGCATTTCGAGATCCGAAAAGGCTCCGATCCGGTCGATCCGATGCCGTATCTGCGCAACTGAGCGCGACTATTCACCCAACTCGTCCAAGAGGCGGCCTTCGGGCCGCCTTTTTTCGTGAGCGGAAAGCGTTGCGGATGACGCAATGCGGCGAAGTATCCTGAGGATGGAAAGTGCGGTCTCATGCTCTTGATTTGACAATCGGGGATGCATTTGTTCCAGTTCGATACATGAGATCAGACGGTCCGGCTGCATGAGTGGAGCTCGGGGCAAGCATGATTCGCAAAGAGGGAGCTCAGCCGGAATCGGTGGGCGACAAGCGAGGGGCAGAAGCGTGTACGATTCAGATGGTCAGGCCCGCCGGGCGCGGGGCGAGCAGCGCGATGCGGCTTCCGAGATCGAGCAACAGGGCGATATGGAAGTTCTCGCCGGCGCATCGCAGGCCAGCCGCATGGACAGCGACAGCCTGCGCGCCGCCATCCTCGACAAGCTGGTCTACGCCGTGGGCAAGGACAGGGCGAACGCACGGGAGCACGACTGGTTCGTCGCGACCGCGTTGGCGCTGCGCGACAGGGTCGTCGATCGCTGGATGGATTCGACCCGCAAAACCTATGTCGCGGGTGACAAGCGCGTCTACTACCTCTCGCTCGAATTCCTCATCGGGCGCACTCTTCGCGACTCGCTGAGCAATCTGGGCCTCGTCGAAACCGCGCGCGAGGCTCTCGCCGGCCTCGGCGTCGATTTTGATCGAATCCGGGAGGTCGAGCCTGATGCGGCGCTCGGCAATGGCGGTCTCGGCCGTCTCGCCGCCTGTTTCATGGAAAGCCTCGCGAGCCTGGCCATGCCGTCCTACGGCTATGGCATTCGTTACGATTACGGCCTGTTCAAGCAGGTGATCGCCGATGGTGCGCAGCACGAGGTGCCCGAGGATTGGCTGATGTTCGGCAATCCGTGGGAGTTCGAGCGGCCGGAAGTGCTCTACGGCATCGGTTTCGGCGGGACCGTCGCCGATACGGAGGGCCCGAACGGCCGCATCCGCCGCGTCTGGACGCCTGCCGAGACGATCAACGCAATCGCCTACGACACCCCCGTCGTCGGCTGGCGCGGGCGGCACGTGAACACGCTGCGGCTCTGGTCGGCGCGGGCGACGGAGCCGCTGATGCTCGACGCGTTCAACCATGGGGATTACGTCGGCGCGATGGCGCACCGGGCGCGGGCCGAGGCGATTTCGCGCGTGCTCTATCCCAGCGACGCGACGCCGGCAGGCTACGAACTGCGGCTGCGGCAGGAGTATTTCTTCACTTCCGCCTCGCTTCAGGACTTGGTGCGCCGTCACCGCAAGCAGTTCGGCGATCTCGCCACGCTGTCGGATCATGCCGCGATCCAGCTCAACGACACCCACCCGGCGATCGCGGTGGCGGAGCTCATGCGGATCCTGATCGACGAGCACGATCTGGGCTGGGACGCAGCCTGGTCGGTCACGCGCAAGACCCTGAACTACACCAATCACACCCTCCTTCCCGAGGCGCTCGAGACCTGGTCCGTCTCGCTGATGGAGCGGATGCTGCCCCGTCACATGGAGATCATCTACCGGCTGAACTGGCTGCACCTGGAGAACGTCCGCGAGACGTTCGGCAACGATGCGCGCGCCATCGAGAGCCTCTCGATCATCGAGGAGGGGAATGGGCGCCGGGTGCGCATGGGGCACCTGGCCTTCGTCGGCTCTAACCGGGTCAACGGCGTATCGGGGCTCCACACCGAACTGATGCGAAAGACGGTCTTCGCCGATCTCCATCGGCTGCACCCCGAGCGGATCGTCAGCAAGACCAACGGAATCACCTTCCGCCGCTGGTTGCAACAGGCCAATCCCGGGCTCACCGGTCTTCTTGTGAAGACGCTGGGGGAGGGGGTGCTCGACGATCCCGCGCTCCTGAAGGGGCTGGAGAAGCATGCCGAGAATCCCTCGTTCCAGAAGGCTTTCGCGGCCCAGCGCCTCGAGAACAAGGTCAAGCTCGCCGAAATCATTCTGGAGCGGACGGGGATCAAGGTCGATCCGGCGGCGATGTTCGACGTCCAGATCAAGCGAATCCACGAATACAAGCGCCAGCTCCTCAACCTCTTCGAGACGGTCGCGCTCTACAACGCCATGAAGGCGCAGCCCGATCGGGACTGGCCGTCGCGCGTGAAGATCTTCGCGGGCAAGGCGGCGGCGAGTTACACGCAGGCCAAGCTGATCATCAGGCTGGCCCACGATATCGGCGCAGTGGTCAACAACGATCCGGATCTGCGTGGGCGGCTGAAGGTCGTCTTCCTCCCGAATTACAATGTCAGCCTGGCCGAGGCGATCATCCCGGCCTCCGATCTGTCCGAGCAGATCTCGACGGCGGGGATGGAGGCGTCGGGCACGGGCAACATGAAGCTCGCCCTCAACGGCGCGCTGACAATCGGCACGCTCGATGGTGCGAATGTCGAGATGCGCGAGCATGTCGGGGCGGACAACATCTTCATCTTCGGGATGACCGCCGACGAGGTGGCGGCGCTGCGGCACGAAGGCTACGAGAACCGCCCGACTCTCGATCGCTCGACGCGCCTCGCCCGGGTGCTCTTCGAACTGGAAAGCGGAGTGTTCTCCGCGGGAGATCCGGGGCGCTTCCACCCCCTCGTCCAGGCGGTCGCAAATCATGATCGGTTCATGCTGGCTGCGGATTTCGAAGCATACTGGGCTGCGCAACGCCGCGTCGATGCGTTATGGGCCGACAAGCCGGCCTGGTGGCGCATGTCCATCCTCAACACGGCGCGGATGACGTGGTTCTCGTCCGATCGCACGATCAGCGATTATGCGCGCGAGATCTGGACGTTGTGACGCCAGATGCGGCTTCGCGTCAAACGCCTTATGACGACTAAAAAAGCGGCTCCCGAGGGAGCCGTTTGAGTTTGTCTGGGAGGAAACCATGAACCGGAGGGGAGGCCGGCTCAATAACAACTCTCGGCCGGACGCTGCTCGAGAGATTGCACCTATACAGCTGGACTGACCGAGGGGAGATTCAACGCCGAACCGTTCCGCCGGGTTACGTCCAAGTGCTGTAATTATGGATTGTAATCATGACGGGAGTTTTGTCAAAGGTTGAAGAATGCTATCCTCAACAGTTGATTTAGGGCCCCGGGTGATCGCTCTGGTGTGCTCTCTGTCGCCCATAAAAAAACGGCTCCCGAAGGAGCCGTTGAGTAAGTTGGGAGAACCATGAGCCGGAGGAGAACCGACTCGAGGACCGTGTACGCGACGAGGCCGCGTACAAAACCGCCTATCTCTGTCAACCAGACTGCTGCGAGCCGGAACGGGGCCGTTTCGCAACCGAAGCTAGGCGGTGCGGTCGAACTACAAGGCCGCTTCCCCTGTGTCAACCGCCACAACCGAAAAGTTGTAAATTGGCATTTCGTATGATAAAAAAGTCGCAACTTGAGGTGCGGGTTTGTGCATGAACTTCGTGGTTACCGCCCCGTGTCGCGCGCCTGCGACTGCGACAGGGAGCTCCAGCGCGTCAGAATGACGAAACCGTCGCTGGTGGCGACCGTGATATGGCGCTGGTAGCGATGCACGAGCGCTCCCGGGGCGAGCTCGTGCGCCTCGTGCCAACCTGTCGCGGCGGAGACGAAGACATCCGCGCCGCCGAGCCTGGCGATCGACTCGATGCTGCCGAAGGCGCGGACCGTCCGCAACACGTGTTCGACACCGCGCGACCAATCGAGCATGCGGTCGGCATCGGTGCTGCGGTTCCAGTATGATCCGGCCCCCTGGGGGACGGCGCTTGCCCACAGCCCGGGCAGATCGCGCAGGATCGTGCCGGCGATACGGCCCGCGCCCATCTGGCACCGGGCGAGCAGGCTGTCATGCGTTTCCAGATCGGAGAGGGTGAATGTCTCCTGCGCCAGGATCGCACCGGTATCGAATGTGGGAGCCAGCACGTGCGCGCTCACGCCCCACTCGCTGCGCCCTTCCAGGATGGCGCGCATCACCGGGTAGGGGCCGCGCCCCTCGGGCAGCGGGGATGGGTGGACGTTGAAGGCGTATGGAACGATCCCCTCCCAGCCCTTGACTAGCCAGGGATAGCCGGCGACGACGAGGCATCCGCAGCCTTGTTGCGCAAGCAGGGCGATATCCTCCCGCGTGATCCGCGAGAGCTGGATCGGCAGTCGATAATGCCTCGCAAGCGCCAGAACACGATCGTTGAAATCGAGAACGCCGTCGCATGGGCGCGTGAAGAGTTTGACCGGCTGCCAGCCTCCTGCGAGCAGCGTTTCGAAGACGCTGCCGAACATGTCGATGCCTGCGAACGCAAAGCGCATGAATTCCACTCCCGGCTGGACGCGTCGTCCCTGTGCGCTAGATGTGGAGCCTCAACAGGTTGTCTCTGGATAGAGCGAGGCGACTGATTGGCGGCTTGTAGTCTATGCTGCCATGCGGCCGGTGCCAATTGTAGCGGTGTAGCCATTTCGGGAGGGCGTCGGCTCGGCTTGTCGAGTTCGGGTAGGCGTGGGCGTACGCCCATTCCCGAAGGGCGGTCTGGATGAAGCGTTCGGCCTTTCCGTTCGTCTGGGGCCTGTAGGGCTGTGTGCGGACGTGCTTGAGGCCGTGCTTGCGGCAGGCATTCCTGAACTCGTGAGATCGATAGCAGGAGCCGTTGTCGGTCATGACGCGCGAGACCGTGACGCCCAGGCTCGCGTAAAAGGCGAGCGCGGCCTCGAGGAAGGCGACCGCACTTTCTCGCCGCTCGTCCGGCATGATCCGGCAGAAGGCTATCCGAGAGGCGTCGTCAATACAGACGTGGACGAACTCCCATCCGACGCCTCGGCTGTTCGACTGTCCGGTGCGATCTCCGGTGATGCGATGGCCGACGCGCTCGAAGCGGCCGAGCTTCTTGATGTCGATGTGGATCATGTCGCCGGGCCTCTCGCGCTCGTAGCGGCGGGGCGGCATGGCCGGCTCCAGATCCTTCAGGCGCGAGAGGCCCGCGCGCCTGAGCACGCGGCTGACGGTGGCCGGCGAAACACCGACCTCGCGGGCGATGTGGCGACCGGTGAACCGTTTGCGCCGCAAGGCGACGATGCGCTCGGCGGTCGTCGGCTGCGTCATTCGTGGAATGCGCGCGGGTCGCGAGGAGCGGTCGATCATGCCGGTTCGACCGAGCGCCGCGTATCGGGCGGTCCAGCGCGCGACGACCTTCGGCGTGACACCGAACGCGCGGCCAGCATCCGCCTTCGAGAGGCGTCCCTCGAGGACGGCGCGCGCCATCTCCTCTCGACGCACAGGCGTCAGACGGGCATTCTTGTGAATGTTCATTCGGGCCTTCCGGTGGAATCTGAAGCTTCGCAACTCCAGTCTCCCCGGTCGGCTCCGAATGGACAACCTCCTGAAAGCTCACAGCTAGATCTAACGCCGAACCTGCAACAACGCGTTACGCGCTCCCGGATTGATGACCATGCCCTCGACGAACGCCCCCGTCGGTACGCTTCGCCTCGTCCTCGGCGATCAGCTGACGCGGCCGATATCCAGCCTGATCGACGTCGATCCGGAAAAGGACGTCGTTCTCATGGTCGAGGTGGGCGACGAGGCCAGCTATGTGCCCCATCACAAGCAAAAGCTCGTCTTCACCTTCTCCGCCATGCGCCATTTCGCGCGGAGCCTCGCGGAGGAGGGGTTGCGGGTGCATTATGTGCGCCTCGACGAGGAAGGAAACAGCGGCTCCTTCGGCGGCGAGATCGCGCGTGCGGTGGAGCGCTTCTCGCCGCAGCGCGTCGTCGTGACCGAGCCCGGCGAGTGGCGGGTATGGGAGATGATGCGCACCTGGCGCGACGCGCTTCCCGTTCCCGTCGAGATCCTGCCGGACAACCGCTTCCTCTGCTCGCGCAACGAATTCGCGGGATGGGCGGAGGGGCGCAAGTCGCTGCGCATGGAGTTCTTCTACCGCGAGATGCGCCGGAAGACCGGGTTTCTGATGGAGGGCGGAGAGCCTGTCGACGGGCAGTGGAACTTCGATCACGACAATCGAAAGCCTCTCCCGAAGAACCTCCCGCTCCCGGAACATCCGCGCTTTGCGCCGGACGCGACGACGCGCGAGGTCATCGCGATGGTCGCCGAGCGCTTCGGCTCGCATTTTGGCGATCTCGAGCCGTTTGGCTGGGCGGTGACGCGCGCGGATGCGCTGATGGTGCTCGCCGCCTTCATCGAAGAGAGGCTCGAGCGCTTCGGCGATTATCAGGACGCGATGAAGGCGGGCGCACCGTTTCTCTTTCACGCGACGATCTCGCCCTATCTGAACGCCGGGCTCCTCACCGCGGAGGAGGTCTGCGTTGCGGCCGAGCGCGCCTGGTCGGAGGGGAGCGCGCCGATCAACGCGGTCGAGGGATTCATCCGGCAGATCATCGGCTGGCGGGAATATGTGCGGGGGATCTACTGGTTGCACATGCCACAATACGCGACGTCGAACCATCTCGACGCCCACAGGAAGCTTCCCGACTTCTACTGGACGGGCGAGACGGACATGGCCTGTCTGCGCGAATGCGTCGGCGATACGCGCCGCAATGCCTACGCGAACCACATCCAGCGCCTGATGGTGCTGGGCAACTTTGCGCTTCTGGCGGGTATTGAGCCTGCGGAGGTCGAGGAGTGGTATCTGCTCGTTTACGCGGACGCCTATGAATGGGTCGAGCTGCCCAATGTCCACGGCATGGTGCTCTTCGCGGACGGGGGCGTCCTCGGCTCGAAGCCCTATGCGGCATCGGGGGCCTATATCGACCGCATGTCGGACTACTGCGCAGGCTGCCGTTATGACGTCAAGGCGAAGCTCGGCGAAAAGGCCTGCCCTTTCAACTACCTCTACTGGAACTTCCATATCGCGAACGAAGAGCGGATCGGCAAGAACCCCCGCCTCGCCATGCCCTACCGCACGCTGGCGAAGATGGCGCCGGAGCGGCGGGCGCAGATCGTGGCCGATTCGCAGGCCTTTCTGGAGCAGATCGGGGCCACGCTCAGCGCTTGAAGTGCCCGGCGAGGCCGACATAGTAGCCGCCCCTCTGCTCGGCGATTCCGGAGATTCCCGCACTGATGCGAAGCTGGAGCGGCCCGATGGCGAGCCCCGTCAGGTGCATCCCGATCCGGGCCTCGCGGTAATCCCGCTCCAGATAGACCGTCGCTTCCGGGCCGAGGAAGAGGCCCTCGCGAAGATTGATCCCGGCTGCGGCGCGCGACCAGAGCGAGGATTGCGCGGAGGAGTAGATGGCGGTTGCCTGCATCATCATCCGCGGGCGCGGTTCGTGCCAGACCTCCGCGATCATCTTGACGCCAGTTCTACGCGGGAGCCATCGGGGGCGGCCACGATCGTCGATCTCCTGGCTGCGACTTGATTCGGGGCCGGCCGCCAGCATCACGACGCGCCCGGGCGCGACCCACTGGTAGCCGAGCATCATGCTGGCGGAATTCGAGAGCCGCGCCACGCGGATGCGGACATTGGCGGGTCCCTCGAAGATCTCCGGTGTCGCGCCGGCACCCGACAGGCTCATGAGCACGAAACCCTGCTCGTCGATCGACTTCCCGAAGGCGCGCTTGAAGCCGGAGCCGACATGGGCCGAGCCGTTGGCATATTCGATAGACGAGAAGATCACCTGCCGCAGCTGGCGCTCGGCCTTGGTTTCGGTGAACGTCTCGGCTTCCGGATTTGCGATGGCGGCTGCGAGCGTCGTCAGCAGCACGATGAGGCTTCCGCATGACGCTCGCAGCAAGGTCCGGTATCCTTAAATACTAATTCAAGATTGCATTACCTTAGTCACACTTCCGCAATCGGGCAATAGCCGAAAGGCGTATTGGTTGTGTTTTTGGTTGGTCATCCACGTATCGCTGCGAGCGTCGTGGCGAGGAGACCGTCGATTTTCTCCTTATGGATCCAGCGCACCACGAGCACCGTGTCATGCTCGGGATCGAGCCAGATCAGGTTGTTGCCCGCCCCGAGCGCGAAGACGCTGCTCTCGGGCGCCGAGGGGTAGAGCCTGCGCTGCGTGTTGAGCCACCACATGAAGCTGTATACGGGGTTTGCGGCGCAGGGTTCGCACATCTGCGCGATCCAGTCCTGCGAGACGAGCTGCCGCCCGTTCCACTCGCCGCCGCGCTGAATCAGCAGGCCGACGCGGGCGAGGACCGTCGTCGGGATGAACAGGCCTCCGCCCCAATGACCGCCGCCGGAGACCGATTCCATCGGCCTGCCGTCGATCTCGACGGTGGAATTGCGATAGCCGCGCCATTCCCAGCCCTTCGCGCCGATCGGCTCCATGATGGCCTCGTTCAGGACCTCGGGGAGGGGGCGCCTGAAGACCTGCAGCAGGGAAAGGCTCAGCCGGTTCACGCGGACGTCGTTGTACTCCCAGTGCGATCCCGGCGGGCGAAGTTCGCGCTCTTCGCCCTTGCGGGCATTGCTCGCTCCGGGACCGGCCTGGCGGTTGCGATCGACGGCGTCGGGCTTGCTCCAAAGCGTCCCCTCCCACTCGCTCGTCTGCTGCAGGAGATGACGCCAGGTGATCGCGCTGTTGTGCGGGCCGGAAAAACCGTCGTCGAGGGCGTAGTCGGCCGCGCGATCGTCAAGCGAGCGGATCAGCCCGCGCTCGAGGGCGAGCCCCGCGAGGATGCCGAGGAAGCTCTTGGCGACGCTGAAGGTCATGTCCGGCCGCGCGACATCACCCCATTGCGAGACGACTCGCCCGCCCTTCAGGAGCATGCCGGCAGGCGGGCCGCGTTCGCTTACGGGGCCGATCACCTCGTTGAACGGCGGCTTTTCCTGGATATAGGCCGTGCCGACATATTCCCCGTTGGGGTGATACATGCTGCGCGGCCATTCGGATTCGTTTGCGACGTGAAACGCCGCCACCTGGGCCAGCTTCACCGGATCGAAGCCGGCATCCTGCGGCTCGATCGTTTCCCACTCCTGCCCGCTCGGCGGGACGTAACGCGACATTTCATTCTCCGGCGCTGGTATGTTTCAGCGCCATCCTATGCCGTCGTCAGGCTCCCGCCGCTGGGCAATGCCGCAAAGGCCGCTTGTCGCGAAGGAGCCTTGTTGGAGCCTTGTGGAGAAGAGGGCTTGTGGAGAAGGAGGAGCCTCGTTCGTGAAGGCTCCTCCCGTATCTCACCGTCGAGATCAGGCGACGGCGGCGCGTGCGAGCTTCTTCTCCCGCTGGATGCGCCTGTCGAGGCGGACGTTCCAGATGATGATCGAGATGACGCCGACTGCACCGATTGCCTCGACAACCGGCGTGTTCGGCCAGAGCAGCGCTACACCGGCGGCGAAGAGGACGATGCGCATCGGCCAGTTGATCGCCGCTTCCATATGCCCCTCGATGGCCGAGCCCAGCGCATAGACGCCGATCACCGCGATGACGAAGATATGCGTCACCTCCCAGAACGACCCGCCGAGGAAGGCTGTGTAGGCAAACAGCACGGGCATCAGATAGAGCCCCTTCGCGACCTTCCACGATTCGACGCCGGTCATCATGGGTGGCGTCTTGGCGATGGCCGCGGCGGCGAAGGCCGTGAGGCAGACGGGCGGCGTCACGTTCGAATCGAGCGACAGCCAGAAGATGATCATGTGCGCAGAGAGCAGCGCCAGCTTGATCGTGTTCGGATCGAGCACCAGCGGATAGACCTGCGACAGGATCTCGGGCGGAGCCGAGCCGACGAGGGCATTGGCGGCCTCGCGCGACATCGGCTCGGCAAGGGCGGCAATGGCCCCGGGGTCGATGAGCATGAAGATCACGCGCGCCGCTTCCGGAATGGTGCCGTTTACCATGGCGTCGATCAGCGCGTTGTTCTGGATGAGCAGGTGCAGCGCCGGGGCCGAGAGCGTCGCGAGGACGATGTAGGACGCAGTGACCGGCAGGCCCATCCCGAGAACCAGCGAGGCCAGCGCGATCAGCAGGAGCGCGATGATGAGGCTGTTGCCGGACCAGGTGTTGATCATGAGCGAGAAGGTGTTGCCAACGCCCGTCATGGCTATGACGTTGATGACGAGGCCGACCGCGACGAGGAGTACCGCCGTCATGATCATGTTGGTCGAGCCCAGCGCCAACGCGTCGAACACGGCTCTCACGCCCATGCGGTTGGGGGTGAACCAGGATGCGACCACGCAGGCGGCCATGGCGAAGCCGGCCGCATAGGTCGGCGTGTAGCCGGCAACCAGGAGGCCGATGAGCACGACGATCGGGATCAGGAAGGAGGGTCCGCCGCGCTTGAGGACCGCGAGCGCGCTCGGCGCGTCGCCCTCGTAGGGCTGCAGGTCGAGCTTCTTGGCGTTGATGCGCACGAAGAAGCCGACGGAGAGGAAGTAGACGATGGCGGGAAGGAAGCTGACGGCTACGATCTCGAGATAGGAGATCTGCGTGTATGTCGCCATCACGAAGGCGCCGGCGCCCATGATCGGGGGCATGATCATGCCGCCCGTCGAGGCCGAGGCTTCCACTGCCGCGGCGAACTTGCCGGGAAAGCCTGCCCGCTTCATCAGCGGGATGGTGATCACGCCGGTCGACACCGTGTTGGCGACGGCGGAGCCGGAAATGGTGCCCGTCAGGCCCGATGCGATGACCGAGACGAAACCCGGCCCGCCGATGAAGCGCCCGGCCATCGCCCTCGCCAGATCGATGATGAAGGCGCCTGCTCCCGAGCGCACGAGGAACGCGCCGAACAGGATGAAGAGGTAGACATATGTGGCCGAGATGAGCGCGATCGAGCCGAACATCCCCTCATCCGAGAAGACGGAGCGGAAGAACAGCGTATCGACGCCGAGGCCGGCGAAACGGAAGACGCCGGGTGCCATCGGCCCCCACCAGGAAACGTAGGTCAGTCCGACGACGATCATGATCGGAATGATCCAGCCGGTCGCGCGACGGGTAAGCTCGATGGCCGACGCAATTACGATGATGGAGAGCACGTACTCGTACATGCCCAGCCGCACGCCGCGGGCGTAGATCGCGCCCTGGGCGCTGATCAGGAGGATCGTCGAAATCGCCGCGACGAGGCCGAAGGCGATGTCGAAAGCCAGCAGGATCTTCTCGCCGGTGGCGGTCCTGACGCGCATGAAGGGATAGCGAAGCGAGCAGAGGAAGGCGAAGCCCGCGAAGTGGATCGCCGTCAGCCAGAGCGTGTCGAGGCGGCCGAAGGTGTTGACCCAGATGTGATAAAGCGCGAGCGCCACGCCGACCGCATACGCCATTCGCCCGACCCAGGTGCCGGCATCGAACGAGCGGGTATAGGCTTCATATTCGATCTCGACATCCTTCTTCAAAGTGTCTTCCGACACGTCGAGGTCGGCGCCTTCCTTGGCGTCACTCATCGTCTGGCCTCTTCTCGGCATCCCGGCGGACTATGCCTGCGATCATACAGCAAGCCGCGAGTGCTTCATGCGTTGTTTTTGGGAAACAGCCGGCGGCGGGCTGTCGATCTGCTAGCGCGCTGGACGCGGCTTAAGAAAGGGGCGCGATTTGCACCGCGCCCCTCGATCTTCCAGACTTGCAGAACCCTTACGGGCGCAGGCGATCCGGCACGGTCAGGCCGGCTTCCTCGAAGTAGCGCAGCGCGCCCGGATGCAGCGGCATCGGGAGACCGTTGAGCGCCGTATCGAGCGACATTTCGTTCGTTGCAGGATGGATCGCCTGCAGGAACGGAAGGTTCTCGTAGATCGCCTTCGTGATCTTGTAGACGGAATCCTCCGACACATCGGCGTTCACGGCCAGGAAGTTCGGCTGACCGATCGTCGTCACGTCTTCCGACTGGCCGGGATAGGTGTCGGCCGGGATCGGGAACGCGGTCCAGAGGCCCTCGAACTCGCCGTTCGCCGTCTCGATCTGCTCGTCCGTGAAGCCGAGCAGCGTCAGCTGGCCGCTCATCGCCGCGAATGCGCGGGTCACGCCGGAGACGGGAACGCCGCCCGGGGTCGACATCGCAGCAATCTGGTTGTTCTGCAGAGCATCGGCCGAGGGGTTGTAGCCCATGTATGCGAGGTCGTAATCCGACAACGGCATGCCGAGATTGCCCATGATGACTTCGTTCGAGCTGAGGGTGCCCGAGTTCTGCAGGCCCATCGAGACGGCCTGGCCCTTGATGTTGGCCATGTCCTCGATCGTGCCCGTCGGTGCGTCCGCGCTCCGCATCACGAAGTGCTCGACGTTCTGCCAGAGCATGCCGATCGAACGCAGGTTCTCCTGCGGACCTTCGCTCTCGAGCGGACCCGTCCCCTGCGAGGCGTAGGCGCCGAAAAGTCCCTGAAGGATCGCGAACTGGACTTCGTTGTCGCGCATCAGGCGCACGTTCTCGCCGGAACCTGCGGAGCTGATCGCCGACATGTTGATGCCTTCGGCGTTCTGCAGGCGAACCTTGACCAGCGTGGCGATGGCGACGCCGACGGGATAGTAGGTTCCGCCCGTCGAGGCCGTGGCAAGCAGGAAGTCCTCGTCTGCCGACGCTTGCGTGGGCGCAGCGAAAGCCAGGACGCCGGCGAGCGCGCTGGCGAGCAGTGAACGGCGCATGATTTCATTCTTCTTCATCAAGAAATCCCCTCCCAGGTGATTGAAGCGTGACCAAATGTCTCGCTTTGGTCGCAATTTGTAATGGCCGCGTATCCGGTGGTCAACCGTCATCCCCGAATCCGGCTGCGCAAGTTTGAGCCAATGAAAATGGTGCATTGCAGCATGGTGCGTCTACAACATTGGAGAAGCTTCTCGGCCAAAGCCTGATTTACAAAATAAATTAAAAGTTGCTTTCGGTGATAATCATCAATTATGCGATTTGGGGACATAGGGGATGGATACCCTGACGCAGCGGCCCACTGGCAATCGTGCAGCGCGAATGGCACAACGAATGCCGAGATCCCCCCGGAACATAGTTGGAGGAACGGAAAATATGATCGACGTAGTGGGTGGAGGTGGCGTCGGGTTGCACGTGCGCCGTTACGGAACGCCAGGTGCCCCGCCCGTGCTCTTTTTGCACGGCTGGTCCCAGAATCACCTCTCATGGCGGGCGCAGTTCGAGAGCGAGCTCGTAGAATCGCTCGATCTCGTCGTCATGGATCTGCGCGGGCACGGCGCATCGCAGGCGCCGGAGGGGGCGCAACACTACACGGACGGCGTCTTGTGGGCGGAGGATGTCAACGCCGTGATCGAAAAGCTCGGCCTCGACAAACCCGTGCTCGTCGGCTGGTCGTATGGCGGCCTCGTCGTTGCGGATTACCTGCGCCGCTACGGCGACGGGGCGATCGCCGGCGTCAATTTCGTCAGCGCCTCGCTCGTCATCGGCAAGGAGTGGCTGGGCACGCATACGGGGCCGACATTCCTCGAACATGCGTCGAAGGGGATGTCGAAGGATCCCGTCAAGGCGCTCGAGGGGATGATCGACTTCGTCCATGCCTGCGCCGTGAAGCCGATCGCGCAGCGCGACATCGAGCGGGCGATCGCGTTCAACATGCTGGTGCGGCCTGATGTGCGGCGTTCGCTCAGCGCGCGTACGGAGGATTTTCGCAGCGTTCTGGACAGCCTGCGCACACCGGCGCTCGTCACCCATGGCGAGGCCGATACCGTCATCATGCCGCAGATGGCGCACGACGTGCTCGCGCATCATCCCGATGCCACGGCCTCCTGGTATCCGGGGGTCGGCCATATGCCCTTCATGGAGGAGGCGCATCGTTTCAACCGGGAGCTCGCGGATTTCGTGCGTCGGGTGCGGCAGGCATGAGGATTGCTTGGCGCGGCATCATGATGCGAACGATGTGATCTGGATCAAACCTCGTTCCTTCCTGATGTCGTAGTTCTGGTTCACTCCTGCTTTCATCACGCGCAGTCGTGCCTGATGCCGAGGCAGCGAGGCGCAGAGGAGGAATTGATGCCGCGCTCCACCGAGACGGGCCCCCCGCTCGATCCGATGAATTACGCTCCGGCCGTGCTGACCTGGTGGCGCATGGCCATGTTCGACATGCCGCTGGCATATGCTGCGGAAACGAACGCCTTCATGGAGCGCTGGGCGGCGCATCAGGCCGAGTACTTCCAGAAACTGTCCGGCTCCACCACGTTCGAGGAAGTGGCGGAGGCGCAGAGTGCGTTCGTCGACAGGAGCGTCGAGGACTACGCACAGAGCGCCAGGGCAATCTCGCGCGACTTCACGATCACGCTGGAAGCGGCAAACGGCTAGGCGTTCCCCGAGGCGGGCAGGTCCAGCGTCGCGCTGAGGCCGGGTGCGTTGTCCTCGAGGCGGAAATCCCCCTCGTGAAGCCGAGCCACGGCGTTCACGAGGCTCAGGCCAAGCCCGAATCCCGGTCGCGTGCGGGAATTTTCCAGCCGCACGAAACGCTCGCGCACGCGCTCGCGATCTTCCGCAGGAATGCCCGGGCCGCGATCGGCGACCGTGATCAGGATACGATCGCCGTTGCGCCGGGCCGTGACCGTGATGGGCCCGGCCATGTTCCCGCCTTCACGTGAATCGCCGTACTTGATGGCGTTGTCGATGAGATTGGCGAGCGCCTGCCCGAGCAGTTCACGGCTGCCGTGGACGGGGAGGTGGGGTTCGATTGCCGCTTCGAGCGGGATGCCGGCCTCCTCCGCGACGGCCTCGTATAGCTCGACGACGCCGGAGACGATCTCCGCTGCATCGCATTCCGCCGTCAGATCCACGGCATTTCCGGCTTCCAGCCGCGCGATCATCAGGAGCGCATTGAACACGCGGATGAGATTGTCGCTCTCCTCGATCGCCGATTCGAGAGCCGAGCGCAGCTCGTCGGGCGTGGTGGCGTTGCGCAGGGCTTCGTCGGCGCGGTTGCGCAGGCGGGTGAGGGGCGTCTTGAGGTCGTGGGCGATGTTGTCGGAGACCTGACGCATCCCCGTCATCAGCTCGTTGATGCGGTCGAGCATGGCGTTGAGGGCGAGTGCGAGGCGGTCGAGTTCGTCGCCGGTGCCCTTGATGGCAAGTCGGCCGTCGAGATCGCCGGCCATGATGTCCTGCGTCGTCGCGGTCATGTCCTCGACGCGCTTGAGCATGCGCTTGGAGACGGCCCAGCCGCCGAGGCCGCCGAACACGCCGACGAGCAGCAGCGACCAGCCGAAGGCCCGGCGGATGATTTCACCAAGCCTTTGCTGTTCCTCGATGTCGCGCCCCACGAGCAGCCGGTTCCCGCCGGGCAGATGATAGATGCGCACGATGGCGCGATGCACCCGCGCGGGACGACCGTCGTCCCCGACGCGCTCGTATTCGATGTTGTGCTGGCCGACGCGGGCGAGGAGTTCCGGCGAGAGCGCTTCCACGTTGCCGGCAATCGGTCTGCCCTCGCGCGTCGCAATCAGATAAAGCGAGGCTCCCGGCGAGCGCGAGCGGCGGTTGACGACGCCCACCAGACGGCGGGTGCCGCCACGCTCGAACTGCTCGGCGAGCCCCGTGATCTCCGCATCGATGGTGGAGATCATCTGGGCGTGGACGAGCCGCTGCGCGTTCCACGCCACATAGCCCAGCGTCAGGAAGATCGTGATCGCGAACACGGCCAGGTAGAACAGGGACAGCTTGAAGGCCGTGGTGCGAAAGAGGTTGCCGAAGCCGCTCACTCAGGCGCTCCGCCCGGCTTCGCGTGCGCCGGCATCGCGGGCGTTGGGTTCGCGGACCATGTAGCCCGCGCCGCGGATGGTGTGCAGCAGGGTGCGCTCGAAGCCCTTGTCGATCTTGGCGCGCAGGCGCGAGACGTGCACGTCGATGACATTGGTCTGCGGGTCGAAGTGATAATCCCAGACGTTCTCGAGAAGCATCGTGCGGGTCACCACCTGTCCGGCATGCTTCATCAGGTATTCGAGCAGCCGAAACTCGCGCGGCTGCAGCTCGATATCTGCGCCAGCCCGCGTCACGCGGCGGGAGAGCCGGTCGAGCTCGAGATCGCCGACCTGATAGCGCGTCGGCTCGGATTCCGCCGTCGCCCCCCGCCTGCGGGCGAGGACTTCGACTCGGGCGAGCAGCTCGGAGAATGCGTAGGGCTTGGGCAGGTAGTCGTCGCCGCCCGCACGCAGCCCCTTCACCCGGTCGTCCACCTGGCCCAGCGCCGACAGGATGAGGACGGGCGTCGATACGCCTTGTTCGCGCAGCGAGCGGATCAGCGACAGCCCGTCGAGCTTGGGCAGCATGCGATCGACGATGAGGATGTCGTACTCGCCCGCCTCCGCCAATCCGTAGCCGTCGAGGCCGTCCGCGGCGTGATCGACGACGTGACCGACCTCCCGCAGCGCCTTGGCGAGATAAGCGGCCGCTTCCTGATCGTCTTCGATGATGAGAATCTTCATGACGTCATCTTAACGCAAACTTGGCCGCCGGAGGTCAAGGAATGGCGGGCAGGGGCGTTGCCCGCCATTCCGTCAGGTCACGCGTCCGAAAGCCGGCCGATCTCGACGCTGACGACCTCCTGCTGGCCGCGTCGGAAGATCGTCACCTCGACGGTCTGGCCCGGCGCAATCATCGCCACCTTGCGGGACAGGTCGCGGTGATCCTCAATGGCGACGCCGTCCATGGAGATGATGATGTCGCCCGAACGCAAGCCCGCCTTGGCGGCTGGGCTATCGGGCTGCGGCTGGGCGATCAGTGCACCCTTGCCTTCGTCGAGGCCGACGGCTTCGGCGATCTCCTTCGTCACCGGCTGGATCTGGACGCCGAGATAGCCGCGCGTGACTTCTCCGCTCTCGATCAGTTCGCTGACGACGCGCTCGGTGACGTGCGCCGGGATGGCAAAGGCGATCCCGACATTGCCGCCGGACTGCGAGTAGATCGCCGTGTTCACGCCGACGACCTCGCCCGTGAGATTGAAGGTCGGGCCGCCGGAATTGCCGCGGTTGATCGGCGCATCGATCTGCAGGAACTCGTCGTAGGGGCCGGCGCCGATATCGCGGGCTTCGGCCGAGATGATCCCGGCCGTCACGGTGCCGCCGAGGCCGAACGGGTTACCGATGGCCACCACCCAGTCGCCGATGCGGCCGCGGCCGCTCGACAGGGCCACATAGGGGAAGTCGTCGCCCTCGTCGTCGATCTTGAGGACGGCGAGATCGGTGCGGGGATCGTTGCCCACCACGCGGGCCTCGAAGGTGCGACCGTCGTCGAGGACGATCTCGGTCTTGCTGGCGTTGCGCACGACATGGTGGTTGGTGACGATGTACCCGTCGCCCGAGACGAAAAAGCCCGAGCCCTGCGACGCGCCGCGACGCGGCGGGCGAGGGGCCTCACTGCGCGGACCCTGGTCGCCGAAATCCTCGAACCGACGGAAGAACTCGTAGAGCGGGTGGCTGGGATCGAGATCGGGCATCGAAAACTGGCGATTGTTGTCGCCGCGTCGGCCGGGCGCCGGTGTTTCGTCCGAAACCTGCACGTTCTCGGTGCGCACGCGCACGGAGACGACGGCGGGCTTCACCTTCTCGACGACATCGGCGAAGGAGGGGATGGCCAGCGGCTGTTCCAGGCGCAGCGGCTCGGCGGAAACGGGCGCTCCGGGTATAAAGCCGCCGCCGATGGCGGTTCCGGCGAGAAGCGCCGCGCCTGCGATGGCGCCGGCAATGCCCCTGCGGCGACGGTTGCGGCTGAACTGGCGGGGGGTGATGGAATCGACGGGGGAGAGGCGGTTCATGTAGCGGGGCTCCTCGGAGGCGAGTTCGAACGGCGGGTTATGCGTGGAACGCAAACTCTGGAATTTCGAAGAGCATTATATCTCGGGCGGCTTACGCCGACTTCAACGCTTCATGAACTTTTCGTCATGTTCGGCAGGTGCGGGCTCGGCAGGTGCGGGCCTTCTGCTCGGAAGCGAAAACGGAACCGGCTGCACCATGCGGGATGGGCAGCCGGGGTCGTTTCATTGAGGGCAACAAGGCGGAGAAGCTCAGGCCTCGCCCTCGTCCAGATCTTCCGCAGTCGGATCGACCTGATCGAGGATGCGATCTGCAAGCACGCCGGAATTGGCGCGGATGGCCGCTTCGATCTTGGCCGCGACGTCCGGATTCTCTTTCAGGAAGGTCTTCGAGTTCTCGCGACCCTGGCCCAGGCGCTGGCTGTCATAGGAGAACCAGGCTCCCGACTTGTCCACGATGCCGCCCTTCACGCCGAGATCGAGAAGTTCGCCGACCTTGGAGATCCCCTCGCCATACATGATGTCGAACTCGACCTGCTTGAACGGGGGCGCGACCTTGTTCTTCACGACCTTCACGCGCACGTTGTTGCCGATCGCCTCGTCGCGATCCTTCAGCGTCGCGATGCGGCGGATGTCGAGGCGCACGGAGGCGTAGAACTTCAAGGCGTTGCCGCCCGTCGTCGTCTCCGGGCTGCCGTACATCACGCCGATCTTCATGCGGATCTGGTTGATGAAGATCACCATCGTCTTCGATCGCGAGATCGATCCGGTGAGCTTGCGCAGAGCCTGCGACATCAGGCGCGCCTGCAGGCCCGGCTGGACATCGCCCATGTCGCCCTCGATTTCGGCGCGGGGCGTGAGCGCCGCCACCGAATCGACCACGAGCACGTCGATCGCGCCCGAGCGCACCAGTGTGTCGGCGATCTCCAGACCCTGCTCGCCGGTATCGGGCTGTGAGATCAGCAGATCGTCGAGATTGACGCCGAGCTTACGGGCGTAGATCGGATCGAGCGCATGCTCGGCATCCACGAACGCACAGACGCCACCCTTCTTCTGGGCCTCGGCGATGGTGTGAAGCGCGAGCGTCGTCTTGCCCGAGGATTCCGGCCCGTAGATCTCGATGACCCGGCCGCGCGGCAGGCCGCCGACGCCGAGCGCGATATCCAGGCCGATGGAGCCTGTCGATACGGTTTCGATCTCGACGGGCTGCTGGCCCTTGCCGAGACGCATGATCGAGCCTTTACCGAAGGAGCGCTCGATTTGTGAAAGCGCTGCGTCGAGCGCCTTCGTCTTGTCTTTATCCATGGAAGAACCTTCCACCAGTCTCAATGCGGACTGAACCATGACGGGCGCTCCTTATTGCACGGGACATCTGTGAAGCTCAATGTGTGCTACTCAGGAATGTACTTGGAATGTTCACGCTTGCAAGCGAAAAGAACAAAATCGGAACAAAAATCTGTAAGCTCTTATGAAATAAAGATTTTTCAACGAGGACCGGCGCGTTTGCAAGGCTTTTCCATCAAGTTTTCGGCGGTTGCCGTGCGTTTCCCTCTCCAGCTTCTCCACAGGAAAACATCAGCGGTGATTCGCCTCAGCTGAGCGACTCACGGGCCTGGCGCGCAAAATCGCTGGCATCCTCGCGCCCCCGTGCCGTAAGAGGACGCATCAGCAGTCTGGAAATCGCCATGTCGGGTACCGATCGCACCAAGCAGTTCTCGCCGGGACCAAGCCCCGTCGTGATTCTCGTCGCGCCGCAGATGGGCGAGAATATCGGCATGGCGGCGCGCGCGATGGCGAATTTCGGACTGCGCGGTTTGCGACTCGTCGCTCCGCGCGACGGCTGGCCGAACGAGAAGGCGCTTGCGGCGTCCTCGGGCGCGGTCGAAATCGTCGAGAATGCTTCGGTGCATGCGACTTTCCGCGAGGCCATCGGCGATCTCAACTTCGTCTTGGCAACGACGGCGCGCGAGCGCGGGCAGATGAAACAGGTCTTCGCTCCCGATCAGGCGATGGCGCAGGCGCGTCGCGAAATCGAAACGGGCGGACGCGTCGGGATCGTCTTCGGCGGCGAGCGCTCCGGGCTCGACAACGAGGAGATCTCGCTGTGCGACGCGATCCTGACGTTCCCGGTCAACCCCGCCTTTGCCTCCTTCAACCTGGCGCAGGCGGTGCTGCTCGTGGGATATGAGTGGTTCCGCAGCGCGCAGGGAGAGGCGCTTCCCTTCGACGGCGACATCCGCTCGCCGCGCGCGCCCCGAGAGATGACGGTGTCGTTCTTCGATTTTCTCGAGACCGAGCTGGAAGAGGCGGGTTTTTTCCCGCCGGAGAAGAAGCCGATCATGATGAGAAACCTGCGCGACGTGTTTCTGCGGCGCGAGATGACCGAGCAGGACGTCCGCACCCTGCGCGGCGCCTTCACCAGCCTGCTCGCGAGGCGGCGGGCCCGCGTGAAATAGATCGACTGCAGGGAGTCCGTTCGACAAAGGAACGCATCAAGCGACAAAGGGCTTGCACTTCGCCCCCGGGATATGTAGATCACCCAGACCCTTCGGGGTGTCGGAGCGTAGCGCAGCCCGGTTAGCGCACTAGTCTGGGGGACTAGGGGTCGAAGGTTCAAATCCTTTCGCTCCGACCATTGAACTTCCTGCAATACCATCGAACCCGGAAACCATCGGCGTCAGCGGCTACGATTTGGATCCGCGTGGTATCCGCGTGCGGCAGGTGGCTCACGCCGCGAGCGGGACATCGCCTTGCTGTTGTTCGCTTAAATCGCGCACCCGCAGTCTCGGCCCGGCGGATCAACGCGCCGCCATCGCACCTCCAGAACGCATGCCTCGCCTGCAGGGCTGGCATTTCCCGCACCGGGGCTGATGGCTGCCTGCTCCGTATCGCGGAAACCATCCCAAGGCTCGCCGCCTGATCGCCAGAGGTTCGACAAGCTCGGCTTTTCAGGTATGATCGCCTGATTCAATCACAGGACACCTCGAATGAAAGCTTTTCATCTGCGCAGCTTGATTGAATTGGTCGCAAATCCGACGTTGTTGCGCTTCTATCGTATCAAAAACCTAACGCGCGGCTATCTTCCCGCGTCAACATACAAGATGATTTACGAGTGCGCACGGCGTGCCGGAGAAGGGGTGATGATTGATATAGGTCCCGCGCAAGGTGGTAGTACTCTGGCGCTGGGGCTCGGTATTCGCGACTCGGGCAAATCGGCCAGCACAGTGTTCTCGATCGAGAAAGGATTAGGGTCGACCGCTCTCAAGATGCGCGATGATCCCGATGCAAATCGCGATGTGCTGCACGCAAATGTGGCTCAATATGGATTGAAGTCTGTCTGCGAGATACTGATCGGCGGCGTCGAAGAAGTGCATCATCGGGTAGATGACACGCGTCCGGTCAGCCTCCTCTTCATCGATGCCGATGGGGCGCTCGACCGTGATTTCGCCCTGTTCTACAATCGCCTTTCTGCGGGCGCACCGATCATCGTTGACGATGTCATCGACAAAATAAATCAACATGCGAAGAATTATTTAAATTGGAGTTCGCAAAAACAGATGGACGCATATGTGGCCAGCAAGGGAGCTGAGCGTTTCTCAGATCTTTGCCCTCTCGGAAAAGAGTACACAACTTTTCAATTTATATCTTATTTCAGGGAGAGAAATCTTTTCGAGGGCGAGAAAATAGTTGGCGGGACCCTTTTTGCTCGGAAAACCGCAAGTGGTTTGTTCGACCATGAAAGAGACGGTGCAGCGCTGCGGCACATCCGCGACAAGATCCTGAACCGCTATTACGAGCTGAACCCTACGCTCTCCCCAACGTCACTTGGCGGGGCCCCTCAGCGGGCGTGATCGGTGACGAAGAGGCGCGGCAGCTCTCGGATCGCACGCATATTCCCCACACGCTCCAAGCATCATAGTCGCCGCAGAAGCAACAGCATGTTCAGGTCGCTGCATGGGAGCTTCAGAAGCGCGAGCCGGCGAGTACGGCTCCGATGCGTCTCGCTTCGGCCTTTTCAAGCTCGACTTTAGGAACAATTGCGCGCGGTTGCGGGTTTCGATGCTTCAATAGGAAAGGATCACCCATGACAAAGTTCACGACACTCGCCGCTACCGCCCTGTTCGCCATGTCGCTCGCCGCCGCCCCGGCTCTGGCGCAGACCGGTGGTCCGGGTCCTGGTGGCGCGGCAGGGACTGCGGATCGCACTTCGCCCGACGTCGGCGGAATGGATGCAACGGGCGCCATCGGTCCGGGCACGGCTGGCCGCCTCTTCTCGGATGTCGAACAGACGCAGGTCTTCCCGGATGCCGAACTGAGGGCGAACTGGGACGCGTTCCCGGAGACGGAGCAGACGGCAATTCGCGCAGAATGCGAGCGGATTGACGCTGGTGGCGCCCCGACGGGCGCGGGATGGGTTGACCTCTGCGCACGCGTCGGCGCTTTCTGACTGACTGCGTTCGTGGTTTCAATCTGATAGAGAAGCAGCCTGCTGACACTCAGGGTTCAGCGGGCTGCTGCCTGTGTCCGCTCTCAGCCTCGCCGGCAGTTCAGCCGCAATGGTGCTTGGCGACCTGATCCCCGTCGGCGAGTAGACAATCCCATACCGCGTCCTCCCAGCCCGTCAACGCCGGGATCGGAAACGCGCGCGCAAAGTCTCAGTGATGAGCACCTGCCCGGGTTCACGTCCCGAGCGGGAACGACGCCTTGCTCGCCGATCGGAAAGTTGCAGCTGCGGCCCGGTCGTTGATCGCGTTGTACATCGGGTCCCAATCATCCGCATGCCTGGCCGCCAGGGTCGCCATGGCGCTTTGCGTCGTCTGGCGCGAATCCGGCGTTCGCAGGAGTTCCGCAACCTTTGAGATTGTGGCTTCAGGGTCGAAATCGGTGAAGGGCAACGCCCATTCCGGTTTTCCGATCTGCGCGAGGAAGTCCTCACATTTGCGATCGTAGGAAATGACGAGGCTCGGGGTGCCTTGTCCAAGTGCGAGTATCGAGGGGTGCAGTCGCATGCTCAGCATGACGTCGAACAAGCCGTAGAAATGCTTCAGCGCCGACGCGTCCCAGACCTCCGTCTTGATCACGACAGCGCCTGGGGTCTTCATCATGCTCTTGATCCGCTTGGCGACAGTGAGATCGCTGAGTTTGCTCTCCTGCTCGGCGTAATCCGTGCCGAGGAAAAACACCGTGGCATGGTCCCTCTGGATCTGGTCGAGAACGCGGGCGATGTCGGACCAGAGGCGGGATTTGCTCTGCTCGTCGTAACCGTAACGCGGTTGCAGATCGCGGACGCATACGGCGACGCGTGGGCGTTCGGTCTCCGACTTGATCAGCGATTCGACGTCCCCGAATTCCTCGTCGTTGGCGCGCGGTTCGAGGAACACCGCCGCATCTGTCGAAGAAACGACGTTCGTTCGTACGCCGAGCCGCTCCAGCGCCGCAGTGGAGTAGCTGTCGCGCACAATCAGGAGATCGTGGCGCGACAGAGCGGCGCGCGCAATCGGGCGCAGCCAGACACCTCGCGGCCACGACCAGTCGAACGGGCCGCAACTGACGCCCACGTGGAAAACCTTGGCGCCGTAATGGTGGGCGGCTTCGACAAAGAGCCAGCGCTCGAGCGCCTTGGCGGTGCCCATCCAGCGATCGTTCCAGTTGGGACCGCCCTGTAACACGACTGCCGCACAGCCCTCGAGCGCGTCACGCAGGGCGGCATGGCTTTCCGAAGATAGCGTGCGCAACCCTCCCGTCGCGCGCAGATCGGCGATCAGCCGTGTGAGCTGAAGCGGGAACAGAGGCGAGCGCAGGGAGGGAACCGGGACTGCGGGCAGGCGGCCATGGACTGTCGCGCCGGCCGCCTCGGGCAGCTTGCTGAACGTCTCCGGATGCGTCGTGAAGATTCGCAACGGCAACGGACAATTGGCGTTCAACCGCGCCAGAATGCTCTGGCCGATCGCGGTATCGCCGACCGTTGGGGCTATTCCGTAGAAGAGGATGTGTGTCATGCAAGCTTAAGGCTTGAATGCTGCCAATGGTTCCAGATCGAAACAGGCGGCGTCTGCCCATCGCGGGCGTACCGCGCATTGCCGACAATTCATCCCTGTCGCGTCGTCGAAGAACCAGCCTTGAGCCTGTAACCGCCACCGCTCAACGGCATCCAGTGTTCGCCGGCGAGGCCGTTGAAGAAGGCGTCGCCGTGCTTGAATGCGGCGAGGATCTCGGGGTCGCGGCTGTGGACGACGCTCCAGTCGTTGTTGAAGAGCATGCAGCGTCGCCGCATCAGCGTCTCCAAGAGCCAGGGCTGCGAACGCCCGTGCAGGGCCGTTGCGCCCGCCCGCCCGGCATCGGCGAGGAGGCAGTCGAACACGGCGTCTTCGCGGCCGGGCGTCGCCAGGAGCTGAAGTACGCGCGCGACGTGGCCTGGACGAGCATGGTAGATGAACGCGCCGATGGGCCGGCCCGAGCGCTCCCGGACCACGCGCCGCGCGACATTTCCCCAATCGGGCTTGTGGCGAGCCGACGTGACGACGCCGAGCTGATCATCGGACCATGCCGGGTGCAGCGCATGGCTGGCGACGCATTCCCTCACGATTGCGCCGAACGTCCCGTCGTCGGTGTCTTCGATCACGAGCGCCGCGCTCTGCGAGAACCCGCCCGGGACGTGCGACCAACGGTGCCGCGCGTTCTTGCTGCCGCGTCTGATCAGGCGATCGGCCCCGTCGGCCAGCGGCTGCAGCAGGCGCGCGAGGCGCAGGCGTCTGGACATTATATCAAGGCCGTAGCGGGCCGGGCTGAGGATGCGGATCCAGTCGAGGCTGTATGCGGGGAGCGCCTGGCCGCGCAGTTGACGCCACATCGCCATGGAAACTTCGCTGGCCGTCTCGCTCAGGGTCAGATCCTGCGGACCGGCGAGCACCGTCTTCATCAGGCGCGGCCCGGCGAACGGATTTCCCTGTCGGTCCTCGACCATCAGCGCGCCGCAGACGGCCGCCCGGAGCGGGCGCTCCCCCAGGACGAGCGGCATGACCGTCACGCCGATAAAGCCGCCGATGGCCCCGTCGGCGTTGACGAAGACGCGGGACGGGAGCTCGGGGTCGGCGAAGGGGCCGTCGAGAAACAGGTTTGCGAGGCAATCGCGCAGAGAGGAAGTCGGCGGCTCGCGCGATCCGACCAGCACCTCGAGAAACAACCGCGATACTTCGCCGATATCTGCGTGTGCAAACGGTCGAATGTCGCTCATGTTGCCGCTTCGACCCCGTATTCGGCTGCGGGATGGGCTTGTCGGCAATCCTGCCGAGCGCAGCGCAACCTTGGAATTCTCCGGCCAGCCTATCCGTGGAATCTTAGTTTTCCCTTGCATGCGCGTCGCCCGCGCTCGTGGCACCAGCTTTGCTTGAAATTGACTAAAATGCGCGGCCAGTCCCGGAACGGGACATCCCATTTCTTTCGGGGTTGCAAGGATCGCGCGACGCAAGGAGGTCACCATGTCGGCGAAGTTGCTTGGATCACTGCAGAGCGCTCCGGGAACCCTGCAATCCATCTTGCCAGCGAAGATCGCGCGCCGGTTGCAGATGGGAGTGCATACGCAGTCGAGCCGCCTCGGCCTGCGTCGCGATCTCGACCTGCCTCTCGAAATGCCCAAGGCCAAGATCCCGATGTCCGTGAGGGCGCTGAGGGCCGAGGATCTGCCGATCGTGCTTCCCGAGAGCGGCGTCGACGATGCGGAGAAGTCGGAGATATCGGATCGTTACGCACTGCTGGCGAAGGCGGGCATGTGCGCCTATGTCGCCGTGGACGAGCGGACCGACACGCCCTGCTATATCCAGTGGCTGCTCGGCCCGTCCAGCAACGATGTGATCCGCAAGCTCGAATGCTTCCCCGTTCTGGCGCAGGACGAGGCGTTGCTGGAGGGGGCCTACACGCCGCCGCGGCATCGCGGGCTCGGGGTGATGTCTGTGGCGATGGCGATGATCGCGGAGCGCGCCGCCGATATCGACGCACGCTATGTCCTGACCTTCGTGGCAGAGGACAACATCGCGTCACTCAAGGGCTGCCAGCGCGCGGGCTTCCAGCCGCACCTGCTCCATGAATACGAGCAATGGGGCTTTGGCGTCCGCCGCCGCAACACCTTCACCACGCTCGATGCGACGGATGCGCGGCGAGAGCTGAGGTTCTAGATCTGGCGCATCCGTAAGCCGATATCCCCGAGGGAATGATGCTCTAGCGGCGAAGCAGTCTGCGCAGTATCCCCTGGAGACGCGGGTGCCGGCGCAGGCGCAGCTTCAGCAGCCAGATGACGTAGGGTATCCGGCCGCGCAGGCTCGTCGGCGCCATGATCTCGTAGAGGCTTGCGGGGCGGGCGCCGAACGCCTCCTTGTAGGGTTCGTCGCCTATGGTGAAGTCGAAGTAATCGTAGCCGCGCGCCGAGCTCATCTCCATCGCATCGACGATCAGCTGGAAGCCCGGCGTGTAGCGGCTCCACTTCTTCATGACGAAGGTCGGCAGCAGATAGTGCAGCGCTCCACCGTATCCCACGCCGAAGAACGTCGCGATGGTCTGCCCTTCGATCTCGATCCTGACGATGATGGGGCGCAGGCGCTCGTGTTGCCGCGCGGCGAGGATCGCGTAGAATTCCCGCCATGCCGGGATGTGAAGGGCCTCATTGCGCTGGATTCGACCGGAGCGCTCGGTGCGCAGGCCAACCAGCTCTTCATAGAGCGCGGGCAGCCGTTCCACATCCTCCGTCCAGGTGACGATACGGCCGTGCTTTCGCTCGAGCGCGACCCGGCGCTTGTTCGCACTGGCAAGGACCGCCTCGGGCACCAGATCCGGCACGACGCCGCTCCCGGGCTGCAGCGGCAGACCCCAGACGCGGCTGGGGAACTCGACGGCGCCGCTCAGATCCACCAACGGGTTCGGTAAGCCCCCGATCATGGGCGCGATCTTGGTGAGGTGCACCACGTCGCAGGCGGGGAGGGCGCGCAGGATAGCCTCCCAGAGAGTTTGCATGGCGTCGGGCTCCTCGAAGGCGTCCTTGCGGAAGAGGGGACCGGCGAAATCGCCTACCAGGATGTCGGGGAACGTGACTTCGAAGTGGCCGCGACGCCGCAGGCGGCAGAGGGGGAGGATCACCTCGGGCGCCTCCGCCCCATTGCGGCGAGCGGTCACGATCAGGGTTTGCGCCAGCCCGTGCCGGGCCGTCACCTCATACCAGACGGATAGCCAGTCATAGCTTTGGAAAACACTGCAGCAGCCATCCGCCTCCAGGGCGCGCCAATGCTCCGCGAGCGGTTCGATCGAATCATGGACCGTCACTTCCCATGCGCGGGGATGCGCGCTGGAGATCGCGCTTGCCTCCAGGCTCGCCTCCGAGCGGAATGGCGCGTCCGCGGTTTTCATTGCGGCGATTTTCATCGAGGCAGTCTTCATCGCGGCAGTCTTCATCGCAGCTTGGACCCGTTCATGCGCACGCATCCACGGATACGCCTCGTCCGCTCCGTTCGACCGCTCGGGTTGCACCGTATGCGTTGTTCATAATTCCCCAATTTAAATCTTAAGTTGTCCCGGCCCAATGTGAAGTTCAGTTGACTGGTGACAGGCCATACGCAGTTACGATTGATCGCATGCTGCCGTATTCGATCGGGTTTTGACTCTACCGTGAGCTCGCAACACTTCTATCGACGGAGGTATTATTTTTCCCTTACGAGGGCGCCGCGAGGCATGGCTTGCATGTGCTGCGCGCGTCCGTCGTTTCGCCTCGTTTTCCGATCAATCGCCCGAAGCGGACCGAGCTCCCGCTGCCTGCTTCTCGGACACAGAAAGACAAGCGTAGCAACAATTTCGCGCCTTGACCCAATCTGGGTGCATCTGTAGGGTCCGCCCGCATTCACCGCTCGGATCGTGATCCCGGCGATCGGGGCAAACGAACAACAAACCTGTCAATTACATCGGGACAGTTTCGTCTGGGCAGTTTCATCGACAGATTTTCTGGTATGGTGTCGATCAGGTCGATCGTTATCATCCCCCGTCGTCGTATCGATTCGTGTCGGCGTCAGTAGAGAGACCGGAGACTGGTAACCAGCGCAAGCCGAGAACAAAGAGCTGCGCATACCGAGCGAGGGGCAGATGGACAGACAGACCAGCCGCAATATCTCATCCTTCCCGCACATCGTCGAGACGCACGCCGACGAAGGCGTTGCTTCCGTGATCGGCGTCCTGCAGGAGCAACTGGCGCTCGCCCGCGAGGGCAAGCTGCGCTCCGTCGCCGTCGTCACGCTCTCGGCCGACGGTGCGGATATCGGAACCTCCTGGTCATGCATGAAGGGCGATACGGCAGCGCTCGTCGGCAAGCTGACCGTCCTCACCCACGACATGATGTCCTCCCGGCGCTGAGCCCCGCGACCGGCTCACGACGACGACCGGCCGCTGCGTCAATGCGACGCGGCGGATCGCCTGAACTTGCGGTCCCGGTCCCCTGCGTCCCGCGTCCGCATCGCGTTCCCTTGCGCCGCCCGGTCGCGACCGCTCAAATCGTCACTCCCCTGCGCAGCGTAACGAAATGTTGCGATCTGCCTGCGCATCATTGCGTGCCCGGAGCGTCTCGGGAAGCTCCTCGACAGGGGCTGGACGGGGCCTGCCGGGCGAGGTTCGTCAATGGTGATGTGGGGAGTGGGGCGGATGCGAACGCCGAAGGCAGACGGCGCGGGCTCTGTGGGCGCTGGAGTTCCGCCGCGCAGCGAGTCCGAGGAATTCGCAGGCGAAGTGCGCGAACTCCTGGGCACCGTCCTTCGGCGGAAGAACTACGTCATCCTCTCGGTCATGATTTTCCTGACGCTGGCGTTTGCGGTCATCGCCGCATCGCCGCAGATTTATCGCAGTTCTGCGCAGGTCATGATCGACCCGCGCGGGCTGGTCGTCGTCAGCAGCGAAGTCCTGCCGCCCGCTCCCTCGTCCGATGTCTACGACGCGATCATCGACACGCAGCTTCGCCTGATGACCTCGGAGGCCGTGCTGGAGGGCGTCGTCGTTCGGCTCGGGCTTCAATCCGATCCCGAATTCGTGCCGCCGCGGTCGTTCCTCGGTCGGATCAAAGCCGCAATCCTCGGGACTGACGCCGAGCCCCCGACAGACGCCGATCTCATTGGTTTCGCCGCGGACACGCTGAGCAGGCAGATCGACGTACGGCGCGAGCTGCGCAGCTTCATCGTCACCATCAGCGCCTCCTCGCTCGAAGCCGAGAAGTCGGCGGCGATCGCAAGCGAGATCGTCGCGGGCTTCCTCGCGGCATCCGAGGATCGCCGGCGCAGCATGACGGTTCGGGCGCGCGAGGCGCTCACCACGAGCCTCACCGCTCAGCGCGATCGCCTCGCTGCGGCGGAGAACGCCGTCGAAGACTACAAGGCGGAATTCGGGATCGTCGACGAGGATGGCCGCTCGCTGAATACGGGGCGGTTGACGGAGTTGAACCGGCAGCTGCTGGAAGCGCGCAACATGGCCCATACGCTCGGGGTCCGGCTCGAGCAGATCGAGGAGATGCGCCGCTCGCCGCTGGCTACCGAGATCACGCTGGGAACCCTCGACTCGGAGGTTCTCGCACAGCTGCGCACGACCTACGCGCAGGTCCTGCGCCAGCGCGACAATCTGCGGATCACGCTCGGGCCGCGCCACCCCCAGGTCGTCGAGATCGAGGAGCAGGCGGCGAGCACGAGGCGCGCCATCGCACAGGAGGCCGCGCGGGTCGCGTCCACAATCCGCAGCGAATTCGAGAGCGCGACGGCGCGCGAGCGGACGCTTGCAGCGGATCTGGCGCGGCTCGAGGGTCGCACGACACAGGCGAATTCGTCGCTCGTGGGGCTGCGCGAACTGGAGCGCGAGGCGCTGGCGCAACGCACCGTCTACGAGAACTTCCTGGAGCGGGAGCGCGAACTCCGCGAGCAGGAGGCGATTAGTTCCAGCAGCACCTTCCTGATCGCCGAGGCGCGACCGCCGAGCAAGCCCGTCGGCGTGCTTCCGCTCCTGCTCATCGTCGTCGCGATCGGCCTCGGCGGGTTCCTCGGCGCCGGAGTGGCGATCGCCCGCGAGCGCCTCGACGGGCGCGTCCATTCGGCAGCCCGCCTGGCTTCGCGCACCGGGATACAGGTCTTCGGCGAACTCCCGCTCGATGGTCGCAAGCTGATGCGCCCGCGCGCCGGGCCGCCTGTCGGAACTGTGCTCGCGGGGCGCGGGGGCACGCCTTCCTCGCGCCTCGTCTACCTCGTCGGCGACATGCTGAAGAACTGGTTCGGCGACGAGCCGGCCACCATCCTCGTCGTCTCGCCGGGGGCGAGTGGGTTGCAGCCCGTCGTCTCGCTCAGCCTTGCGCTGGCCGAAGCCTCTAGCCGCCGCGCGACGCTCTTCGTCGATGCCCGCGATGTCGGCAAGGATGTGCTTCTCGCCGATGGTCGCGGCAGCAGGGTGGGCCTGCAGAGCCTCCTGTTCAAGGGCCACGACGACAGCCCGCTCGACGCGACGGTGCTGAACTCCAGCCGCGATCTTGTCCATCTCCAGCTCAGCCTCGGTTATCGCTCGCTTGAGAAGGCGTTTGCGAGCTATCGCCGCGTCATCGTCAACGTCGCGCCAGATATCGGCGATACGACCTTGCGCGACCTCGCCGATACGGCCTCGGCCGTGATCCTGGTGGTCGAAAAGGGCGTCGCGACCTTTGCCGATGTCGAGGGGATGCAACTCGCCCTGGGCCGCAACGCCGAGAAGATCGCAGGCGCGCTGCTGATCGCCCGGGGATCCGATCCGGTAGCGCCGCTCGTGCGACAGGAGCGCGACGTCGTTCGAATCGCGGCTGCCTGACAATGGGCTATCGGTTTCCCTCACTGGCGGCGGGCGCAGCGGGCGGCCACGGCGTTCGGTTCGGAGCCTCGGCTGCATTGTCCGAAGGCGCTGCTGACGCGACTTCGAAAAGCGCCGTCGATCGCGCCTTGATCACCCTGCTGCTGGTCAGCTTCCTTCTCTACATCTTCGTCGGCACCTCGCCGATGGACGATCCGGATCCGGCGGTGGTCACGGAGGGCAACAGCCTCGACCGTCTTGCGACCCTGGCGCTCGCCGGTCTCGGATGCCTTGTCATCGCGCGGCATGCGCGAACGGCTCTCGCCGTCGCCCGCAGGTCGTGGATCCTCTGGCTGCTTCTCGGCTGGATCGCACTGAGCCTGGTCTGGTCGGATTTTCCGGCACTCACCCTGCGTCGCGCGATCGCGACGATCCTCATCGCCGTAACCTGCTTTGCGATAGCCATCGGCAGCGACTCGCTCAGGCGGGTCGTCGCGGTGACCGCGATCGTGCTCTGCGGCGTGGTCTTCGCCAATATCGCCGTCTTCGTCGCCATGCCGGGCTTCGCCGTCACCGATCTCGGCGTGCGCGGTTTCTATGCGCAGAAGAACGAGGCTGGTCTCGTGGCGATGCTCGCGCTGATCTTCGTCGGCGGTTGGATCGCGGGGCGCAAGGGTATCGGCTCGGCCGTGATGGGCGTGGCGATGATCGCGATCATCGCGGGCTTCCTCGTCCTGACCCAGAGCAAGACCTCGATGGGGCTCGCGGTGTTGTGCGCGCTGCTCTTCCCGATGCTGATGATCGCAAGGCGGATCGGCTTTGGTTCGAGCGCGCTTTCTGCGAGCGCGGTTTTCGTGTTCGCGGGCCTCGTCGCGCTTCTCGTGCCGGCGCTGCAGATCGATATCGTCGCGCTTGTCGCGGCGTCCGGCGGCGACATCACCTTCACGGGGCGCGACGAGCTCTGGCGCTTCGTCCAGGCCGAGATCGCACGGCGGCCGCTGACGGGGTTTGGTTACGGCGCCTTCTGGGATGTCGGCGTCTATTACGATCCGCTCCTGCGCAGCCCGCCGGGATCGTGGCTGTCGCATGTCGCATTCGGTACGATCAACCAGGCGCATAACGGCTATCTCGAGCTTCTCGTCCAGTTGGGAATCCCTGGGCTCGTCCTCGCGCTCGCAGCCGTATTCCACGTGCTCTGGCTCGCGCTGCGGCGCTATTTCTCTGCAGGAATAACCAGCGCCGAGCGCTCGGCCACGGCGACTTTCGTCCTCGTCCTCGTCGTCATCCTGCTGCACAACTCCATGGAGAGCAGCCTCTTCGTCCGAGGCGCGTCGCTCGCCAGCGTATTTCAGTTCATCGCCTTTGTCGTCTACGGCCTGAGCGCGCGTGAAGCCATGGCCCGCCGGGGAGTGCGGCCATGAGTGCCGTGGCGAATGGCGGCGGAACGAGACGCGTGCGGCTCTGGGTTGGGATCGCGGCCGCGGAGGCGGCGGGGCGGCTTGCTCTGCAGGTGGGCGTCACGGCGCTCCTCGCACGGATGCTGGCGCCGGAGGAATTCGGCTCTGCCGCCCTCGTTCTCACGATCATCGCCGTGCTCGCGGTCTTCGTCGGCACCCCCTACGAGGAGGCGCTCTCGCAGCGGCGCGTCCTGCGGCGGCGCGATCTTGAGGCGGCGCTGGCGGCGTCGTTCGCAGCGGCCTTCATCGGCATCGCCGTCGCGGCGGGCGCGGGGCAGGCGGCGGCGGCGATGTTCCAGCGCGAGGATCTCGCCGTCATTCTGCCGGTGGCGGCCCTGATGCTGCTCGCGCATGCGCCGTTGTCCATGGCGATCGCGGTTGCACGGCGTCGGCGCGCCTTCGGCCATATCAATCTCGCCAACCTCCTCGGGCACGCCGTCGGGGCCGCGGCCGCGATCGCCGCCGCGTTCGCCGGGTGGGGGATCTGGGCGCTAGTCTGGTTTCGGGTCGTCGTCGTGGTGGTGTGCGCGATCTCGCTCACGCTATCGATGCGTCTCGTCCTCGTCCCACGCTGGGATCGAGGGCGCATCGCCGGGTTCGCCTCCTTCGCCCGCATGATCCTCGCCGCACGTCTCGTCGAGAACCTCACCTACCTCGTCTTCAACTTTCTCGTAGGGCACGCCTTCGGCCTCGGTGTCCTCGGCTACGTCAACATGGCGATGCGGATCGTCGAGCCGGTGCGGGGCGCGGTCGCCGCCATCGGCCACAATCTCTCCTTCTCGTTCTTCATGGCGGCGAGGGGGGATCGCGAGCGGATGATCGCGGCGATCCGGGAGGGATCGCGCCAATCCGGCCTGCTCAGCGCCCCGATCTTCATGGGCATCGCGGCGGTCTCGCCGGTCCTGATCCCCGTGCTCGCCGGACCGGGCTGGGAACTGGCGGCGCCGATTGCCGCACTTCTCGCCATGGGCGGCATGGTGCTGATGCCGTCGCAGATCGTGGCGGCAGCGCTCTCGGCGGACGGGAAGCCGGAATACGTGCTCTATGCCAGCCTCGTGGGCTTTGCGACGCTCGTCGCAGCACTTGCGCTAGTGGCGTTCGCCGATCTCGGCCCTGTGGCCGTCGGAGCGACCCGCCTGATGGCGGATGTGGCGCAGGCGATCGCCATCATCGCTCTCGGCTGCGCCGCGACGGGGCTGTCGCGGCGGGATCTGCTGCGCGACGTCGCCGTTCCGTGGGGAGCGGCGTTCGGGATGGCGTCCCTCGTGCTGGCGATGCAGATGGGGCTGCCCGATTTCATCCCGCCCATCGTCGCGCTCGCCATCCTCGTGGCGACGGGGGTGCTGGCCTATGGGGGCGTGCTGTTCGTCGTGGCGAGGCCGAGGCTCATTGGCCTCATCGGCGCAGTTATGGGCCGCCGTCCGCTGGCGGAAGAGAATGCGCGCTGAGCTGCTGCCATAGCGCACGGACGGCAGGCACCTTCAGGAGACGAGGCCCCTGCCGTAGAGCCCGGGCCGAAAACGCTCCATCCACAAAACCTTGCCGAGGCCGCCATAGGCGATCGAGCGCAGGCGTTCGGCGCGTTCCGCGTGGAAGGGGCGGAGAGTGAGCGCTGCGGCTCCCGCGAGAGTGAACTGCACGGCCCCCACCGCCATCCACTTGGCGATGTCGTGCCACTTCAAAGGCTCGGACATCGCGTGGACGAAGGAGCGGATCTGCCCGCTCAGGAATTTCCGCTTGCGGACATAGGCCCAGTTCAGGCGGCGCGGCGGCACCCATTCCGTCACGCTC
>Ga0208490_100223_pt1 | contig 45594 bp, 54 predicted proteins | sample SubbioAug_CSWold_FD_184818 | JGI IMG/M metagenome (GOLD analysis project Ga0208490, IMG submission 184818) | Serpentinite rock and fluid subsurface biosphere microbial communities from McLaughlin Reserve, California, USA - CR11Aug_CSWold (SPAdes) | ecosystem: Environmental > Terrestrial > Deep...
CGACAGCTGGCAACCCACGAATACGCGAATCGAGGTCCCAGCCTCAAGAACCAGACCGAAGACCCATATCGTCTAGCACCCGCTAGACTTCTGCTGTTCACCGTTCCGGAGAAAGAGAGCCTCATGACGTCGCTGAGCAGCGTGATCCTCGCCCTCGATGAGTACGCGCCCCTGTTCGCCCCGCCGTTGGTCATCGCCGGAATCGCGTTCCTGTTCTTCTTCATGCTCGGCGCCGTGACGCACGCGTACCGCGACGTCGCCAACCGCCACCGCAACAAGACCTCGAACCCGATGCGGGGCGAGGGCGGCCACGACGCGGGTCACTAGCGCCGGCGCCCGTCGGAGACCCGTTATCGCCCCCGCAGGAGCATCGGCGGCCCCGCGCCGCATCGGCGTGATGGGCGGAACCTTCGACCCCATCCACCACGGCCACCTGGTCGCCGCGAGCGAGGTCGCCGACCGGTTCGACCTCGACGAAGTTGTCTTTGTGCCGACCGGTGAGCCGTACCTGAAGCCTGACGCGACGGGTAGCGAGCATCGCTACCTGATGACCGTCATCGCGACGGCGTCTAACCCGAGGTTCCGTGTGAGCCGCGTCGACATCGATCGCGGCGGCCCGACGTACACAATCGACACCTTGACGGATCTCGCCGGTCAGTACCCGGATGCGGAGCTCATCTTCATTTCGGGAGCGGACGCGATCGCGCAGATCGTCGACTGGAAAGACCACGACGCGCTGTGGTCACTCGCCCACTTCGTCGCCGTGACACGCCCCGGCCACCAGCTCAGCATTCGCGACCTTCCGGAGGGCCGGGTAAGCTGGATGGAGATTCCGGCGCTCGCGATCTCGTCGACCGACTGCCGTGATCGCGTCGCCCGCGGCGCACCGGTCTGGTACCTCGTGCCGGACGGCGTCGTGCAATACATCGCCAAGCACCAGCTGTATCGGAGAAACCCCGCATGAGCGCGCCGAACGACCCGCCGCTGACGCGCCGGGAAGCCCGGCGGCTTCAGCGTCTCGCCGAGGAGGCGGCTGCCGCGTCGACGGGTGGGCAGCAGGCCGACCCCGGCCTCGGTAGTGCGCCCGGCTCGGGGTCTGCCGCGTCGGGTGCGAGCGCGGGCGAGCAGGGCGGCGACCCCCTGGCTTATCGCACTCAGGTGCGCCCCGCCATCCCGCGCTTCGAGCCGGCAACCGTGGGGTCGGCCTCAGCGCCCGGCAGCGGATCGGTCGTGTCGGCGCCGGCGCGGCCTGACAGTGTGCCCGACGCTCCTCTGGCACCCTGGGCCTCCGCGCCGGGCTCATTCCGTCGCCGTGATTTTGCGCCGTCGACCCCGAACGCCGATACGCCGCAGAGTTTCGCGACCGAGCGGCCCGACCAGCCACTCGACTACCACACGCAGGGCCGTAGCCCCTTCGTGCCGGTCCCCGATCTCGTCGAGCCGGCCGAGCCGCCGATCATGCACGACTCCGTCCCTGCTTCGGCGCCCGACCGCCCGCTGTCGCGCCGCGAGTTGCGCGCCATTGCGGCGGAGGAGGTCGAGGCTGAGCCCGGCGAGCCGGCCGTCGCTGAGGCCGATCCGGTCGACGTCGACGTCCGCTCAGAAGAGCCCGCTGCGACGGTCGCACCGGCTCCCGACTCTCCGCCGGCCCCGGCGATTCTTCCCGGCGAGGCGGCAGCTCCCCACGCGCCCCAGGTGTCGAGCCACTGGTCCGTTGGCGTTCACGACGACGAGGACCCTTTCACGAACACCTTCAGCCGCCAGGTAGGCTCAGCGGCGACGAGCACCAATGCCCTGGTCTTGCCGGAGATGCCGCGTGGTGACTTGGCCGGCCCGGTCGCGGGCACGGGTGAAATCATCACGACCGGCATGATCGACGTGCCGTCGAGCGTTGCCTCCACCGGCGCCGTCCCCTCTGTCCACGACAGCCCCGACATCGACGACCTCTTCGATGTGGACACGGAGTACGCGTCGACCGACTCTGCACCGGTCAGCGCGATCAGCGCCGTGAGCAGTCACACCGGCACGCGCGACGTGATGGGCGGCCGCAAGGCCCGCCGCACCAGCGTGCTGACGACCGTGCTCGTCAGCTCGACCGTTGTCCTGGCGGTCGTCGCCGTCGCCCTCTTCGTCGTCGCCGCCGTCAACGGTCTCTTCTAGTGACGCCGCGCCGCCCCAACCCCCGACAGGCACCGTGACCGCATCCGACCGCGCCATCGAGCTCACCGCCGTCGCGGCCCGCGCCGCCGACGCCAAGCAGGGGGAAGACCTGGTCGCGCTCGACGTGTCGGGGCCGCTGCCCCTCGCCGACGTCTTCCTGCTTGTGACCGGCCGCAGTGAGCGCAACGTGCTCGCGATCGCCGACGAGGTCGAAGACCGCATGATCGCGGCGGGCGCGAAGCCCCTGCGTCGCGAGGGCCGCAGTGAGGGTCGGTGGGTGCTGCTCGACTTCGGCGACGTCGTCGTGCACGTCTTCCACGAGGAAGATCGGCAGTTCTACTCGCTCGAGCGACTCTGGAAGGACTGCCCGGTCGTTCCTCTCGGCTTCAGCGACCCCGCAGCAGCCACGGCCGAAGCGCCCGAGTAATCAGCGGAAGCCCGACGTACGTCATCAAGGGCGAGACGATCGCGACCAGCGCGAGCACGCGCATCCACAGTGGCCAGTCGCCGCTCACCGGAGAGAGAGCCGCGTTGGTGGCGAGACTCAGCGGGTAGAAGACGAGCACGATCGCGATCATCTGCTTCCATCGCGGGGGAGTGGGAGCCGGTGCGGGCACGGTCTCGACCCGACGAGGGGTGTCAAACCAGCCTTCGATGCCGGTCAGACGCTCCTGGCGGGCGTCTTCGGCGAGACCTCGCGCGGTGCTGATCCACCAGCGGCGCTCATCCGACGACTCCCAGCGCGCGAGCGACTCGGCGTCGGCGAAGCGGAAAAGCATGTGCCACTCGTCAGAGTTCTCGTCGGGACGCACCCAGCCCGAGCCGAGATAGCCGGGAGATTCACGCAACAGGTCTTCACCGGCGCGCGCCCAGGCAGCGAACTCCCTGGCCCGTTCAGGAGGCACGGTGCGGGTGATCGAGACGGTCACGGGGGTCGAGGTCATGCCTCCATCCAACTGCCATCTGGCGCTGCGCGCGACCGCGCATCGAATTGGTGCGGGGGCGCGCCGTGTACTACTCTGGTCGAGTTGCCGCGCCGGATGGTGCGCAGCATCGAGGGCCTGTGGCGCAGCTGGTAGCGCACCTGCATGGCATGCAGGGGGTCAGGGGTTCGAGTCCCCTCAGGTCCACCACGACGACCCGGCTTCGGCCGGGTCTCGTCGTATCCGGCGCCTGCTGTTCCGATCGGCGGGGCGGCGCGTCGGCGGTCGCGGCTCTGAGCCCGCGACCCGGCCCGAAAGGACCATCGTCGTGACCGACGCCCTCTCCCGCCCACACGCAGACCCCGCCCGGATGCACTCGGTCACCCCCGAGACGACCGCCATCGTCGACATGGTGCTCGATTACGCCCGCCGCCGCCTGCTCGACACGGACACTCCCCTCGACAAGCCGATGCCTCCGGCAGAGTTGCGGCGTCTCGCCTCAGGGTCGATCTCTGAGGACGGACTGGGCGGGCGCCGCGCGCTCGCACTGTTCGAGAACGTGCTGGCTCCGGCCTGCCTCACGATCGACCACCCGGGCTATCTGTCGTTCATCCCATCGGCGCCGACGAAGGCCGCCAGCGCGTTTGACCTGATCGTGTCGGCGACCGCCGTCTACGGCGGCTCGTGGGTGGAGGGCTCGGGAGCGGTCTTCGCCGAGAACGAGGTGCTGGCGTTTCTCGCCCGCGAGTTTGGCCTGCCCGAGTCCGCCGGCGGTGTCGTCGTGCAGGGGGGGACGATCGGCAACCTGTCGGCACTGGTCGCCGCGCGCGATCACGCCGCGCGGCGCCTCGCCGACCGGGGCGCCGCGCGTCCTGACCGGTGGGTCGTCGTTGCGAGTAAAGAGGCGCACTCGTCGATCGCGTCGGCGGCCCGCGTCATGGATGTCGACGTCGTCACGGTCGCGGTCGACGAGACGGGCGCCCTTCACGGCGACCAGGTGCGCCCCGCGCTCGAGCAGTACGGCGACGCCGTGATCGCCGTCGTCGCGACGGGCGGATCGACGAATTTCGGAATCGTTGACGACATTGCCTCGATCACTGCGCTCAAGGACGAGTTCGACGTCTGGCTGCACGTCGATGGCGCCTACGGCCTCGCGGCCGCCCTGGCCCCGTCGGCTCGGCACCGCTTTGCCGGCATCGATCGGGCCGACTCGCTCATCGTCGACCCCCACAAGTGGCTGTTCACACCCTTCGACGCGTGCGTCCTGCTCTACCGCGACCCCGCGATTGCGCGCGCGGCCCACACCCAGCACGCCGAGTACCTCGACACCTTGAACGACCGCGCCGAGTGGAACCCCAGCGACTATTCGATTCAGCTGACGCGCCGCCCGCGGGGCTTGCCGCTGTGGTTCTCGCTGGCGGCGTTCGGTGCCGCGGCCTACCGCGACGCGATCGAAGACTCGTTGTCTCTTGCCGAGCGCATCGCCGACGAGATTCGTCGCCGGCCTGAGCTGCGTCTGGTGCGCGACCCGCAGCTCTCGGTGGTCGTCTTCGAGCGTGAGGGGTGGGACGTGAGCGACTATGCCGCCTGGTCCGACCGTCTGCTCGACGAGCAGCGCGCGTTCGTCGTGCCGAGCTCGCACGCGGGCCGTCCGAACACGCGGTTCGCGATCGTGAGTCCGCGCACATCGTTCGAGCTGCTGGTGGGGATCCTCGACACGATGCGCTGATCTCTCGGCACACGTTCGGTGATTCGTCGGCTCGGCAGTCGTACGCTCACACCATGAGCCACGACGCCGTACCCGACCCGCTGCTCGACAAGGCGCTGCGCACGCACACCGACTACGGCCAGGAGCAGCTCGAAGAGCACGAGCTCGCCGCGGACCCGTTCACCCAGTTCACCGCGTGGCTCGCCGAGGCGGCCGAGCGTAAGGTCTACGAACCCAACGCGATGGTGATCGCCACCATCGACCCCGACGGCCGACCGTCCTCGCGCACGGTGCTCTTGCGCGGCATCGACGACCGCGGGTTCGCGTTCTACACCGACTACACGTCGCGAAAGGGTCGCGCTCTCATCGCGAACCCCGGCGTCTCGGCCGTGTTCCCGTGGTACCCCCTGCACCGGCAGGTGCTGATCTACGGCGAGGCGCACAAGGTCGACGAGGCCGACTCGAACGACTACTTCTCGAACCGCCCCCGCGGGGCGCAGATCGCCGCCTGGTCGAGCGACCAGTCGCACCCGATCGACGGGCGCGACGCGCTCGAACAGAAGGTGCGCGACACCGAACAGCGGTTCGCCGACGCCGAGGCGGTTCCGCGGCCCGAGCGGTGGGGCGGCTTCCGCATTGTGCCCGACCGGGTCGAGTTCTGGCAGGGCCGCACCTCCCGCCTGCACGACCGGCTCGTGTACGAGCGGCAGGGGACCGGCTGGCAGGTGACCCGGCTGCAGCCGTGACGGGCGAGCGGGAATACCGCGAGCATCCCGCCGGTTCCTTTTGATACGTTTGCATAAATCAGCGAGAGGATGCGCGCCATGGCCCGCGAGATCGACCCGGCAGCCGTCGAATTCGGCATCAACACCTTCGGTGACGTCACCGAGCAGCCCGACGGAACCATGACGTCCTACCCGCAGGTCTTGCGGGACGTCGTCGAAGAAGGCGTCGTCGCCGACCAGGTCGGGATCGACGTGATGGGCATCGGCGAGCACCACCGCGACGACTTCGCGGTGTCGGCACCCGACGTGTTGCTCGCCGCCATCGCGGCGAAGACCGAACGCCTGCGCGTCAGTTCCGCCGTGACGGTGCTGTCGAGCGAGGACCCGATCCGCGTCTTCCAGCGCTTCGCCACGATCGACGCGATTTCGAACGGCCGCGCTGAGATCATCGCCGGCCGCGGCTCGTTCACCGAGTCCTTCCCGCTGTTCGGATTCGAGCTCAGCGACTACCAGGTGCTCTTCGACGAGAAGCTCAATCTGCTAGCCGAGCTGCTGAAAGAGAAGCCGGTGACGTGGAGCGGCTCGATTCGCCCTCCGCTCGACGGCGTTCAGGTGTACCCGACCACGGAGAACGGCATTCGCACGTGGATCGGCGTCGGGGGAAGCCCCGAGTCGGTGGTGCGCACGGCCAACTACGGCTTCCCCATGATGTTGGCGATCATCGGCGGAGAGCCTGCCCGCTTCGCTCCGTACGTCGACCTGTTCGACCGCGCCCTCGACCAGCTCGGCAAGGAGCGCCAGCCGGTCGGCGTCCACTCGCCCGGCTACATCGCCGACACCGACGAGCAGGCGGCAGAAGAACTCTGGCCGCACTACGAGGTCATGTACTCGCGCATCGGACGCGAGCGCGGCTGGGGCCCGACGACCCGCGCGCGCTTCGAGCAGGAGATTCGACACGGATCGCTGTATGTCGGCTCGCCCGAGACGGTGGCGCGCAAGATCGCGGACACCATCCGCGTACTGGGCGCCGAGCGATTCGACCTGAAGTACGCGACGGGTCCGGTGTCGCACGGCAAGCTGGTCCACGCGCTCGAGCTGTACGGCCAGAAGGTAATTCCGATGGTGCGTGAGCTGCTGGCGGACCAGCCCGTGGGCGCTGGCGCCGCAGCCTTTACGCGCTGAGCCCCGCTCAGCCGCTGAGGGTGCCGGCTCCAACCAGCGTGACGACGGCGGAGACGGCGGAGAGCATCACGATGCGAAACAGCCAGCGTGACTGGGGTGCCCGCACAAGTAGTATCCCCGCCGCGGCGACGCACGCCATCGCCACGCCGGCCCCGATCGCGCTGATCAGCCCGATCGGGCCGGCGGCGGCCGCTCCGTAGATGCCGAGGGCGCTCGCGATGGCGAGCGCCATGATCGCCAGCGCGATGGATGCGCGGGGCGCGAGACGGTGCGGGATCGCCCGCATGCGGTGGCGCCGGTCGTCGTCGCGGTCGGGTGTGACGTTCGCGAAGTGCGCGGCGATGCCGAGAAGCGCTCCGGCCGCGGTTGCCCAGGGGGCGGCGACGGCGGGCGGTTCGTTCGCGAGCGTCACCACCGACGGTAGGGCCCCGAACCCGATGGCGTAGCAGGCGGTCGCGGCGACCGTTCGTTTGAGGCCGAGGTTGTATGTCCAGCCGGCACCGAGCAACAGCGCGTGCGCGACAGCGGCCGCCGGCCCGAGCAGAAGAGACAGGCCTACCGCGACGACGCCTGCTGCGATCGCCCAGCCGAGCAGCGCGCGGGCGGATATGGCATCCCGCGCCACGGGCTTGTCGAGGCGGCCGACCTCTCGGTCGCGGGCGGCGTCGATGGCGTCGTTCGACCAGCCGATCGACAGTTGATTGGCGAGAATGGTCGCAGCGACCAGCAGGATGGTGCTCAGTGGCAGGGCGACCGAGAACGCGAGTCCGGTCGATACGACCGTCACGACGGCGGTTGGGCCGGGGTGGCACGCTGCGAGCAATGCGCGAGCGGTCGACCTCATGGCCCCAGGTTAGGGCGTGACGACCGCGATTCCGGTCGACGCCGAGGCGGAGGCGACACTGCCGCCGTTGACGAGGTTGGTGAAGCCCAGCGACTCCATGCGCGTGATGGCCTGTCCTGAGCGGTTGCCGCTGCGGCAGTACACGACAAAGTCGCCCGAGGGGTCGAGCTGCGCGATGCGATCCTCGAAATCGGCCGACTGGACGTCGATGTTGATCGCGCCATCGAGGTGCCCGGTCGCGAACTCGGCCGGAGTGCGCACGTCGATGAGGACCGTATCGGCGGTCACGTCGATCGGCTCGGCCGCCGGCACGCATGCGGCGAGGCCCAGGGCGAGGACGATCGAGGCGGCGAGAACGGTGAGTAGGCGGCGCATGGGGGGCTCCAATCTGATGGCGGGCACAGCCTATCAGATACCCCAGGGGGTATTCGCCCCTAGATCGTCGGAAGTTGGAAGTCGACGATGCGCTCAGGCAGGTTGTTCTCGCTGACGAACTTGGGTGCAGGGATCGTCGCCGAGGCGGGCTGCAGAACGGCGACAGCACCGAGCGCCGACCCGACCACGATGGCGGCAGCGGAGACGGCCACGATCGCGCCCGTGATGACCGTGAGCTTCTGGTGCCGCTCGAGCGTGATCACGATGGCGCCGATCACGACCAAAGCGGCGGCGGTGCCGATCAGGGTGAAGACCATGATGTTCCTCGTCGGGTACGGGAACGACGCTGCGGCGGGGACCGCAGGCGGGTTCGAGCGGGTATCTCGGGTTGGTGTCGCTGGGTGGCGACCGTCCGTTGGGTAGCGGACTCACGCTCAGAATACCGCTCGTGATCGTGCATTCGCCAGCATTTCGCGACCCCACTTCGGGCGACAACGCACCAAGATGGACTCGTGACCGATCGATCGCCCGAGATACTGCACCGCGATGTCCTCGACGCCGTCGCGTCCTCACTCGGGTCGGAGGTCATGGCTGCCCATGCTCTGCAGATCGAACCCACGGGCACGGGCTTCACGCACGGCTATCGCGTGAGCCTTCGCGACTCGTCGGGGGCACTCGCCGACCACACCGTGTTCGTCGAGACGTCTCCACCCGATGCCACGCGCCCGGGGGTGCTGACACTGACGCAGCCCGACTCGGGGGAGCGTGTCGACGTCTGGGTGTACCCCGCCGACCCTGCACTGCCCGCGCTACGCACTGCGGTGTACGCCGAGGCTGCGGGAATCGTGCTCGCACGTCTGGGACTGCCCGTCGATGACCTTCGGGTCAGCCTCGCGGCGTATCGTCCGGGCAAGCGCGCCGTCGTGCGAGTAGACACGGCCCAGACCTCCTACTTCCTGAAGGTCGTGCGACCGCCCACCGCTGAACCGCTGCAGGCCAAGCACACGCACTGGCGTAATGAAGGCGTGCCCGTGCCGGCCGTTCTGGGGTGGAGCGAGGAGGGGCTCGTTGCGATGGAGGCGCTCGCCGGCTCTGAGCTCATCGGCGTTCTCGACAGGGTGTCGAACCCCGACGTGCTGCTCGACGAGATTCAGCACCTTGGCGCCCAGATCGCGAGCGTCACCTCGACCGCGCCAGCGCGGGCGTCGCTCGTGAGGCGGCTCGATTGGTACGAGGAGCGGCTCATCGAGCAGCTGCCCGATCACGATGGGCTCATCGAGGCGACGTCGCGCACGATCTCTCGACGCTACAAGGCAGGCGGAGCACCACCCCCTGAGCGCACTGTCCACGGCGACCTGCACCTCGCACAGCTTCTCGTTGACCCGGCTGCGCCGACGACCATCACGGGCGTGCTCGACATCGACACCTCGGGATGGGGTGACCCCGCCGATGACGCTGCGGCCCTCTATGCGCACCTCATCGCGACGGTGGTGCACGACGGAGGATCGCGCGCGACGATCCGAGCGCGGCGCTGCTCGGTGCTCGCGGATGGCTGGCGCCGACGCTGGTTCCGGTCGTCGGAGCCGGGGCTCGCCGATCGAGCGCACGCGATCGCGGCCGTTCAATTGCTCGGGCATGCGCTCGCCCGTTCCGCTGCGGGGTCACCCGATGCGGCCATCTTGATCGAGCGGGCGCACCGCATGGTATCGGCAGACGATCGTCCGCTCACGTCGGCGACCTGGTAGTCGGCTCGGCAGATGAGAAAGCTCTCATCTGCGCTTCCTTGATCTCTCATGTCCGGTCGCGACTATCAGTGCATGGACAAGAAGAGTTGGATAGCGGCGGGGGCAGCCTCTGCCCTCGGACTCGGCGCACTCGCGTCGGGCGCACTCACGGTCGCGAACGCCATGCCCCTCTACGACGCCTCGACGGCGACGGACGTCCCCCCGATCACCACGGTCGCCGCTGACGCCAAAGCTTTCACCGGAACAGGCGACGTGCGCTTTTGGGTTCAGCAGTCCACGATGACTCCGGCGCCGACCGCCGTCACGCCAAGCCCGCTCACCCCGTCGCCGGCGTCCTCCACCGCGCCCGCTCCTGCACCCACCGTTCAGCAGGCGCCCGCCCCGGCTCCGCAGCCGGTCGCGCCCGCGCCCACGGGCAGTGTCGACAGCCCGGACAGTCCGGACTGATCGGCGCTAAACCAGGCGATAGCCCATTCCACGGACGGTTTCGATGCGATCGGCTCCGATCTTGCCGCGTAGATATCGCACGTAGACGTCGACCACGTTCGAGCCGGGGTCGAAATCGAAACCCCACACCCGGCTCAGCAGTTGCTCGCGCGAGAGCACCTGGTCAGGGTGTCGCAGGAACTGCTCGGCTAACCCGAACTCGCGCGCGGAGAGGTCCGTGCTCACCTCGCCGACCGTGATGCGGCGGGTGCGCAAATTGAGGCTGAGGTCGCCGTGCTGCAGGACCTGCTCGACCGTGGTCTGCTGGCCCGATTCACGCAGGCGCAGGCGAACTCGAGCGACCAACTCGTCGAACTTGAAGGGCTTCGGCAGGTAGTCGTTGGCTCCGCCGTCGAGACCCGCGACGGTGTCTTCGACACTCGACCGCGCCGTGAGCATGATGATCGGCACGGTCGAGCCGCTCGCCCGCACGCGCTTCAGAACCTCGAAGCCGTCGATCCCTGGAAGCCCGACATCGAGCAGCACCAGGTCGAACGTTCCCGTCATCAGGTAGTCGACCGCGTCCAGACCCGATGCGACGACGGTCGGCGTGTAGCCGGCGGCCGCGAGTCCCTTTTCGACGAAGGTCGAAATACGCTCCTCGTCTTCCACGATCAGGATGCTCGTCATGGGTGTCCCTTCTCGGTCGTCACATCGGGATGCTCGCCGTCCTCGTCCAGGGAGCCCGCGGCGGGCGGCGGGGCAGCGGAGGACGACGGAAGGGGAACGACGATGCCGAAGCGTGAGCCACTCGTGGAGGTGTCGAGGCTGACGTAGCCGCCGTGACCGCGGGCGATCGCCGCCACGATCGGCAGCCCCAACCCCGAACCCGCGATGCCCCGGCCTGTGTCGGCCCTGCCGAACCGCTCGAAGATGCGCTTCTGGGCATCTTCCGGAATGCCCGGGCCCTCGTCGGCGACCCACATCTCAACGGCGTTGTCGTACAGGCTCGAGCCGATGCGGATGGCGGTGCCTTCCGGCGAGTATTTCGCGGCGTTGTCCGCCAGCTGTAGCCACGCCTGGGTGATCCGCGACGGCGCGAGCGGCGCAACGGCCTCTGCGACGCCGTCGAGCCGCCACTCATGGCCGGCAATCGCGCGGGCCTTGGCGAATACCTGCTGGGTCAGGTCGGCGACGTCGGTCGGTTCGGTGAGCATGGTTGCCATCGAGGCCTGGGCGAGCACGTCGATGTCGCTAACGAGCTCGCTCATGCGGTCGAGTTCGTCGATCGCGAGCGCACGGGTCGCGTCGACCTCGTCCGGTGAGCGCGGGTCGAGCAGCTCCAGGTGGCCGCGGACGATCGTGATCGGTGTCTTCAGTTCGTGGCGCACATCGTCGAGCAGCTGTCGCTGGGCGGTGGCGGACTCGTCAAGTCGTTCGAACATCCCGTTGATCGTCTCGGTGAGGCGAGAGACGTCGTCGCGGCCTGTCACGGGGATGCGCTCGCTGAGATCGGTGCCCGTGATGCGCGACGCGGCTGCCGTCACGTCACGGATGGGCCGGAGCAGGCGTCCGGCGACGAACCACCCGACGACGCCGATGGCGATCAGCGTGATGCCGGCAATGATCGCGTACGTCGTGAAAGCGCTGTCGATGTCATCGAGCTCGCCCTGGATTTGATAGCCGGTGACGTACACCCCGATGGCCTCGTCGTCGGCGATGGTGACAGGTGCGGCGATGTAGCGAATGGCGCCGTCCTCGGTGAACGCCGTGCCAATGCTGACGACGCCACCCCGCGCCTCCGACCAGACCCGCTCCATGAAGGCGTCATCGTCGAACATCTGGAAGTCGACGTCGACAGGAGGGATGTACACGGGGTCCCCGTCGATGATCGCCACACTGCTTTCGCTGCGACCCGGAATGATTCCCTGCATGATGCGGAGCATCGCGTCCTCGACGCTTGTCGGGGCCGACACCGGATCGGGCGACACCGGTGCGTCGGAATCGTCGCTCTCGGCCGCTTCGCGCGGAAGCCCCGTTGCGATGGCCCGCGCTGACTCGACCGCGGTGAAGAGTTCTTCGTCGATCACGTCGAGCACGCGTTCACGCTGCAGTAGGTAGGCACTCGCGCCCGCCACGCTCATTCCGAGTGCGGTGATCACGAGGATCACCCCGAGAATGCGTGAGCGCACCGACCAGCGTGGTGGTGTCAGCACGGCCATCCCGCCATTATCGATGCCGTACTGTGCGAATCGGCCTCAGATGAGAGGACTATCACCGCCGCGGCAGAAGGCCGATCGTCGTCATGGCCTCAGCCAGTTCGGCGCCGTTGGGTGCTTGAACCCACGGGGCTCCGCGGTGGGGGACGTCGGCGTTGCGCCGTCCGCCGGCGAAGACGGCCTCGGGCGTGGACAGCTGGCGAATCGCCACCGCTTCGACATTGTGCGGGTGTGAGTCGACGAACGCCTGGTAGAGCTCCTCGTCGTGTTGGCCGTCATCGCCCACGAGGATCCATCGAACGTCGGGAAACTCAGTGGCGAGTCGCTCGAGGCTCGAGCGTTTGTGTTCGCGCCCGCTACGAATGAGCCGGTCCGCTGTGGGGCCCCAGTCGGTCAAGAGCAGGGTTCCCGTCGGGTAGAGGTGTCGCCCCATGAACCGCTCGAGCGTCGGCGCCACGTTCCAGGCGCCGGTCGAGAGGTATATGACGGGGAGACCCGGATGCGCGGAAACGATTCGCTCGTACAGCACGGCCATTCCCGGGACGGGGCGGCGCGCTCGTTCGTCCAAGATGAAGGTGTTCCATGCGGCGAGGAATGGTCGGGGGAGGGAGGTGACCATCACGGTGTCGTCGATATCCGACAGGAGCCCGATGCGTGCATCCGGGTCGATGATGTCGATCGGGGCGTCGACCGGTTCTCCATCCTCGACCTGCAGGGAGATCGTGTGCTCGCCCGGGGTGAATCCGACCTCGAGGGGCAGATCGACGTCGACGACGCCTCCTCGGTCGGCGCGCACCGATACCTGGACGCCGCCCACGGTGACCGTGACCACGGCGTGCGCGACGGGAATGCTGACGAAACTGCGCCACCCTCGGATGCGCGCTCGCGCTGATCGCGCATCGCGCTTCGGCTTCGTCAACAGCACGCGGCACAGCACGCGAACCCATCGATCGGTGCCATACCCGCGATAGGGAATGATCACGGGGGAGAGCCCGCGGCGGCGCGCTCGGCGTTCTCGCCAGCTGTGAAAGGAATCTTCGAGCCGCGCAGCCCGGCGCGCCCAGGGACGGTCGGGTATCGGAGTGTCGGGTGTCTCCTCGTCCGTCACTGCACCAGTCTTGCAGAGGTGGGAGGGAGACGAGAAAGCCCCGACCCCTCGGTATACCCAGACGGGTATGTTCATTAGAGGAAACAAAAGGTTTCCGACACGCACCAGAATGTTATCGTATTCGCCTCACTAAAGGGGCTACCATGAGGCACGGTCGTCGAAAGGACTGCTCACGTGTCGAACCTCGAACTCTCTTCGAGCCTCTTGGCCGGGTCGGCGTTGATTCGCAACGAACCCGTCCAGGCTCGCAGCACTGCCCGCCTCGCCGCTCTGCTCGATGCCGCCGCGGCGGTCATTGATGAGATCGGCTACGAGCGCCTCACAACCGCGATGGTCGCTGACCGCGCCGGTGCCTCCATCGGCACTGTGTACCGCTACTTCCCCGACCGCATCGCCGTCTTGCAGGCGCTCGCCGCGCGCAACTCGGAGCGCCTCGCATCGCGCCTGGCGGACGAGCTCGTTCCCGAGCGTCACGCGACGCCCGCTGCGGCCATGCATGGCGTGTTGACCGCGGTGGCCGACATGTTCCGCCGCGAGCCCGGCTACCCGTCGATCCGTGTCGGCGACGTGCTCGACCTCCGGCCGCCGGTGTCGGCGGAAACCGCCAACGGGGCAGTGGCCTCCATGATCACCGATGCGTTTATCGCTCGTTTTGGTGTTCGCGACTCGGCAGAGTTGCGCGGCGCGGTTGCCACGGCGTACGAGCTGATCGACGCCTTCGTGGCCCGAGCCTTCGCGCGCAACCGCGATGGCGACAAGGCGCTCCTCGCCGAGGCCAGCCGCGTGCTCGACGCAGTCATCGACGGCAAGCTGTAGCGCCCATCCGACGACCGATGGGCCCCGAGCGAGTATCGCTCGGGACCCATCGCCGTTTCGGGGGCTGAAATGACGACCTCAATCGTCTGACAAGCCGCTCGGAATCGAGCAAAAAGTCCCCGCAGACCATCACGCTTCCTGCTTGACTGGGAGCGTGCTGGGCGTGTGCTCGGTGCGCGCACGACCGCCCGTCCCGAGGAGACACAGCGCATGATCGAGTTCCGGTCTATCGAAAAAGTGTTCCCCGACGGCACCCGCGCGGTCGATGACTTCAGCCTCGTCATCCCGTCCCACAAGACCACCGTGTTTGTTGGCTCGTCGGGCTGCGGCAAGACGACTCTGTTGCGGATGATCAACCGCATGGTCGACGCGACCGGCGGGGAACTGCTCATCGACGACGAGAACGTGTCGAGCATCGAGCCCGTGCGACTGCGGCGCCGTATCGGCTATGTGATGCAAAACTCCGGCCTCCTGCCGCACCGCACGGTCATCGACAACATCACCACCGTTCCGCGACTGACGGGGGTTCCGAAGAAGGATGCTCGCGCACGGGCTCTAGAACTGATGGACACGGTCGGGCTCGACCGGGCGATGGCCGAGCGGTACCCGGCCCAGCTGTCGGGTGGCCAGCAGCAGCGGGTCGGTGTCGCGCGTGGCCTCGCGGTCGACCCGAACATCTTGCTCATGGATGAGCCGTTCGGGGCGGTCGATCCGATCGTGCGCGCCGAACTTCAGCAGGAACTCCTTCGCCTCCAGCGAGAGCTGGGCAAGACCGTGGTCTTTGTCACTCACGACATTGACGAGGCCTTTCTGCTTGGCGATCAGGTCGTGATCCTCGAAAAGGGCGCGCGAATCGCCCAGAAGGGCACGCCCGAAGAGATCCTCGCCAACCCGGCGAGTGACTTCGTTGCCTCGTTCATCGGAGCCGATCGCGGCAAGCGCGCCCTCAGCATCCGGGATGTTGACGGCGAGCGCGTCGTCGTCGACGGTGACGGAAATCTCGCGGGGCGCCTCACGGAGCCGGGCGCGGCGTGACCTGGCTGCTCGATAACGTCGAGCTTATTGGTCGCTTGACCGGTGAGCATTTGCGGCTCAGTGCGATCCCCATCGTGCTGGGCTTCGTGCTGTCGATCCCGCTTGGGTGGGTCGCCTACCGCTACCGCCTGACGCGCGGACTCATCCTGACGCTCGTCGGTCTGCTCTACACGATCCCATCGCTCGCGCTCTTCGTCCTGTTGCCCGCCATCATCGGTACGCCCTTCCTCAGCGAAGCGAACGTCGTGATCGCGCTCACCATCTACGCCGTCGCGATCATGTCTCGATCGGTCGCGGATGCGCTGGGCAGCGTCGACCCGGACGTCAAGCAGGCGGCAACCGCCATCGGTTACTCATCGTTTCGGCGGTTTTGGGCGGTGGACTTCCCCCTTGCTGGGCCGGTGGTCCTCGCGGGGCTGCGTGTCGTCGCCGTGAGCACCGTGAGCCTGCTCACCATCGGCGCCGCAATCGGAATCGACACATTAGGCTACCTGTTCACGAACGGCTACCAGCGCGGAATCATCGTGTCGGTACTCACCGGGGTGGTGGTGACCGTCGTTATCGCACTCGTCCTCGATCGGGTGCTCGTGGTCATCGGCCGGGCTCTCATGCCCTGGACTCGAGCATCGAGCCGCTCTGAACGGTCTGGAGTGACGCGCGCATTCACGACGGCGCGCAAGATGCCGGAGGCGGTGTCGTGAACCTCTTCGCCGACGCCTTCGCGTGGATTCTCAACCCCGGCAACTGGGAGGGGCGTAACTCGATCCCCCAGTTCATCGGAGAGCACCTCTGGTACACCGCCCTCGCGATGATTCTCGCGAGCGCCATAGCGATCCCGCTCGGCTGGTATATCGGGCACACGGGCCGCGGTCGCGACATCGCCGTCGCCACGACCGGTGCGGCGCGGGCGTTGCCCTCATTCGGGTTGCTCTTCCTGTTCGTGATGATCGGTGGCGTCGCCAACCGAGACAGCTCCGTCGTGATCGTGCTCGCGTTGCTCGCCATCCCACCGATCTTGGCGGGCGCGTATGCGGGGTTTGAGGCCATCGATCGTCGCGTGATCGACGCTGCTCGCTCGATGGGGATGACGGAGCGTCAGATCGTCGCACGCATCGAGATCCCGCTCGGCCTTCCCCTCCTGTGGGGCGGGCTGCGCAACGCGGTGCTGCAGGTCGTGGCGACCGTGGTGCTTGTGGGCTTTGTGCGGAACGCGACCCTCGGCTACCCGATCGTGCAGGGCATCCAGATCAACCGGTTCGATCAGATGCTGGGTGCGTCGATCCTCATCATCGTCCTCGCGCTGCTGCTCGACGCGATCTTTGCGCTGCTCGAGCGGTACGCGACTCCCGCCGGCGTCCGCGTCGGCCGAACCCGGGACCACCGCACGTCGTCGACCCGGCGACGCGCGGCCGGCGGGGCAACCCCCGCCTCCACCGAGAAAGAAAAGAGTGTGTGATGTTCACAGCAAGGAACAAGGGCCGGTTCGCGCTCGTCGCGGCCGCGGCTGGGGTGTCATTGGCCCTCGCAGGGTGTGCAACGGGCGACCCGCTCGACGAGACACCAGACCCGACCACCGAGCCCGCCGAGCCGGGCACGAGCGAGTCGATCACCGTCGGTTCGCAGGCGTACTACTCGAACGAGATCATCGCCGAGATCTACGCGCAGGCCCTCGAGAACGTCGGCTTCGAGGTCAACCGCCAGTTCAACATCGGCCAGCGCGACGCCTACATTCCGGCACTGGAGTCGGGCGAGGTCGACCTCTTCCCCGAGTACACCGGAAACCTGCTGCAGTACTACGTGCCCGACACCGAAGCGACCCAGTCAGACGAGGTCTATGCCGAGCTGCAGGGCGCCCTGCCGGACGGCCTACAGGTGCTCGACCAGTCGAGCGCGACCGACCAGGACAGCTACAACGTCACCGCCGAGTTCGCGGCCGAGAACAACCTGGTGACGATCGCCGACTTGGCGGGCGTCGAGGGTCTGATCCTCGGCGGCAACCCCGAGCTCGAAGAGCGTCCGTACGGACCCACGGGTCTCGCCGATGTCTACGGCGTCGAGGTATCGTTCGACGCCACCGGTGACGCGACCGTCGACGCACTGCTGCAGGGCGTCGTGAACGTCGCCAACGTGTTTAGCGCCGATCCCCGTATCGGTGAGAACGATCTCGTGACCCTGGAAGACCCCGAGGGACTGTTCCTCGCCTCGAACGTCGTGCCGCTCGCGAGCGCCGACCTTCCGCAGGAGGCAATTGACGTCATCAACGCCGTGAGTGCGGCGCTGACGCCGGAGGGCCTCGTTGCGATGAATGTCCAGTCGACCACCGACGAGCAGTCGCCCGCGGTGATCGCGACCCAGTGGCTGACCGAAAACGGCCTGATCTAGCCGGAAACGGGCATCCCGAATGAACGGGGCGGGGCGTTAGTCGCCTCGCCCCGTTTCTGCGTGGTCGCCATCGGCCCCTCGCCCCTCGCTCGCTTCCATCGCACGGAGCTCCCGGCGATGCGCCGTGATGCGACTGACGTACCGGTCAAGGATTCTCTTGATCGCATAGACCAAAAGCCAGAAGCCGAGAATTGCGCCGACGAAGTAGTACGCCGCGCCGTCGATGGTGCCGGCCGCGGCACGGTACCCCTCGGCTGCGGCTGACCCGACGGACACATACGCGAACGCCCAGATGATGCACGCAGGGGTGAGCCACAGCATGAACGTGCGGTAGCGCAGGTGGCTCATGCCGACCACGAGTGGCGTCAGCGAGTGCAGAACGGGCAGGAACCGTGAAACGAAGACTGCGATGCCGCCGCGGTGATCGAGAAAGTCTTCGGCGCGCTCCCAATTCTTCTCGCCAATGCGCCGCCCCAGACGTGAGCGACGGAGCCAGGGACCGAAGTGGCGCCCGATGAGGAAGCCGAGCGACGCACCGGTCAAGCTGCCCGCGATGATAACGGCGACGAGAGAAAAGTACTCGACCGGCGCTTCGACACCAGCGCTCGCCACGAGGACGACCGTGTCGCCCGGCACGATCAGGCCCAACAGCACCGTCGTCTCGAGCATGATGAGAATGCCGGCGAGTGTGGTTCTCAACACGGGATCGACGGCAGCGACCCAGTCGAGAAAGCCGTCGAGCACCTCGTTCACACGGCCGAGCCTAGCGACAGGGTCTCCGTCTCCGCTGGGTCTTGGCTCAGCGCTAGAGTGGGCATGCCACCGCCACCGATGTCGGACCCCAAAAGGAAGGCACGCACACGCCATGGTGCGCACAACTGGCCCCGCCCCGAGCTTCACCACGAGCGACGACGGGGTTCCGATCTACCGCCCTGGGATGAACGAAGATCCCGACGCCCCGCGCCGCATGCGCACCGAGAGTGACTCTCTCGGGGAGATGCCGGTTCCCGCCGACGCGTATTGGGGCATCCACACCGCCCGCGCTCTCGAGAACTTCCCGATCACGCGGCGAGCACTCTCGAACCACCCGAACCTCGTCATCGCTCTCGCGATGGTCAAGCAGGCGGCGGCACGCGCGAACCGCGACATCGGCACGCTGAGCGCCGACAAGGCGGACGTCATCGATCGCGCCTGCCAAGAGATCATCGACGGCTCACTGCACGAGCAGTTCGTGCTCGGCGTGCTGCAGGGCGGCGCCGGCACGAGCACAAACATGTGCGCGAACGAGATCATCGCGAACCGTGCCCTTGAGCTTCTCGGCTATGACAAGGGGCAGTACGAACACCTGAGCCCGCTCGACGACGTGAACCGCAGCCAGTCGACGAACGACGTCTATCCGACCGCGATCAAGCTCGCGATGGTGTTCAGCCTCGCGCGACTGCTCGATGAGCACCGGTTGCTGATCGAGTCGTTCCGGGCGAAGGGGCGCGAGTTCTCCGAGATCTTGAAGGTCGGGCGCACGCAGTTGCAAGATGCCGTGCCCATGACACTCGGCCAGGAGTTCCGCGGCTTCGCCACGACCCTGCAGGAGGACGTCGACCGATTGAGCGAGGTCATTCCGTGGTTGAACGAGATCAACCTCGGTGCAACCGCGATCGGTACAGGAATCACGGCGGACCCGCGGTACGCCGAGCTTGTGCGCCGGTACCTCAGCGAGATCGCCGGCTACGAGATGGAGACGGCACCTGACCTCATCGAGGCGACGAGCGACACGGGCATCTTCATGACACTGTCCGGCACGCTCAAGCGGGCCGCCGTCAAGCTGTCGAAGATCTGCAACGACCTGCGTCTGCTCTCGTCCGGCCCGCAGGCGGGCCTCGGTGAGATCAACCTTCCGCCGCGTCAGGCGGGGTCGTCGATCATGCCCGGCAAGGTCAATCCGGTCATTCCCGAGGTCGTCAATCAGGTGGCGTTCTCGATCATCGGCGCCGACGCGACGGTGACGGCCGCCGCGGAGGCGGGGCAGTTGCAGCTCAATGCATTCGAGCCGGTCATCACCTCCAGCATCATGCAGTCGCTGGCGTGGATGACGAACGCCTGCCGGACGCTGCGCCTGAACTGTGTCGACGGCATCACCGCCAACACCGAACGTCTTGAACGAATGGTCGAATCCAGCGTTGGAGTGGTCACCGCGCTGACCCCGTACATCGGCTACAAGACGGCGGCCGCCCTCGCCTACGAGGCGCTTGCGGGTGGGGGTTCGGTGCGTGAGCTCGTCATCGAGCGCGGTCTCATGGAGGCCGAACTGGTGCAGAAGGTGCTCTCGCCTGGCCGGCTGTCCGGAGTGGTGCCGGCGACCGGCGTGATCACGCTGCCGCCCATGGTGCCGCCGGAAGACTGACGGTTTCGAGGAGCGTCCGGCCTATCCGGCCGGGCGCTCGTCATCGAGGGCGATGTCGGGGTCGGGTTCCGGCTCGACGCGCTCCTCGGGATCCAGAGTGGGGGGCGGCAGCTCGGTCTCGGCCGCATCATCGACGTCAACGACGCGCTCGTCTTCCAGGTTCGGCTCGTACTCGCGGTCCATGATCGGTTCCCTCCGTTGGTCGCGCGGTCGGTCGCGCATCCATTCTCGTCGGATGCGCGCGGTTCGGCCAGGCCCGTTAGCGTACGTTCCCGTCGGCGCCGCCCGCTAGCCTCAGCATCGTGACGGATTACTCGCGGACACCCGACTACACGGCCACCGGCGTGCACCGGGTGGTATCGCCACTGAGCGACGCCCCCACCGAGATTCGAGCCGAGACGGCCACCTCGGTCGGCCCCGGCCCCGGATCCCGTTCCGCTGCGGTCACGAGGGGTCGAGGGCCCGGCGCGGGCCGCGTGTTGCTCGCCGTGCTCGGGTTCACCCTGCTCGGGCTGGTCTCGTTATTCGTGGTGGTGTACCTCGTCAGCGGACTCGGCGCGACGAGTGTGATCGTGGCGGCGATTCTGGCGCTCGTGCCGTTGGGGATCGTGGTCTGGGGCGTGCGCTGGATTGATCGCTGGGAACCCGAGCCGCGACTCGCCCTGACGTTTGCCTTCCTGTGGGGTGCGGGGGCGAGCGTGTTCATTGCGCTGGCTGTCGACGCCGAGATCCAGTCGATCGTGGCTGCTGCCGGTGGTCCCGGGGCGAGCGCGGAGTTCCTGGGTGCCGCCGTTCAGGCGCCGATCGTCGAAGAGGTGGCGAAGGGGCTCGGCGTCTTCATCCTGTTCCTCGCGGTGCGCCGCCGCTTTGACGGGCCCGTTGACGGAATCGTGTACGCAGCCGTCGTCGCCGGCGGGTTCGCGTTCACCGAGAACATCCTTTACTTCGGGGTCGCCTTCGTCGATGGCGGTGCGCTGGGGCAAACGTTCTTCGTCCGCGGGCTCATGTCACCGTTCGCCCATGTGATGTTCACGGCAGCGATCGGCCTCGCACTCGGGTTCGCCGCGCGTCGAGGCGCTCGCTTCCCCGTGTTCGCGTTCGGGGTCGGTCTCGTGCCCGCCATCGCTCTGCACGCTTTTTGGAACGGGGCGCTGTTTTTCGTCGGCGACTTCTACGGCTACTACTTGCTGGTTCAGGTGCCGATGTTCGTGATCGCGGTGGCAATCGTGTCGTTGCTCCGTAGGCAGGAGGGGCGGATCATTGGCGAGCGGCTCGCCGAGTACGCGGCCGTGGGGTGGTTCCATCCGCAGGAAGTCGCGATGCTCACGAGCAAACGCGGCCGTCGCACAGCGGAACGGTGGGCCCGCGGTGTGGGGCTCGGGTCGACGATGCGCGCCTTCATCCGTGACGCGACACTTCTCGCGTATGCGCGCCAACGGATCATCGGCGGCCGCGATCAGATCGGCGCGCAGCTCGACGAAGCAGAGCTGCTGCGGCGGGTGACGAGTGCCCGGCACGCGCTCGCCGCGCCCGGAGTGCGCACGCAATAGGGGCAGCGCCCTCAATGATGGTCGTTAACAGACTCGCCGCCCAGTGGCGGGGCGATGCCTCCGGCGCTCCTGGGCGGCGAGTTGAACTTCTTCCATAGTGCGCCGAGTTCGTGGCCGCGTCAAGGGGTATTCTCCTGCGAGGTTGACCCCATGACGGGGGCACGCGCACGCAGCGGCCGCGTCGCTAGCGTGGGAGCTGTCCGTGGTCAGCCGATGACACTACGGTCGGTGAACGCTTCGAGAGGGGGAGTGGCGCATGAAGAACTGCACGACCTGTCGTGCTGTCCTCCGTCACGGCGTTCGCTTCTGCACGCAGTGCGGTGCGCCCTTCTCAGCGCCGCCCAGTGCGCCCCCGCCGTCGGCAGCGGTCCCACCCACCGTTGCGTCACCGCCGGCGTCGTCCGCGCCGGGTCTCGCGCGAGACGCGGCGCCGGACACGGTCGTTGTGCAACAGCTCGAGCGTGAGGGCGTCGCCGAGCCGGTACCCCCCGCCGTCGTGGTCGACGAGCGTGCACCCCGTCAGCGCACCTCCCACCGGCTCCCTCCCGAACGCAGTGCTGCAGCAACCTGGGCCTTCGTCACGGGCCTTGCGCCCTTTGCGACGTCGGTGATCGGCAATCTGGTGGCCTCGCAGGCCGGCGCGCAGCTCGCGGCTGGCGCCGGATCGCTCGCGATGGTGCTTGGGATGCTCACGCTCGTTTTCGTCGTCAACGCCGCGTTACTCACGGTCTGCGGAATCACCGGTAGCCGGGGCATCCGCGAGACAGCAAACGGTTATACGAGGGGGCGGGGCCTGGCCGTTGCTGGTATCACGCTGGGTTCGATCAACCTGGTGCTCTGGCTTGCGGGGCTCGTTGTCAGCACCACCGCAATCGCCCCGTTTTTCGCGTGACCAGGTAGCAGTCAGCTTTATACCGGCTACCTGCCAGCCAAACCCGCATCCAACGGCCGGGTTTGCGCGGAAGTGACTAGTGAAGGCAATTCCGCCTGACCCCCGAAGTCTGGGGAATCGTCCCCCCGGGGAACCACAGTAGGAGGAACTACGCGTAACCGAATTCTCGCGGGCGTGGGCGTTGCCGCTCTCGCCACGGTCGGCCTCGCGGCACCCGCCGTCGCCGACAACCACGACACATCAGACATCTATGTCGTCCACGGTATCCCTGGCCGGACGGTCGATGTTTATGTTGACGGTGAGCGTCTGCTTCAGAACTTCGAGCCCCGCGACGTGGCGGGTCCGGTTGAGTTGCCCGCCGGCGACTACCAGATCCAGGTCGTCGCTGCGGGCGAGACCGACCTGAGCGCAGCGGCGATCGACGAGGTCGAGACGGTGCCTGCCGCCGGCCTGAGCATTTCGATTGTGGCCCACTTGGACGCGGACGGAACGCCCGTTCTGACTCCGTTCGTGAACGACACGTCAGAGATCGCGGAAGGCGAGGGCCGCTTGAGCGTCCGTCACACGGCTGCTGCTCCTGCCGTTGACGTTTTCCTGGATGACGCCTTGACTGGCTTCCAGGGAGTGGAGAACGGTGGCGACGGCGATGTCGACGTGCCTGTGGGAACTTACTCGGCGTTCGTTGCCGCTGCGGGCTCGGACGAGCCTGCGATTGGTCCGGCGGACGTGGAGATTCGCAACGGCGTGAACACGATCGTGTACGCGGTGGGCGACCTCTCCGCTGACCCGTCGACAGCCACTTTCTACATTCAGACCATTGGTGAGCCGGCGGGCTCGCCTGCCGGTGGCGCCGGATTGGTCGCCGAGGGTGCCAACTCTGGGCTTATTGGTGGCGCAGCGGCCCTTCTCATCGCTCTTCTGGCTGGCGCGGGTATCATCGCCCGTCGTACAGTCGTTGCGAGCAAGTAAGAAAACTTCAGCAGGTAATCCCTTGAGCAAGAGACTGGTGGCCACCGCTTTGGCGGCCACCAGTCTCTTGCTGCTTGGCGCGTGTGCGTCAGCCGATGCCAACGAGACGGCCGCGGCCGTGATCGAGGACGTCGAGTCGCACGTCGAGCAGGCAGAGGTGGGTGCCGATCGTCAGAGTCTGGGCATTTCGCCGATCGATATTCCCATCGCTCGAGACGTCGACAGCGTGCTCGCTCTGGCACCGACGCGGGTGGTCTTCCCCTCCCTGGGGATCGACATGGAGGTCACCGACGTGGGGGTTGACTCGGACAACCTGCTGATCATCCCCGAGAGCATCTACACCGCGGGCTGGTATCGCGCGGGTTCCGCGCCCGCGAGCGACCGTGGTGCTACCGTCATTTCCGCTCACGTCGACATGCCGATTCAAGGCGTCGGGCCTTTTGCTGCTCTCAGAGATGCGGAGATCGGTGCCGAAGTTACCGTGCGTGACGCGGCCGGAGAATCGCACGTGTACCGCGTTATCAGCGTTGAGAGGATCCCAAAAGCTGAAGTGCCGGTTGACAGGGTGTTCACGAGGGCGGGGCAGCCCCACCTCGTGCTGATCACCTGCGGGGGAAGTTTCGACGTCAACGCCCAGTCATACTCAGACAACTACATAGTCACCGCGGAAAAGGTGTCGTGACGGGTTCACCCGCTAGCATGACCGCGACCGGCGGGGCATACCGTCCCGTGCATCCGGCGCCGAAGGAGGCCCGCCCGCTCGTGACGACCGCAATCGACGACGCAACCGACATCGGCCGGCGCCTCAGCGCCGGAGATGAGCGAGCGCTCGCCGATGCGTACCGCGAGTGGTCATCCCTGGTCTACTCGCTGGCGCTGCGGTCGCTCGGCGACGCATCCGATGCGGAAGACGTCACCCAGTAGGTGTTCGTCAGTGCATGGCAGGGGCGCGAGAGGTACGACCCCGAGCGGGCAGCGGTTCCGGCGTGGCTCGTCGGAATCACTCGCAACACGATCGCCGACACCCACGCCGCGAGGGCGCGAGAGCGGGCGATTGCCGACCAGGTGAGTGCCGTGACCCTCGACGATCCGCCCCCGGCCGCGGAGGCGGGCCTCGCCGAGCGCCTGCTGATCGCCGACGAGTTGGCGAAACTTGAGCCCGAACCTCAGGCCGTCGTGAGGCTCGCCTTTTTCGACGACCTGACCCACACGCAGATCGCTGAGCGGCTCAACATGCCGATCGGCACCGTCAAATCCCACATCAAGAGAAGCCTGACCCGGCTACGCAGCCGATTGGAGGTGAGTCATGGAGCAGCACTGTGACACCGGCGCGCTCGCCCTCGGAGCACTCGGCGAAGCGCTCGAGGCCGACGCCGACGCCCACCTGCGGGCATGCGGACGCTGCCAGCATGAGCTCGCCCGCATGGCTGCCACCGTTTCTGTTGCGCGGTCGACGCTCGGCGAGTCCGAACTGCACCGGCCCCCTGCGCACGTCTGGCAAAACGTCCACCGCCAGGTCGGGTTCGGCGACGCGCTGCGCAGCGACCCCCTGGGAACGCCAGTTTCTAACCCGAAGCCGCCGATCGAGGCGCCTCCCGTGGCTAGCGACGCGACGGTGGCGCCCGCGCCGGTCGCCTCGCTCCGTGACGCCCGCGAACGCCGCGGGCTCCGTCGCTTCGTCGCGCCGCTCACTGCCGCGGCCGCTGCGGCGGCGCTGATCACGGGTGTGGCCCTCGGCTGGCAGGCGCTGACGCCGCGCGACACCGGAACGATCGTGGCCTCAGCCAGCTTGGATGCCCTCCCCGCCTGGCAGGGCGCCGTCGGGTCCGCAGAGATCATCGAGCATGCGAACGGTGAGCGAGTGGTTCGCATCGCACTCGACGCCCCACCCGTGAGCGGGGCGGTGCAGGAAGTCTGGCTGCTCACGCCCGAGGTCGACGGTCTCATCAGCCTCGGCCTGCTCGGTGACGCGCGCGGTGAGTTCGTCATCCCCGCTGAGGTCGACCTCGACCGCTACTCGGTGGTCGACATCAGCGCTGAGCCGCTCGACGGCGATCCGTCGCACTCCGGCGACTCGATCGTGCGCGGCGCGCTCGAGTCCTGACGCGCGTTCGCGCGGCTCTAGGCTGGCCGCATGCCGGAAACCGTTGCCATCGTGGGTGTGGCGAGCCCGTACGCGTGGGAGATCGTCGAGAGTGCCCGCCGACTCGGCCTGGGCGTCACGACGATCGATAACGTCGGCAGCGCCGACGTAACCCTCCCCGGCCTGCACTACGACCCCGTCCCCTCTGACCTCGACAGGGGAACGATCGTCGGTGTCGCCTCCGCTCAGCACCGTTTCCGGGCGCTCCATGCGGCGTATTCGCTCGGATTCTCGAACCCGGTGTGGATCGCCGACCCGACAGCCACGATGCCGTCCACGGCGGTGGTGGGGCACATGGCCTTCATCAATGCCGGAGCGGTTGTCGGCGCGAACACCCGCATCGACTGCGCGGCCAACGTCAATCGGCTCGCTGCGATCGGTGAATCCGCCGTGATCGGGATGGGCGCATCCATCGGGCCGGGCGCCGTGATCGGGGCCCGCTCGCTGATCGCGCCCCGCGCCGCGATCGGCGCCGGGGCCATCGTGATGGACGGACTGCGAGTGGGAGAGGGTGCCTACATCGCCCCGGGCTCAGTGGTGACCGAGGCTGTGCCCGATTTTGCGGTCGTCGCCGGAAACCCTGGCCAGAGGATGGCGCCGCAAGAACCGTGGGCGGTCGGCGCGGCGTGCCCGTACTGCATCAACGCCTGATCCTCCGCCGAGCGGGCCCTCCCGGGGCACTGTGCGCATGCTCCCGCGCACACGTCAGTACCGCGCGGGTTCGGGGGAACGCGTGAAGCTGCGCCCAGTGACCTCGTCGGGGTGGATGCGCACCCAGCGGTACTTGAGCGTGGGAATCCACGGTTCAAGCCCGAGCTCGTCCGCGGCGTCGATCTCACTCTGCCGCTCGACACGTTCGGCTCGGCCCTTTACGACGATGCTCCAGGCCTGATCATCCGTATGACCGTCGACCTCGAAGGCGACCCGATCGTTGATAGCGAGCTCGAGCAACTTTGTGCCGGGCGCGGTGCGAAAGAGCAGCGTGTGCCCATCGACCACGTAGTTGACGGGGAAAATGTCGACGACGCCGGCGGCGCTCACCGCGATACGGCCGAGCGTCTCCTGCCCCAGCAGTTCCCAGCATTCGTCGGGCGTCAGCATGGTGACGGCCCCGCTTCCGATGTCCATGACGGCCTCCAGTCCTCGCGGTGTCCCCATGGTGCTGCGCGGCCAGCACCGCGGGCCAGGGTCGAAGGTCCTGACCTCGGGGGGAGGCGTGCAGGGCCGCTCAGCGCTGGCAGGCGCCGCTGTCGACCGGGGCGGAAAGCTCGGGAGCCTGAGCGATCACGGGGGTGAGTTCCGCCATCGTGTGGGCGTAGCCGATGTCGTCGCGCAGCTGCGCCTTGGCGAACACCATGCCCACCACGGCGCCCTCGAGGCTGAGCACCGGCCCGCCCGAGTTGCCGGGGTTCACGGTGGCGGCCAACGTGTAGGTGTCGCGCGGCGCGCGCGACGAGCCGTCGATCGATTCGGCGTCGATGCTGCCGACGGCGAGCACCTCAGCGCCGTCGGAGCGGAACCGGCCGCCAAACGGGTACCCCTGCACAGCCCCCACATCACCCTGCTCGAGGCTCGGAGCCACCGGTAGGGCCCGCGCCGGGAGGCCGTCGACGGCGATGACTGCGATGTCTTGCTGCCCGTCGAAATAGACGATGCGGCCCTCACGCGTGCCGATGCCCGGCAATTCGACGAGGGGAATATCGACTCCGGCGACGACGTGGGCGTTGGTGAGCAGGCGATCGTCGGCGATGACGAATGCAGTACCGGACTGCACCTGCCCGCACGCGTAGGCCGAGCCGGTGACGCGGGCAACCGACTGGGCAGCGCGCGTCAGCTCGGGGCTGCCAGCGTCGATGACGGGCGGCTCAGCGGGACCAGCGACGGTCCCGCCCAGCGCTTCGGCGATGCGGGGGATGCCCTCGTCGACAACCGCGCCGCGGAGTACCGCGATGGCCCGGGCGACGGGGTCGGGGGTGAAGCGGTCGATCGTGCGCAGCACGGTCGAGTTCGCCGTCGTCGACGAAACCACCGGGATGCCGAGGGCCGTCACCGTGGACCCCGCGAGCGAGATCACGAGCACCGCGACGACGCCTCCGGCGGCGAAGCCGGCCAGGCGGTCGAGCGGCCTGAGCCCTTTCGCGACGCCGCGGCGGAGCGCGTGGCCGATGACTTCGCCGATGCTCAGGCCCGCCGTGATCAACAGCAGCAGCGCCCCGAGGGTGGCGAGGGGCCGCCACGTGGGGTCCGGTATCCATCCGCTCACAAGCGGCACGAGGAACACCGCGGCGATCGCCCCGGCAACGGCTCCGATGACGGCACCCAGCGTGTAGAAGAATCCCGCACGAGCGCCCCGGATGAGACCGCCGATGATGGCGATGACGAGCAGCACGTCCAGCACGATGACAAGTGGCACCGGGTCTCCCTCCCGGCGCCGATTCTGTCAGGTCGTCGCTTGGCGCACGCTGCTGGTATTCTTGTGCGGTTGCCGTCAGAACGGCCGCGGACAAAGAGAGCTACAGCATCCGGCTGTGTGCGCCGCGCAACGAGCAGAGAAGGGGGTCCCTCTATGGCCCTGGACACTACCGCCAAGAAGGCGATCATCGACGAGTACGCAACCCACCCCGGTGACACCGGATCCCCTGAGGTCCAGGTCGCGATCTTGACGCACCGCATCAAGGAGCTGACCGAGCACCTCAAGCAGCACAAGCACGACCACCACTCGCGTCGTGGACTGCTTCTGCTCGTGGGCCAGCGTCGCCGTCTGCTGGGCTACCTGGCCGACATCGACATCGAGCGTTACCGCTCGCTGATCGAGCGGCTGGGGCTGCGCCGCTAGTCGATCGACACCGCGAACTTCTTCTGCGAAGGCCGCCCCCGAATGGTCGGGTGGTGGCCTTCGTGGTTTTCGGGCGTTGTCTGCCACGATGAGCGTGTGACTCGCGCTTCGCTCACCCGCGCCGCGCGCGGCGCGCTTGGCACCGGCGGGCTCGCGATCATCGCCTGCGACGTCGCGTTGACGATTCGCGCGACGGGGGGCCTCGATGTGGGGGACTATCTCGGGCAGTTCACCATCCTGAGCGTCCTGGCCGCAAGCATCCTGATGTTGCTCGGTGCGTCGATGGGTCGCGAACTCCGGGGAGCGGTGCACCTCCGCGCGATGGCGCTCACGGGGTTGCTCGTCGCCGCCGTATTGCACGCGACCCTGCTCGGCGGCGCGGCCGGCCCGAGCGGCGAGCTGGTCAACACCCTCCTGCACGTCGTCTTTCCCGCACTCGCCCTCGTCGAGTGGGTGACGGTGCGGTCGCGGACGCGCGTGACGCTGCTCACCCCGCTCATCGGTCTCGTGTTCCCGGTGGTCTTTCTGGCGGCAACCCTCGCCCGGGGCGCCATCGTCGACCGGTACCCCTACGATTTCGTCGACCCGGGCGCTCAGGGCGGCTACGCGGGTCTTGTCGGCAGCCTCGCGATCGTGTTGGTCGCCTTTCTCACGGTCGGCGCGTTCGTCGCCGTCATCGGCGCCATTCGCGATCGGATGCTCGCCCCGCGCTGACGGCCCGTCGGCGGCTCCCAGCCCGCATGCGGCCCACAGTGCCACGCTGTGCCCATGCGTCGCCGACTCGCTGCCGGTGTCGTAGCCGGCGTAGCATCGTGCGCGCCCGCCGGTGAGCGGCCGTGGCCGGGCTCGACGTGCTGCTGACGGAACGCGATCGCGCGGTGCTCGAGCTGCACGATGAGACCCTCACCCGGGTCGCGGGCTTCTTGCGCAACACCTGGGGGCCGGTGATCTTGCCCGAGGAGTCGATCGTGCGCCTCGTCACGGCGAGCGAGTGGGGTCCGGCAGTCGCCCGCTGTATCTCGACGTTCGGCTTTCCGGGCGTCGGCACGGCCGACGGTGGCGAGCGGCTCGACTTCAGCGGCGTGCAGGTCTCGGGCCCCCGCGAGAACTTCGAAATCGACGTCGCCACGTACCGCTGCTACGCCCGGTACCCCGTGCGCACCCGCATCGACGAAGGTGTTCGCCAGGTCGAAGCGCCGTGGGCCTTCGCATACACCCGCGACACGCTGCTGCCGTGCCTGCTCGCCGACGGGCATCCCGTCCCGCCGCTGCCGTCGCGTACCGAGTTCGGTGACGGGTGGCGGACCGACGACGCGTTCGACGCCTACGCCGCGATCATCGATCTGGCCGACCGCCTTCGCGCGGCCGTGCGGTGCCCCGCGCCCCTCGACGTGCTGGTCGCCGCGATCGAGAGCCCAGAGGGCAGTCGGGCGGCGGCGCCGTGAACGACGACGAGCCGCGTCGACCCGTGACGGTCGTGCGCGCCGGCGTGCGACCCTGGGCCGACCGTCTCGCGTGGTCACTGGTCGTGGTTCTCACGGGCTCTGCTCTCGTCATCGCGGGGGTGGTGGACGGAACCATCGCGATCGTGACCCGCGTCCTCGTGATCGCCGCGTTCCTCCTCATGGTCGCCGCGCTGGCGATTGTGACCGTGCGTCTGCGCACGAGTCTGCGCTCGGACGGCACCGCCGTCGTCGTGCGTGACCCGTTTGGGGCTTCCGTCGTGCCTTTTCACGAGCACCTCGCGTTCGGTCGCTGGCTCGACCCGGAAAGCCGGCGCCCCGTCATCTGGATGACCGATCACGGCGGGCCCATCGTGCGCGTGCATCCCCGCCTTGATCCCGTGTGCGTCGAACTGTTTGCCGGACGCGTAGCTCTCGCGGTGGTCGACCGTGACGGCGCGCCGCCCGCCCCGCCGGATCCGCCGCCCGTGACGCGCGACCGGCCGGCTGGGCCGCGATACTAGGCGGCCAGGCACGCCCCTGATAGCCTGGCTCTCGGCGCGATTGCGTCGACAAGTGAATACCGTGCGCAGCAGGCCGGCTCGAAGCTGGTCACCGGTGGAGTTCTCCCGTTCTCGGTGAACGGTGGATGTCTACTGTTGGCCAGAGCAGACACCGGCGGCGTATCCCGCCGATCGTCCCTTCCTGCCTGCTTGCCTCGTGCGGTGCGCCGCGCATCCCCTCGCGTCTGTGACGCGGTCGTCGGATGCCCGGTGCGAGAAACGCAAAGGAGAGAGACCTCGTGGAAGGTCCCGAAATCAAGGCCGCCGAAACCGTTATTGACAACGGTTCGTTCGGCACCCGCACTGTCCGTTTTGAAACCGGTCGTCTCGCGCAGCAGGCGCAGGGCGCCGTTGCCGCCTACCTCGACGAGGAGACGATGCTGCTGAGCGCGACGAGCGCCGGCAAGCACCCCCGTGAGGGCTTCGACTTCTTCCCGCTGACGGTTGACGTCGAAGAGCGCGCCTACGCCGCGGGGAAGATCCCCGGCTCGTTCTTCCGCCGCGAGGGTCGCCCCTCGACCGAGGCGATCCTCGTCTGCCGCCTCATCGACCGCCCGCTGCGCCCCTCGTTCGTCGAGGGCCTGCGCAACGAGGTGCAGATCGTCATCACGGTGATGTCGATCGCTCCCGACGAGTTCTACGACGCGCTCGCCATCAACGCCGCGAGCGCCTCGACGCAGATCTCTGGTCTGCCCTTCAGCGGGCCGATCGCGGGCGTGCGCATGGCGCTCATGCCGCGTCAGGACGGCACCGGCCAGTGGGTCGCGTTCCCGAAGCACTCGCAGCTCGCTGACGCCGTGTTCGACCTCACCGTCGCCGGTCGCGTTGTGACGAAGTCCGACGGCACCGAAGATGTCGCGATCATGATGGTCGAGGCCGAGGCCACCGAGTCCAGCTGGGGTCACATCCAGGCCGGCGCGATCAAGCCGAGCGAGGCCGTCGTGGCGGAGGGTCTCGAGGCCGCGAAGCCGTTCCTCGCCCAGCTGGTGAAGGCCCAGGCAGAGCTGGCCGCGCAGAGCGCCAAGGAGGTGCGCGACTACCCCGTCTTCCTCAGCTACAGCGACGAGCTGTACGCCGCGGTCGACGCGATCGCGCACAACGAGCTCGCTGCGGTGTACCAGATCGCCGACAAGGTCGAGCGTCAGAACGCCGACGACGAGCTGAAGGCCCGCGTCAAGGGCGAGATCGAGCAGAAGGTCGCCGCGGGCGAGCTGCCCGAGGAGGCGCTGTCGCAGTTCGGCGCCGCGTACAAGGGCGTTTCGAAGAAGATCATGCGCAACCGCGTGCTCACCGAGGGCGTGCGCATCGACGGTCGCGGGCTTGCCGACATTCGTGCGCTCGACGCCGAGGTCCAGGTCATCCCGCGCGTACACGGCTCGGCCATCTTCCAGCGCGGCGAGACGCAGATCCTCGGCGTCACGACGCTCAACATGCTGAAGATGGAGCAGCAGATCGACTCGCTGAACCCCGTGACGTCGAAGCGCTACCTGCACCACTACAACTTCCCGCCCTACTCGACCGGCGAAACGGGTCGTGTGGGTAGCCCCAAGCGTCGCGAGATCGGGCACGGCTTCCTCGCCGAGCGCGCGCTCGTGCCCGTGCTGCCGAGCCGCGAGGAGTTCCCCTACGCGATCCGTCAGGTGTCCGAGGCGCTCAGCTCGAACGGCTCGACCTCGATGGGCTCCGTCTGCGCGTCGACCCTGTCGCTGCTGAACGCCGGTGTCCCGCTGAAGGCCCCGGTTGCCGGCATCGCCATGGGTCTCATCAGCGACGAGATCAACGGTGAGACCAAGTACGCGGCTCTCACCGACATCCTCGGCGCGGAGGACGCCCTCGGCGACATGGACTTCAAGGTCGCCGGCACCCGCGAGTTCGTCACGGCGATCCAGCTCGACACCAAGCTCGACGGCATTCCGTCGTCGGTGCTCGAGGGTGCGCTGACGCAGGCCCGCGAGGCGCGCCTGGCGATCCTCGACGTGATGAACCAGGCGATTGACGCGCCCGACGAGATGGCGCCGACCGCGCCGCGCGTGATCAGCGTGCAGATCCCGGTCGACAAGATCGGTGAGCTGATCGGCCCGAAGGGCAAGACGATCAACGCGATCCAGGACGAGACCGGTGCGCAGATCTCGATCGAGGAGGACGGCACCGTCTACATCGGCGCGGTCGACGGCCCGTCGGCCGAGGCTGCCCGCCTGCAGGTCAACGCGATCGCCAACCCGATCAACCCCGAGGTGGGCGAGCAGTACCTGGGCACGGTCGTGAAGATCGCCGCCTTCGGTGCGTTCGTCTCGCTCATGCCGGGCAAGGACGGACTGCTGCACATCAGCGAGGTGCGCAAGCTCGCCGGCGGCAAGCGTGTGGAGAACGTCGAAGACGTGCTCTCGGTGGGTCAGAAGATCCTCGTCGAGATCACGAAGACGGACGACCGCGGCAAACTGTCGCTCGCGCCGGTCATCGCCGAGGAGTCCGCTCCGGAGGCGCCCGCCGACGGCGAAGACGGCTAACGCCACGACGCCTCATGACGACGGATGCCCGTCCTGCTTTTCGCAGGGCGGGCATCCGTCGTATGGGGGCTGGTAACTACTAGACACCGACGTCGCGGCGACGGAACGCGATAACCGCTCCCGCGAGGGCGAGCGCGGCGAACAGGTGAGGCCGCGTGCGGAAGCCCTAATCGGTGCGGGACGTACCCATCAACACGGCCCGACCGATGATGTGATCGCGAAGGACGAATCCGAGGAAGGCGGGTGTCGACGCTGGGTCGACATCCAGAACTGCGGTGTCGAGCGCCGAGAGCACGAAGTAGTAGCGGTGGTCGCCGTGGCCAGCCGGAGGAGCGGCGCCCAGGTACCGCGGCAGCCGGATCTCGTTCGGCAGCATGACGGCGCCGTGTGGCAGCAGCGCCGCCTCGGGGTCGCCCGCGTTGCTCGGCAGGGACGTCGTCGTTGCGGGGATGCCGTGCACGGCCCAGTGCCACCACCCGCTTCCGGTCGGCGCATCCGGGTCGTACATCGTGAGCGCGAAGCTCTGTGTGCCCTCCGGTGCTCCCGACCACTCGAGCTCCGGCGATCGGTCGTCGCCTCCAGCGCCCGCGATGCCAGAGCGCGCCCATGGGGGAAGTGCTGCTCCGTCCTCGAGATCGGGGCTCGTCAGCGAGAAATGCGGTACCTCGGGCAGCTTCCAGAAGGGGTCATTCATGAGCGGGATCCTTTCGACGGCCCCCAGTCTCGGGTACGAGGACGTTCTGTCAGTCAGCAGGAAGAAAACACACGTGCACGCTAAAGCTTTCTCCCAGAGATCGGGCGCACCGTGAAAGAACTTTGCCCGGCCGGCTCCCGATCGTCCGACTGCGACGAGGATCACACAACCCCCCGTGCTCGCCGCACTGGTGGCGAGCAGATTCTTGATCCAAAGGAGCATCATGGAATTCCAGATTGTGCAGGCGTTCTTCATGTTGGGATTCGTCGCTATGGCGGCGGGAGCACTGTGGTTCTTCATGGAACGCAATGACCTGAAGCCGGAATTGCGCCCCGTGGCGACCTACGCCACGGTCATCGCGTTCGTCGCCGCGGTCTTGTATTACGTCATGAAGGACGTGGTGCAGTTCCCCCTCGGTGACATCGGCGTCGAGGCGATCCGCGACACGGTCGAACTGCGCTACATCGACTGGCTGATTACGACACCGCTGCTGCTCATCGAATTCGGCATCATCGTCGCCCTCGCCGGCGCGGCAAAGAAGGGCTTCGTCTGGCGTGGTTCTACATCATCTGGCAGATCTTCCAGATCGACATCTCGAACGGGCCCGAGCACGCTCAGCGCGCTGTGCGCATCATGCGACTATTCGTGGTCATCGGCTGGGCGATCTACCCGATCGCCACCGCGATCGAGCAGTTCCTGCAGATCGGTGGGGCTGACATCGCACTCGCCGTGAGTATCGCGGCGTGCATCTACGTCGTCGCCGACGTCATCAACAAGGTCGGCTTCGGCATCGTCGCCATCCAGGCGGCGAAGGTCTCGTCGGGAATCGGCGAGGTCGCGCCCTCGGCCGTCACGACCGACCCCGTCACGAAGTAACGCGGGCGGTTCTCCGGGGGTGGGCTTTTCCGAGCCCGCCCCCGGTTTTGCGTGCGAGAGAACGCCCGCATAACGATTGCGTGGCGGTCACGAACCCCTCCGTCGCGCAGCGTTATTCTCTGAGCCAACCCACGCGGTGAACCCGCGCCCGAATTGAGGTCGGCATGACGGCACCCTCCGGTAGCCCCCGGACGGATTCCGGCGCGCTCTCCTCCCCGGTGCAGGTGTCTGGCCCAAGCTCGCCGTCGTCTCTGCTCACGGGGCCGACCGCGGTTCTGCGTCGAATCGGCGGCAGCGCGCTCACGGTTTTCCCCATCGCCCTGAGCGGCACCGTCTTCGGGTGGACCACCGATGGGCCGACGACGACGGCAATCCTGAACCGCTTCGTCGAACGAGGCGGCACATTCATCGACACTGCCGATTCGTACGCTGGCGGGCGCAGCGAAATCATGATCGGCAATTGGATGCGCGAGCGCGGCAACCGCGACCGGCTCACGATTGCGACGAAGGTCGGCAAGAGCGCCGACAACCCTGGTCTGTCTGCACCGGCAGTCGAGCGAGCGGTCAAGGCATCGCTGCAACGCCTTCGCGTCAGCCACATCGACCTGCTGTACTTGCACATCGACGATGAGTCGGTGCCGTTCGATGAGACGCTTCTGGCGGTCGACGAGCTGATCCGCGCCGGCGACGTGCGGTACTTCGGGGGCAGTCATCACACGGGCAACCGACTGTTCGAGGCGCGTATCGCGTCGGGCCAACTCGGGGTCGCCCCGATGGTGGCGGTGCAGAACCACTACAACCTCGTGCATCGCGACGAGTATGAGGGTGATCTCGCGCGCGTTGTCGCTCAACTCGACCTCGGCGTCATGCCGCGGTTCGCGCTGGCCGGTGGCTTCCTGACCGGCAAGTACCGAAGCCGCGCCGACCTCGAACGGTACCGACGGGGGCCGGAGGCGGCGCCTCACCTCAACCGACACGGGCTCAAGCTGCTATCGACGATGGACCGCATCGCCGAACGCACTGGCACGACCGTGACCACCGTCGGCCTGTCGTGGCTCCTGTCTCGACCGAGCGTCGTCGCTCCGGTGGTGTCGGTGAGTCACCCCGATCAGCTAGATGCCGTGATGGCGGCCCCCTGGACGGCGCTGAGCCGCCACGAACTGACGGAACTCGACAGGGTCAGCGCGGAGCGTCGCACTCAGCGATAAGGCGCTCGGCGACCCGACGCAGGCCCGCGCGGGCGGCGACGTCATCGGCCATGTACGACCAGGCGTATGCGCCGTTGATTGCGAGCGTGAGCTCGTCGGCGGCCGCACCCGGCAGCGGATGTCCCAGTTCGGCGAAGACCTCCGACAGTCGCGCGGCGACGTGGTCGGTGTAGGCCGAGGTGACCTCGCGCACGGGGTGCTGGCGGTCGGGGTACTCGGCCGCGGCGTTCATGAACGGGCAGCCCCGATAGCTTTCGCTTTCGATCGTGGCCTCGACCATGTCGACAACGCGACCGATGGTCGCGGCGGCACCGCGAGCATCCCCGATGGCATCCTTAAGCCGCGCTTCGCCGCGCTGGCGCTGAATCTCGACGTAGTCGAGCACGAGGCGATCTTTCGATCCGAAGTGCTTGTAGAAGGTGGCCTTCGTGACCGATGACTCGGCGATCAGCAGGTCGACGCCGGTCGCGCGAATGCCCTCGTCATAGAACAGGCGCAACGCGGTGTCCAGGATGCGGATCTTGGCGGGGGCCATGGGGCGCTCGCGTCGCGCCGTGGCTACGGGGTTGGGGGCTGTCAGGGTCACCGGGGTCTCCTTGATCGGGGTGCGTGCCGTCACAGTAGCATGCGGACAGACAAGCTCGTCTGTCCGCAAGCGTACCGGTCTGACCCCAATTCGGGGCACGGAGCCCCGGCGAGTCGTATCAGGCAATGGCCTAGGCTCGATGGGGCCGACAAAGGAGTGTGCGACGACGTGTCTCGGTATGTGTATCTGGTGCGACATGGAGAACAGCAAGACGCGGAACACGGACTTCCCGACGGCCCCCTGAGCGGGCGAGGGCAACGGCAGGCCCGCGCGATCGCTGAGCGGCTGAGCGGCGTTCCCTTCGCGAGCGTGCACACCTCGCCCCTGCAGCGGGCGGTCGAAACGGCGACCTACATGACCGAACGGATGCCCTCGATCGAGCCCCAGCTCTCGAGCCTGCTGATGGACTGCGTGCCGTCCGGTCCCGAACCGGCAATGCCCGCGGCCTTCGAGCCCTTCTTCGGTGGAATTACCCCGGAGGAGATCGCCGCCGGCGAGGCGCAGATGGCGGACGCCACGGCCGAATGGTTGTCGCCGTCCCGGGAGGACCGTCACGACCTGCTGATCACGCACAACTTCGTCATCGCGTGGTTTGTACGCGAGGTTTTTGGCGCTCCGGCGTGGCGGTGGATGGGCGTCAATCAGGCGAACTGCGGGCTCACGATCATTCGCGTGCGCTCGGCCAAGCCGCCCGTGCTCGTGACCCACAACGACCTCGGGCACCTGCCCACGGAGCTGCGCACGGGGCTTCCCGTCGAGCAGCCCTTCTAGCGGTCGACGCTCGCCGCCGCGAGGCGGTCGAGTCGCGCTTTCGTGTAGGCCATGCTCGATGACTCGGTGCCGAGCAGCCGCCGCATGATCCCCAGCCCGATGCGCGTCGCCGTGATCGCCGGCCACCACGGGCGGCGGAGGCCGAGCATCCGCCGGTATTCGGTGGGAAGCGACGCGACAGCGCCGGCGAAGAAGATGCGGTAGACCGGGCCGGCACCGGGTCCCAGCGGGGGACGGCGGAGCCAGCGCACAGCTTCATCGACGCGGTCGTCACGGCGCAATACTGGTCGGTAGGACGCGATGGCCGCGTGGAGCGCGTCACGCGTGCGTGGAGGATCGGCCATGCCCATCAGTCGGCCCGCGGTCGCCCACTCATCGACGTAGGCGTCGGCGCCGCCGGGGATCGGCCCGCCCCACGTCTCGTGGCAGCCGAGGAAGGCGTCGGCGAAGACGCAGTGCACCCAGCCGATGAGGTCGGCGTCGTCGGCCGAGTACGACGCCGGCGCGCCGTCCGAGCCTGCGTAGTCTCCGCGTACCTTCTCGTGCAGGCGCGTGATCTGCTGGCAGACCTCCGTGGCGCGGGCGCGGTCCGCGAACGTCGTCGTCAGTACCCAGCGCACCGTGCCGGCGACGACGGCGGGTCGGGCCATGATGGAGCGAGCGTGCCACACGCTGCTGGGCATGACTCGAAAGCGGGCTGAGTGAGGCGGGGGCAGGCCCGTGACGCCGTTTTGCGAAAATACCCCTGGGGGTATACCCTCAGTGCATGAGCGAAACCCGCACCTACGTCATCATCGGTGGCGTCGCTGGCGGCATGTCCGCAGCCACCCGCTTGCGCCGCCTGGACGAGCGCGCCCGCATCATCGTCGTCGAGAGAGGAGAGCACGTCTCCTTCGCCAACTGCGGTCTGCCGTACCACGTGGGCGGGGTGATCGACGACCGCGATGCCCTCATCCTGCAGACGCCCGCCGCTCTCGGAGAGCGTTTCGCTCTCGACGTGCGGGTGCGCACGGAGGCGATCGTGATCGACCCGGATGCGCGGACGGTCACGGTGCGCGACCTCGCCTCGGGAGGCGAGGAGCGCATCCCGTACGACGCTCTCGTTCTGAGCCCCGGCGCGTCGCCGGTGCGCATCCCGATTCCGGGCGTTGAGCGCGGCCTCATCCTGCGCGACCTCGCCGACATGGACGCGATCATCGCCGCGGCCGACGGTGCCACGCGCGCTGTCGTCGCCGGCGCGGGCTTCATCGGGCTCGAACTCGCCGAGAATCTGCACCGCCGCGGGCTCGACGTGACGGTCGTGGAGATGCTGCCGCAGGTGCTGCGCCCCCTTGACGTCGAGATGGCCGAGCTGGTTGCACAGCGCATTCGAGAGGCCGGGGTCACTCTGCGCCTCGAGACGAGTCTTGCCGCCATCGGTGACAAGCACGTCGTCGTGGGGGAGGGCGAGCAGATTCCTGCCGACCTCGTCGTCCTGAGCGTTGGAGTGCGCCCCGAGAGCGGGCTCGCGCGCGACGCCGGACTCACGCTCGACGAGCGCGGCCACATCGTCGTCGACGACTACCAGCGCACGTCCGATCCGCACATCTGGGCGGTGGGAGATGCGGTGGTCAAGCAGCGCATCGACGGCCCGGCAACGCCGGTCTGGCTTGCCGGCCTGGCCAACCGGCACGGCAGGCTCGCCGCCGACGCCATCGCTGGACGAGCCCACGCGGCTGTCCCCGCCCTCGGGACCGCAATCATCGGGCTGTTCGGCCTCACCGCCGCGGCGGTCGGGCGCACCGAGCGCGAGCTGCGCGACGAGGGCCGCGCGATCCGGGTCATCCACACGCACCCCCTGGACCACGCCGGCTACTACCCGGGTGCGACCCAACTCGCGATGAAGCTGATCGTCGATGAGCAGACCGACCGGATCCTCGGTGCGCAGGCGGTGGGCGAGTCTGGTGCCGACAAGCGCATCGACGTCATCGCCACCGCAATGGCCGGCGGACTCACCGCCAGCGCGCTCGCCGACCTCGAACTGGCCTACGCGCCACAGTTCGCGAGCGCCAAAGATCCGGTGAACATGCTGGGCTACGTCGCCGACAACCTGGCGAGCGGTGAGCAGAGCGTGCAGTGGCACGAGCTCCCTGCCCGCCAGGCCGACGGCTGGATCCTGGTTGACGTGCGAACGGACGAGGAGAATGCCGCCGGAGCGATTCCGGGCTCACGGCTGATTCCGCTCGACGAGCTCCGATCACACGCCGAGGGCTTGCGCGGCGAGCGCGTCATCGTGCACTGCAAGGTCGGTCAGCGCGGCCACACGGCGACGCGACTGCTGGAGCAGTACGGTGTGACGGTGGCCAATCTCGACGGCGGCTACCTCACCTGGTCAGCCGGCGCCGCCGCCACGGGGCTTCCCACGAAAGGACACGCCGCATGAGTGCCGAGATCGATGTCGACCAGCTCGTCCAAGTGATGGCGAACGGAGCACGTGTGATCGACGTGCGCGAGCCCGACGAGTACGCCGAGGCGCGCGTCCCGGGAGTGCAGCTCATTCCGCTGGCCACGATCCCCGACGCAGTGGACGAACTGGCAACCCACGACGACACGGTCTACGTGATTTGTCGCTCGGGGGCGCGTAGCCTTCGGGCAGCCGACTACCTGAACGCCAACGGTGTCGAGGCCGTGTCGGTTGCGGGCGGCACCATGGCGTGGATTCAACGGGGGCTCGACTACGAAACCGGAGAAGGCGCATGACCACCATTCCCGCTGACGAGGTTGACCGCATCGTCAATCGGCTACGCCGCGCTCAGGGTCAGCTCGGCGCGGTGCTCTCCATGATCGAAGACGGTCGCGATTGTCGCGACATCATCACCCAGCTCTCGGCGGTGTCCAGCGCCGTCGACCGGGCCGGTTTCGCGATCATCGCCTCCGCGATGAAGGAGTGCCTCCGCGAGGACAGCGACGATCAGGCCCTCGAGGTCGCGCAGCTCGAGAAGATGTTCCTCAGCCTGTCGTAGCGTCGTCGAGGCGACGCCCCAGCCACACGTTCGCGTTGGGGTTGTCGTTGTACGGCTCGACCGGACGGAACCCGAGCGCCCGATAGAGCGCGGCCGCCGAGGCGAGTGAATCGTGTGAGTCGAGCACCAACTCCTGCGTACGGAAATCGTCGCGTGCCCTGCGCATCAGCTCACGAACGAGCTCGGCACCGACACCCGCCCCGCGCGCGTGGGGCTGAACCCAAAGGTGCTTCAATTCAGCGCGACGTCCGTCGGGGCCGTCAGCGAGCATCCGAATGCCGGCGCAGCCCACGTCGGCCGCCTCGCCGGCGAGGTTCTCGCCCTCCGCGATGAGAAAAACGCCCTGCTCGCCGGTCAATTCTTCCGGCCGCGCGGGCGCGACCCGGTACGAGAGCCCCTGCTTCGCGAACGCCGCGGCCCGCCACGCGGCGTACTGATCGAGCAGGATGCGCGCGGCCGGGTCGTCGGCGGCGCTCACGCGAAAGACGGTCACGCCCACCGAGCGTAGTCAGGTCCCGGCGTTCGTGCGGAAGCACGCGACTAGGCTCAAGTCATGGTCACCCGGGTCGCCGTCGTCGGCGCGAGCGGACGCCTCGGCTCCGTCGCGTGCGACGTCATCGCACAGCAGTCCGATCTCGTTCTCGCCGCCCAGCTGAACTCGCGCAGCGACCTCGACGAGATGCTCGGCTCCGACGTCGTGCTCGACGTCACGACGCCGGGGGTCTCCGCCACCGTGGTCGACCATGCGATTCGGGCTGGCCTCGACGTCGTCGTCGGCACGAGCGGCTGGAGTGAGGAGCGCCTCCGCACCCTGCGCGCCCTCCTCGCCGAGCACCCCGAGCGCGGAGTCATCGTCGTGCCGAACTTCTCGGTCGGCTCGGTACTCGCCACGCACTTCGCGACGATCGCGGCCCGCTTCTACGAGTCGATCGAGATCGTCGAGGGGCATCACGCGGCGAAGGTCGACTCGCCGTCGGGCACCGCCGTGCGCACCGCCGAGCTCATCGCCCGCGCCCGCGCCGAGATCGGCCCCGTCGTTGCCCCGCACGTTGACCAGCGGGCCCGCGGGCAGCAGGTTGCCGGCGTGCCGGTGCACTCGCTGCGACTGCAGGGCGTCGTCGCGCAGCAGGAGGTGCACTTCGGCGGCGACGGCGAGGTGCTGACCCTCCGCCACCAGACGCAGTCGGCGTCGAGTTACGAGCAGGGCATCCTCGCAGCGGTGCGTGCCGCGACGGCCCACACCGGACTGACGGTTGGGCTCGACACCCTTATCGGGCTCACCGGGCAGGGCACGTGACCCGCGCCCGCCTCGGCGTCGCCGTCATGGCGCTGCTGCTCGCGCTCTACCTCGTCGTCGTGGCGCTGTACGCCGTGCGACTCGTGGGCGACCCCCTGCCCGTCGTGCAGGCGATGGGGTGGGCCCTGATCGTGCTCCCGCTCATCGGCGGCTGGGCGCTCATCGCCGAGATCCGCTTCGGATTCGCCGCCGAGCGACTCGCAGGTCTGCTCGAAGCGGAGGGCGGGCTTCCCGACGACCCCCTGCCCGCGACGGCCAGCGGCCGCCTCGACCGGGAACGCGCCGACGAGCTGTTCCTGCGCTATCGGGCCGAGGTCGAGGCCGACGAGAAACCATGGCAGAACTGGTTCCGGCTCGCGCTCGCCTACGACGCCGCCCGAGACAGGCGCCGTGCTCGCTGGGCGACGCGCGAGGCGATTCGCCGCGAACGCGACAGCCGACGCTGACGCGCGGCGCGCATCCCGAATTCGGATGCTCGCGGCGCCTTCTCTACGCCGCCGCCCGCTGCGGGTTCACGAGCGCCTGAATCGCGTCCTCCACCGTCTCGTCACGGAAGGTGAAGCCGTCGTCGAGCAGGCGCTGCGGCACGACCTTCTGGCTCGCAAGCAGCAGTTCGCGGCCCGCCTCACCCATGCCGACCGAGATGAGTTTCTCGGGCAGCGTGAACAGGTGCCAGCGGTGCATTGCGGCGGCGAGCGCGCGCGTCACGCGATCGCTTGTTGCCGGGGTCGGGCCGGCCAGGTTCACCGGCCCGCTGAGGCTCGACGTGAGGAGGTGCCGGATCGCCGCCGCCTCGTCGTAGAGGCTGATCCAGGGCCAGTGCTGGCCACCGGTGGCGACGCGGGCCGCCGCGCCGAGGCCGGTGAGCACACGAAGCGGGGTCATAGCGCCGCCCGGCCCGATGACGAGGCCGGTGCGCGCGAGAACGACGCGCGTCTCTTCGGGCGCGAGCAGGGCGGCCTCCTCCCACGCGGCGACGACGTCGGCCAGGAAGCCCTCACCGCGGGGCGCGTTCTCGTCGAGTCGCACGGCGGGCTGGTCGCCGTAGATGCCGACCGCCGATCCGCTGACGAATACGCGCGGGGGAGTGCTGGCCATCCCCATCGCCTCCGCGAGGGCGCGGGTGGCGTGCACCCGCGACTCGAGGATTTGCTTCTTCCAGCCGGACGTCCAGGGGATGCGCGAGATAGAGGCGCCCGACAGGTTGACCACCGCATCCACTGATTCGAGGATGCGGAAGTCGAGCACGCGAGATTCGGGGGACCAGGCGAACTCGGTGTCGCTCTTCGGGGTGCGACGAACGAGCGTCAGCACCTCGTGACCGTCCGCGCGCAGCTGGCTCTGCAGCTCGGTGCCGATCATGCCGGAGGCGCCCGCGATCAGCACCCGGAGGGGCGTGGATGCTGCCATCTAGGCGAGCGTCGCTTCGAGCGTGATCGAGACGCCCGCGAGAGCGGCGGAGACGGGGCAGCCCGTCTTGGCGTCCTCGGCGAAGGTGGCGAACTGCTCGGGGCTGAGGCCGGGAACCTTCGCGTTGACGAGCAGGTGGCTGCCCGTGATGCCCTCACCCGGCTGGAACGTCACCGCAGCCGTCACCTGCAGGCTCTCCGGCGGGTGACCCGCGCCGGTCAACGCGTGCGACAACGCCATCGAATAGCAGGCCGAGTGTGCTGCGCCGAGCAGCTCTTCAGGGTTCGTGGTGCCCGCCACACCCTCACTGCGCGCAGCCCACGTGACGGGAAACTCGGCGGAATCGGAGGTGTCGAGCGAGGTGGTTCCGTGCCCCTCGGTCAGTGACCCGAACCAGAGGGTCGTTGCTTCGCTCGTCACTGCCATGGCTGGTCTCCTTCGTCGCCGTGCGGTCGGGAGCACAAGCCTAGAGCGCGGGGCCGCACGTCGGTAGGGAGGACTCTCAGGCGGTGCGGCGGCCGATCAGGCCGGCGCGCACGAGCAGCACGTACATCTGGCAGCCGAGGCAATACGCGAACGCAGCGTTCAGGAAGGCCGCAACAAAGGCGGCAGCAGCGGCGACCGCCAGCGCACCCGGCACGCCCAGCAGGTGCAGCACCAGACCCGTGCCGGTGACGAGCAGGCCGACTCCCTGGGCAAACGTGGGAGCCGCCGGATCTTCGTGCTCGCTCGGCGGGCCGAGACGCGGGGCGACAAGCGCTCGGAACACGGCCCCGTAGGGGTGTCGCTGGATGCCCGCAAACGCACCCCACGCGAAGAGCGCCACCAGTACGACGAGAAGCAGGGCGGCGGGCTCGAGCAGGCGATCGACGGCCGTCGCGGAGATCGGGGTGACAAGGGCGAGGCCCACGGTCACGAGCAACAGCACGCTCGTGATGGCAGCGCCGAAGCGCGGGCCGCGCGGGTCGATGCCGGTCGCGGCGGGCGATGCGGCGCTCACGCGGCGACCTCCTCGCGAATGGTGCGAGCATCCTGCAGCGTCTGGCGCACCGTGTCGACGGTTGCGGCGCCGATGATGCGAGAGCGCACGCGGCCGGCGCGGTCGACCACGAGGGTGGTCGGGGTGCTCATGATGCCGAGCTCGCGCACCAGTTCGGGATGCTCGGTGACATCAATCTCGCGGTGACCGACCGTCGCGTCGTCGCTCGCCAGCTGCCCGCCCACGCGGCGCATGGCGGCACAGGCCGAGCAGACCGGGCTCGACAGCTGCAGCAGGGTGAGCTCGGCTCCGTCGGCGGTTAGGGCGCGGTCAACGTGCTGGCCGTCGGCGCGTACGCGACCCTGCGCGGCGCGCACGGCGATGCCGATGAGGGCCGACACCGCGACAAGCGCGGCCAGCATTGCGAGAGCGAAGAGGGGATCCACGCACTAGAAAATACGGGGCCCGCCCGAAATATTCCCCGCCTGTGACGCCGCGTGACGCCGCATGCGGGCGTGTGGCGGCCTCGGCTGTCGGCGCGGGCGGCTAGGGTTTCGACCGTGAGCGAGCAGTCAGACGAGGTCGTGTTCCGGTCCGATGTGACGGTTGAGCTGGTGCGCTCGAGCGCCGCCGACTCCGACGTGCTGTTCGCGGCGCGCGTGTCGACGCAGGGTGAGAAGACGCTCGACGCGGCCGCCGCCGGCGACGCGGCGACGGTGCGCGACCGCGGGCTCATCAACTACTTGATGCGCGACCGGCACGGCTCGCCGTTCGAGCACAACTCGATGACCTTCTACGTGCAGGCGCCGATCTTCGTGTTCCGCGAGTTCATGCGCCACCGCATCGCCTCCTACAACGAAGAGTCGGGCCGCTACCGCGAGCTGCGCCCGGTGTTCTACGTGCCGGGCCCCGAGCGCAACCTCGTGCAGGTCGGAAAGCCCGGCGCCTACGAGTTCCTGCCCGGAACGCCTGAGCAGCACGCCCTCGTCGACGCCGAGGTGCGCGCGTCGTGCGAGGCCGCATACGCCTCGTACCAGCGGATGCTCGATGCCGGCATCGCGCGCGAGGTCGCCAGGGCGGTCCTCCCCGTCACGATCTACTCGACGATGTACGTGACGATGAACGCGCGCTCGCTCATGAACTTCCTCAGCTTGCGCACAAAGCGCGAGGGCACGCACTTCCCGTCGTTCCCGCAGCGCGAGATCGAGATGGTCGCCGAGCGGATGGAAGAGCACTTCGCCGAGCTCATGCCCCTTACCTACGAGTCGTTCAACACGAACGGCCGCGTCGCCCCGTAGGTCGCGCCCCGCGTCACCCCGCCCCGCGCCGCGCCGAGTCGCCCCGCGCCGCGTCACCCCGCCCCGCGCCGTTCAATCGAGCCACGATCCCCGCCTGACGACGTCACGCGTGTCCGCGACGTCAGTTGTGGCTGCACGGTTTCGGCGCGTCACGTGCTTACAGCGGCGTGTTTTCGGCGCGGGCTGACCTCGCGGACACCAATCCTCCCGATGCGCGTGTGATGCCCTCCGTTGCACGAGTGTCGACCACCGTGCGACGCGTGCACTGCGGACGCCTGATGGTTCCGCCATGAAGACACCGTCCATTCACCAACGACTCGCCGATCTCGACGGCATCGCTCATGTATCCGAACTTGCCCTCACTGCGACGCAATCGCGCCGCCTGCGTCGGGCCTATGCGCGGGGCCTCGTTCTGCGGCCACGCCTAGTAGTACTTGGTTAGGTTGGTCCGGCTCGTTGGCAGTAGGGGCAGCATGACATGAGACGGATGACCGCGGTTTGGAGTTCGCGGAGAGTCTCGTA
>Ga0208490_100224_pt1 | contig 45572 bp, 43 predicted proteins | sample SubbioAug_CSWold_FD_184818 | JGI IMG/M metagenome (GOLD analysis project Ga0208490, IMG submission 184818) | Serpentinite rock and fluid subsurface biosphere microbial communities from McLaughlin Reserve, California, USA - CR11Aug_CSWold (SPAdes) | ecosystem: Environmental > Terrestrial > Deep...
CCGATCTGCTCACCGTCGGCACCCACGAGGCGGACCTCGCGGGCACGGATGCGGTCGTTGATGCGGGGCTCGTCAGCAGCTATTGCCGATCACTCCTCGACAAGTCGTCCGTTCCTCCTGTGGTTCGGAACTGCGGTTCGGAACTGCGGAGAAGCGGGGTTGCCGGGAGGCCGCCGCAGCACGCTGCGGCGGTGGAGCTCCAAGACCCGGGCGCACCTGATCGTGGCCGGGTGGGGGTCGGGCCCCGCTTGCTCGTTCAGTTGTTCGAGCCACTGTACCGACCGATGGCGCGAGCAGGGCAAGTGCGGCAGGATCCACGCGATGCCTTCCCTGTGGACCCCGGGTGGCGAGGTCCCCGTCGGGCGCGAGCGCGAGCAGCCCGGTGACACCGCCCCACCGCCCACCGCCGAGCCCCGTGGCGACGGCGCCCCCGAGCCCGACGAGGCGCAGGTGGCGGCCGAGCTCGAGCGCTACCTGCTCGAGGCCCGGGCCGAGCAGGTCGTGCTCCAGCACGCCGCCGGCCTCTACGAGCTGGCCGCGCTGCACCTGTCGCAGCCGCAGCCTCGGCTGACCGACGCCCGGCTCGCCATCGATGCGCTCCGGGGCCTGGTCGAGAGCGTCGGCGACCGCCTGGGCGAAGGCGGCCGCCAGCTGCGCGACCTGCTCCCCCAGCTCCAGATGGCCTTCGTCCAGATCGCCGACCGCTCGCGACCGGCTCCGGACACCGGCTCGGACGGAACCGCCGGGTAGGTTCCCGGCCGGCCGTCGAGATGTTGGGGAGGTGCACGTGGCCGAGGTCGACATCGAGCCGGCGCACCTGGCGCTCTCCGACCACCTCAACGACCTCGTCGCCGTCTTCGACGAGGCCGGTCGGTGCGTGTTCCTGAACCGCACGGGGCGACGGCTGCTCCGCCTCGACGGCGACGGCGAGCTCGACCTCGACCTCGCCGACGTGCCCGCCGGGTCGGAGCGCGAGCGCTTCGCCACGATCCTGCACGCCGTCCGCCAGGGCGAGACCTGGACCGGGGCCATCTCCCTGGCCTCGCCGATCAGCGGGGAGTTCCCGACCCGCTCCACGATCTGCCCGCTGACCCTCGGCGACGGCCGGCCGGCGCTGGGCTGGGTCGCGAAGGACACCACCACCGACCGCGACGTGATCCGGAGCCTGCGCCAGCGGGCGTTCTACGACCCCCTCACCGGGCTGTCGCACCGGTCGCTGTTCCTCGACCGGCTCGACCTGCTCCTGCGCCGGGTCACCGAGGACCCGGCTCCGGTGGCGGTGCTCTTCCTCACCCCCGACCGGTTCAAGGAGAAGATCAACCGGTTCGACCAGAGCGCCGGCGAGTCCCTCCTCAAGGAGATCGCCAGCCGGCTGCCCGACCACCTCGGCCCCGAGCAGAGCGCCCACCGGTGGGGCGACGAGGACTTCGTCGTCCTGTGCGAGCGGGTGGCCGACGAGCACGAGGCCCTGGCCGTCGCCCACGAGCTCGCCCTCACCTTCCGCGAGCCGTTCATGGTCGGCGACAACGTGGTGTTCCTGACGGCCTCGTGCGGCGTCGCCCTCGGCGTGCCCGGCGAGATGAGCACCGACGAGCTGATCCGCCACGCCGACGCCGCCGGCCAGCTGGCCAGGAACACGGGCGGCGGCAGCATCCGGCTCTTCGACGAGGAGCTCCGGGCCCGGGCGATGCGGCGGGCCGAGCTCGAGGACGAGCTGTGGGGCGCCGCCGGGCGGGGGGAGCTCGTGCTCCACTACCAGCCCGAGGTGCAGCTGCGCACCAACCGCATCGTCGGCTGCGAGGCGCTCCTGCGCTGGAAGCACCCGCAGTGGGGGCTGGTGCCGCCGAACGAGTTCGTGCCGATCGCCGAGTCGTCGAACCTCATCCTGGAGATCGGCGAGTGGATCCTGCGCGAGGCCCTCACCCGGTGCGCCCACTGGCAGCGCCGCTTCGCCGACCGCGACCCGCTCATGGTCGCCGTCAACATCTCGGCCAAGCAGTTCGTGGCGGCCGACTTCGCCGGGCGCATCGCCGGCCTCCTGCAGGAGACCGGCGCCAAGGCCTCGAACGTGTGCCTCGAGATCACCGAGAGCGTCCTGCTCGACGATGCCGAGGAGACCATCTCGCGCCTCGACCAGCTCAAGGCGCTCGGCGTCCACCTGGCCATCGACGACTTCGGCACCGGCTACTCGTCGCTGGCGTACCTGCGGCGGTTCCCCGTCGACATCCTGAAGGTCGACCAGAGCTTCGTCAGCGGCCTGGGCCATGACCCCGAGGACTCCGCCATCGTCCAGGCGGTGGTGCACATGGGCCAGGCCCTGCGGATGACGACGCTCGCCGAGGGGGTGGAGACGGCCCACCACGTCATCGAGCTGCGCGAGCTCGACTGCGACGTGGCCCAGGGCTTCCACTTCGCCCGCCCGGTCCCCGCCGAGCAGTTCGAGGCCCTCGTCGAGGCCGGGGACGACTGGCTCAGCTCGTCGACCGGCTAGGCCGGCGAGTTGTGAGCGCCATCGAACGGTTCGGTCAGCGAGCGGAGCGAGCGGCGCTGATCGACCAGGCCTCCCAGCGGCCGAGGCGGCCGGCGACGACGTCGAAGCGCACGACCGCGCCCTCCTCGATGGTCCGGGTGCCGTCGGCGATGCCCGTGCATTGGAACGGGTACTCGGCGCCGTCGTCACCGGCGATCGTCCCCAGGCCGCGGTCCTCGTCGAAGGAGGCCACCGTCCCGGTGCGGGTCCCGAGCCGTGCGACCACCATCAGTGGACGATCTTGCTCAAGGGGAGCTCGAGGATGTCGCTGGCGCCGGCGTCGACCAGCGCGGGGATCAACACGTTGATCTGGTTCTTGGGGACCACCGTCTCGACGGCGTAGCCGGCGCCGCCGTGGAGCTGGTTGACGGTGGGCGACTTCATCGAGGGGAGGATCGCGATGACCCGGTCGAGGTCGGCGCCGCCGACGTTCAGCTTCACCAGCACCTTGCCCCGGGCCTCGAGCGAGCCATTGAGCAGCGTCAGGAGCTGGTGCATGGCGTGGGACTTCTCGGGGTCGGCGGCGCTGGCCGGGTTGGCGAGCAGCTCGGTGTAGCTGGTGAGGATCGTGTCGATGATCTTCAGGCCGGCGGCGCGCAGCGCCCGCCCGGTCTCGGTGATGTCGACGACGCAGTCGACGATGTCGGGGACCTTGGCCTCGGTGGCGCCGTAGGAGAGCCGGATGTCGGCGTCGATGCCCCGGTCGGCGAAGAACCGAGCCGTGAGCTGCGGGTACTCGCTCGACACCCGCACGCCCTGGGGCAGGTCGGCCACCGACGTGTAGGGCGAGTCCTGGGGCACGGCGACGACGATGCGCACCGGCTTCGACGTGGCCTTCGAGTACTGCAGCTCGCCCAGGCTGACGACGTCGCTGCTGGTCTCCTCGACCCAGTCCCGGCCGGCGATCCCGAGGTCGAAGAGCCCCTCCGCGACGTACTGCGGGATCTCCTGGGGCCGCAGGATGCGCACCTCGTCGATGCGGGGGTCGTCGACGGTGGCCTTGTAGTCGACGCTGCTGGACCGGCTGACCTGCAGGTCGGCGTCGGCGAACAGCTCGAGCGTCGCCTTCTCCAGCGATCCCTTCGGCAGCACGAGTCTCAGCACGGAGCGAGGCTACGGGCGCAGCTCGCACCGGGGAAACTGGCAGCGGAGGCGTTGCATGGCCCTTGCGGGCCACGCAACGCTTCCGCTGCCAGTTCAGGACGGGTGGCGCTGGGCGAGGCGGGCCATCTCGACGGCGACGAGGGCCGCCTCCTCCCCCACGTTGTGGCCGCCCGGACCCTGCGAGCGGGCGAGGGCCTGCTCCTCGTTCTCGACCGTGACGAGGCCGAAGGCGATGGGCACGCCGGTGCGGAGCTGGACGTCCTGGATGCCCTGCGCTGCGCCCTCGGAGACGAGCTCGTAGTGCGTGGTCTCGCCCCGGATGACGGCCCCGATGGCGACGATGGCGTCGACCTGACCGGAGCGGGCGAGGATCGAGCAGGCCATGGGGATCTCGAAGGAGCCGGGCACCGTCTCGATGGTGATGTCGTCGAAGGGGATGCCGAGGTGGAGCAGGCCCCGCTCGACGCCGGCGCACAGCCGCTCGACGAGGGGTGCGTTCCACCGCGACCGCACGAGCCCGATCCGCAGCCCGACGCCGTCCAGCTCGGCGGGCGCCTCGGCCCGCTGGTCGCCGCTGGCCATCTAGAGCACGTCGTCCAAGCCCTCGAGGAGGTGCCCCATCCGCTCGCGCTTGGTGCGCAGGTACTGGATGTTCTCGGGGTTCGGCGCCGACTCGAGCGGGACCCGCTCGGTGATGGTCAGACCGAAGCCCTCGAGCCCGCCCCGCTTGGAGGGGTTGTTGGTGAGCAGCCGCATGGTGGTGACGCCGAGGTCGACCAGCATCTGGGCGCCGATGCCGTACTCGCGCGAGTCGATGGGCAGGCCCAGCGACACGTTGGCGTCGACCGTGTCCTGGCCGGCCTCCTGCAGCGAGTAGGCGCGGATCTTGTGGCCGATGCCGATGCCGCGCCCCTCGTGGCCCCGCAGGTAGATCACCACGCCCTGGTCCTCGGCGGCGATCTGGGCCATGGCCTTGTGCAGCTGCGGGCCGCAATCGCAGCGCAGGGAGCCGAAGGCGTCGCCGGTGAGGCACTCGCTGTGCACGCGGACGAGCACGTCCTGCTCGCCGGCGACGTTGCCGCGCACGAGGGCGACGTGCTCCTCGCCGTCGAGGGTCGACTCGTACACGTAGCAGGCGAAGTCGCCCCACTGGGTGGGGATGCGGGCCTCGGCCACCCGCTTGACCAGCTTCTCGGTCTTGCGCCGATAGCGGATCATGTCGGCGATCGAGATGAGCAGCAGCCCGTACGTCTCGGCGAAGCGCTCGAGCTCGGGCACCCGGGCCATGTCCATCTTCTTCTCGTCGACGATCTCGCACAGCACGCCGGCCGGGTACAGGCCGGCCATGCGGGCGAGGTCGACGGCGGCCTCGGTGTGGCCGGCCCGCTTGAGGACGCCGCCCTCGCGGGCGATGAGCGGGTTGATGTGGCCGGGCCGGGCGAGGTCGGCCGGGCGGGTGGTGGGGTCGACCAGGGCCTGGATGGTGGCGGCCCGGTCGTGGGCGGAGATGCCGGTGGAGGTGCCGCGCCGGGCGTCGACCGACACGGTGAACGCCGTGCGCATCGACTCGGTGTTCTCCCGCACCATGAGGTCGAGCTCGAGCTCACGGGCCCGCTGCTCGGTGACCGGCGCGCAGATGTAGCCCGAGGTGTGGTGGAGGAAGAAGGCGATGGCCTCCGGGGTGGCGTACTCGGCCGCCATGATGAGGTCGCCCTCGTTCTCGCGGTCCTCGTCGTCGACGACCACGACGATCTCGCCCCGGCCGATCGCGGCGACGGCGTCTTCGATGCGTGCGAAGGGCATTGCTCTCCTCCGGAAGGGCTGCGGCGAGCGTACCGGCGCCCCGGGGTCGCCCACCCAATGCCGGCGGGTAGGGGTTGGGCCATGACCTCTGCTGCTCACGGGCGCGAGCCGGCGCGCTGGACCCCGACCGACCCCGAACCCACCTGGCTGCAGGACGGGCGACGACCCGACGGCGTGGACGACGACACCGTCGCGGCCGTGGGGAAGCTGAGCGAGGCGATGGAGTGGCTCGAGCGGGCCCGGGGCCGCCTCTACGACTTCCACCAGATGATGGGCCGCGCCGACCTCCTGGCCGGCGAAGCCGTCGAGCTGCTCCGGGAGTGCGGGCAGGGCGGGTCTTCCGCGACGGCCTGCGCCACCTGGAGCGGGAGCTCATGGGGGGTCGGTCCCACGTCTTCGAGTCGGAGATGAAGGAGGACCGCCGCTCCAACGGCGAGCGCCACCACGAGCACCGGCCGCCGGAGGCCGGCTGAGCAGCGGGCCGGTCAGCTGCCGACGTCGCGGTGCCACTCGAGGAGGCGCTCGACGTACTTCACCGTCACGTCGACCTCGAGGTTGACCGCGTCGCCCGGCCCCTTCCGGCCCAGCGTGGTGACCTCCGCGGTGTGGGGGATGACGGCCACGGTGAACCCGTCCTCCAGCACGTCGACGACGGTGAGGCTCACGCCGTCGACCGTGACCGATCCCTTGACCACCAGGTAGCGCAGGAGGTCGAGGGGGACGCGGACCCGGAGGTCCGGCACGGCCTCGACGATCTCGCCCACGGCATCGACGTGGCCCTGCACGATGTGCCCGCCGAGCCGGTCGATCGGCCGGACCGGTCGCTCGAGGTTCACGACGGCGCCCGGCGCGGACTCGCCGAGGTTGGTGCGGCGCAGGGTCTCGTGGGAGACGTCGGCCTCCCACCAGCGGCCGCGCTCGTCCTCCCCCATGGCGGTGACGGTCAGGCAGCACCCGTTGACCGCGATCGAGTCGCCGATGCGGGCGTCGCCCAGCACGGTCTCGGCGCCGATGCGCAGGGTGCCGCCGTCGAAGGAGCGGATCTCGCCGAGCTCCTCGACGATGCCGGTGAACATCTCTACGGGGTCCCTTCCGGTGGGGGCAGCAGGTCGATGCGCAGGTCGTCGCCCAGGCGCGTGACGGCGTCGATCCGACCCCGCCACGCCTGGGCCATGGTGGCCACGCCGGCGCCGGCGATCAGGCCGGCGCCGTCGTCGCCGCCGAGGAGCGCCGGCGCGAGGTACAGGACGTAGCGGTCGACGAGGCCGGCGCGGTGGAGGCTGCCGGCGACCGTGGCACCGCCCTCCACCAGGGTCTGGACGTGGCCTCGGCGGCCGAGCTCGTCGAGGAGGTCCTCGATCCGGCCGTCCCACTCGGTGCACGGGTGGACGCGCGCGCCCGCGGGTGCCCGTCCGAGGACGACGCGCTCGGGGTCGGGGCCCTCGGCGTCGCGGACCGTGAGCGAGGGGTCGTCGGCGCGGACGGTGCCGGCGCCGACGACGATGCTGTCGCTCTCGGCCCGCAGCCGGTGGACGTCGGCTCGGGCCTCGGGGCCGGTGATCCAGCGGCTCGTGCCGTCGGGGGCGGCCGTGCGCCCGTCGAGGGTGGCGGCGAGCTTGAGGACGACGTACGGGCGCCCGGTGCGCCGCTGGTGCAGGTAGGGGGCGAGCTGGCGCTGCACCGGTTCGACGCCCGGGCCGACCGTGACCTCGATGCCGGCCTCGCGCAGGCGGGCGATGCCGGCGCCGGCCACCCGGGGATCGGGGTCGGTGCAGGCCACGACCACCCGGCCCACGCCAGCGGCGACGAGGGCGTCGGCGCAGGGACCGGTGCGCCCGTGGTGGCTGCAGGGCTCGAGGGTGACGTAGGCGGTGGCGCCTCGGGCGGCGGCGCCGGCCCGCTCGAGGGCGTCGACCTCGGCGTGGGCCTGCCCGGGCGGGCGGGTGGCCCCGAGGGCGACCAGGCGGTCGCCGTCGACGATGGCGCACCCGACCCACGGGTTGGGGTGGGCCGTCGCCCGGACGCCGGCGGCGGCCTCCACGGCCTCCCGCATCCAGCGCTCGTCGGTCGGGTCGGCCACGGGCGGAGCGTACCGGTGGGCCCGCGGCGCCCATCCCCCGGCACGCGCGCCGGTGCGTCCAGAATGGGCAGGTTCCGTGACAGGAGGATCCCGTGAGCCCGAAGTCCGCCGTCGTCTGCGACGACGACCCGCTCCTGCGCTGCGTGCTGACGCGCGTCATCGGCCCGATCGGCTACGAGGTCACCGCCGAGGCCGAGAGCCCCGGCGACGCCCTCGACGTCATCGACCGCGTCCGGGCCGACGTCGTCGTGCTCGACCTCGCCCTGCGCGACGGGCGGGGCGAGGAGCTGCTGCACGACATCCTCGAGCGGCACCCCGACACCCGGGTCGTCGTGTTCTCCGCCCACGTCGAGGACCACGACGGGCTGCTGGCGGCCGGCGCCGCGGCCGTCGTCGAGAAGCCGGACTTCCCCGCCCTCGAGGTCGTCCTCGGCGACCTGGCCGAGGGCGGCCCGCTGCGCACCGACCTGCGGCGGCCCCTCGCGCGCCCGATCTCCGCCCTCGAGCCGCCGAGCGCGCTGAGCATCGGCGGCCTCGAGCCGTGGGCGTCCTTCCGCGCTGCGGCCGCCGGCCTGCTGAGCGGCGATGCGGTGCTGGCCCTCGACCTCGTCCCCTCACCCCACGACGAGGCGAACTGGGATCACGTGCTGCGCGGCGACCACCGGCTGGCCCTCGCCCGGACCGTCGCCACCGTGCGCCGCACCGAGGATCGCGTGAGCCTGTCGCCCGACGGCGTGCCCCTGGCCCTCGCCGTGGCCGGGCACACCGAGGCCCCCGAGGTGCTGTTCCGGCGCACCTGCGAGATCTGGCGGCGTGAGGTCGACCGGGGGACCCCGGTGGGGGTCTACGGGTACGTGCGCAAGGGCATGCCCGGCCAGACGATGCTCGACCACGCCGTCGAGGCCGTGCTCTTCGATGCCCGCACCTCCGAGGAGCCCCTCCGGATGATCTAGTCGATCTAGTGCGGCCGGTCGCCGCGGAGCAGCTCGAGGGCGTGGGGCACGACGTCGAGCACGGCGTCGAGGCACTCGATGCAGCCCGTGGTCGACCCTGGCAGGTTGAGCACGAGGGCCGCCCCGATCGTGCCGGCCCGCTGGCGGCTCAGCCGGCCGAGCGGGCTGACGAGGCGCATCGCCTCGGCCAGGCCCGGCGCCTCCCGGTCGAGCACGGCGACCGTGCCCTCCGGCGTGAGGTCGCGGGGCCCGAAGCCGGTGCCGCCGGTGGTGACCACGAGCCCGGCGAAGCCGTCGGTCAGGTCGCGCAGGGCGCGGGCGACGCTCTCGACGCCGTCGGCGACGACCCGCCGCTCGCCCACGGTGAAGCCGGCGTCTCGCAGGTGGGCCTCGACGGCGTCGCCCGAGCGGTCGTCGCGGGTGCCCGCCACCACGCCGTCGGACACGGTGAGGACCTTGGCCCGAAGCGCGTCGCTCGCCACAGGTGGGAGCCTACGAGCGGGCCCAGCGGGCGACGTACATGCCGTCGCGGTCGTCGTCGGGCACGTGGGTCGCCTCGTCGACGAGCGAGAGACCCGCGAGGCGGGCCCGCTCGATCACGCCGGCGTTCTCCTCGATCGTGAGCGTGCAGACGCTGTACACGAGCATCCCGCCCCGGGCGAGCAGCGGCGCGCTCGCCTCGAGCAGCCGGACCTGGAGGTCGGCGAGGCGCGCCGGGGCGTCGGCCTCGATGCGCCAGCGGGCGTCGGGGCGGCGGCGCAGCACACCGAGCCCCGAGCAGGGCGCGTCGACCAGCACGCGGTCGAAGGATCCGTGCGGGTGCGGTGGTGCGGCGGCGTCGGCGACGACCACCGCGACGCGGTGGTCGTACCGCTCGGCGTTGGCGGCGATCAGGCGGGCGCGCCCGGGCGACAGGTCGGCGGCCACGACGTCGGCGCCGGTGGCGGCGAGGCCCGTGGCCTTGCCGCCCGGCGCGGCGCAGCAGTCGAGCACCCGCTGGCCCGGGCCGGCCTCGACGGTGTCGATGACCGCCTGGGAGGCGAGGTCCTGGACGTAGCCGTCGGGCCGGACGTGGGTGGTGGCCGGCCGGTTCATGGCGACGAGGGCGGTCGCCGCCTCCTCGTCGCCCAGCCGGCGGCGGAGGGCGCCGACGATCCAGTCCGGGTAGGAGACCTCGGTGGCGAGGTCGGGCCACGTCACGCCGCCGTCGACGTCCTCGGCGATCCGCCGCAGCACGGCGTTGACCAGCCCGCGAGCGGGCTTGGGCGACGCGCCGACCGTGGCGCTCACGGCCGCGTGGGGCGCGACGCCGGCGAAGGCGAGCTGGTAGGCGCCGAGGCGCAGTGCGGCGTCGACCCGGGGGGTCACGCCGCCTCGTCGGTGGCGGGCCACGAGGTGCTCGCACGCCCGACGCATGCGGGTGGTGCCGTACACGAGCTCGGTGACGAAGCGCCGGTCGCGGTCGTCGAGGCCCGATGCCGACAGCACCGGGTCGAGGACGAGGTTGGCGTAGGCGCCCTCCCCCTCGATGCGTTCGAGGGCGTCGAGGGCGCAGCGGCGCACCGCCACGCCGCGATCGGCGGGCGGCGTCTTGGTGGACCGGGGGCGGGGGCGCGGGCGGGACACGGCGGTGGTCAGGTGCCGAGGCGGTCGCCGTCGGACCAGCGGGCGCCGTTGGCCCACGCCCGGGCGGGCATGCGGGGCTTGCCGGCGGGCTGGACCTCGAGCAGCTCGATGGGGTCGGTGCCGGTCGGGTGGGTGACGCCGTCGTCGAAGGGCAGCCGGGCGGTCCGCCAGATCTTGAGGCGCTCGCCGTTCCACGTGGTCCACGCGCCGCCGACACGCACCTGCCGGTGGATGTGCTCGTTGGGGGCCGACCAGTCGATGTGCAGGTCCTCCGGGGTGAGCTTGTGGGCGTACACCGGCTCGCCCTCCTGGGGTACGGGGGCGCCGAGGCCGGCGCGGAGGTGCCCGATGAGCAGCTGCGTGCCGGCGTCGACCAGGCGCTCCCGCAGCCGATCGGCGTACTCGTCGGGCCCGATGGGCAGCTCGGCGCGGGCGAGGATCCCGCCGGTGTCGAGGCCCTCCTCGACCACCATCAGGTCGACCCCGGTGCGCTCGTCGCCGGCGAGGATCGCCCGCTCGACGGGCGCGGCGCCACGCCAGCGGGGCAGGAGCGAGAAGTGCAGGTTCACCATCGGGAGCGCGGCGAGGACGTGGGGCCGGATGAGCTGCCCGAACGCGACCACGACCCCGAGGTCGGCCCCCAGGTCGAGGGCGTCGTCGACCTGGTGGGTCACGCGGATGCCGAGCTCGGTGGCGGCCGCCTTCACGGGGCTGGGCTGCGTGGACCCGCCCCGCCCGCGGCGGGCGTCGGAGTTGGTGACCACGAGCCGCACGTCGAAGCCGGCGTCCACCAAGGCGCGCAGCGGCGGCACCGACATGGCCGGCGTGCCCAGGTACACGAGGGACCGCGGGCGGAGCCTCACGGTGCGCTCGCCTCCGCCCTCACGAGAAGAAGCCGACGCGCTCCCGGGGCCCCTCGACCCGCTCGGTCAGGCGACGGATCTCCTTCAGCGCCCGCTTCCTGGTGTCCGGGTCCATGCGCTCGGTCATCAGCACGCCGTCGAGGTGGTCGAGCTCGTGCTGGAACAGCCGGGCGGTGAGCTCGTCGGCCTCGACGGAGACCTCGTTCCCGTCGAGGTCGAGGCCCACGAGGTGGACGACCTTCGGGCGGACGATCTCGAAGGACAGCCCCGGGATCGACAGGCAGCCCTCCTCGTAGGTCCACTCGCCGTCGGACTCGACGATGCGCGGGTTGACCAGCACGTGGGGGTCGGTGCGCTCGTCGGGGTCGAGGTCGTAGACGAAGAGCCGCTTGCCGACGCCCACCTGGGGCGCGGCGAGCCCGAGGCCGGGGGCCTCGTACATGGTCTTGAGCATGTCGTGGGCCAGCTTCACGAGCCGGCCGTCGATCTCGGTGATCTCCGCGGCCGGGCTGCGGAGCACCGGATCGCCGACGACTCGGATGGCGTAGGGCGCGCTCATGGTCCGGACAACGCTACCGTCGGCCGCCGTGGCTGCCGCACCGGACCACCGGCCCGGCCCGAGCGGCGACGGCGCGCCGGAGCACTACTTCAGTGAGGCACCCGCGGCCCGCCACCGTCCCGGCCAGGTCGTCGTGGACGCCGGCGGCGACCGGTTCGGCCTGGCGACCGACGCGGGCACGTTCAGCCCGCGCCGCCTGGACCCCGGCACGGCCTTCCTCCTCGACGTCGCGCCGGCGCCGCCGCCGGCGGGGACGTTCCTCGACCTCGGGTGCGGCTACGGCCCCCTCGCCGTCGCCCTCGCCCGGCGCTCGCCGGCCGCCCGGGTGGTCGCCGTCGACGTGAACGCCCGCAGCCGCGAGCTGTGCGCGGTGAACGCCGCCGCGCTGGGCTGCGGCAACGTCGAGGTGCACGCCCCCGACGACATCGACCCCGACCTGCGCTTCGACCTCATCTGGTCCAACCCGCCCATCCGCGTCGGCAAGGGCGCCCTCCACGACCTCCTGCGCCACTGGCTCGGCCGCCTCGCCCCCGGTGGCGCCGCCGTGCTCGTCGTGGGGCGGAACCTGGGCGCCGACTCGCTGCAGCGCTGGCTGGACGAGGCGGGGTGGCCCACCGAGCGACTGGCCTCGAAGCGGGGCTACCGGCTGCTGCGGTCCGTCCGGACCTGAGCGAGCACGTCGTCCACCACGCTGCGGACGGCGGCGTCGGTGACCTCGCCGCGGTGGAACCCGCCGTCGACGAGGTGCCACCCGACGGGGACCCCGACGGCGCGCAGGGCATCGGCGTAGCGGGCCGAGGCGGCGGCCGGGGTCACGCGATCGGCGCTGCCGTGCACGAGCACGGTGGGCGGCAGGTCGGGGCCCACCCGCCGGATCGGTTCGAGCTCCGGGCCGCCGGCGCAGGCGTCGACCCGGCAGCCCAGTGCCTGGTCGAGGCCCGGACCGAGCAGCGGGGACGACCGGACGTCCTCGGCGAGGTCGTACACGCCGGCCACGAGCACGAGCCGGTCGGGGCGGGCCACGGGCGCCACCTCGGCGGTGGCGAGGGCGAGCAGGTGGGCCCCGGCGGAGTGGGCGGTGGCGACCACGGGCGCGCCGGGGCCGGTGACCGACTCGGAGGTCCGGAGCCACTCGAGCGCGGCGGCGACGGCAGCGACCTGGTCGGCCGCGGTGACCCCGGGCCCGACCGGGTACCCCACCGTGGCGACCGCCCACCCCGCCGCACGCGCGTCGTCGTGGCCGAAGGCGGCGGCGAAGGGCTCGTCGTCGAGGGACGCCCACCCGCCGCCCGGCACGTGCACGAGGACCGGGTGCGGGCCCTCGCCCTCGGGTGCGGTGATGGCCACCCACCCGCCGGCGCCGACGGAGACGGCGCCCGACGGCGGACCCGCCGTGGCGGCCGGGGGTGCGCCGGCCTGCGCGCCGGCACCTGCCTGCACGACCTGCGGTGACACGGCGGCGAGCCCGACCACGGCCGCGACCAGCACCACGACGACGGCCCACGGGTGGCTGCGGTTCGGGGGTTCGGGGGACATGGGACCTTCGGCCCTTCTTCGCTCCGGGATGTCCTCTTCCCTGCCCTGGCGCGCCCCACGGCGGAACCCGGCGGGTACCGTCTGGCCTGCGTCTCGCACTGGGCGGGTTCGCACTCCTCCGCCGCACCCGAGCCCATGCACGCCCGACGCCCGACGCTCGCGCACATCCCCGCCCTCGACGGCCTCCGTGGCCTCGCCGTGGCGGCCGTGGTCGCCTACCACCTCGGCGCGCGCGGGGCGACGGGCGGCTACCTGGGCGTCTCGGCGTTCTTCACCCTCTCCGGGTTCCTCATCACCTCTCTTCTGGTGGTCGAGCACCAGGGGCAGGGCCGCATCTCGCTGTCCGGGTTCTGGATCCGCCGCTTCCGCCGCCTGCTGCCCGCCGCCGTGGCCGTGATCGGCGCGGTGACGCTGGCCTCGACGTGGCTCGCCGACGGCGCCCAGCTGGCCAGCCTGCGCGGCGACGTCATCGCCGGCCTCGCCTACGTCGCCAACTGGCGCTTCGTGCTCGACGAGCGCTCCTACGCCGAGCTGTTCGCCGGCCCCTCGCCCCTGGACCACCTGTGGTCCCTGGCCATCGAGGAGCAGTTCTACGTCGTCTTCCCGCTGCTGACCGCCGGCCTGCTGGCGCTCGTCCGGGGTCGACGGGCCTGGCTCGGCGCCGCCTACGGCGCCCTGTTCGCCGGGTCGGTCGCCTGGTCGGTGCACCTGTCGGGCACGGCCGCCGGGGTGGCACGCGCCTACTACGACACCGGCGCCCGGGCGGCCGAGGTGCTGGCCGGCTGCCTGCTGGCGGTCGCCGTCGCCGGGCGCACCGACCGCCTCGAGCGCCACGGCCGGGCGATCGCCGCCGCCGGCACCGCGGCGCTCGCCGCCGTGCTCGTGTCCTGGACGCTGGTCCCCCAGGACTCGCCGTGGCTCCCCGGCGGGGGCTTCGCCCTGCACGCCGCCGCCGTGGTCGTGGTCCTGCTCGCCGCCCACGTGCGCGGCCCCGTCGCCGCCCTGTGCTCCACCTCGCCGCTCCGCCTGCTCGGTCGGGTGTCCTACGGCGTGTACCTGGTCCACTGGCCCGTGATCGTGTGGCTCGACGCCGAGCGCACCGGGCTCGACGGCATCGCACTCGCCGCCGTGCAGCTCGCCGTGACGGCCGCGCTGACCGCCCTGTCGTTCCACCTCGTCGAGCAGCCGGTCCGTCGGCGCACGGCACCCCTCGGCGCCCGCGGGCTGGCCGTCGGGTTCGCCTCCGTGGCGCTCGTGGCCTGGGGCGCCATCACCGTCTCCGGCACGACCCGCGCGGGCGACGGCGACGTCCTGCTCGCCCTCGACGACCTGCGCAGCGCCGACGCGCTGCCCGTGGCGAGGAGCGGAGCCGTGTCGGCCGCCGTCGACCTCGATCCGGCCCCCACCTCGACCCCGACCCCGACCTCGGGCACCGAGCCGACCCTCCCCGCCTCCGGCCCGGCCGACACCCTCCCGGACGCCGGCGACGGGGACGCCGCCGTGGCGACGGTCGGGCCGGCACCGGCCACGTCGTCCCCGCACCGGCCGACGACCACGACGGCGGCCCCGGGCGTGCGCCGGGTCCTGCTCGTCGGCGACTCGGTGATGAGCCAGGCCTACGAGCACCACCAGCGCCGCTTCGCCGCCGAGGGCGTGCGCACGGTCTACGCGGGCGGGCCGGCCTCGGGGCCGCTGTCGCCCCAGGGCGACTGGGCGACCCAGGTGCGGGCCTGGGTGGCCGCCGAGGACCCCGACGTGGTCGTCGTCGAAGCGTGCTGCAACTACACGATCGAGCCGACGCAGCGGTACGTCGACACCGACGGCACGCTGATCGCGCCCGGGTCGTCCGCTGTCGTGCGGGTGTGGGAGCGCGAGATCCGCCGGGTGCTCGACCTGGCCGACGACCGCGGCGCCCGGGTCGTGCTCGTCCGCTTCGCCCCGGTGCAGACCAACGGCTTCTACGGGGACATGGAGGGGCACGTGGCGGCGCTGAACGCCCTCTACGACCGTCTGGCGGCCGAGCTGCCCGGTGTCGAGCTGCTCGACTGGGGTCCCCCGCTCGCTCCTGACGGGCGCTTCGTCGAGTCGGTCCCGGGCCCGGACGGCACGCCGGTCCGGATCCGCCTCGACGACGGGGTCCACCTCACCGACGCCGGCAGCGACCGCGTGGCGGCCGCGACGGTCGCCCACGTGCTGCGCCGCTCAGCGCCGTAGCGGGTCCACCGACAGCCGCAGCCGCCCCGGCGGGCGCGGCGTGGCGGCGAGGGCGTCGCACAGGGTGCGGTGGTCCTCTGCCCGCAGGCGCCACGTCCCCTGCTGGGGGCCCTGCACCCGGACCCCTGCATCGGGCGGCAGGGCGGCGACGAACGCCTCGGCCGCCTGGTCGCCGACCTCGGCGAGGGCACCGTGGGGCGGGAAGCCGAGGAGCGCCCGGCGCTCGTCCTCGGCGTGCGACACCCGTTCGGGATCGCCGAGCAGCGCCGCCCGCACGACCTCGTGGTCGGGGCTGCGGGTCTGGAGCACGAGGCGGCCGCCGGCGGCCCGCCCGCCCACGATGCGGGCCGCCCGTGCGATCAGCCCGAGCGCCTGCTCGGCGGCCCGGTAGCGGGGGGCGAACAGCTCCTGGTCGAGGTCGAGGAACGCCACGACGTCGGCGCCGGTGACCTGGTGGAGGACGGCCTCGGTGCCCACGTGCAGGCGGACCCGGTCGACGGCCGAGACCGGGGTCTCGGCCGTGACGACGACGACCTCCTCGCCGGTGAGGGCGGCGAGGTCCTCGACGACCCGGCCGACGCCCATGCGGATCGTCTTGAGGTCGACGCTGCCGCAGGCGGCGCAGATCACCGGGCGGGTCTCGCCGCAGCGGCGGCAGACCAGCACCGCCTCCGGTTTGTGCACCGCGGCGCCGCAGCGCTCGCAGCGGGCCACCTGGCCGCAGGCGGCGCAGGCCAGCAGGGCGGCCCGGCCCTTCTGGTTGAGCACGCACAGCACGCGGGCGCCGCTGCGCAGGATGTCGACGAGCTGCGGGGAGAACAGGGCGTTGCGCCCGGGTGGCTCCTCGGAGCGGTCGGCGACCACGACGGCCGGCCAGCCGGCCCGCTCGGTGGCCCGGTCGACCCGCACGAGGCGGGCCACGGCCAGCGCCTCCAGCGTCGGCATCGGGGAGGTGAGCACGCAGGGCACGCCCCGGCGCCGGGCGCGCTCGAGGCCGACGTCGCGGGCGTGCCACGTCGGGGACCGCTCCTCCTGGTGCACCTCGTCGTGCTCGTCGAGGACCACCACGGCGGCGAGGTCGGGGCAGGGCGCCCATGCCGCGGCGCGCGTGCCGATCACGGTGCATCCGCCCGCCGCTGCCTTCGCCCACTCGTCCGGGTGGAGCGCGACGCGCACGCCCGCGCGGCGCAGGCGGGCAGCGACGTTCCGGGCGAGTCGGTGGGACGGGCAGATGACGAGGGCGTCGCCGAGTGCAGCGGCCCCCTGGACGACCGGGAGCAGGTCGGCCGTGGGTGGGAGCCGGAGGACGACGGGGTCGCCGGCGAACACCTCGTCGAGCAGGGGCGCCACGACGGGATCCACCACCGCAGGGACCGGCGCCCACCCCTCCGGGCGGGGTGGCAACGTCGGGACGTTGCGGTCCGGCGAGGCCGTGCGCAGGAAGGGCACCGGCGTCCTCGCCGCCCACCGCCAGCGGGCCCACCGGGCCAGGTCCAGCAGCTCGGGCGAGGGCCCGTGGCCGCTGATCTTCGCCAGCGACCGGAGTGCGACCCCGGTGGGCGCCTCGACCCCGGTCTCGACCACCCAGGCACCGACGCGGCGGGGACCGAGGGCGATCCGGACGCGGGTGCCGACCTGCACGAGCCCCTCCCACGCCTCGGGGACGAGGTAGTCGAACTCCTTGTCGATTCCCGTCTCGTCGGGCAGGACGCTCACGACCGCACCCTCGGGCGCGGTCGCGGGATCCGGCTCGGGTGCCGGTGGCCGCTCGGCGACCTCGTCGAGGTCGAACAGCCTCGGTTCGTCGGGCAGGGCCGGGCCTACAGCCCGAGGGCCGACTTCACGTCGTCGACCCGGTCCAGGTTCTCCCACGGGAACTCGCCCGGCGCGCCCGTGCGGCCGAAGTGGCCGTAGGCGGCGGTCTTCTTGTAGATCGGCTTGCGCAGGTCGAGGTCGCGCAGGATGGCGCCGGGGCGCAGGTCGAAGACCTCCTGCACGCACTCGTTCAGGCGGTGGCGGTCGACCGTCTCGGTGCCGAAGGTCTCGACCATCACCGACACCGGGTGGGCCACGCCGATGGCGTAGGCGACCTGCACCTCGCAGCGCGAGGCGGCCCCGGCGGCCACCAGGTTCTTGGCGACCCAGCGGGTGGCGTAGGCGGCCGAGCGGTCGACCTTGGACGGGTCCTTCCCGGAGAAGGCGCCACCGCCGTGGCGGGCCCAGCCGCCGTAGGTGTCGACGATGATCTTGCGGCCGGTGAGGCCGCAGTCGGCGTGGGGGCCGCCGAGCTCGAACTTGCCGGTGGGGTTGACGAGGACGCGGAAGTCGTCGCCGGCGAACTGCTCGGGCAGCATCGGGGTGATGACGTGCTCGACGAGGTCGGGCTTGATCAGGGTCTCGGCGTCGTGGCCGGGGGCGTGCTGGGTGGAGATCAGCACGGTCTGCAGCGCCACCGGGCGCCCGTCCTCGTACTCCAGGGTGACCTGGGTCTTCGCGTCGGGGCGCAGGTACGGGAGGATGCCGGCCTTGCGGACCTCGGCCAGGCGCTCGGCGAGGCGGTGGGCGAGGTGGATCGGCGTCGGCATCATCGCGTCGTTCTCGTCGCTCGCGTAGCCGAACATCATCCCCTGGTCGCCGGCGCCCTGGTCGTCGAGCTCGTCGCTGCGCTCGCCGGTGCGGGTCTCGTAGGCCTTGTCGACGCCCATGGCGATGTCGGGGCTCTGCGGGTCGATGGTGGTCATCACGCCGCAGGTGTTGCCGTCGAAGCCCATCGACTCGCGGTCGTAGCCGATGGCGTTGATGGTCTTGCGCACGATGTCGGGGATCTCGACGTAGGCGCTGGTGGTGATCTCACCGGACACGATGGCCATGCCCGTGGTCACCATCGTCTCGCAGGCGACGCGGGCCATCGGGTCCTCGGCGAGGATGGCGTCCAGGATCGAGTCCGAGATCTGGTCGGCCATCTTGTCGGGGTGGCCCTCCGAGACGGACTCGGAGGTGAAGGTGAACCTGTCGCTCATTGCGTGCTCCTGAGGGTGGTGACGGCGTCGATGACCGCCCGGGCGATGGTGCGCTTGTCCGCCTTGGGCACCTCGGTGGCGCCGTCGGCGGCGAGGATCACGACCTCGTTGGTGTCGTGCTCGAAGCCGGCACCAGGTGCCGACACGTCGTTCGCCACGATGACGTCGGCTCCCTTCCCGCGCAGCTTGGCCTCGGCGTTCGCGCGCAGGTCGTCGGTCTCGGCGGCGAACCCGACGAGCGTCTGGCCGGCGGGCTTGGCGGCGCCGAGGGCGGCGAGGATGTCGACGGTGGGCTCGAGCACGACCTCGGGAACGCCCCCGGCCTTCTTGATCTTGCGGTCGGCGCGCACCGACGGCTTGAAGTCGGCGACCGCAGCGGCCATGACCACCACGTCGGCGGTGCGGGCGTGGCGCATCACTGCGGCGTGCATCTCGTCGGCCGTCTCGACCCGCACGACCTCGATGCCGCCCCGCACGGGGCGGTCGACCGTGGTGACGAGGGTGACGGCGGCGCCGCGCGCGGCGGCCTCCTCGGCGATGGCGTGGCCCTGCTTGCCCGAGGACCGGTTGCCGATGAAGCGGACGGGGTCGATGGGCTCGCGGGTGCCGCCGGCGGTGACCAGCACCTGCACGCCGGCGAGGTCCTGGTGGACCGCCGCGGCTGCGAGGAGCTTCTCGGCGGCCTCGACGATGGCAGCCGGGTCGGCCAGGCGACCGGCGCCGGAGTCGCCGCCGGCGAGGCGGCCCTCCTCCGGAGGCACGACGTGCACGCCGCGGGAGGCCAGGACCTCGAGGTTCTCGCGCACCGCCGGGTGCTCCCACATCTCGGTGTGCATCGCCGGGGCGAGGAGCACCGGCGCCGTGGTGGCGATGAGGGTGGCGGTGAGCAGATCGGCGGAGCGGCCGGTGCGCAGGTCGGAGATCACCCGGGCGGTGGCCGGGGCGACCAGCACGAGGTCGGCCGTCTGGCCGAGCCGGGTGTGGGTGATCGGGCTGCCGTCGGCGCCGTGGTCGATCTCCCACAGGGAGGTGCGAACCACCTCGGAGGCGAGCGTGGACAGCGTCGTCTCCCCGAGGAAGTGGCGGGCGCCGTCGGTCATGACCGGGACCACGTGGGCCCCGGCGTCGACGAGGCGGCGGCAGACCTCGACGGCCTTGTACGCCGCGATCCCGCCGGTCACCCCGAGGACGATGCGCTTCCCGGTGAGCATGGGCGGGCCGCGGTCGGGAGCGGCCCTACTCCTGGTCCTCGGCGGCGGCGATGCGGGCGGCGGCCTCCGCGGCCTCGGCCTCGCGCCGGGCGGTGAGCTCCTCGCCGTACACGGGCAGGATCTTGTCGGCCGCGATCTCCTCGAAGGCGATCGACAGCGGCTTGCGCACGACCGACGGCACCTGCGGCGGCACCTGGGAGCCCAGGCCACCGCTGCCCACCGCGTTGAAGTAGGCGTTGATCTGCCGGGCCCTCGTGGAGGCGAGCGTCACGAGCCGGAACTTGGAGTCGGTGCGCTCGAGGAGGTCCTCGATGCGCGGGTTCATCATCGTGTCGTGACGGCCGGACATGGTTCCTCCGAGGGGTTGCCGAACGAGCCACGGTAGCAGCGCCCCGTCGGGACGCCGGAACCCGCTCCCCCGCTACCTGGTGCGCAGGGCGGCCCGATGGGCCTCGATGAGCTCCTCGAGCTCGCTGACCGCGTCGTGGAGCCGGTCGTTCACGACGTGGCGCATCGGCAGCCTCCGGGCCGCCTCGCGCTCCTCGTCGCCCTTGCGGAGCCGGGCCTCGACCCGCTCGGGGCTGTCGCCGCGACCCTCGAGGCGCCGGCGCTGCTCGTCGCGGTCGGGCGTGTCGACGAACACGAGCAGGGCGTCGGGATCGAGCGCCAGCACGGCGGCAGCGCCGGCGACGTCGATCTCGAACAGCAGGTCGGTGCCGGGCGGGACGTCGGGCAGCGGGGTCCCCTGCCGGTAGTCGAGGAAGTCGACCCACTCGAGGAACCCGCCGGCGGCGATGTGCTCGTCGAAGGCCTCGCGGGTGGTGAACACGTAGGCGTCCTCGGACTCGCCCGGTCGGCGGGGGCGCGTCGTCCACGACCGGCTCAGCCAGATCTCCGGACGCCGCTCGAGCAGCTCGCGGACGATGGTGCCCTTGCCGGCCCCACCCGGGCCGGACACGACGATGTTCAGGACCCGAACTCCTCGAGCAGCTTGCGCTTCTGCTGGTCGCCGAGGCCGCGCACGCGGCGGGTGTCGGAGATCTCGAAGGCGTCCATCGTGCGCCGGGCCTTCACCTTGCCCACGCCGGGCAGGGACTCGAGCACGGCGAGGACCTTCATCTTGGCGATGTTCTCGTCGCCGTCGGCCTGGTCGAGCAGCTCGGACAGGCTCAGTGAGCCCATCTTCAGCCGCTCCTTGAGCTCGGCGCGCGCACGGCGCGCGTCGGCGGCCTTCGCGAGGGCGGCCTGGCGCTGCTCCGGGGTCAGGGCGGGGGGCTGCGGCATGGGGCGCGACAGTACCCACCGGCGCCGCCCGCCCCGCGCTCTCGCCGCCGCCCGGCGTTCAGCCCAGGGCGTTGTCGACGAGCGCGGCGGCGGCCGCCACCGGGTCGTCGGCGTCGGTGATGGTGCGACCGAGCACCAGCAGGTCGGCGCCGGCGGCGAAGGCGTCGCCCGGGGTGGCGGTGCGACGCTGGTCGTGGACCTCGTCGCCCGAGGTGCGGATGCCGGTGGCGGCCACGAACAGCTCGGGGACGATCGAGCGGGCCTCGGGGACGTCGGCGACCGCGCACACGAGCCCGTCGCACCCGCCGTCGACCGCGGACTCCACCCGCTTGGGGAGGATGTGGGGCGGTGCGCTGTCGTCGGAGGTCAGCACCGTGACCGCCAGCGCGCGCGGGGTGGGGACGCCGGCGGCGGACGCGCCGAGGTGCAGCCCCTCGACGCCGGCGCGCAGCATGTCGACCCCGCCGTGGGCGTGGAAGGTCACGTACGCCACCCCCAGGGAGCCGAGGACCGTCGCCGCCTTGTGGACGGTGGTGGGGATGTCGTGCAGCTTCAGGTCGACGTACACGTCGAGCCCCAGCCCCTGCAGCGTCGTGACCGCCTGCGGGCCGGCCGAGGTGAACAGCTCGAGGCCGACCTTGAGCGTGCCGAACCAGGGTCCGAGCTCCCGCGCCCGTCGCTGCGCCTCCACCAGGTCGTCGGTGTCGAGCGCCAGGCAGAGCCGGGCTCGGACCTCCTCCGGCGCTTCGATCTGCAGCTCCGTCACCGTGCACCCTCCCGTCCCGGCGACAGCCTGCCAGACCACGTTCTGGGGGACCGGGACCGCCGCCCCGGCGGTCCAGCCCTGCCCCCCGGAACGGTTCAGCGGGGGGCGGGCGGATGGACGGCGCCGGTGAGCTCCGCCACCCGGGAGACCCCGATGCGGTCCGCGAGCCCGGTGAGCTCGGCCAGCACCCGGGCGCAGGCCCGGGGGTCGGCGAAGGTGGCGGTGCCGACCTGGACCGCCGACGCTCCGGCCCGGAGGAGCTCGACGGCGTCTGCACCGGTGGCCACGCCGCCGACGCCGACGATGGGCAGCTCGGGCAGGGCCTGGTGGACGTCGTGGACGATGCGCACCGCCACCGGGTGGATCGCCGGGCCGGAGAGACCGCCGCCACGCTCGCCGGCGCCGAGGCGGTACTCGCCCGTCACCGGGTCGATCGCCATGCCGAACACGGTGTTGACCAGGGTGACGGCCTCGGCGCCCGCGGCGTGGACGGCGCGCGCCACGTCGACGACCCGGCTGGTGTTCGGGCTGAGCTTGGCCCAGCGGGGCAGGCCCGCCGCCTCCACGGCCTCGACGGTCGCCGCGCTGGCATCGGGGTCGTGGGCCAGCAGCTCGCCGCCGGCCTCGGTGTTCGGGCACGACAGGTTGATCTCGACCGCCAGCACCTCGCTCGGGCAGCCGGCGAGCTGCTCGGCGGCGCGCCGGTAGTCGTCGACCGAGCGGCCCCAGATGGAGGCGACGACGCGGGCACCGGCATCGACCAGCCGGGGCAGCTGCTCGCGCCGCCACGCCTCGACCCCGGGTCCCTGCAAGCCGACGGAGTTGATCATCCCGCCGTGGGTGCCGTGCGTGCGCAGGGCCGGGTTCCCGTCCCACGGGTAGGCCGCCAGCGACTTCACCACGACCGCCCCCAGGGACGAGAGCTCGACGTAGGCACCCAGCTCGGTGCCGTGGCCGGCGGTGCCCGAGGCGGTCATCACCGGGTTCGGCAGCACCACCGACCCGATCCGGGCCGTCAGGTCCACGGTGCGCCCACCCTCCCCGTTCTCGTCATGGGAACGGGGCCCTCAGGCCCCGAAACGCTGACGAGAACGGGCTCAGGGTGGCTCATCGCCGGTGGTAGTCCTGCAGGCTGCGCACGTCCCTGGTGTGGGCGGCGCGCTCGCGGATGCCCTCGGCCGCCGCCACCGCCGCCGACGCCGTCGTGAGCAGCGGCACGCGGTTGGTGGCTGCCGCGCTGCGGATGTAGTCGCCGTCGGCCCGTGGGCCGCGGCCGCGTGGGCAGTTGACGACGAGGTCGATCTTGCCGGCGTCGAGCAGGTCGACGGCGGTGGCACCGCCCTCCCCCGACCCGTCGCCGAGCTTGGCCACCCGGGTGGCGACGGGGATGCCGTCGGCCTCGAAGTGGTCGGCCGTGCCGTCGGTGGCGGCGATCTGGAACCCGAGCTCGACGAAGCCCCGCGCCGCCACCGAACCCTGGGGCTTGTCGCGGTCGGCGAGCGAGAAGAACACCGTGCCGGTCTCCGGCAGGCGCTCCCCCGCAGCCACCTGCGACTTGGCGAAGGCCAGACCGAACGTGCGGTCGATGCCCATGACCTCGCCGGTGGAGCGCATCTCGGGCCCGAGCACCTGGTCGGCGTCGGGGAACCGGTTGAACGGCAGCACCGCCTCCTTCACCGCCACGTGGGCGCCCTGCCCCCGGCGGTTGGGGATCACCGGCTCGGTGAGGAGGCCCTCGTCGCGCAGCTCGGCCAGGGTGGCGCCCACCATCACGCGGGCGGCGACCTTCACCAGCGGGACGCCGGTGGCCTTGGCCACGAACGGCACCGTGCGGCTGGCCCGGGGGTTGGCCTCGATGACGAACACCTGCCCGTTGCGGACGGCGAACTGCACGTTGAGCAGGCCGACGACGTCGAGGGCCTCGGCGAGGCGGCGCGCGTAGTCCTCGATGACCTCGACGGTCTCGTCGGACAGCGAGTACGGGGGCATCGAGCAGGCCGAGTCGCCGGAGTGCACGCCGGCCTCCTCGACGTGCTCCATGACGCCCCCGATGATGCATTCGCCCGTGTGGTCGCGGATGGCGTCGACGTCGACCTCGGTGGCCTCCTCGAGGAAGCGGTCGACGAGCACGGGCCGCTCGGCGGAGAGGCCGCCCTCGCGCCCGAGGGAGCCGAAGCCGGCGAGCTCGCGCATCGCCCGCTCGAGGCCGTCGTCGTCGTAGACGATCTCCATGGCCCGGCCGCCGAGCACGTAGCTCGGGCGCAGCAGCGCCGGGTACCCGATGCGGTCGATGATCTCCTGGGCACCGGCGAGGTCCACCGCCGTGCCGCCGGCCGGCTGCGGGATCTCCAGGCGGGCGCAGAGCCGGTTCCAGTGGTCTCGGTCCTCGGCGAGGTCGATGGACGCCGGGCTGGTGCCGAGCACGAGGCCTTCGGGGAGGACGCCGGCGAGCTTCAGCGGCGTCTGCCCGCCGAGCGAGACGATGACGCCGACGAGGTTCCCCGACGCCTGCTCGCGCTCGATGACGTTCAGCACGTCCTCGGTGGTCAGCGGCTCGAAGTACAGCCGGTCGGAGGTGTCGTAGTCGGTGGACACCGTCTCCGGGTTGCAGTTCACCATCACGGTCTCGTAGCCGGCGTCGCGCAGGGCGAAGCTGGCGTGCACGCAGCAGTAGTCGAACTCGATGCCCTGGCCGATGCGGTTCGGCCCCGACCCGAGGATGACCACCTTCTGGCGGGCGCTCTCGACGACCTCGTCGGTGTCCTCCCAGGTGGAGTAGTGGTACGGCGTGGCCGCCTCGAACTCGGCGGCGCAGGTGTCGACGGTCTTGTAGGTGGGGATGAGTCCGTCGGCGAGGCGCCGGGCCCGCACCTCGGCCTCGGTCACGCCCCACAGGTAGGCGAGCTGGGCGTCGCCGAAGCCGAGCCGCTTCGCCCGGCGCAGGTCGCGCGTGCTGATGGCCTCGAAGCCGACCGACTCGAGGTGCTCGCGCTCGTCGACGATGCGCTGGAGCTGGTCGAGGAACCACGGGTCGACCTTGGTGGCCTCGGCCACCTCGTCGACGGTCATGCCGCGGCGCAGGCACGCCTCCAGCTGGAAGGGCCGGTCGGGGGTGCCCACGCTGGCCCGCTCGAGCAGCTCGTCGTGGGAGAGCTCGTCGAGCTGGCGCTCGGCCGGGTCGCAGTTCAGGCCGAGGCGGCCCTGCTCGAGGGAGCGCAGCGCCTTCTGCATCGACTCGGGGAACGTCCGCCCGATGGCCATCGCCTCACCCACCGACTGCATCGACGTGCCGAGCACGTCGCCCTGGCCGGGGAACTTCTCGAACGCCCAGCGGGGCACCTTGGTGACCACGTAGTCGATGACCGGCTCGAAGCTGGCCGGCGTGGCCCGGGTGATGTCGTTGGGGATCTCGTCGAGCGTGTAGCCCACGGCGAGCTTGGCGGCCATCTTGGCGATCGGGAATCCGGTGGCCTTCGAGGCCAGGGCGCTCGACCGCGAGACACGGGGGTTCATCTCGATGATGACCATCTCCCCGTCCTCCGGGTTGATGGCGAACTGCACGTTGGAGCCACCCGTCTCGACCCCGACCCGGCGGATGCAGGCGAAGGCGGCGTCGCGCATGGTCTGGTACTCGACGTCGGACAGGGTCTGGGCGGGGGCGACGGTGATGGAGTCGCCGGTGTGGACCCCCATGGGGTCGAGGTTCTCGATCGAGCAGATGATCACGCAGTTGTCCGCCCGGTCGCGCATGACCTCGAGCTCGTACTCCTTCCAGCCCTTGATGGAGGTCTCGATCAGGATCTCGCTGATCGGGCTGGAGTCGAGGCCGAACCGGGCCATCCGGCGGAACTCCTCGGGCGTGGAGGCGATGCCGGTGCCCTTGCCGCCGAGGATGTACGCGGGCCGGATCACCACGGGCAGGCCGATGGACTGGACCACGGCCTCGGCCTCCTCGAGCGTGTGCGCGGTGGCGGACTCGGGGGCGCCGAGGCCGATGCCGGCCATGGCCTGCTTGAACTTCTCGCGGTCCTCGGCCGTGGCGATGGCCTCCGCGTTGGCACCGATCATCTCCGGCGTGCCGGGCACCCCGATGAGGCCGGCTTCGAAGAGCTCCATGGCCAGGTTCAGCCCGGTCTGGCCGCCCAGCGTGGGCAGCACGGCGTCGGGTCGCTCCTTCTCGAGGATCCGGGCGGCGTGCTCGAGGTCGAGCGGTTCGACGTAGGTGGCGTCGGCGAACTCGGGATCGGTCATGATCGTCGCCGGGTTCGAGTTCAGGAGGATCACGCGGTAGCCCTCCTCCCGCAGCACCTTGCACGCCTGGGTGCCGGAGTAGTCGAACTCGCAGGCCTGGCCGATCACGATCGGTCCGGAGCCGATCAGGAGGATCGACTCGATGTCGGTGCGCTTGGGCACTACTGCTGCTCCATCCGGGTCTTGAAGTCCTCGAAGAGGTGGCGGGCGTCGTGGGGGCCGGGACCGGCCTCGGGGTGGTGCTGCACCGACCAGGCGTTGGCGTCGACGAGGCGCATGCCCTCGCACACGCCGTCGTTGAGGTTCACGTGGGTGACCTCGGCGATGCCGGCGAGGCTGTCGGGGTCGACAGCGAAGTTGTGGTTCTGGCTGGTGATGTCGATGCGGCCGCTGCGCACGTCGCGCACCGGGTGGTTGCCGCCGTGGTGCCCGAAGGGCAGCTTCACGGTGCGGGCGCCGGCGGCGAGGCCGAGCACCTGGTGGCCCAGGCAGATGCCGAACACCGGGACGGTGCCCCCGAGCAGCGTGCGGACGTGGTCGATGGCGCCGCCCACCATCTCGGGGTCGCCGGGACCGTTGGAGAGGAAGATGCCGTCGGGCTCGACGGACAGCAGCTCGTCCGCCGTGGCGCTCGCCGGGAACACGTGGAGGGTGGCAAAGACACCGAGCTGGCGCACGATCGAGGTCTTCATCCCGAAGTCGTAGGCGGCGACGACCAGCCCGCTGTCCTCGCCCGCCGGTCGCACGACGTAGGGGTTCGGGGCGGTGACCTCGGAGACGAGGTCGACGCCGGCCGTGCCCGGCTCCTCGGCGGCCGCCGCCTTCAGCGTGGCCTCGTCGACGAGGTCGAGCGGCCCGAACGCGCCGGGGATGGCGCCGGTGGCGCGGATGATGCGCGTCAGCCGGCGGGTGTCGATGCCACCGATGCCGGGCACGCCGTGGAACAGCAGGAAGGCGTCGAGGTCCTGCTCGCTGCGCCAGCTGCTGCGCCGGCGGGCCAGGTCGCGCACGATCACGCCGCGGCAGAAGGCCCCGCGGCTCTCGTCGTCGGCTGCCGCCGCGCCGTAGTTCCCGATGTGGGGATACGTGAACGTGACGATCTGCCCGGCGTAGGACGGGTCGGTGATGATCTCCTGGTAGCCGGTGAGGGCGGTGTTGAAGACGACCTCGCCGGCGGCGTGGGTGCCGTTGGCCGGGTCGGCGCCGAACCACTCGCCCTCGAAGGTCGAGCCGTCGGCGAGGACGAGTGCGGCGTCGCGCACGCGCGTGGACGGGCCGGACCGGTCCCTCATCGGGTCGCCTCCCCGTCCAGGAACACCGGTTCGCCCTCCAGGAGCGTGTGGCGCACCCGGCCGCGCACGCGGCGTCCGGCGTAGGGGGTGTTGCGGCTGCGGCTGTGCATGGTCGAGGGGTCCACGGTCCACTCCTGCTCGGGGTCGAAGACGCACAGGTTCGCCCTGCGCCCCTCGATGATGGGGCCGCCGTGGCGATCTGCCACCCCGAGCAGCTGTGCCGGTCGCCACGACAGGAGGCCCACCACCTCCTCGATCGCCAGGTCGAGCTCGGTCAGCGCCAGCGCCAGGGCGGTCTCGAGGCCGAGCATCCCGGGGGGCGCCTCATCGAAGGGCTGCTCCTTCGTGTCGGGCGTGTGCGGGGCGTGGTCGGTGGCGATGCAGTCGATGGTCCCGTCGGCCAGCCCGGACCTCACGGCGGCGACGTCGGCGGCGGTGCGCAGCGGCGGGTTGACCTTGAACACGGGGTCGTAGGTGCTGCAGCGCTCGTCGGTGAGCGTGAAGTGGTGGGTGGTGGCCTCGCAGCTCACCGCCATCCCCCCGGCCTTCGCGGCGCGGACCATGGCCACCGAGCCGTCGGTGGAGAGGTGCTGGAAGTGGATGCGCGCTCTGGTGAGCCGGGCGAGGGCGATGTCGCGCATCACCATCAGCTCCTCGGCCTCGGCGGGCTGCCCGGCGATGCCGAGCCGGCTCGACCACTCGCCCTCGTGCATGTGCCCGCCGGCGGCCAGGGCGTCGTCCTCGCAGTGCTGGGCGAGCACCACGTCGAGCGCGGACGCGTACTCCATCGCCCGGCGCATCAGCCGGGTGTCCTGCACGCCAGTGCCGTCGTCGGTGAAGAACCGCACGCCGAGGGCCGCCAGCTCGGCCATGGGCGCGAGCTGCTCGCCCGCCCGTCCGACCGTGATGGCCGCCGACGTGCGCACGTCGCACGGCGCCTTCCGGCCCAGCTCGAGCACCTCGCGGGCAACGCCGGCGGAGTCGATGGCCGGGGTCGTGTTCGGCATGGCGAGGATGCACGTGTAGCCGCCGGCAGCAGCGCCTCGCGCCCCGGTCTCGATGGTCTCGGCCTCCTCCTTGCCCGGCTCGCGCAGGTGGGTGTGGACGTCGACGAAGCCGGGGCTGACCACGCAGCCGCGGGCGTCGAGAACCCGGGGAGCGTCGAGGTCGGGGCCGACGGCGAGGATCGAGCCGTCGTCGCCGACGACGACGTCGCCCGTGCGGACGCCCGTGGCGTCGACGAGGCGGCCGCCCTTGATGACGAGGGTGGGCGCGGTCATGCGGAGGCCTCCTGGAGGGCGTCGGTGGGCGTGTGGAGCTCGGTGCCCGATCCGAGCAGGAGGAACAGCACCGCCATGCGCACGGACACGCCGTTGCGCACCTGGTCGACGATCACGGAGCGCTGCTCGTCGGCGATGTCGGGGTCGATCTCGACCCCCCGGTTGATCGGGCCGGGGTGCATGACGAGGGCGTCGTCGCGCAGCAGCTCGGCGCGGCGGCGGGTGAGCCCGTAGGTCGCCGTGTACTCCCGCAGCGACGGCAGCAGGGCCTCGGTCATCCGCTCGCGCTGCATGCGCAGCAGGTAGACGGCGTCGACGGTGGGCAGCACCGACTCGATGTCGTGGCTGACCTGCACCGGGTAGGCCCCGACCGCCGGTGGCAGCAGCGTGGGCGGGGCGACGACGGTGACGGTGGCGCCGAGCTTGGTGAACGCCCAGATGTCGGAGCGGGCGACCCGGCTGTGCTTGACGTCGCCGACGATGGCGATGTGCATGCCGTCGAGCGAGCCACGCTGCTGGCGGATCGTGTAGCAGTCGAGCAGCGCCTGGGTGGGGTGCTCGTGCCAGCCGTCGCCGGCGTTGACGACCGACGCGTCGACCCAGCGGGTGAGCTGCCACGGCACGCCCGACGACTTGTGGCGCACGATCACGCAGTCGATGCCCATGGCCTCGATCGTCTGGGCGGTGTCGCGCAGCGACTCGCCCTTCTTCACCGATGAGGTGGAGACCGAGAAGTTCATGGTGTCGGCGGAGAGCCGCTTGGCCGCGGTCTCGAAGCTCAGCCGGGTGCGGGTCGAGTCCTCGTAGAAGAGGCTGACGACGGTCTTGCCCCGCAGGGCCGGCACCTTGGGGATCTGGCGGGTAGAGATCTCGGCGAAGCGGTCGGTGAGGTCGAGCAGCCGCTCGATGTCGCCCCGCTCCAGGTCGGTGATGCTGAGCAGGTCCGTCACTTCACGACCTCGCCGAGGTCGACCCCGTCGTCGTGGACGTCGACGGCTTCGTCCTTGCGCGTCGGGAGGTTCTTGCCGACGTAGTCGGGTCGGATCGGCAGCTCGCGGTGGCCCCGGTCGATCATGACGGCGAGCTGCACCGCCCGCGGCCGACCGAAGGACGTGAGCGCGTCGAGTGCGGCCCGGATGGTCCGGCCGGTGAAGAGCACGTCGTCGACGAGCACGACGACCGCCCCGTCGATGGGGAAGGGCACGTCGGTGGGCGCCTCGGGCAGCACCGGGCGCAGGCCGATGTCGTCGCGGTGGAAGGCCACGTCGAGGCGGCCAGCCGGCACCTCGACCCCCTCGATCTCCAGCAGCGCGGCCTGGAGCCGCTCGGCGAGGGGCACCCCGCCGGTCTGCAGGCCGACGAGCACGACGTCGTCGACGCCGCCGTTGGCCTCGATGATCTCGTGGGCCATCCGCCACGTCGCCCGGCGCAGGTCGTCGGCGTCCATGACCTGGGTCCGGGGAACGAAAACGCCCCCGAAGGGGCGTGTGAGGCGTCGTTCGCGTTCCGCCATGCGGCGTCCTTTCCTGTCCGTCCGGGCCTCGCGGGACCCGCTTCACGGTCAGGAGGTCAACGTAGCAGCGTCGGCGTCGCCGACCAGATCACGTTTCCGCCCGCCTCGCCGAGGCGGTGCCATCCCAGCCGCGCGAACAGCGCCCTGGCCGGGGCGTTGGCCGGGTCGGTTCGGGCCCAGAGCTGCTCGAGGTGCAGCTCGGTGAGAGCCCACGCCGTGACGGCGCCCACCGCGCGGGTGGCGACGTCGGCGCCCCGGTGTGCGGCGGCGACCCACACGCCGAGCTCGGCCCGGGCCGGGTCGGAGGTGAAGCCCGAGAACCCCACCTCGCCGGCGAGAGGATCGGCGCGCTCGGGGCACCCAGCGACCCGACCGCGCCGATCGGCGCGTTCGGTACCCGGGGCTTCGATGACCAGGTCGAGGGCGAGTCGGCGGGCCCAGCGGTCCTCGGCACCGGCGATCCACGTGAGGGCGTCGAGACCGGGCGGCGGCGAGCTCCACCGGACGACGGCGGGATCGGACCAGGCGGCCTCGAGGGCGGGCGCGTCCTCGGGACGCCAGTGGCGCAGCCCCTCAGGCGGGGTCGGGAGCACCGGGCACCCCGAAGCGGCGGAGCACGTGCCGGAGCGTCATCGCGTCACGCATCTGCACGGCGTGCCAGCCGGCGTCGAGGGCGCCGCGCACGTTCTCCTCCCGGTCGTCGACGAACAGCAGCCGCACCGGGGCGGCGCCGAGCTGCTCGGCCACGTGGTCGAACGCGGCGACGTCGGGCTTGGCCAGACCGATCCGCGCCGAGTTGGCGACGTGGTGGAACAGCTCCTCGACGCCCATGGAGGACATGTCCTGCTCGAGCCGGGTCGAGGCGTTGGAGAACACGGCGGTGCGCTGCCCGGCGTCCTGCAGCGCCCGGGCGATGGCCACGACCTCCTCGTCGACGCGCCACTCGGTGGCGAGCCACATCGTGCCGCAGGCGTCGACGTCGACCCCGGGGTGCTCGGCGGCGATGCGCTCGCCGATCCCGGCCGCCCACTCCTCGGCCGTGAGGCGGCCGGTCATGGCGTCCTCGTACAGCGGCGACGAGAACGCGGCCGCCGGGACGGTGCCGGGCTCGAGGCCGTGCTCCTCCTCGAAGGCTCGGATCGTGCCGCCGGTCCAGTGGCGGATGACGCCGTCCATGTCGAAGACCACGACGTCGATGGGGCGCCACGGGCGGGGACCGTCGCGGACCTCGTCGGCGACCTTGGCGAGGATGCCGTTCACGAACTTGGGGGTGTCGTCGGTGCTGCCGTATCGGCTGCCCAGCTCCACCGCCTCCGACAGGCAGGCTCCGGTGGGCACCTCGAGGTGGACGGCGAGCTCGAGCACCCCGACGCGCAGGACCATGCGATCCATCGCCGCCATGCGGGACACCGGCCAGCGCTGCGACCACCGGTCGAGGACGTGGTCGATCTCGATGCGGTGGTCGGCCACGCCGGTGGCGAGCTCGACCGCGTAGGCGTCGGGCCGGATGGGGAGCGCGTCGACGACCTCGATCGGGTGGACCGACTTCGTGTCGGCCTCGTACAGCAGCTCGACGGCCCGCTCTCGCGCCTCGCGGCGGGTGCTGGGCGGCGCCACCGCTAGGCCCGCGACTGGTACTGGCCGGTGCGGGTGTCGATCTTGAGCCGCTCCCCGGTCTCGATGAACAGCGGCACCTGCACGACGTAGCCGGTCTCCAGCGTGGCCGGCTTCGTGCCGCCCGTGGAGCGGTCGCCCTGGAGCCCGGGCTCGGTCTGGGCGACGGACAGCTCGACCGACGGGGGCAGCTCGACGCCGACGATCTCGGTTCCGTACATCATCAGCGAGGCCGTGGCCTGCTCGACCAGGTAGTTCGTGGCGTCCCCGAGCGCCGAGGGCGGGACCTCGATCTGGTCGTAGGTCCCGGCGTCCATGAACACGTAGTTGGTGCCGTCGTTGTAGAGGTACTGGTACTCGCGGCGGTCGATCTTGGCCTGCTCGACCTTCTCCCCGGCGCGGAACGTCTTGTCGATGTTCCCGCCGGTGCGCACGTTCTTGAGCGTGGTTCGCACGAAGGCACCGCCCTTGCCCGGCTTGACGTGCTGGAACTCGACGACCTGGACGAGCCCTTCGGGCAGGTTCAGGCACATGCCGTTCTTCAGGTCGTTCGTGGAGACGGTGGCCATCCCCCCATGGTGCGCAGCGGCCGAGGCCGCTGCCAAACGGGTCAGGGCGCCGGGTCGTGCGGGCTGTGCGTGAGGGGGCGGCTGCCGGTGGCGGTCACGAGCAGCGAGTCCTCGATGCGCACGCCGCCGTGGTCGCTCAGGTACACGCCCGGCTCCACGGTGACGCAGTGCCCGGGCGCGAGCAGCGAGGAGGACTCGGGGCTCAACCGGGGCTCCTCGTGGATGACGAGGCCGATGCCGTGCCCGGTGCCGTGGACGAAGGCGTCGCCCCAGCCGGCCTCTTCGACGACCGCTCGGCACGCTCGGTCGACCGCGATGCACGGGACCCCCGCCCGCACGGCCTCCACCCCGGCCACCTGGGCGCGGGCGACGACGTCGAGCATCCGCTGCTGGGTGGCCGTCGGCTCGCCCACGGCGAACGTGCGGGTCATGTCGGAGTGGTACCCGTCGCACAGCGCGCCGAAGTCGATGACCACCAGGTCTCCCTCGAGGATCTCCCGATCGGAGGGCCGGGCGTGGGGGCGGGCGCCGTTGGGCCCGCTGGCCACGATCGTCTCGAACGACGGACCCTGGGCACCGCGGTCGAGCATCGCCGCCTCGAGCGCCCGAGCGACCTCCCGCTCGGTGGGGCGTCGGGTCAGCATCGGGCGCACCTCGGCCAGCGCGGCGTCGGCGATGGCCGCCGCCCGCTCGAGCCGGGCGACCTCGCCGTCGTCCTTCACCGCCCGCAGGCCGAGCACGAGCCCCACGGTGGGGACCGGATCGGCGCCGAAGGCCTCGGCCCAGCGGCGCTGGGCGTCCCAGGTCACGTGGTCGGCCTCGAGGCCGACGGTGGCGACCCCGGCGACGGCGGCGGCGAGCGCCGGCGGCGTGTCCCGCGTGACGACGACCTCGGCGTCGACCCCTGCGGCGGTCAGCTGGTCGGCGGCCTGCTGCTGGTAGCGGCCGTCGGTCACCAGCACGAGCCGGTCGGACCGCACCACCAGCACGCCGGCGGAGCCGGTGAACCCGCTGAGGTAGCGGATGTTGGTGGGGTCGCTGACCACCAGGGCGTCGCAGCCGGCGTCGCCCATCGCCGACCGGAGCCGATCGGTCCGGCCCACGACGTCGAGCGGGGGGAGCGGCGCGCTCACCGCACGTCGGCCAGCGCGGCCCGGGCGACATCGGGGTCGACTCCGGCGACCACCTCGACGCCGTCGGGCCCGTCGAGGGCGAAGGTCAGCCCGGCGAGCGCCTTCTTGTCGCGCCGCATCAGCGACACGAGCGTGTCGTCGTCGAGCCCCTCGGGCAGCCGGTCGGGCAGCTCGTACTGGGCGACGATGCTGCGGTGGACCTCGACCCGGTCGTCGTCGATGCGGCCCAGTCGACGGGCCAGCGCGGCGGCGTACAGCAGCCCGATGGCCACGGCCTCGCCGTGGCGCAGGTCGTACTCGCCGGCGGTCTCGATGGCATGCGCCAGCGTGTGGCCGTAGTTGAGGGTGGCCCGCACGCCGCCCTCGCGCTCGTCGGCGGCGACGATCGCCGCCTTGATGCGGATGCACTGGGCGACCTGCTCCTCGAGGTCGAGCTCCTGCAGGTGCTCGCCGCCGGGGAGGAAGCGGTACTTGGCCATCTCGCCGTAGCCGCAGCGCAGCTCGCGCGGCGGCAGGGTCTCGAGGGCGTCGAGGTCGCACACGACGCCGGCGGGCTGCCAGAAGGCGCCGACGAGGTTCTTGCCCTCGGGCAGGTTCACCCCGGTCTTGCCGCCGATGGCCGCGTCGACCATGCCCAGCAGCGTCGTGGCGACGTGCACGACCGGCACGCCGCGGTGGTAGGACGCGGCGGCGAACCCGGCCACGTCGGTGACCATGCCACCGCCGACGGCCACCACGCAGTCGGCCCGGGTGAGGCCCCAGGTCGCCCACTGGCGGCACAGCCACTCGACCGTGCGCATCGTCTTGGCGTCCTCGCCGGCCTCGATGGTGAACACCCGGTGCTCGACGCCGGGGTCGACGGTGAAGCCGATGCCGCGCTGGCTGACCACCGCGACCCGCCGGGTGCCCTCGGGGAGCAGGGCCGGCAGCTCGGTGCGGGCGCCCGCTCCGACCACGGCGTCGTAGGAGCGCCCGGGGACGGGCACCTCGACGGTGATCACCTCAGCGCTCCTGCACGGACGCCCGGTAGGCGTCGTGGTTGCGGCGCAGCTCGTCGAGGGAGTCGCCGCCGAACTTGCGCAGCGCCTCCGCGGCGAGGACGAGGGCCACCATCGTCTCGGCCACCACGCCCATGGCCGGCACCGCGGTGACGTCGGTTCGCTCCTTGAAGCTGACCGTCTCCTCCTTGGTGACCACGTCGACGGTCTTGAGCACGGGCCGGTTCAGCGAGGCGAGCGGCTTCATGGCCGCCCGGGCGACGACGAGCTCGCCCGTGGTCATGCCGCCCTCGACGCCACCGGCGCGGGTGCCCTCGCGGACGTAGCCGCCGCTGCCCTGCGCCGGGTCGCCGGACCACCCGATGGGGTCGTGGGCCTGGCTGCCCCGGAGGCCGGCGACCTCGAAGCCGTCGCCGATCTCGACGCCCTTCACGGCCTGGATGCTCATCAGCGCCTGCGCGAGCAGCGCGTCGATCTTGCGATCCCAGTGCACGTGGCTGCCGAGGCCGACCGGGACGCCGTAGGCGAGGACCTCGGCGACGCCACCCAGACTGTCGCCGTCCTTGGCCGCCGCCTTGATCTCCTCGACCATGGCGGCGCTGGCGTCGGGGTCGAAGCAGCGCACCTCGTCCTCGTCGACCGCGGGCAGGTCGGCGGGCGCCGGGCGCCGGGCCGACGAGGTGCGGGCCGCGCCCATCTGGATCACGTGGCTGAGCACCTGCACCCCGAGATGCGACAGCAGCGCCTTGGCCAGCGTGCCGGCGGCCACCCGGGCGGCCGTCTCGCGGGCCGAGGCCCGCTCGAGCACGTCCCGGGCGTCGTCGAAGCCGTACTTCTGCATCCCGGCGAGGTCGGCGTGCCCGGGCCGGGGCTGGGTGGCCGGGCTCTTCGTGGCCCCGGGGGCGGGCGACATCTCCTCGTGCCACTTGTCGCTTCGGGTCCACTCGGTGTTGGCGATCTCGATCGCCACCGGCGACCCGAGGGTGCGCCCGTGCCGCACCCCGCCGACCAGGGTGACCTCGTCCTGCTCGAAGCGCATGCGCGGGCCCCGGCCGTAGCCGAGGCGGCGGCGGGCCAGCTCGCCCTGCACCTCCTCGACCGTGATCGGCAGGCCCGCCGGCAGGCCCTCGACCACCACGACGAGGGCGGCCCCGTGGGACTCTCCGGCGGTCAGGTAGCGCAGCACGGCCGGGAGCGTAGAGCCGGGCGGCTACGGACCCCAGATCGGATCGATGCCCCAGAGGAGGGCCAGGAGGCACCCGGCGGCCAGCGACGGGCCGTACGGGAACACGACCTTGGTGGAGCGCCGGGCGAGGGCGTACACGCCCCCGGACACCACACCGAGCACCGAGCCGGCGGCCGCCCCGAGCAGGATGGCGCGCAAGGGGCCGAGCACCTGCTCGGCCAGCGAGCCGCCCTCGTGGCCGAACCACCCGAGGTAGAAGCCCATGAGCCATGCGAGCTTGACGTCGCCCCACCCCATGCCCCGCGGCGAGATGATGTGGGCGAGGAACAGCATCGAGGCGTACAGCACGCCGCCGATCGCCGCGCCCACGACGGTCTCGGGCGTGCCGTCGACGAGCGCGGCGAGGCCGATGGCGGCGAAGCCGACGGCCATCGAGGGGAAGTTGATCCGGTCGGGGATGCGGTAGACGCGCAGGTCGACGGCGGCCAGGGTCACCAGGGCGGCGGCGAGCAGGAGCACGGCGCCCGTCGCCGGGTGCCAGCCGAGGGCGAGCACCACCGCGGCGAAGGTCGCGCCCATGACGACCTCGGTCACCGGGAACCACCGCCGCCACCACGTGCCGGGGCGCACGAGGGCGAGCACGGGCACGTCGGGCAGGTCGTCGGGGGCGGGCTCGAGCTCGTCGAGCAGCGACTCGTCGGCGCCCTCCGGCAGGTCACGGGGGTCGGTGACGACGTAGCCGGGCTCGCGCACGATCAGCCGGTTGGCGAGCGAGCCGACGAGCACGCCGGCGGCGCCGGCGAGCAGGGCCCCGAGCAGCACGCCCGGCACCCTACGGGCGGGTGCCGGGCGGGCCGGAAACCCGGGTGCTGCTCAGTGCTTGGCGGAGGACAGGAACCGCAGCAGCAGGTTCTGGTCGAGGTCCTCGCCGCCCTCGGCCGACCCGGCCGACGGCGCCTCGTGCTCCGGCCCGGCGTCGGTCGTGGCCTCGTGGGCCTCGTGGACGTCGCCGGCGTCGGCCGGGGCGTCGGCATCCCAGGTGGCCTCGACGGCGGCGGCCGCCTTCGGGCTGAGGTGGGCGAGGTCGGACAGCAGCTCGGAGGTGTCCTCGCTCGTGTCCTCCCTCGTGTCCTCGGCCCGGTCGTCGACGGCTGCCGGTGCGCTCGGCGAGCCGAAGATGGCCGCCAGCTCCTCGGCGGCGTCGGTCACGGGGGCGAAGCCCGAGGCCGGCTCCGCCGCCAGCTCGAAGGGCGCCGGCTGAACGCCGGGGGGCTGGGCGTCGGCCACGACCTCGTACACGGGCTCGGGCTCGGCGTCCGGGGCGTGCACCATGGCGGCGAAGGCGTCGGCCACGGCGAGGGGCTCGTGCGGCTCCTCGTCGAGCTCGCCCACCTCGACGAGGCCGGCGTCGACCAGCTCGCGCAGCGAGCGGCACACGTCGAACTCGCCCTGCCCGAGGTGGACGGCGACGTCGTGGCCCGAGGCCCCGGTGCCGACCCGGGCGAGGATGCGCCACATGGCGGGGCGGACCTGGACGTCGTCGTCGACCTCGGGCACCATCCGCACGCGGACGTCGAGCGAGGGGACCACGGCCTCGATGTCCCGCCACTCCTCGAGCCGGGCGTGGGCCACGTCGAGGGCGTCGTCGACCTCGCGGGCCTCGCCGGGTTCGGCGGCCTCGGCGCCAGCCTCGAACTCGAAGGCGGCGTCGGTGAAGCGGAGCAGCTCGAAGAGCACGGCGTCGACGTCGTCGACGTACGAGCGGTCGGCCTCCGCGGCGACGATCTCGCCGTCGGCCACCCAGACCCGCCCGGTGCCCCGGTCGCCGTCGAGGGCCAGCAGGCCGGTCTTCTTGGTGCTGGCCAGCAGCCGGAGCACATCCGGCAGGCTGAACGTCTCGAGGGTCCCGGACAGCGCCACGTCGATCTCTCCTCGTCAGGCGGGCTTCCTGCGGGTCATCGGCGCGTCCGGACCGGGACTGAAGCGATTGCTAGCCCTCGACGGCGGCGAGCATGGCGTCGAGGGGGGCCTCCTGCCCGGTCCACGCCACGAGCTGGCGGGCCGCCTGGTGGACGAGCATCCCGATGCCGCCCACGGTGCGCAGCCCCCGGGCCTCGGCGGCGTCGAGCAGCGGGGTCCGGCGGGGGTGGTACACCAGGTCCGACACGACGGCGTGCTCGGGCAGCGGCGCCGGATCGGCGGCCAGCGTGCGGTCGTCGCCCATGCCCAGCGGGGTCGCGTTCACGAGCAGGTCGGCACCGGCCAGCAGCCCGGGGTCGTCGAGCGCCCCGACCCCGCCGACGGGTCCGGCGAGCTCGGCGGCGGCCGCGCCCCGGCCCGGGTCGCGGTTGACCACCACCACCGATGCCGCGCCGGACGCGGCGAGCGCCCGCACCACGGCCCGGGCGGCCCCGCCGCCGCCGAGGACCACGCAGCGCCGTCCCGCCGGGTCGATCCCCTCGGCGAGCAGCGAATCGACGTACCCCCCGCCGTCGGTGTTGTCGCCGACGAGTCGCTCGCCCTCCCGGCGGACGGTGTTGGCGGCGCCGAGGGCGGCGGCATCGGCGGTGCACGCGTCGACGGCGGCGGCCGCCGCCGCCTTGTGGGGCATCGTGACCGACAGCCCCTCGATGCCCAGGGCCCGCATCCCGACGAGCGCGTCGGCGACCCGGCCGGGCGGGACGGGGAGGGCGACGTAGAGCCAGTCGAGCCCGAGGGCGCGGTAGGCGGCGTTGTGGATGTCGGGCGAGCGGGAGTGGCGGACCGGCCACCCGATCACGCCGGCGAGCCGGGTCTGCCCCGTCGGCATCATCTCAGCCGCAGCCGAGGCCCTTGCGGGCGCACTCGGCCTTGGCCCGGTTGAACTCCGAGAAGGAGTCGGTGAAGAAGTGGTTCCCCTGCTCGTCCTGGAGCACGTAGTAGATCCACGGACCGTCGGCCGGGTTGAGGGCCGCCTCGATCGATGCCTGGCCGGACGCGGCGATCGGCGTCGGGGGGATGCCGGCCACGCGGCGGGTGTTGTACGGCGAGTCCGAGTCGAAGTCGAGCTGCTCCCGGCTGCGCCCGCTGATCTCGGCCTCGTACCGGCTGGTGGCGTCGATGCCGAGGGGGATCCCCTGCTCGAGCCGGTTGTGCATGACCCGGGAGACCTTCGGGCGCTCCTCGGGGACGCGGGACTCCTCCTCGATGAGCGACGCCAGCACGACGAGCTCGTAGGGCGTGCGGCCGAGCGCGGCGGCCCGACCCTCGATGTCGAGGGCGGCGAGGCGGGCATCCATCTCCGCGACCAGGCGCTGGAGGAAGGCCCGCTCGTCGACGTCGGCACCGACCTCGTAGGTGTCGGGGAAGAGCAGTCCCTCGAGCGTCGTGGCCTCGGGGGCGTAGTTGCTGCGGATCTCGCCCGAGTCCGCTGCCGCCTGGAAGCCCTCCAGCGTCCAGCGGTCGACGCTGTCGGCGAGCCGGGGCAGGATCTCGGCCAGGGTCAGGCCTTCGGGGATGGTGACCCGCTGGACCTCGGGCGGCCGCGGGCCGGCGTCGAGGACGTCGACGGCCTCGTCGAAGGACATGTTGGTCGCGAAGTCGTAGAAGCCGGCCTGGAAGGGCCCGACGCCCCTCAGGCGGGTCCAGTAGTCCCACAGCGTCGACGACGTGATGACGTCGTTGTCGACGAGGATCGCTCCGATGGCCTTCGTGGTCGAGCCGTTGGGGATCTCGATCTCCACCGCCTCACCGGGTGGGCCGGGCGGGTCGATGCGGTCCTGCACCTGGCCCCAGGCGATCCAGGCGCCGCCGGCCAGGAGGCCGATCAGCACGAGCAGGACGAGCAGGACCTTGCGCCCGGTGCGCGACGGCGCCCGGTAGTCCTCCCAGTGCCCGTCCTCGTCCCACTGCTCCTCGAGCTCCCAGTCGTCGGCCGGGTCTCGATCGGTGGTCCAGTCGGTCACGGATCCTCCTGTGCGGGGGTGGCGGCGAGCCGGGCGTCGAGCCACGACTGCAGGATGACGGCGGCGGCGACCTGGTCGACGACCTTGCGGCGCGCCGGCGCCCGGAGCCGCTGGTCGAGCAGGGAGCGCTCAGCGGTGACGGTGGAGAGCCGCTCGTCCCAGGTCTCCACCGGGACGTCGAGGGCCCGGGCGAGCTCGTCGACCTCGTCCAGCACCCGCTGGGCGGCCGGGCCGGTGGTGCCGTCGAGCGACAGCGGCAGGCCGACGACGACGAGCTCGGCCTCGGTCTCGGCGACGTGATCGGCGATGCGGCGGTGGTCCTGCGCCCGGCTCCCGGACCGGGGCAGCACCTCGTAGGGCGTGGCGAGGGTGCCGGCCGACAGGGCGAGGCCGATCCGCTTCGAGCCGAGGTCCAGGGCGAGCGCGCGCACGGGCCGCCTCAGGCGATGCCGGCCGCGGCGCGCACCAGGTCGAGGGCCTCGTCGAGCCCCGACGGGTCCTTGCCGCCGGCGACGACGAGCCGGCGGTCCCTGCCGCCCCCGCCCTTGATCGCCTTCGTGGCGTCGGCGACGAGCGCCCCGGCGTCGAGCCCGGACTCGTCGGTGGTGGCGGCGACCAGCGCGGCGCCCCCGCCGGCGGGTGCGCCGCCGAGGACCACGGCGCGCACGCCCGGGGCGTCGCGCAGGCTCAGGGCCAGGTCGCGCAGGTCGCTGCGCTCGGCGCCGTCGACCCGGGCCACGACGATGCCGTCGACGGCCTGGGAGGCGAGGTCGCCGGCGGCGGCGCCGGCGAGCTCCTTCTTGAGCGCCTTGACCTCGTCCTGGGCGGCCTTGAGCTGCTCGCGCAGGCGGGCGACGCCGTCGACGGCCTCACCGACGGGCACGCCGGCGGCGGCCGCGACGGCGGCGAGCTCGGCCTCGCGCTCGCGAAGGCGTTCGACCGGAAGGGTCCCGGCCACCGCCTCGATGCGGCGCAGGTTGGAGCCGATCGAGGACTCGCTGATGATCTTCATCGGCCCGATGTCGCCGAGGCGCGACACGTGGGTGCCGCCGCACAGCTCGACGGAGTTCGGGCCGGCGGTGAGCACGCGGACGCGCTCGCCGTACTTGTCGCCGAAGAAGGCGATGGCGCCCAGGGCCCGGGCGTCGTCCATCGACATCTCCTCGTGGCGGGCCTCTGCGTTGGTGAGGATCTCGTGGTTGGCGAGGTCCTCGATGGCGGCGATCTGCTCGGGGGTGACCGCCTCGAAGTGGCTGAAGTCGAAGCGCAGCCGGTCGGGCAGCACGATCGACCCCTGCTGCTTGACGTGGTCGCCGAGGACCTTGCGCAGGGCCCAGTGGAGGATGTGCGTGCCCGTGTGGTGGCGCTTGATGGCGGCACGGCGCTCGCCGTCGATGGTGGCGGTGACCTCGTCGCCGGCCTCGAACGCGCCCTCGAGCACGCGGGCGACGTGCCGGTGCAGGCCGGGCAGGGCGTAGACGGTGTCGAGCACCTCGGCCCGGGCGGTGGGCGACTCGATGGTGCCGGTGTCGCCGACCTGGCCGCCGGACTCGGCGTAGAACGGCGTGGAGGCGAGGAAGATCGACACGGTGCCGGCCAGCTCGCCCTCGTCCGGGCCGGGCACCACCCCCACCACGGTCGTGGTGGCGGATTCGGTCTCGCGTCCGACGAACTCGGTGGGCCCGGCGCCGTCGAGCACGGCCCGGTAGGCATCGGCCTCCTCGCCGACGGCGACGCCGCCGCCCTTGGCGGCCGCCTTGGCGCGCGCCCGCTGGTCGGCCATGGCCGCCTGGAAGCCGGACTCGTCGACCTCGAAGCCCCGCTCGGCGGCGATCTCCTCGGTGACCTCGAACGGGAAGCCGTGCGTGTCGTGGAGGGTGAACGCGACCTGGCCGTCGACGGTGCCGCCCTCGGGGAGGGAGGCGATGTGCTCGTCGAGCATCGAGGCACCGGTGCGCAGGGTGCGCCGGAAGCGGTCCTCCTCGCGGCTGACGATGGTGAGCACGTTGTCGGCATGGGCGGCGAGGTCGGGGTAGGCGCCGCCCATCAGCTCCACGCAGGTCTCGATCATCGGCGGGAGCACGGGCGTCTCGACGCCCAGCAGGTACGAGAAGTAGACGGCCCGGCGCAGGATGCGGCGCAGCACGTAGCCACGGTCCTCGTTCGAGGGCATGACGCCGTCGGACACGAGGAACGCGACCGTGCGGGTGTGGTCGGCCAGCAGCCGCAGGGCGACGTCGGCGAGGCGGTCCTCGCCGAGGCGCTTGCCGGTGACCTGCTGGGCCCGGTCGGTGAGCACGCTGAGCGTGTCGGCCGCGTACAGGCTGGGGCTGCCGGCGAGCACGCCGAGGATGCGCTCGAGGCCGGCGCCGGTGTCGATGCCCGGGTTGGGCATGTCGGTGAGCGTTCCGTCGTGGTGGCGGATGTACTGCGGGAACACGAGGTTCCAGAACTCGACGTAGCGCTCCTCGGAGGCCGGGTTGGCCGGTCCGCCCTCGGGGCCGACCTCGGGCCCGAAGTCCCAGAAGAGCTCGGAGCTGGGCCCGCACGGGCCGGTCTCGCCCATCTCCCAGAAGTTGTCCTTGTCGAGGCGCTGGATGCGCTCGCGGGGGAAGCCCACGGCGTCGGCCCAGATCTCCTCGGCCTCGTCGTCGGACACGTGCACGGTGACCCAGACGCGGTCGCCGTCGAGGCCGAGGACCTCGGTCGTGAACTCCCAGGCCCACGGGATGGCCTCGGCCTTGAAGTAGTCGCCGAAGCTGAAGTTGCCGAGCATCTCGAAGAAGCTCAGGTGCCGCATCGAGCGGCCGATGGCGTCGAGGTCGTTGTGCTTGCCGCCGGCGCGCACGCAGCGCTGCACCGAGGTGGCGCGGGGCGGCGAGAACGGGACCTGCTCCTCGCCGAGGAAGTACGGGACGAACTGCATCATCCCGGAGTTCGTGAACATCGGAGCCGACGGGTGGTGCGGGATCAGCCCGGCTGACGCCACCTCGGTGTGGGCGCGCGCCGTGAAGAACTCCGTCCAGGCGCGGCGCAGCTCGTCAGCTCTCACGCTCACCGAGCCTACCGATGCGCTCCCGTACGGCCGCTTCGTTCCCGTGCGCCGACGGCTCGTAGTAGGTGCGGTCGGCGACCTCGTCGGGCCGATACGCCTGCTCGACCCAGCCGCGGGGGTCGTCGTGGGGGTAGCGGTAGCCGCGTCCGTGGCCGATGCGGGACGCGCCCTGGTAGTGGGCGTCGCGCAGGTGGGCCGGCACCTCGCCGGCGGGGTGCTCGCGTGCGTCGCGCTGGGCCGCCCACCAGGCCAGCGCCGAGCGGTTCGACTTCGGCGCCGTCGCCAGGTGCACCACGGCCTGCGCCAGGTTCAGCCCCGCCTCGGGCAGCCCGACGAACTCGACGGCGTGGGCGGCGGCGTTCGCCACGAGCAGGCTCGTGGGGTCGGCCATCCCCACGTCCTCGGAGGCGAGGATCACCAGGCGCCGGGCGATGAAGCGGGCGTCCTCCCCCGCCTCGACCATGCGGGCCAGCCAGTAGAGCCCGGCGTCGGGGTCGCTGCCCCGGATCGACTTGATGAACGCGGAGATCACGTCGTAGTGGTCGTCGACGCCGTAGCGCAGGGCGTTGGTGCCGAGCGCCGCCTCGGCGTCGGCCAGTGCCACGTGGGGCCGGCCGGGTTCGCCGGCGTCCTGCTGGCGGGCGGCCGCCAGCGCGACGGCGACCTCGAGCGCGGTGAGCGCCTGGCGGCCGTCGCCGCCGGCCCGGTCGGCGAGGTGGGCGAGGGCATCGTCGTCGGCTGTGGCCGACTCGGCCTCCAACCCCCGGCGCAGCAGGTCGTGCACGGCGCCGGAGGTGAGCGGCTCGAGCCGGAACAGGGTCGAGCGGGACCGCAGGGGGGCGTTGACCTCGAAGTACGGGTTCTCGGTGGTGGCGCCGATCAGCACGACGAGGCCGTCCTCCACCGCCGGCAGCAGCGCGTCCTGCTGGGCCTTGTTGAACCGGTGGATCTCGTCGAGGAACAGGATCGTGCCCCGGCCCTGCTCGCCGAGCCGGTGCCGGGCCTGCTCGATGGTCTCCCGCACGTCCTTCACGGTCGCCGTCACCGCCGACAGCTGGACGAACACCTTCTCGGTGTGGGCGGCGACGGCCCGGGCCAGCGTGGTCTTGCCGGTCCCGGGCGGCCCCCAGAGGAGGGCGGACGACAGGCGGTCGCGCTCGACGAGGCTGCGCAAGGGCTTGCCCGGGCCGAGCAGGTGCTCCTGGCCGACGATGTCGTCGAGCGAGCGCGGGCGCAGCCGCGCCGCGAGGGGCTGGCGGGACTCGAGCCGGGCCTCGGCGGCGGCGGCGAACAGGTCGTCGCTCACGGCGCCAGCACCGGGAGCTCGTGGCGGTGCTCGGCGGGCACCCACGTCGACAGGAACGTGTCGGCCAGCAGGGCGGCGTGGCGGATCGGGTCCACCTTCGCCAGCCGGGCGGCATCGATGCGCTCGCCGACCTCGCGGTCGATGCGGCGCAGGCGCTCGTCGGGCGTCAGCCCGGGCGGGGAGGTGCGGGCCAGGACGGCGCCGCCGGCCGTGACGACGTCGGGCAGGACGGCAACCCGCTCGGCCCGCAGGGCGTCGAGCCCCCGCTGGGTGCAGGGCACCAGGTGGGCGGGGACGACCACGCCGGCCTGGACCCGCGGCGCGAGCGCGTGATCGAGCACGCCGACGGCGGAGGCGGGCACCAGCACGTCGACCCGCAGCTCGTGGACCTCGCGGGCAGCGTGGACGTCGAGGGCGAGCTGGTGGACGAAGGACGGGCCGTGCTCGGCACGGGCGGCGTCCAGCTCGTCCGGTGCGAACCCGTCGGGGCGGGCGACCGCGCCCCGGTCGGTGGCGACGGCGACCACGAGCGCCCCTCGGCGCGTGACCTCGTGGACCACCGCCCGACCCACCCGGTCGAGCGTGGCGACGGCGACGGTGCGGCCATCGAGCGTGCCGAGCCAGGCCTCGGCCGCCGCGACCACCGCCCGGGCCCGAGCGGTGCCACCGGGGTCTGCGTCCTCGAGGGGCACGAACCGGCGGGACTCCACGAGGGACCGGACCTCCTCCCGCCAACGCTCGGCGGTCTGCCGCCGGGTGTCGAGCAGCCGGGGGCGGATCCCGGCCGCCGCGCCGCCCAGGCGCACCTCGTAGGTGGCGAGCATCCCGGTGGCGGCCCGGGCGAGGAGGGCCACGTCGTCGACGGTCACCTCGTCGGAGATGCGCGTCGGCCCGGCCGCGGACGGCGCGACCTCGGGGTCGAGGTCGAAGGCGATCTCGCCGTCGAGGCTGGTCAGCAGCTGAACGGGCACCGTGGTGAGGCTAGGAGCCCCGGCGGCGGGCAGGATGGTGCCGTGGGAGACCAGCTCGATCCCCGCGCCGCCGACGAGGTGCTCCGGCGCGCCGCCGAGATCTCCGCTGGCGACCAGGAGGGCCTGGTCCCGGGCACCGGCTACGACCGCCGCTCGCTCGCCGAGGCCGCGTCCGAGGTCGGCATCGAGCCCGGGGCCGTAGAGCTGGCGCTGGCCGAGCACGACGCCGGCCTGCTCCACGTCGACCACCGCCGGGGCGGCCTGCTCGGCCCGTCCCGGGTCGTCGAGACCAGGGTGGTGGGCTGCGATCTCGACGCCGCCCGTGCCCAGGTGATCCACTGGCTCCGGAGCCAGCTGCTCACCCGCGAGGAGAAGCGCGCGACCGCCGAGGTCTGGCGGCCGAGGGAGGACCTCAGCGCCAAGGTCCGACGCAAGGTCGACGCTCGTGTGGCCAAGCGGGTGCGGCTCACCGACATCGACGCGATCGAGCTCTCGACGGCGGCGGCAGGCGACGGCCGCACCCTCGTGCGCCTCGAAGCCGTGCTCGACGACATGCGACGCGGCCTGCGGACCGGCGCAGTCCTCGTCCCCACCGCCGCCACCCCCGTGCTCGGCGCTGCCGCGTTCGCGCTCGTCGGTGACCCCCTGCTCCTGGCCGGATCGCTGCCGCTCGCCGGTGCCCTCGGCGCCCTCGGGGCCTACGCAGGCCGGCGCACGCTCGGCGACCAGCGCGAGCAGGCCCGGCGCGCCCTGTGCGCGTTCCTCGACGACCTCGAGGACGCCAGCTCGTAGACGCTCGGCCCGGGTGCGAGCGCGCCGGTGACCCGGCCTGGGGGTGGTCGGGTCAGCTGGGCGTCTTGGCGGTGGCTGGGTCGGGGGCCCGGGGGCGGCCGGTCCAGGTGGTGCCGTGG
>Ga0208490_100226_pt1 | contig 45518 bp, 40 predicted proteins | sample SubbioAug_CSWold_FD_184818 | JGI IMG/M metagenome (GOLD analysis project Ga0208490, IMG submission 184818) | Serpentinite rock and fluid subsurface biosphere microbial communities from McLaughlin Reserve, California, USA - CR11Aug_CSWold (SPAdes) | ecosystem: Environmental > Terrestrial > Deep...
ACGGAGGGGGATGAGTTGCATCGCGGGAGAGGAGGTCGCGCTCCGCCTCTTTGAACGCAGCGCTCCTCTTTCTGCGTCATCCAGCCCGCGCCGCCTCCTGCGCCTGCTCCGCCAGCGACAGCGAAATCCGCGCGAGGAGCGCGTCGGCGACGCCCATTTCCTCGAGATGGCGGTAGGTCGAGAGCACGTATTCCGGGTTTGCCCCGGAAACGCCCACACCTCGCCGCACCAGCCGCAGAACCTCCTCCACCGGCAGCTTCCCCGCGTACTGCTCATGGCGCTGATCGACGACATAGCCGAGGGCGCGGACGCGGCGACCATCCGGGAGATGCGCGGTGAGATGTTTCTCGAGATAGACCATGGTCGCCTGTTCGCGGGCGCGCAGATAGGCGATCACGTCGGCGGCGTCGGAGGCGGCCACGCGGAACGCGATGCCCCGGCAGGCGCCGCCGCGGTCGAGGCCCAGAACGAGTCCAGGCTGTTGCGGCGTGCCGCGATGGACGTAAGAATAGACGCAGAGCGAGCGGTGATAACCGCTGATCCGCGCAGGCCCGCACTCTTGATATGGAAAGCCGGGCCGCCACATGAGAGAGCCGTAGCCAAAGACCCAGATGTCGTCATCGTGTATGTCGCTCATGGGGGCCTTTCGGGTAGGGATGGGGCGCCTGGCGCGGCGGGACGTCCGCTAGCAGCTAAAGGCACCGGGTTCAACGGAGTTTTCGATGGCGACGAGTGAAGAGAAGCACGAAGAGATGCCGCAAGAGAAGCGCTCACGGCGCGCAAGCCGGTTCTGGCTTCTGGCCCCCTTCACGCTGCTCGCGCTCGTGGTCGTCGCCTGGAGCGTCGGCTGGTTCCTGATCCGCGACCAGGTCGAGACCCGGATCGACAGGGCGCTCGCCCGCGAGGCGTCGCTCGGGCGCAACTGGGAATGCGCCGGGCGCGACATCGCAGGCTTCCCCTTCCGGATCGAGATCAACTGCGCCTCGCTCACCTTCGAGAGCAGCGACGGCATGAACCTGTCGCTCGGTTCCTCCCGTGCGCTGGCGCAGATCTACCAGCCGCGGCATCTCATCGTCGAGGTCAGCGGGCCGATGCGCGGCGGCGACGGGCGCGCAAGCGTCGAGGGCGACTGGTCTTCTCTGCGCGCGAGCGTGAAGGAGCTCGGGCGCGGGACGGAGCAGGTCTCGCTCGTCGCGCTCGAACCGCGTGTGACCGTGACGGGAGTCGGCCCGGTGCCGGTGGAAGGCGCGAGCGATCGGATCGACGCCTACGCACGCCCGAGCCCGAACGCCGCCGGCGAGCGCGGCTCCGTCGATATCGTGGTGCGCGCCGTCAACGCCACCGCGCCGATGCTCGACACGCTGATCGGCGACGGCGAGCCGGCGCAGATCGAGCTGCAGGCCCGCGCAACGAACATCAGGGGCCTTCGCGGCGGCGCGCCGGAGGAGATCGCCGAGAACTGGCGTCGCGATGGGGGGGCGATCGAACTCGCGCTCCTCGACATCGCCAGGGGGACAGTCCGGGTTCAGCTGTCGGGCGAGCTGACGATCGACGAGGAACGGCGTCTCGCCGGGCAGATCAAGCCTCAGGCGGCGGGAATCGAGCCGATCATCCAGCGCGTGGTCGGGCCGGAGCAGGGGCAGAACGTCGCGATGATGCTGCAGGCGCTCTCGGGCCCGGCGGCGGAGGGTAGCCCCTCCAACATGCGCAGCCTGCCGCCGCTCGATTTCCGCGACGGACGGATCTATGTGGGGCCGTTCCCGATCCCGCAGCTGCGCCTGCCGCCGCTGTTCTGACGCCTGCCGCAGCTTACTTTTCGTCGTCGCCGCCGAGATCGCCGAGACCGTAGCGGCGCAGCTTGGCGTAGAGGCTCTGGCGGCTGAGGCCGAGCATTTCTGCCGCGGAAGCGCGGTTGTCGTTGGTGAGTTCGAGGGCGGCCTCGATGCAGAGCTTCTCGATGACGTCCGTCGTCTCGCGCACGAGTTCCTTCATCGACATCCGCCCGACGAGTTCGGTGAGCTGCGTGACCGAATCGGGGAGGCCCTTGGTCTGGCCGAACGCCACCGGAAGGCGCCGGCCGATCGAGCGGATCATGAAGCCGAGACAGGGCTGCTCGCCGCCGGGAACGAAGACGCCGGAAACCTCGACATCCTCCGAATGCCCGTATTCGCCGCGCAGGACCGTTCCGAAATGCTGGACCGCGCCGTGCTCGCGCATGCTCGCGACGAGGACGTTGCAATCGACGCCCGAACGTCCGAGCCAGCGGCTGAGCGATTCTCCCTCCGCCTGGCCGAGAGTGGCGAGCTGGGTCATCTCCAGGAAGGCCGCATTGGCGGTGAGGATGCGCTGGTCGAGATCGGTGACGATCAGCGCGTCGGGCAGCCGCTCCACGACCTCGCCGAGATGCTGCTGCGCCTCGGCGGTGGCGGAGGCGACAGCGCCGTGCTCCGGCTGCGAGAGGCGGATGAGATAGTAGACCGAGCGGTCCTGCCGGAACAGCGAGGCCGTCACCACGACGCCGCGGGCGGCGCTGCGCAGCGTCAGGCCCGCATCCTCGGCCCGCCCCGTCGAGCGGGCGGCTCCAAGGATCTGCTCGGCCATGGGGGCGCTCTCGGCGTCGAACAGATCGACGAAGGTCTTGCCGACCGCGTGCTTTGGCCCGAGGCCGAGCAGCGTCGTCGCCGCAGGATTCGCCTCGATGATCTTGCGGCTGGAGCCGTCGACGATCAGGACAGCCTCGGACGAGATCTGGAAGAGCAGGCGATAGCGCGTCTCGGCGTGGCGCAGGCGCGCATATTCGCGCTCCATCGACTGCTGGGTCTCGACGAGCTTGGTCTGCAGCGAGGCCATCCCGCGCAGATCGCGGCCCACGGCGACCACGCTGCCGGCGCTGCCGACGGTGACGGCGGAATACATGACCGGAACGTCGCTTCCCGTGGCATTCGGGTGATTGACCTGCCGCCAGCGCGGGCTACGGCCGGCATGGGCCTCCTTCAGAAGCGATTCGATCTTTTCGCGGCTCTCGATCGTCACCGTCTCGATCCAGCGGCGGTCGACCCACTTGCTGGCGTATTCGCGCGACAGGTCCTCGCTCGCAAAGGCGGCATCCTTGATCGTCCCGTCCGGGTCGATGATCAGCGCGATGTCGCCCGCAGCCGAGAGCAGGCGCGCGGCACTGCTGGCGTCGATCTCGCCGAGCAGCGAGTCCGGAGTCTGAAACTGACCCAAGCGATCGATAGCCAAGTTCGTTTCCATGCGCCGTCGCCATCCTTCGTGTCAAACTGCGCCCATCAACGATGCTGCGCCAAGAGCCCAACGATGCGCCGCGACTGTTCTACGGCATCCCGCCCATCGGCCGCCATGGCGTCTGCCCCCACGGATACGACGAGTTCGGGATGCTCGAGAAAAACCTTTCCCCCGACCATCACGCCGATCGACCGGTTGAGGGACGAACGCCGTATTCCTTGGATAACCGACGTCAAACGTTCCAGCAAGGTCTCACAGCTGAGTGAAAACCCTACCATGTCGAACCATTCGCCGCGAAGCGTCGATATGATCTGCACCCGTGTCATCGTGGGACCCGACAGCACCTCCCACCCCGCACGCCTCATGAACTCGTCGACGATGTTGAGGCCGAATGAGTGCTGCTCCCCCGGCGTCGGTGCAAGGAGCGCGCGAAAGCCGTTGAAGGCCGGCTGGAGTTCGTTCTCGTAGGGGGCGCTCAGGGAGCGCAGGACCTGCTGCATCCGCGACAGGCCGATCGTGACCTCGCCGAAGCTGAGGATGTCCTGCGTCCACAATTCGCCCAGCAGCCGGGCGGTGGGGGCCAGCAGGTTGAGAAACAGCGATTCGAGCGAGGCTCCATTGGAGCGCAGCAGCTCCACATAGGAGGTGGCGACAGGCAGATCGTGCTCCAGGATGATGCGCGCGAACTCGGCGATCTCGTCGGTGTTGGGGGTAGGGTCGAACCCTTCCGCACAGGCCTCGCCCTTCGCCTTGTGAGCGAGCATCAGACGGGGAATGACTTCCGTCTCGATGGTGCGCGTCAGGCGCGCAATCTGGCTGCTGCTCTTTTCGGCGTTGCCGTCCGGGGAGACTAGACCGCCGTATCGTATCGAGGCGGAATGTAATCGGCCGGTCGTCTTGAAAACAACCTCACGCAAGGCAGACATGACCCCTCCCGTTTCCCTGTATCCAACCTCGATGCCTGTTTTCTTCAATATTGACGGCTTCTTACCGCAGTGCGGGATATCTGGTCAGATGATCTATGTATTGTTGCCTTTGACCATTGATACCATGAACAAATTCAATTGCCCAGCCTCCTTCGAAAAAGTGTCCAAATTTTTTGACGTCAAAAGAAGTTGACACTTTTTCCGGACAATCATAGCCTTGGATCAACAAGGAATGTGATCGCTGGGAGGGTTCGCGATGCATCGACGGCCCGATACGAAAAGCCCCCGGCGGGGTCTCTACACTGCGGAAGAGCGCAAGCGCCGCGACGAGACTGTCTGGACCCTGGTGCAGGGAATTCTCGCCCCCGTTCAGTTCCTCGTCTTCCTCGTCAGCCTCGCGCTGATCTGGCGCTACCTCGCCTCCAGTGAAGGCCTCGCGCTCGCCACCGCCTCGATCGTGGTGAAGACGCTGCTCCTCTACGCCATCATGATCACGGGTTCGATCTGGGAGAAGGTCGTCTTCGGGCGCTACCTCTTCGCCGAGGCCTTCTTCATGGAAGATCTCGTCAGCATGCTCGTGCTGGCGCTGCACACCGCCTACCTCGTTGCCGTGTTCACCAATGCGCTCGACGCCCAGGGTCAGATGATCCTCGCGCTCGCCGCCTACGCCTCATACGTGGTGAACGCCGCCCAGTTTATCCTCAAGCTTCGTGCGGCCCGCCGCGATGAAGCAGCCGGCGCTGCTGACGGCGCTGCTGGCGGTGTGGAGTTCTCACGATGAACCGCCCCTTCGCACCCTCCTCCACCAGTGCCGCAAAAAGCGATTCGAGCGGCTGCGCTCCCGTTGCGCGCCCGATGCGGGGCCAGCGCGAGGTGTTCTGCGGGCTGACGGGGATCATCTGGCTGCACCGCAAGATCCAGGACGCGTTCTTCCTCGTGGTCGGCTCGCGCACCTGCGCGCATCTCATTCAATCGGCCGCCGGCGTGATGATCTTCGCCGAGCCGCGCTTTGCGACCGCCATCATCGACGACCGCGATCTCTCCGGCATCGCGGATGCCAACGACGAGCTCGACGCCGTCGTCGAGCGCCTGCTCTCGCGCCGCCCCGACATCAAGCTGCTCTTCCTCGTGGGCTCCTGCCCCTCGGAGGTGATCAAGCTCGATCTTTCCCGCGCGGCGCTCAGGCTCTCGCAGAAATTCGCGCCCGCCGCCCGCGTGCTCGCCTATTCCGGCAGCGGCATCGAGACGACGTTTACACAAGGCGAAGACGCCTGCCTTGCAGCGATCGCCGAATATCTCCCCGAGGAAGATCCGCAAGCCGGCACTTCGCTCCTCGTCGTCGGCGTGCTGGCGGAGGTGGTCGAGGACCAGATGTCGCGGATGTTCGAGCAGCTCGGCATCGGCAAGGTCAGCTTCATGCCCCCGCGCAAGGCGGGCGACATGCCGGCGGTGGGTCCCAATACGCGCTTTTTGCTGGCCCAGCCATTCCTCGCCGAGACGGCGCGGGTGCTGGAAAACCGGGGTGCGCAGAGATTGGCCGCCGCGTTCCCGCTGGGCGTCGAGGGCATGACGGCCTGGCTCAAGTCGGCTGCGACCGCGTTCGGTGTCAGCGATGCGACGTTCGACGCGGTGACGGCCCCCTCCCGCGAGCGCGCCGCCCGATCATTGGAGCGCTATCGCGCACAGCTCGAAGGCAAGACGGTCTTCTTCTTCCCCGATTCGCAGCTCGAAGTGCCGATCGCGCGCTTCCTCGCCCGCGAACTCGGCATGCGCGCCATCGAGATCGGCACCCCCTATCTCCACCGCCAGCATCTGGCGCAGGAAATCGCGATGATGCCGGCGGACTGGCCGATCCTCGAGGATGCCGATGTCGAGCGTCAGCTCGATCGCTGCCGCGAGGCGCAGCCCGATATCGTCGTCTGCGGCCTCGGCCTCGCCAATCCGCTGGAGGCGGAGGGGCTGACGACGAAATGGTCCATCGAACTGCTGTTCACACCGATTCACGGCTACGAGCAGGCCGCTGATCTCGCAGAACTCTTCGCGCGCCCGCTCGTGCGCCGCACACTTCTGGTGGGATGAGCGATGAAGCTGACCGTCTGGACATACGAAGCACCTCCCCATGTCGGCGCGATGCGCATCGCCACCGCCATGGAGGGCGTCCACTATGTCCTGCACGCGCCGCAGGGCGACACCTATGCCGACCTGCTCTTCACCATGATCGAGCGGCTGCCCAAGCGCCCGCCAGTCACCTACACAACCTTCCAGGCCCGCGATCTCGGGGCCGATACCGCCGATCTCTTCAAGGCCGCCGTGCAGGACGCCTATGAGCGCTTCAAGCCGCAGGTCATGCTGGTCGGTGCCTCCTGCACCGCCGAGCTGCTGCAGGACGATCCGGGCGGGCTTGCCCTGTCGATGGGGCTTCCGATCCCGATCGTGCCGCTGGAGCTGCCCTCCTATCAGCGCAAGGAGAACTGGGGCGCGTCCGAGACCTTCTACCAGCTGGTGCGCGCGCTCGCCAAGCCGCTCGACAAGCCGCGCGGCGAGGCCGCCCGTGAGGAGGGCCGTCGCCCCTCCTGCAATCTTCTCGGCCCGACGGCGCTGGGCTTTCGCCACCGCGACGACGTCACCGAGATCACCCGCCTGCTCGATCAGCTCGGCGTGGACGTGAACGTGACAGCCCCGCTCGGTGCCTCCGCCCATGATCTGATGCGGCTGGGCGACGCCGATTTCAACGTGCTGATGTATCCCGAAATCGCCGACCAGGCCGCGCGCTACCTCGAGCGCAACTGCGCCCAGCCCTTCACCAAGACGATCCCCATCGGCGTCGGCGCGACCCGCGATTTCATCGGCGAAGTTGCGGCGCTTGCGGGGATCGATGCGAGCGCGATCCTCTCGCAGGAGAACTCGCGGCTGCCCTGGTATTCGAAGTCGGTCGATTCGACCTACCTCACCGGCAAGCGCGTCTTCATCTTCGGGGACGCCACGCACGCCATCGCCACCGCCCGCATCGCCGCCGATGAACTCGGCTTCAAGGTGGTGGGGCTTGGCGCCTATAACCGCGAATTCGCCCGCGATCTGCGCGAGGCGGCGGCGAAATACGGCGTCGAGCCGCTGATCACCGACGATTACCTCGAAGTCGAGGACCAGATCCTCGCGCTGCGCCCCGAACTCGTGCTCGGCACGCAGATGGAGCGTCACATCGCCAAGCGCGCGGGCGTCCCCTGCGCCGTGATCTCCGCCCCCGTCCACGTCCAGGATTTCCCGGCGCGCTACTCGCCGCAGATGGGCTTCGAGGGCGCGAACGTGATCTTCGACACCTTCGTCCATCCCCTGATGATGGGGCTCGAAGAGCATCTGCTGGCGATGTTCCGCGATGATTTCGAATTCTCCGACGAAGTCGCCCCGTCACATCTGGGCGGCGCTTCTCTCAACCAGGAGCAAAAGGCCGCGCCGGATTCAGGCGAGCGGCCACCTTGCGCAGACGACATCGGCTGGAGTGCCGAGGCCGAGCGCGAGCTGAAGAAGGTGCCGTTCTTCGTCCGCGGCAAGGCGCGCCGCAACACCGAGCTCTACGCCAGGGACCACGGCGTCACGCTCATAACAGTCGAGACCATCTACGATGCAAAAGCACATTTCGGCCGTTGACCCGGCGCCGGTGCGCGTCGTCCTCATCACGCTCGATCATCATTGTGGTGGTGCGGTGGAGCGCGCGCGGCGCAGCCTCACCAAGGACTATCCCGGCCTCAGGCTCGACATGCATCCAGCCACGGCCTGGGATCGCGACCCCGAAAACCTCGCCCGCTGCAAGGCCGATATCGCGAAGGCCGACATCGTCATCGCCACGATGCTGTTCATGGAAGACCATATCCAGGCGGTTCTGCCCGACCTGCAGGCGCGGCGCGATCACTGCGACGCCATGGTCGGCTGCCTCTCCGCCCCGGAGGTCTCCCGCTGCACCAGGCTCGGCCGCCTCGACATGCAGAAGCCCGCGAGCGGGCCGATGGCTTTTCTCAAGAAACTGCGCGGCAATGCCGGCAAGCCCGGCAACTCCCAGAGCGCCGGTGCCTCGCAGCTCAAGATGCTGCGCCGCATCCCCAAGATCCTGCGCTTCATCCCGGGCACCGCGCAGGACCTGCGCTCTTATCTCCTGACCCTGCAATACTGGCTCGCCTGCTCCGACGAGAACGTCGCGAACATGATCCGCTCACTCATCGACCGCTACGCCGATGGTCCGCGGCGCGGCCTGCGCGGGGTCGCGCCCGCAGCAGCCCCCACCGATCACTTCGACGTCGGTGTCTATCACCCGCGCATGAAAAAGCGCGTCAGCGACGATGTCCGAGACCTCCCCTCCCCCGACGCCCCCCATCTCGGGAACAAGGGCGTCGTGGGGCTTCTTCTCATGCGCTCCTATGTCCTCTCCAGGGACAGCGCCCATTACGACGCGGTCATCGCCGCGATCGAGGCGCGCGGCCTCAAGGTGATCCCGGCCTTCGCCGGCGGTCTCGACGCGCGCCCTGCGGTCAACAACTTCTTCTTGAAGGACGGCAAGCCGACGGTCGACGCCGTGATCTCGCTCACAGGCTTCTCGCTCGTCGGTGGCCCCGCCTACAACGACGCGAAAGCCGCCGAGGAGCTGCTGGCCTCCGTGGACGTGCCATACATTTCCGCCAACGCGACCGAATTCCAGCCGCTCGAGCAGTGGGAAGCCTCCGAGCGCGGTCTGATGCCCGTCGAGACGACGATGATGATCGCGATCCCCGAGATCGACGGCGCGACCGGGCCCATCCTCTTCGCGGGACGCTCCTCGACCATCGGCCCCGACGGCCTGCAGGAAATGCAGCCGCATCTGGAGCGGGTCGACATGCTCGCCCGCCGCGTCGCGCGCATCGTCGCCATGCGCCGCACGGAGCGCAGCGGGCGCAAGATCGCGATCACGCTGTTCAACTTCCCGCCGAATGGCGGCGCGACGGGAACCGCCGCGTTCCTCGCCGTTTTCGAATCGCTGTATCACACGCTGGAAGGCCTCAAGGCCGCCGGCTATCAGGTCGAGCTGCCCGAGAACGTCGAAGCCCTGCGCGACCGCGTGCTCAAGGGCAACGCCGATCGCTACGGCACGGACGCCAATGTCGTCGATCGCATCAGCGCCGACGATCACGTGCGCCGCGAGCGCTACCTCGCCGAGATCGAGGCGCAGTGGGGGCCGGCTCCCGGGCGTCAGCAGAGCGACGGGTCGTCGATCCTGGTGCTCGGCGAGCGCTTCGGCAACGTCCTCGTCGGCGTCCAGCCCGCCTTCGGCTACGAGGGCGATCCGATGCGGCTGCTCTTCGAGGGAGGCTTTGCCCCGACGCATGCCTTCTCCGCCTATTACCGCTATCTGCGCGAGGATTTTGGGGCGCACGCCGTCCTGCATTTCGGCACGCACGGCGCGCTCGAATTCATGCCGGGCAAGCATTCCGGCCTCTCATCCACCTGCTGGCCCGACCGTCTGATCGGCGATCTGCCGAACTTCTACCTGTATGCCGCCAACAACCCCTCAGAGGGCATGATCGCCAAGCGCCGCTCGGCTGCGACTTTGGTCAGCTACCTCACGCCGCCGATCTCGCATGCGGGCCTCTATCGCGGGCTGATCGATCTCAAGAGCGCCATCGAGCGCTTCCGCACCCTGCCGCCCGAGAGCGTCGAGGAGCGGCGCGATCTCTCCGTGCTGGTGCGTGACCAGGCGGTCGGCCTCGAACTCGCCCTCGTCGATGGCGACGACGAGGCCGTGGTGGAGGCGCTTCGCCTCGGCGTGCTCGAATTCGAGAACACGCTGATCCCGCACGGCATGCATGTCGTCGGCGAGCCGGCATCGCTTGAAGAGCGCACCGATCTTCTGCTGGCGATGGCCGAAGTCGCCCATGAGGGTCGCTTCGACCGGAGCGCGATCGAGGAGCTGGTGCGCGGCGATACGCCCGAGGACATCCTGGCGAGCCACGGTCGCGTCACCGGCCAGGGCGATCTCGATGCGCTCCGCAGCCTGGAGAATTCAAACCGCCTGATGTGCGTCGATCACGAGATCCCGGCGCTGATCCACGCCCTCGACGGCGGCTTCATCCGCCCCGTGGCCGGCGGCGATCTCCTGCGCACGCCCGACATCCTGCCCACGGGCCGCAACCTGCACGGCTTCGATCCCTTCCGCATCCCCAGCGCCTTCGCGGTAGCCGACGGTGCGCGCCAGGCGACCCGCCTGCTCGACCGCCACATCAGCGACGGTCACGCCCTGCCCGAGACGATCGCGCTCGTGCTCTGGGGGACCGACACGCTCAAGACCGAGGGCGCACCCGTGGCCCAAGTCATGGCGCTGGTTGGCGCGACGCCCCGGTTCGACGGTTACGGCCGGCTCTGCGGAGCGGAGCTGATCCCGCTCGAAGTGCTCGGACGCCCGCGCATCGACGTGGTCGTCACGCTGTCGGGCATCTTCCGCGATCTCATGCCGCTGCAGACGAAGATGATGGCGGACGCCATGTTCCTCGCCGCCAGCGCCGACGAGCCGCTGGAATTCAACTTCGTTCGCAAGCACGCGCTGGCGCATCAGGTCCAGCACGGCTGCTCGCTCGAGGATGCCGCACTTCGCATCTTCTCGAACGCCGACGGCACCTATGGCGCGAACGTTAACCAGCTCATCGACATGGGCGGCTGGGGCGACGAGGACGAGCTGGCCGAGACCTATTCCCGCCGCAAGAGCTTCGCCTACGGTCGCTCCGGCAAGCCGGTGCGCCAGACGGCGCTGCTCGAATCCATCCTCGCCGGTGCCGAACTCGCCTACCAGAACCTCGAATCGGTCGAGCTGGGGATCACCACGATCGACCAGTACTACGACAGCCTCGGCGGCATCAGCCGGGCGATCTCCCGGGCCAAGGGTGTCGCCACCGGCAAGAAGGCCGAGGCGACGCCCGTCTATATCGGCGACCAGACACGCGGTTCCGGCACGGTGCGCACGCTCACCGAGCAGGTTTCGCTGGAAGCCCGCACGCGGATGCTCAATCCGAAATGGTACGAGGGCATGCTGCGTCACGGCTACGAGGGCGTTCGCCAGATCGAGGCGCATGTGACGAACACCGTGGGCTGGTCCGCCACCACGGGCCAGGTTCAGCCCTGGATCTACCAGCAACTCACCGAGACCTTCGTCCTCGACCCGGAGATGCGCAACCGCCTGGCGACGCTCAATCCGAAGGCGTCGGTCAAGGTCGCAAATCGCCTGATCGAAGCACATGAGCGCCGCTACTGGACGCCGGATGCAGCCACCCTGGCTGCCCTGCGCGAAGCAGGCGAGGCGCTCGAGGACAGGCTCGAAGGCATTACCGAAGGGGTAGCATAGTGACAGCTCTCAACATCCGCATGCCGATGCCGAACCTGCGTCGCGCCGCAAGAGGCGACGGGGAGGGCAGCGTTCAGGTCCAGATGGACGCGGTGAAGAGCATGGGCGCAGCCCAGGTCTTCGCCGTCTACGGGAAGGGCGGGATCGGCAAGAGCACGACCTCGTCGAACCTCTCCGTGGCGTTCTCCAAGCTGGGCAAGCGCGTCCTCCAGATCGGCTGCGACCCCAAGCACGATTCGACCTTCACGCTGACCAAGAGCCTGATCCCCACCGTCATCGACGTGCTGGAGACCGTGGACTTCCACGCGGAAGAGCTGCGCATCGAGGATTTCGTGGTCGAGGGCTACAACGGCGTCATGTGCGTCGAGGCCGGCGGCCCGCCTGCGGGCACGGGCTGCGGCGGCTACGTGGTTGGGCAGACGGTGAAGCTGCTTAAGGAGCATCACCTGCTCGAAGAGACCGACGTCGTCATCTTCGACGTTCTCGGCGATGTGGTCTGCGGAGGCTTTGCCGCACCGCTTCAGCATGCGAGCCGGGCGCTGATCGTGGCCGCCAACGACTTCGATTCGATCTTCGCGATGAACCGCATCGTGCAGGCGATCAAGGCGAAGTCGAAGAACTACGACGTGCGGCTCGGCGGCGTCATCGCCAACCGCAGCACCGCGACGGAGCAGATCGCCCGATACAACGACGCCGTCGGCATGAACCTGCTGGCGCATTTCCCCGATCTCGACGCCATCCGCCGCTCGCGTCTCCAGAAGAAGACGCTGTTCGAGATGGACGACAGCCCGGAAATCGCCAGCGTCTGTGCCGAGTACATGAAGCTCGCCCAGACCCTGCTCGACGGCACGGAGCCGCTGGCTCCCGATTCGCTCAAGGACCGTGAAATCTTCGACCTGCTGGGGTACGAGTGATGCAGACGCAATCCGACACCACCATCGCTCATGACGTGCGCCAGACCTATGTCACCCGGCGCACGGAGCTCGAAACCTATTTCGACCGCACCGCCGTCGAGGCCTGGAAGCGCCTGACATCGGATGCTCCCGTCGGGCGCATCCGCGCCACGGTGCGGGCGGGTCGCGACACCATGCGCGCCCAGCTGCTCGACTGGCTCCCGCAGGATCTGCGCGGCGCACGCCTGCTCGACGCGGGTTGTGGCACCGGCGCGCTCGCCATCGAGGCGGCGCGGCGGGGAGCGGATGTCGTCGCGGTCGATGTCTCCGGAAATCTCGTGCGGATCGCACAGGAGCGCGCGCCGTCCGATCTCGGCCATGGCCGGATCACCTGGGGCGTCGGCGACATGCTCGATCCGGCTTTCGGTGAATTCGACCATGTTGTCGCCATGGATTCGCTCATTCACTACGGCGCGGAGGATCTCGTCGATGCCCTGAGCGGGCTCGCTGCACGCACGCGCAACTCCGTGATCGCCACCTTCGCCCCGCGCAACCCGGCGCTCACCGTGATGCATGCGGTGGGCAAGTTCTTCCCGCGCGGCAACCGCGCTCCCGCCATCGTCCCGATCACCCCCGACGACATCGCGGCGCGGCTCGTGCGGCGCTTCGACGAGCGCAGCGACCTCCAGAGCTGGCTGATGACCCGCACGCAGCGTGTCGCCAGCGGCTTCTACACCTCGCAGGCAATGGAGCTTCGTCCGTCATGAGCAAGCCCGTCGTGCGCATCTCGCAGGTCTGGACCCGGGTGGGAACCCGGTTTCTCCCGTTTGCGGATGCGGCGACGACGGAGCTGCCGCTCGGGCGGCTGATGCGGCTTTCGCTGTTCCAGATTTCGGCGGGCATCGCCATCGTGCTGCTCAACGGCACGCTCAACCGGGTGATGATCGTCGAGCTGAACGTGCCGGCCTGGCTCGTGGCGCTGATGGTCTCGCTGCCCATCGTCTTCGCACCCGCCCGTGCCCTGATCGGCTTCAAGTCCGACACCCACCGCTCGCTGCTCGGCTGGAAGCGCGTCCCCTATATCTGGATGGGCACGCTCCTCCAGTTCGGCGGGCTCGCCATCATGCCGTTTGCGTTGCTCGTTCTCTCCGGCGAGGGCCATGGCCCGGTCTGGGCCGGGCAGATCGGCGCGGCGCTGGCCTTCCTTCTCGTCGGCGCGGGGATGCACACCGCGCAGACGGCAGGACTTGCGCTCGCCACCGATCTCGCACCCCCCGATTCGCGCCCGCGCGTCGTCGCCTTTCTCTACGTGATGCTGCTCGTCGGCATGCTCTTCAGCGCTCTCGCCTTTTCTGCAGTGCTTTCGCCCTTCAATGAAATGAAGCTGATCCAGGTGATCCAGGGCGCGGCCGTCGTCACCATGGCGCTCAACATCATCGCCCTGTGGAAGCAGGAGGCGCGCAATCCGGCCAGGACCGCCCCGCACCTGCCGCGTCCCGCCTTCCGCGACAGCTGGCGCTCATTCATCTCGCGTGGCCGCGCGGCGCGGGCCCTTGTCGTCGTCGGGCTCGGAACCGCAGGCTTCAGCATGCAGGACATCCTGCTCGAACCCTACGGCGGCGAGATCCTCGGCCTCAGCGTCGGCGAAACCACCGCCCTGACCGCGCTGCTCGCGGGCGGGACGCTCGTCGGCTTCGGCTATTCCGCGCGCAGGCTCACCCGCGGCGGCGACCCGTATCGCATCGCGGCGCTGGGTGCGCTCGTCGGGATCGTGGCGTTCACGACGATCATCCTCTCCGCGCCGCTCGAATCCGCCAACCTCTTCCGCGTCGGCGCAGCGCTCATCGGCCTCGGGGCCGGGCTCTTCGCCGTCGGCACGATGACCGGGGCCATGGGCCTCGCCCAGGAGGGTGCGAGCGGGCTCGCGCTCGGCGCATGGGGCGCGGTGCAGGCGACGGCGGCGGGGATCGGCATCGCCACCGGTGGCTTCCTGCGCGACAGCGTCGGCTGGCTTGCTGCAAACGAGATGCTCGGGCCGGCGCTGACGGGGCCGGTCGTGGGGTACGGCGTGGTCTATCACTTTGAAATTCTGATGCTCTTCATCACCCTGGTGGCGATCGGTCCCATGGTCCGCTCTTCGAACGCTCCGCTCCCGCGCAGCCCCTCGAAGTTCGGCCTGGCCGACATACCCGCCTGACGCTTTAAACTGGAGGACCGACGATGGAAACCGGGGCAATAACAGGCTATATCGACGTCGCGCAGGTCGCGCTCTACGCGTTCTGGATCTTCTTTGCGGGGCTGATCTACTACCTGCGCCAGGAAGACAAGCGCGAGGGCTATCCGCTCCTCTCGGACCGCTCGGACCGGGTGCTCGTGCAGGGCTTTCCCCCCATTCCCGCACCCAAGACCTTCCGGCTCACCGGCGGCCACACCTACCAGGCCCCTCCCGGCCAGGTCGATCTGCGCGAAGTTTCCGCGGCACCCCGCGAGAAGTGGCTCGGCGCGCCGCTCTCGCCTATCGGCGATCCGATGCTGGCGGGTGTCGGTCCCGGCTCCTGGGCCGAGCGGATGGATGTTCCCGAGAAGACCTCGGAGGGCCTCAACCGCTTCGTCCCGATGCGCAACATGCCCGACATCACGGTGGACGAGAACGACGCCGATCCGCGCGGCATGACGGTGGTGGGCGCAGACAACGTTCCCGGCGGGATCGTGCGCGACATCTGGGTCGATCTCTCCGAATCCCGCATTCACTTCCTCGAGGTCGAGGTGCCGGTGGACGGCGGCGCGCGCAACGTCCTGATCCCGATGACCTTCGTGCGGATCAACGGGAAGGCGCGCACCGCCAGGGTCGCGGCCATCATGGGCCGTCACTTCGCCAACATCCCCGGCATTCCCGATCCGAACATCGTCACCCTGCGCGATGAAGAGATGATCGTCGGCTATCTCGGCGCCGGCTACCTCTACGCAACGCCCGAACGCACGGAGCCCTTGATATGAAAATCGTCCGCAAGAACGCAATCCCGGGCCTTCCCGGCTCGCTTCCCCGGGGCGAGGAACTGCTCTGGCAGGGCGCGCCCGATTGGTGGTCCCTCGCGCGACGCGGCTTTCGCCTGCGCGGCGTCGCCATCTACTTCGGCATCCTCGCCGGCCTGCGCGCAGCCTTTGCCTGGTCCGATGGAGCAACCGCCATCGAGAGCCTGCTCGGCGCGCTCTGGCTCGTCGTGCTGGGCGCGGCGGCGATCGGGCTGTTCTGCCTCTACGCCAAGCTCGTCGCCCGCTCGACGATCTACACCATCACCAGCCGACGGATCGTCATGCATGTCGGTGTCGCCCTGCCGATGACGATTAACTTCCCCTTCAAGGTGATCACCTCGGCGGCGCTTGCCGAGCATTCCGACGGGAGTGGCGACATCCCGTTCGTGCTGGAGGAGGGGAACAAGGCCTCGTACATGGTGCTGTGGCCGCATGCGCGCCCGTGGCGGTTCTCGCAGGTCGAGCCGATGCTGCGCGGCATCCCCGACGCACACCGCGTCGCCACGATCCTCGCCGATGCGCTGGTTGCGGCAAAGAGCGAGGAGCCTGTCGCGGAGGACGTGGTTCAGCATGTCCGGTCGGAACCGGTGGCCGCGCCCGCCCGCGAGCGCAGCACGGTCGCAGCGTGAGGATGAGCAGATGACGACTGGCAATGTGACGACTGGCTACATGACGACGGGCAAGCCGACAGCCAATCCTTTCCCCCGCGCCGCCCTCGTCGGCACGGCGGCGCTCATCGTCTTCACGATTCTCGTCGCCATGGTGGGCCGCCAGGGCGGGGTCGGGTTTACGTCCCGTCCCGTTCTGGAGCCTGTCGAAACCCGGCAGCTGTTCTTTTCGGACCGTCGGGACGGGGCGGTCGAAATTCACGAACCCGGACGCGCGGAGCCGCTCCTCGTGCTCGATCCGGGCACCAATGGTTTCGTGCGCGGCGCCATGCGCGGACTTGCGCGCGAACGTCGCATCCGCGGCATCGGCGCGGAGGTTCCCTTTGCACTGGTTTACTGGGAGGATGGCAGCTTGACGCTGGAGGACACCGAGACCGGCCACACCGTCGATCTCGGGGCTTTCGGCGCCACCAACTTCGAGCTCTTCCCCAGATTGCTCACCATGCAGAGAGGTGCCTCATGATTCGCCGAAAGTCCTTCGAAGTGCCCTGTACCGTCGAGATCGAACACTCGTTCGACAGCCTGCACGCCAATGTCGAGCTCGAAGGGGTCGAAGTCTGGCCCGGCGACCAGGTCATCGTCCACGACGCGCCCACCAGCGTGCCCGCCGGAGAGCGCCAGATCTTCCAGCGCCGGGCGACGGTGATCAGGGGCACGATCTTCGATCGCCTCTGGGCGCGGGTCGAAGGCTATCTCGAAATCACAGAATTGTTTGAAGTCGGATTTTCCGAGGAGAGGTTCTCATGATCGCGATCGAAGGCGGCGTCAACTCGACGACGCGCATGGCGCAAGAAGACACCATGCTGAGCCCGCGTTTCTACACCACCGATTTCGCCGCCATGGACCGGTTGAAGGTCGATCGCGTCCGGGCGGAATGGGACGTGCTGATGCAGGAAATGCGCGACGACCCCAACCGGGGCCATTTCAAGCGCACCGAGGAATGGGATGCGGATCTCGACAGCCTGCCGCCGGCGCTGCGGGCGGAGTTCGTCGACTTTCTCGTGAGTTCGGTGACGGCGGAATTCTCGGGCTGCGTGCTCTATTCCGAAATCAAGCGCCGCATCAAGAACCCCGAGATCCGCGAGCTCTTCGCCTTCATGGCCCGCGACGAGGGCCGGCATGCGGGCTTCATCAACGACGCGCTCAAGGATTTCGGCATCGGCGTCGATCTCGGCTTCCTGACGAAGGCCAAGAAGTACACGTACTTCAAGCCGAAATTCATCTTCTACGCGACCTACCTGTCGGAAAAGATCGGCTACGCCCGCTACATCACCATCTTCCGCCATTTCGAGAAGCATCCGGAGCTGCGCTTCCACCCGATCTTCAAGTGGTTCGACAAGTGGTGCAACGACGAGTTCCGCCACGGCGAGGCCTTCGCGCTCCTCATGCGGGCCGAGCCGTCGCTGCTGGAAGGCCGCAACAAGCTCTGGGTACGCTTCTTCGTGCTGGCGGTCTTCGCGACCATGTATGTCCGCGATCACGCCCGCCCGGAATTCCACAAGGCGCTGGGGATCGCGCCGTCGGAATACGGCTTCAAGGTGTTCCGCATCACGTCCGAAGTCACCAAGCAGGTCTTCCCGGTCACGCTCGACATCGAGAACCCCGCCTTCAAGGCCGGCCTCGATCGGCTGCTCATGATCAACGGGCGCATCGCGGCAGCGACCAAGCAGGGCGGCGTCGTCGGCAAGGTCAAGAAGCTCGGCTGGAACCTCGCTGCCGTGGCGACCTTCGGGCGGCTCTACCTCATGCCCACCAAGAAGAACGAGCTGCCCGCGCAGGTTCGTCTCTCCCCGGCCTGGTAAAGGGACGCGCCCCGTGCTGAGCATCGCCCTCGCCATCGGATTTGCCCTGTTTCTGTGGTGGTTCGCCACCGGGCTGATCCTGTTCCTCGACGGGCTGCCGAAGCGGACCTTCCGCTGGAGCATGCTGGTTGCGAGCGCGATCCTCGTTCTGGCCCTCGCCGGCCTCTGGCTCACCCGCGACACCACCACCGTCGCGGGGGCCTATCTCGCCTTCACCTTTGCCATCCTGATCTGGGGCTGGAACGAGATGGCCTTCCTGATGGGCATCATCACCGGTCCCCGCAAGACGGAATCGCCCCCCGGAGTCACGGGCTGGACGCGCACGCGCCACGCCATCGCGGCGATCATCTATCATGAGATCGCGATCGTGCTCTCGGGCGCGGCGGTCTATCTCGCGACCATGGGCGGCGACAATCGCATCGGCATCCTGACATTCGCGGTGCTCTGGGCCATGCGGCTGAGCACCAAGCTGAACCTGCATCTGGGCGTGCCCAACCACGCGGCCGAGTTCCTGCCGGATCACCTGCGCTACCTGCAGAGCTGGTTCACCACGCGCGCGATCAACCCGTTGTTTCCGATCTCCATCACCGTCTCGACCCTCGTTCTCGCCTATGTCGCGATGATCGTCGCCGATCCCCTCGCGAGCGATTTCGAGGTAGCGGGATACGGGCTCGTCGCCGCGCTGCTCGCGCTTGCGATCCTGGAGCACTGGTTTCTCGTGCTCCCCATACCGGTCATCAAGATGTGGAGCTGGGGCCTGTCCTCACGCAGCCCGCGACTTCTCAGATCCGCCCGCCTGGCCGCCAGCCGCGCGAGCCTGTCGGCACGTCATGCCATTCCGTCCCTCTGGAGGCGATCATGAATTACGAAGCATTCTTCCGCAGCCAACTCGACAACCTCCATACGGAGGGCCGCTACCGGGTGTTTGCGGATCTGGAGCGCCGCGCGGGCAACTTTCCGAGCGCGTTCCATCACGGCAATGACGGCGTCTGCGAAGTCACGGTCTGGTGCTCGAACGACTATCTCGGCATGGGCCAGCACCCGGACGTGCTGGCTGCCATGCACGACGCGCTCGATCTCTACGGCGCTGGCGCCGGCGGCACCCGCAACATCTCCGGCACCAACCATTGCCACGTGAAGCTGGAGCGGGAACTCGCGCTCCTCCACGACAAGGAATCAGCGCTCCTCTTCACCTCCGGATATGTCTCGAACTGGGCCGCGCTCTCGACGCTGGGCGCGAACATCCCCGGCTGCGTCATCCTCTCGGATGCCGGCAACCACGCCTCGATGATCGAGGGGATCAGGCACAGCGGCGCGAAGAAGAGCATCTTCAAGCACAACGACCCCGAGGATCTCGACCGCCGCCTGGCCTGCCTCGACCCGGACGTGCCCAAGCTCGTGGCCTTCGAATCGGTCTATTCCATGGACGGCGACATCGCCCCCATCGACGAGATTTGCGCGGTGGCCGAAATCCACGGTGCGATGACCTATCTCGACGAGGTCCACGGCGTCGGCCTCTACGGCCCCCATGGCGGCGGCGTCTCCGAGCGCGATGGCCAGGCCCACCGCCTCACCGTGATCGAGGGGACACTCGGCAAGGCGTTCGGCGTGATGGGTGGCTATATCGCGGCCTCCGACGCGCTGTGCGACTTCATCCGCAGCTTCTCGTCGGGCTTCATCTTCACCACCGCGCTCTCCCCCGCGCTGGCGGCCGGGGCGCATGCCGCCGTCTGCCACCTGCGCAGCAGCAACTACGAGCGCGCCCGGCATCAGGACCGCGTCGCCCGCGTGCGCGCAAGGCTCGACGCGGCAGGCATCCCGCACATGCGCAACGCGAGCCACATCGTGCCGGTGATGGTCGGCGATCCCGTGCGGTGCAAGCGGATGAGCGATCTGCTGCTCCAGCAGCATGCGATCTACGTGCAGCCGATCAACTATCCGACCGTCCCGCGCGGCACCGAGCGCCTGCGCATCACGCCCTCGCCCCTGCACACCGACGCCGACATCGATCACCTGATCGAAGCGCTCGCCGATGTCTTCGCGCTGGTCGACGAGGAGGATGCGGTCGAGCAGATGGCGTGAAGGCACGGTCAAGCCATTCTTCACATCCGTGGCACCAGGTCAGTCGCGCGCCCAGCTCTGCGTTTTCCCTCGCGTGCCGGCGATGCAACGCTCCGCGCGTGTCATCCCGCGCAATCTGTCCCCAGCCGCAGCCGGCTGGATGAGCCTCGCGGATCACCTGAAGCGCCTCCGCCAGTCGCCCGGCGTCATGTGCATGTACCGGCGGAACCGGCGGTAATAGGTGGAAAGATCCTCGAACCCCGAGAGGTAGGCGATCTCGGTGATCGGCACGGCGTCGGGTTCCCGCATCTGGAGAAGTCTCAGGCTCTGCTGCACCCGCCGTTGAGCGACGAGATCGGAGAAGCTGAAGTCGCTCTCCTCCAGAAGTGCATGCAGCCTGCGTGTCGAAATCCCCAGATCCTCGGCCGCCCGGCGCGCCGTCAGATCCGGGTCGCGCAAGTGGCTTTCGACATAGGTCAGAACGCGCTGCCGCATCTGCACCCGGTAGCCTCGCCCCCTTCCCGAGGGCCGGTCAGCTCCCAGTGCGAGGGTCAGTCCGATCAGGCTGCAGAGATGCAGGAGGAAACCCCGCTGGGCCTCGATCGGGATGTCGCCTGCCGCGCGTGCGAGTTCGATCGCGTGGCGGCTCAGGACGCCGTTGATCGGCTGTGATCCGGGCAGGCGCGTCGTCGTGAGATTACCCGACGGCAGCATCGGCGCGAGCGCATCGCGGGGCAAGCTCCATCTGAGGACGTGGGTGGCGACGGGGCTCGTCACCTCGCAGGCCTCCGCGCCGTCGATCAGCACGATATCGCCGCTCGCCTGGGTGAAATCCCCGGACTTGCAACGGTAGCGACCGTACCCGTCGAGCAGGCATACGAGATGGTAGGGCATGTCGCCCTCCGGCGAAGCGGCCTGCGCCACGCGGACCGGCGGGACGACGAGTTCGCTGATCTGGGCGTCGGCGAAGCGTCGGCTCACGAGCCGTGGACGCGGCTGCTCGTCTTCGAGCCAGCGGAACGCCTTGCGATGCGGCGGGGGAAGCGCGAAACCGGCGAAATCAGAAGAACCTGCGAAATCGGCATCGACCGACTGCCATTCCGGCTTGTCGAGGGCGACGGTTGAGAAGGTGTTCATGCCGAGACCTCGTCTCGAAGATGCCCCACCAGGCGCGCGTTATTTCAGCTGCGGCGGATCGATGCGCATTCTGCAAAAGTATGTGGCACGGGCTGCCAAGACACAAGGGAGGGAAGGTCGAATACTGCACGTCGATATCGTCGATGAGCGCTCCTGTGGATCTGCGCTCGTCCTGTCGCGGCCCGAACCATGGGGTAGGAAATGAACGCGCGCATGCATGTTTACTTCGAAACGACGCAACGCGTCGCCGCAAGAAGCCTCGCATTCGCCCTGACGCTGACCCTCGTGGGCGGATCGGCGTTGTCGGGATCAGCCCTTGCGCATGATCCCGAGCAGGATCGCGCCAACGATCACGCGGCAGTGCCGGCAGGGGCACCCGTTCCGCTCTTCGAGGGCCTGGGCGATCACAGCTTCGAGATCACCACGCAATCGCCGGAGGCCCAGCGGTATTTCGATCAGGGCCTGATCTTCACCTACGGCTTCAACCACTTCGAGGCCGTTCGCTCGTTCGGGGAGGCGACGCGGCGCGACGATGAATGCGCCATGTGCTACTGGGGTGTCGCGCTCGCCCTCGGCCCCCACATCAACGCACCGATGATGCCGGACGCGATCGAGCCGGCATACGAGGCGCTTCAGCGGGCGATCGAACTCGCCCCAGGGGCGAGCGAGCGCGAGCAGGCGTACATCGAGGCGCTGTCGCAGCGCTACGCGCTCGATCAGCCGCAGGACCGCCAGCCCCTCGACCGCGCCTATGCCGACGCCATGCGCGATCTCGTCGCCGATCACCCCGACGATCTCGACGCCGCGACCCTGTTCGCGGAATCGCTGATGAACCTCGTGCCGTGGAATTACTGGACCGAGGACGGCGAGGCGCGACCGGAGACGGCCGAACTCGTTGCCGCGCTGGAGGATGTGCTGGAGCAAGACCCCTACCATCCCGGGGCGACGCACTACTACATCCACGCAATCGAGAACTCGGCCGAGCCGCAGCGGGCCGAGGGCGCGGCCGACCGGCTCGGCGAGCTGAACATTCAGATCGGCCACATGATCCACATGCCGGCGCATATCTACGCCCGGATCGGCCGCTGGCACGATGCCTCCCTCGCCAACGAGAGGGCGATCGAGGCGGACGAGGCCTATCTCGCCGCCTACGAAGTCGAGGGCATGGTGCCGCTGCTCTATCATCCCCACAACGTGCATTTCCTGTCATGGACGGCGGGTGTCGAGGGGCGGGCCGAGCGGGCCTACGATACTGCGAGGGACCTCGTCGAGGCGACTCCCGGCGAGATGGCCGGCGATCTCCTCTTCCTCAACGGCTTCCTCGCGGCCCCGACCCTGACGCTGGTGCGCTTCCAGCGCTGGGACGAGGTGATGGATCTTGGCCCGCCCGAGCACGATACCGTTTTCCAGACGGCGGTTCGGCACTACGCGCGGGGGCTCGCCCATGCAAGCGAGGGAAACTTCGACGAAGCCCGCGCCGAGTCGCAACGGCTGAGCGAGATCGTGGGGAGCGACGAAGCCGCGGCCATCGAACAGCCCGAGGCGTTCTTCCCGGGTGGAACGATGATGCGGATCGCCGATCTCGTCCTGCGGGCCGAGATCAAGCTGATCGACGGCGAGCGGGACGAGCCGGTCGCGCTGCTTCGCGAGGCGGTCGCGATGCAGGATGCGCTCCCCTACATGGAGCCGCCCTACTGGTTCGCCTCCGCCCGCGTCAACCTCGGCGGCGCGCTCCTCGCCCTCGATCGCCCCGATGAGGCGGAGGAGGTCTTTCGCGCCGATCTCGAGGAGTATCCCGAAAACGGCTGGGCCCTGTTTGGGCTGAAGCGGAGCCTCGAGGCGCAGGACCGGACGGAGGACGCCGAGCAGGTCGCGGCGCGCTTCGAGGAGGCCTGGGAGCAGGCCGATGTCAGCCTCGCGATCAACGAGCGTGGCATTGGCGTCGAGCGCTGAGAAGGCGTGACGCGAACCGGAACCCACCGACGAGTGGCAGCCGGTGGGCCACACGCGGAAGGAGGATGCGATGGCAGCAGCAGCCACCGATTTTCGAGAGCTCACGGAACGCGGCAGGCAGATCTGGTCGAGCGGGGATTTCAACGAGATCGCCCGCCAGACCATGGCTGTCGCCGAGGACCTGTGCCGGGCGGTCGATCCGCGTCCCGACGAGGCCGTGCTCGACATAGCCTGCGGCAGCGGCAACCTCGCCCTCGTCGCGGCGCGGCGCTATTGCGAGGTGTCGGGGATCGACCTCGCTCCGAACCTGATCGAACGCGCCAGGATCCGCGCGGCGGCCGATGGCCTCGATATCGATTTTCGGGTGGGCGATGCGCAGGAGCTGCCCTATCCCGACGCCAGCTTCGACGTGGTCACGTCGGTCTTCGGCGTCATGTTCGCCCCCGATCAGGAGAAGGCGGCGCGGGAGATTCTCCGCGTTTGCCGCCCCGGAGGCCGGATCGCGCTCGCGAGCTGGATGCCCGAAGCCTTCGGCTTCGACTTTTTCGGCGCGCATGCCAGACACGCACCGCCCCCGGCCGGCGCGGCGTCGCCTCTGCGCTGGGGAACCCCGGCCGTGCTCGACGAGCTCCTGGGGCCGGGGGTCGTCTCGATGAGCAGCGCGAAGACGTCGAGCTTTGCCTATTATCGCTCGGTCGAGCATGCGGTCGGCCTGTTCGAGGCTTTTTTCGGACCGACGATCCGCGCTCTGAGCCTCGTCGGAGAATCAGGCGCGGACGCCCTGCGCGCGGATATCGCGGCGGTGTTCGAACGCTACAATCGTGCCGACGACGGAACCGCCGTCGTCGAGACGCAGTACATGCGCACGATCGCAACGCGCGCCTGAAGCGGAGCGCGCCGCTCAAGCGATTGCAGGTGACGGGCTTGGGTTCGGCATCGAAGGGCGCATGATTAACGCTTGGTTATCAAGTTGCTGAGAACTTTTCGGTAGCTGCTGTTCAAGGGGCGAATCACCGCGTCCCCTCTGCCTGGAAAGTACCGAAAGATCATGCGCTTTTCGATCAAGACGCTCGCCGCCGCTCTTCTTCTCCTGCCGCTCTGCGCGCCGGCTTCCAGCGCGAACGACGTGGTCGCCGCCTCTATCCGCCACGCCTACCTGATCGACGCGACCCATGATGCGGTCCTGCTCGAGCGCGACGCGCAGGCGCGCATTCCGCCGGCGTCGATGAGCAAGATCTACACGCATCTGATGCTCCTCGATCGCGTCGGCAACGGGCGCCTTGCGACGGACGATACCTTCAAGGTCAGCGAGCGGGCATGGCGCATGCAGGGTTCGCGTTCGTTTCTCGATCTCAATTCGAACGTCTCCGTCCAGAACCTCATGCTCGGCCTGGCGGTCCAGTCGGGCAACGATGCCGCCGTGACGATCGCGGAAGGGCTGTTTGGAACCGAGGAGCTCTTCGCCAGCGAAACAAACAAGCATCTTCTCGCCCTCGGGATCGAAAACACCACCGTCAGGAATGCGTCGGGCCTGCCGAGCGAAGGTCATCTGACCACGGTCGAGGATCTTGCCCTTGCTGCGAGGCACATCATTCGCAACCATGCGGAGCACTACTGGATCTTCGGCGTCCGCGAATTCACCTGGAACAACATCAGCCAGAACAACCGCAACGTACTCATCGGTTCCTACGGCATCGACGGCATGAAGACCGGCTGGACGCGGGAAGCAGGATACGGCCTGATCGCCTCCGCCGAACGCGACGGGCGGCGGCTCATCGGCGTCGTCGCCGGCGCAGCGACTCCGAAGGAGCGCGAACTGGCGATGGCGGAGATGCTCAACTGGGGCTTTGCGGCTTTCGAGGTCGTCGATCCGTGCGCGGGCTTCGAGACGTCGGTTGCGATCGCGAACGCCGCGGTCGAGACGCTTCCCGTGCGCGTGAGCGAGACCTGCCCGGTTCTGGCGGACAGGTCCCACGCGGGCTTCACGACGCGGGTCTCCGTGGAAGAGCCGCTGCAGGCGCCGGTCATGCAGGGAGACGTGGCCGGGGTGCTGCTCGTCGAGAACGGCGCGGGCAGCGTCATCCGGCGCGACCTTCTCGCGAGCGAGACCGTCCCGGAGCTGGGCCTGATGGGCAAGTTGAGGCGTTTCGTCGGCTTCTGACCCTGACGGGGCCTGCGTATCGCCAATCCCGGCCCGTCAGATTGCCGCTTCGAAAAGACTACGAAGGTTATCCGTCGTGAGTGCGACCGGGTTTCCGCCGCAGGAGGGATCCTCCAGCGCCATCGCGACCATGTCGCCGATCCGTGCCGGCGAGACGCCGAGGGCGCTCAGCTTGCGCGGGATCCCGAAGCGATCGTTGAACGCCTGCACGAAGGCGCGGAAGCCGTCGTAGCCCCCGTCGATCCCGAGATAGGGGGCCGCACGGTCGAACCGGTCGCGGATTTGCGGCTCGTTGAGATCGAGCACGGCCGGCATGCAGACGGCGTTCGTCGTGCCGTGATGCGTGTTGAACAGCGCCCCGACGGGATGGCTCATGGCGTGAATGGCGCCCAGCCCCTTCTGGAACGCCACGGCGCCCATCGCCGCCGCCGACATCATGTTCGCCCTCGCCTCGATATCGTCGGGCCGATCGTAGACGCGCGGCAGGTTCTCGATCACCAGCCGCATCCCTTCCAGCGCGATGCCGTGGCTCATCGGGTGGTAATGCGGGCTGGAAAACGCCTCGACGCAATGCGCGAACGCGTCGAGCCCCGTCCCGGCGGTGATCGCCTTCGGCATGCCGACGGTCAGTTCGGGATCCGCGATCACGACGGACGGCAGCACCCTGGGATGGAAGATGATCTTCTTGACGTGCGTCTGCGAGTTCGTGATCACGCTGGCGCGGCCGACCTCCGATCCGGTTCCCGCAGTCGTTGGTACGGCGACGATGGGGGCGATGGCGTCTGCGTCGGCGCGGGTCCACCAGTCGCCGATATCCTCGAAATCCCAGATCGGCCGCGACTGCCGCGCCATGAAGGCGACCATCTTGCCGAGATCGAGGCCCGATCCGCCGCCGAAGGCGATCACCCCGTCATGTGCGCCCGCGCGAAAGACATCGACCCCTGCCTCGAGGTTGCGCTCGTTCGGATTGGGATCGACCTCGGCGAACAGCGCCCGCCCGAGGCCTGCCTCCTCGAGCAGGTCGAGCGCCCGCGTCGTGATTTCCAGCGGCGCGAGGCCGCGATCGGTGACCAGCAGCGGCTTCCGGATGCCCGCAGCGCGGCAGGCATCGGCCAGCTCCCGGATGCGGCCGGCGCCGAAGCGGATTGCTGTGGGATAGGACCAGTTGCCGGTGAGAGTCATGGCTTCATCTTTTTCAGGTGATAGGATTTCGGGCGGGTGAGTGCGTGATAGCCGAGAACGGAGAGCCCCGCGCCGCGTCCGGTATCCTTGCAGCCGGTCCAGCACAAGGCCGGATCGAGATAATCCGCCCGGTTCATGAAGACCGTCCCCGTCTCCACCCGGTCGCCCACGCGGGCGGCGCGGTCGAGATCGCGGGTCCAGAGGCTCGCCGTCAGGCCGAACCGGCTGTCGTTCATCAGCCGAACGGCCTCGTCGTCGTCCCTCACGGGCATGATGCCGACGACGGGGCCGAAGCTCTCCTCGCGCATGACGGCCATGTCGTGGGTGACGTTCGTGAGGACCTGCGGGGTGAGATAGGCGCCGCCGTCGTCGGCGGGATCGACGGGCAGGTGAGCGGTCGCGCCCGCGCGCACGGCCGCGTCGACCTGCTCGCGCACGAGGCGCGCGAACCGGGCATGCGCCATCGGGCCCAGCGACGTCGCGGGATCGAGCGGATCGCCCAGCCGCAGCGCCTTCGCCCAGGCCACCGCCTTCCGAACGAAGGCGTCGAACAGGCTCTCGTGGACGTAGATGCGCTCGATCCCGCAGCAGCATTGCCCGGAATTGAACATCGCACCGTCCATCAGCCCGTCCACCGCGGCGTCGAGATCGGCGTCGTCCATGACATAGCCCGGATCCTTGCCGCCGAGCTCCGTCGCCACCGGCACGAATGTCCCGGCGGCGGCGCGCTCCATCGCCTGGCCTCCGCCGACGGAGCCGGTGAAGTTCACGAAGTCGAAGGCGCGTTCGGCGATCAGGGCGGCGGAGGTGTCGTGGTCGAGGAAGGCGTTCTGGAACACATCCTCGGGGATGCCGGCGGAATGAAAGGCCCGCGCCATGCGCTCGCCCACGAGCAATGTCTGCGTGGCGTGCTTCAGGATCACCGTGTTGCCGGCGATGAGGGCGGGCGCGACGGTGTTGATCGCCGTCATCCACGGGTAGTTCCACGGGGCGACGACGAATACGACGCCCCAGGGCAGGCGGCGGATGTAGCGGCGAAAGCCGGCGTCGTCGCCCACTTCGATATCCGCCAGCGCGCCCTCGGCGATCGCCGCCATGTGCCTGCCGCGTTCGGCAAAGCCCGAGAACTCGCCGCCGTAGCGCACCGGGCGGCCCATCATGCGGGCGAGTTCGGGCACGATCTCGTCGTTCATCTCGCCGACGGCGGCAATGCCGGCGAGCACCAGATCGGCGCGCTCGCGGATGGATCGCGCAGCCCATGCGGCCTGCGCTTTGCGGGCGCGATGAGCGGCGGCGCGGGCTGCGTCCTGCGACAGGACAGGTCGCTCGGCGAACACCGATCCGTCGATCGGGGAGATGCAGGTCAGCGTTTTCGTGTTCATGCTCTCTCGAAGCCCCTGTCGATTTCCCAGTCCGTGACGGCGCGGTCGAACTCTTCCTGTTCCCATTCGCCGCATCGGACGTAATGATCGACGACCCCGTCGCCGAAGGCCTCGCGCAACATGGCCGAGTCGCGCAGGGTGCCGATCGCCTCCCGCAGCGTGCGTGGAATCTCGACCACGTCGTCGCTCACGTAGATGTCGCCCCTGTAGGGCGGCGCGAGTTCGAGCCCCTCCTCGATGCCCTTGATGCCCGCCGCGATCATGGCGGCCTGGGCGAGATACGGGTTCATGTCGGATCCGCCGATGCGGCATTCGATCCGCACGCCGCTGGTGCCCTCGCCACACAGGCGGAAACCCGCCGTGCGGTTGTCCACCGACCAGACCGCTTTGGTGGGCGCGAAGGTGTTGGGCGCGAACCGCTTGTAGCTGTTGACGTAGGGCGCGAGGAAGAAGGTGTAGTCGCGGGCATGGGCGAGCAGCCCGGCGGTGAATCTGTGCATCAGCGGCGACATGCCGTATTCGCCGCTCGCGTCGTGGAAGGCCGGCGCGCCGTCCTTCCACAGCGACATGTGCACATGGCTGGACGAGCCGACCTTGTTCGCCGCCCATTTCGGCAGGAACGTCGCCGAGCAGCCGTTCATCCACGCGATTTCCTTGGCGGCGTGCTTGGCGATCGTGTGATGGTCGGCGCAATCGAGCGCCGGGGAATAGCGGATGTTGAGCTCCTGCTGGCCGAACTCGGCCTCGCCCTTGGTGTTCTCCACCGGCACGCCCGCAGCCACGAGGTGATTGCGCAGCGGCCGCATGACGCCCTCTTCCTTGGTAGTCTGGAAGAGGTTGTAATCCTCGTTGTGGCCGTTGAGCGGCACGAGATCGCGGTAGCCCCGCTTCTGCAGGCTGCGGTAGTCGCCCTCGAACAGGAAGAACTCCAGTTCGGTCGCCATCATGGCATCAAAGCCCATCGCCTCCAGCCGCTCCACCTGCCGGCGCAGCATCTCGCGCGGCGAATGGGGGACGGGCTCGTGCGTGTGGTGATCGAGCACGTCGCACAGCACCAGCGCGGTGCCTTCGAGCCAGGGCAGGGGGCGCAGCGTGGACGGGTCGGGGCGCATCACGTAATCGCCGTACCCCTTGGCCCAGCTCGTCGCCGCGTAGCCGTCGGGGGTGGACATCACGAGGTCTGTGGCGAGCAGGTAGTTGCAGCAATGGGTCTCCTCGTGCGCATGATCGAGGAAGTTCGCCACGTGGAACCGCTTGCCCATCAGCCGGCCCTGCATGTCGACCATCCCGACGAGCACGGTGTCGATCTCGCCGCTTGCGGCTTTTTCCGCGAGGGTCGCGAGCGTCAGATTTTCGGGCATGTCGAGCTCCATTGTCGGGCGAAAGGGCGGCCCCCGGAAGGCCCGCCCGTCGATGTCGTCGTTCGATCCGGATCAGAAGGTGTAGGGAGGTCCGGCCTGGTTTATCACCTCGTTGTACTCGCGGAAGATGGAAACGATCTTCGCATGCACCTCGCCCTCGTCGGCGATCTCCTCCCAGAACTCCTTGGCCGCTATCTCGACCTCGGCCCATTCCTCCGCCGGGACGGTGCGCAGCGCCAGCTTGTCGCCCCGTGCACGCAGCCGCGCCTCGCCGCCCCAGTACCACTGATTGCGATAGGTGTGACCCGCCTCGATTCCGGCCATGACGATCTGCTTGAGGTGGTCCGGAAGTTCGGCCCAGCGCTCCTGGTTGACGAAGAACGAGCCGATCCAGGCGCCCGAGATGTTGTTGGTCAGGAAGTAGTCGGTCACGTCCGCCCAGCCGACGGTGTAGTCCTCGGTGATGCCCGACCAGGCCATGCCGTCGAGCTCGCCGGTCTGCACCGCGACTTCGGCATCCTCGTAGGGAATATTGACGGGCACGACCCCGAAGCGGCTGAGGAAGCGCCCCGCCGTCGGGAACGTATAGAGCCGCAGCCCCTGGAGATCGGCGACCGAGGTGATCTCCTTCTTCGTGTTGAAGTTGCACGGGTCCTGGCCGGCGGCGGACAGCCACTTGACGCCGACCTTGGCGTATTCCTCCTCCCAGATCTCGGCAAGGCCGTACTGGTCGAAGAGCACCGGCACGTCGAGGATGTGCTTGGTAGCGAAGGGGAAGTAGCCTCCGAACACCTGCAGCGGGGTCGGCGACGCCATCGAATCGTCGTCCGAATGCACAGCGTCGATCGTGCCGCGCTGGAGTGCCTGGAACAGCTCGCCCGTCGGCACGATCTGGTCGGCGTAGAACAGTTCGATCTGCATCTCTCCGTTCGAGGCGGCGTTGATGTAATCGATGACCGGCTTGGTCACGTGTTCTCCGAGCGCCGCGCCGGCATAGGTCTGGAAACGCCAGCGGATCGTCTGCTGCGCGCGCAGGATTGCGGGTGCGGCCAGCGTCGCGGGCGCAACGATGGCGGCTCCCTGTAGAAATCTGCGTCGTGTGGTCATTCAGCTTCTCCTGGTTGGGTTTCGTCAGCCGGTTGGCCCGGCTCTTTTCTGGGGTTAGAGGCCGTAGACCTTGGCCGGCAGCCACAGTGCGACCTGCGGGAAGATCATCACCAGCGCGAGCGCAAGGAGCATGACGAAGACGAAGGGAATGATCGAGCGGTAGATGTCCCCGAGCGCGATTTCCGGCGGGGCCATCGCGCGCATCAGGAAGAGGTTGTAGCCGAAGGGCGGGGTCATGTAGGCGATCTGGCAGGTGATCGTGTAGAGCACGCCGTACCAGACGAGATCGAAGCCGAGCTGGCCGACGAGCGGCACGTAGAGCGGCGCGACGATGACGAGCATCGCCGTGTCGTCGAGGAAGGTGCCCATCAGGAGGAAGCTCAACTGCATCAGGATCAGGATGAACCACGGATTGAGGCCCAGCCAGTCCGTGAAGAGCGTGTCGATGGCCCGAACCGCGCCCAGCCCGTCGAACACCGCCCCGAAAGCCAGCGCCGCCGTGATGATCCACATGAACATGCAGGTGATGCCGAGCGTCTGGCGCGTGCTGGTCTCGAAGACCTTCCAGGTCATGCGCCCCTTCAGCACCGCCGCGACGAACGCCGCCATGGCGCCGATCGCCGAGCTTTCCACCAGGCTCGTCCAGCCGTTGACGAAGGGCACCATCATCACCGCGAAAATCGCCAGCGGCAGGAGGCCCGCGACCAGCAGGCGCATCTTCTCGGCCCGGCTGATCTCGGCGCGCTCCTTCAGGCTGAGGGTCGGGCCGAGCTTGGGGTTCAGCCGACAGCGGATCGCGATGTAGATGACGAAGAGCACGGCCATCATCAGCCCGGGAATCGCGCCGGCGAGCCACAGCTGCCCCACAGGCTGGCGCGCGATCATGGCGTAGAGCACGAGGACGACCGACGGCGGCACGAGGATGCCGAGCGAAGAACCCGCCTGGATCACCCCGGTGACCATCAGCTTGTCGTAGTTGCGCCTGAGCAGCTCCGGCAGCGCGATCGTGGCGCCGATGGCCATGCCCGCGACCGACAGGCCGTTCATCGCGGAGACGAGCACCATGAGCCCGATCGTGCCGATGGCCAGCCCGCCGGGCATGCCGCCGGTCCAGACATGGAACATCCGGTAGAGATCGTCGGCGATCTTCGACTCGGACAGGATGTAGCCCATGAAGATGAACATCGGCAGCGTCAGCAGCGGATACCAGCGCATCACCTTGATGATGGCGGAGAAACCGAGATCGTAGCCGCCCCGGTCGCCCCACAGGAGGATCGCCGCGACCACCGCCACGCAGCCGATCGCGCCGAAGACGCGCTGCCCCGTGAAGAGCATCAGCATCATGCAGGAGAACATGAGGACGGCGATCAGCTCATAGGGCATCGCCCGTCCCCTTGTTTCCCTGCTCCTCGGGCTGGTGACGGAGCGGCTCGCCGGTGACGAGAAACAGGATGTCCTTGGCCAGCTCGCTCAGCGCCTGCAGCAGCATCAGGGCGACGCCGATGCAGATGGTGACCTTGATCGGCCAGAGATACGGCCGCCAGGCGGAGGGGCTGCGTTCCCATCCAAACTTGAAGGAATAGCTGGTGCTCTCGATCCCGCCCCAGAGCAGCACTCCGAGATAGAAGATGAGGAAGAAGACGGTCAGGACGTCCATCCACGCCTTCCGCCGCGGGTCGAGCGCGCCGTAGATCAGGTCCATCCGCACGTTCGAGCCCATCTGCATCGCATACGGCCCGCCGAGGATGAAGTAGCCGACCATCACGAACTGCGCCATTTCGAGCGTCCAGAGCGACGGTACGAAGAAGGTCTTGGAAATCGAGGACCAGAGCAGGATCGCCATCAGGGCGAAGATCGCGAACATCACCACCCGGCCGATGACGAAGTTGCAGCGGTCCACTACCACGACATAGGCCCGGAGCAGCTTCATTCCGCCGCCCCCGCCCGGGCAGTCGCGGCCAGCGCCCGCGTCAGGGTCCCGCAGAGATGATCCCCCATCCGCTCGGCCGCCTCGTCCGTCTCGATCAAGTCGTTGCGCACCTCGATCATCACTGCGCGCCGGCCCTTGATCTCGCCGTGACGGGCCAGCGTGTATGTCACCCTGTCCGACGCAGCATACGGCTGGTTCAGCGCCGTGCGGTAGACGCCCCGCAACGCTTCCGCCGCGAGCGCTGCCTCCGCGAGGATGGGATCGTCGTGATGCAGGAACCCGATTTCGACGTCCCGGTGGACGCCCATGAAAACGGGGGTGAAGCTGTGCACGGTGATCAGCGTGATCGGCTGGCCGCACCGCCGCGTCTGGCTGCTGCAGGTTACGGCCAATGCGCGATGGAAGGGATCGTGGATGCGCTCATGGCGGGCCCGCCGCGCCGCGGCGTCGAGGTCGCGGTTTCCGGGAATGACGAAAAGCTCGCTCTTCTCGGGGATGCAGTCGGGCGCGGTGAATGGCCGGTTGCAATCGTAGACGAGGCGCGAGACGCCGCCGGAAACCAGCGGTGCCTCCAGCCGCTCGGACAGGCGGCGCGCGAGCACGGCGGCGCCGATATCCCACGCCACATGCGCCCGCCGCGCCGCGTCGTCGAGCCCGAGGCCGTCCAGCTCCGCCGGGATCGCGCAGGCGGCGTGCTCGCAGACCAGGACGATCGGCGCGGCTCCGGCCGCTCCCGTGATCTCTACCGGTGTCCACTCCGCCTCCGCCACGACACCGCTCCCCGCCGCTTGCGACCCCTTGCAGCCCCTGCTTGCCGCTACTTGCCAAGCCTGTGTAAAATTCACTACATAAGCTTGCAGCCTGTCAAGATTGTTTCTGTAGCAATTTTGACAGACCTTGTTCGAAGTGAAGCGAAAGGGACATTCCTTGAGCAGGAAGCCACTCGTCCGGGATCTCCTGAAAGCACGGCAGGCCGATCTGACCGCGGCCGAGCGCAAGCTCACCGCCGTTCTGCTGCAGGATTCCATGGTCGGCGGGCTGCAATCCATCACCAAGCTCGCCGAGAGCGCCGAGGTGTCGACGCCGACGGTGATCAGGCTCGCCCGCAAGCTTGGTTTCGACGGTTATACCGGGCTGCAGGAGGCCATCCGCGAGGAGATCGCCGAGCGCATCAAGCAGCCGCTGGCCAAGCTGGACCTCGTCGAGCACCGCGCGCCGCGCGAGCATATCGTTTCGCGGTTCGTGAATGCGGCGCTGGGCAACATCAACCGGACGCTGGAACAGCTGGATCTGGGCGAATTCGACAAGGCTGCGGAGCTCCTGTCGGATCCCGAGCGGCAGCTCTACTTCGTCGGCGGGCGCATCACCCGGTCGAACGCGCACTACTTCTTCAACCATCTGCAGATCATCCGGCCGCGCGTCCTGCTTCTGGACAGCTCCCCCAGCGTCTGGCCGCAGTCGCTGCTGGACATGGACGGGCAATCGACGCTGGTGATCTTCGACATCCGCCGCTACGAACGGGAGCTCGAGAAGCTCGCAAACCTCGCAGTGAAGCAGGGCGCGAACGTGCTGCTGTTCACCGATCAGTGGGGCTCGCCGATCGAGCGATGCGCCGCCCACTGCTTCCGCTGCGCCGTCGAGGTTCCATCGAGCTGGGACTCGACGCTCGCGATGAACCTCCTCGTCGAAAGCTTCATAGCCGAGGTGCAGAGCCGGAGTTCCCGATCCAGCGAGGAGCGCATCCTGACCCTCGAGCGCATGATCGGGGAGTCGAACATATTCCGCGGCGTGTGAGCACCGCTCGAATACTCGGTTTGGCTTTTGCGTCCTTGGCTTTTGGCGCAGTGGCGGCATGCTGGCGGAAAGGCGACGAAATCAACCTGGAACTCCCGGAGAACGCCCGATGAAGCCGACCATCCTGAGCTGCGCCGTCACCGGAACCTTCCCGACCCGGGAGCACAACGAAAACCTGCCCGTCACGCCGCAGGAGATCGCCGGCGCGTCCATCGAGGCCGCAAAGGCGGGCGCTGCGATCTGCCATATCCACGTGCGCGACCCCGGAACCGGGCGTCCCAGCATGCAGCTCGAATACTACCGCGAGGTCATGCGGCTCATTCGCGAAAGCGATGTCGACATGATCGTCAACCTGACGACGGGCCCCGGCGGGCGCTACATCCCCGGCGAGGACGACCCGGCGAAGGCGGCGCCCGGCTCGACCCTGACGACTGCCGCGATCCGCACCGAGCATGTGGTCGAGCTGAAGCCCGAGATGTGCACGCTCGACCTCAACACCATGTGGTTCGGTGGCGGCGCGGTAATCAACGCCCCGGGCAGCGTCAGGGCCATGGCGGAACGCATCTATGCGGCCGGCGTCAAGCCCGAGCTGGAGGTCTTCGATACGGGCGACATCAAGCTGGCCAACGCGCTGATCACGGACGGAACGCTGCGGCTGCCGGCGCTGTTCCAGCTGGTCATGGGGGTCGACTACGGCATGCCGGCGACCCCGCAGGCGCTCGCCTTCTGCCAGTCGCTGCTGCCGCCGGAATGCGAATGGGCGGCTTTCGGCGCGAGCCGGATGGCCTACCCGATGCTGGCCCAGGCGCTGCTGCTCGGCGGTCACTGCCGCATCGGCATGGAGGATACGGTCTACCTGTCGCGCGGGGTGAAGACGCCGGACAACGCCGCGCTCGTCAAGAAGGCCGTGCAGCTGATCGACCTCCTCGGCGGCAAGGTGGCGACGGTCGCGGAGGCCCGGGGGATTCTCGAGTTGTAGAGAAGGGGTTGGCGTGGCGAATATTTCGCACCGACAGAAATCCAGGCCTCGGGATACTTGCGCAACAGGCCGCAGCCGCGTCCGCTGGCATCTGCCTGGATGCGCCCGAATTCTGAATTGAAAACGTCACTTCATAATCACTGAAGACCCTTGTTCGAAAGCAGTTTCCTTCGAGCGCCGAGTTGAGCGCTTGATGCATCGGGTTGTGCCGCGTTTGCGCTGAGGCATTCCACCCCATTGTGATTGGTGACCCTTTCGCGATGGCGACTCGCCGAGCGGCCGACTGTTCCATTTTCGCAAAGAGCGTCGCCGTGCGATCGTCCGAGCGCGCGACCGTGTCGGGGGGGCGCGCTTCGCAAGCGGGGCAGATCATCGACGCTTGTTTGATTTTGCTAATAATAAATAAAATTCGGAACATCGAGCTTACTTTCGAATTCGAGCCCTATGCTCATGTTTCACGACGTGGGTCGAGAAAGTACAGGTTTTCCGAAGTGCGGCCATGTGTTCAAATTGAAATTCGCGCGTTGATTGCTTTTGAGATTTCAATCTCTTCCGCAGCTGCTTGTGAGTTTGAACGACGGAAGAAGCGGGAGCAGGTGGGGGCCGCAATGAAGAGATGGTCGATGAAGACGGTCGATGATCTGATAAGCGTGGTGGTGCCGGCTTATAACGCGGCGGCGACGATTGGGCGAACCCTCGCCTCTGCGCAGGCGCAGACGCATTCGGCCATCGAGATCATCGTCGTCGATGACGGCTCCCGCGACGATACCCCCGGCATCGTTGAGCGCATCGCCGCGCGGGATCCCCGCGTAATCCTGATCCGGCAGGCGAATGCCGGCGTCGCCGCCGCCCGCAACGCCGGAATCGCCGCAGCGCGCGGACAGCTGATCGCGCCGCTGGACGCCGACGATCTCTGGCATCCGCAAAAGCTCGCGTTGCAGGCGGAGGCGCTGAGATCGGCGCCGGCGAGCACGGGGCTCGTCTATTGCCTGCCGCGGCTGATCGACGGGGCGGATCGGGTGATCGAGGATTGCGCCATCGTCTGCCCCGTGGGGCAGGTCTACGGACCGATGCTCTGCTCGAACTTCATCCGCTGCGCCAGCATTCCGCTGATCCGGCGCTCGTTCCTCGAAGCGGTCGGCGGCTACGATCCCGGTCTGCACGACGCGAATGCCCAGGGGGCGGAGGATTTCATGCTCTACCTGCGGCTGGCCGAGATCTGCGGCTTTGCATGCGTCGAGCGCTATCTCGTCGGCTACAGGATGACGCACGCCAGCATGTCGTCGGACGAGACGCAGATGCTGCGCTCCTGGCAGCTGGTGATCGCCGACGCCCGCGCCCGACATCCGGACCTCTCCGGGCGGCTTCTACGCTGGTCGCAGGGCAATTTCATGCGCTGGCTGGGCTTCTCCGGGCTGAGCTACGGAAACGCCTCCGCGGGCCTGCGGATGCTCGCCTCGAGCCTTGCCGTCGATCCGAAGGGAAGCCTGCGGCCGAGCGTTCTCATCGCGTTCGCCGGGATCAGTGGCGCGAGGCTCGTCCGCAAGCTCGGCGCGAGCCTGCGGGGGCCACCCGGCACGTTCCGCAGCAGCCGCGGACGCGCTTTCGGGACGATCCATTTCGATGCGCTCGACCCCATGAGGGAACCGCCGCCGCCAGGCGACCCGTTCGAGATCCGACGGACCGCCCGCTCCCGCGCACTCGCACCGAAGCGCGCGATCCCGCGCCTCGATATCGAGCCCGCCTCTTCTCCGGTTTCGTTCGCCGATATCGGGAGGCGCGGATGAACTTCCAGAAGCGAACCGCGCCCGACGGGTCGGTCGAGCCGCAGACCAGGCCGGTCAGCGGCGCGCAGGGCGAAAGCGTGAGCGTCGTCATCACCGCCTACAATCACGCGCGCTGGCTGCCGGAGGCGGTGGAAAGCGTGCGTGCGCAGACCCATTCGCCGATCGAGCTGATCGTGGTGGATGACGGCTCGACCGACGAGACCCCGGCCATCTGCGCCGGGCTGGAAGGCGTGAAGATCCTGCGCCGGGAGAACTCCGGGCTGTCGGCCGCACGCAATGCCGGCCTGCGGGCCGCAGGGGGCGATCTGATCGCCTTTCTCGACGCGGACGATCTGCTTCTCCCCGACGCGATCGCGGCCGGCGTCGCGGCGCTGGCGGATAGACCCGAACTCGCCTTCGCCCACGGAGGACATCTCGGCGTGCTGGCGGACCGGACGCCGATCTGGGAGACGCGCGCACGGGTCGAGGACGCCACCTATCGCGCGCTCCTGCGGGGCAACCTCATCGGCATGCACGCGACCGTGCTCTACCGGCGCGCGATCCTGCTCGAACTGGGCGGGTTCGACGAGAAGCTGACGGCGGCGGAGGATTACGACATGTATCTGCGGCTCGCCGCCCGGCATCCCTTCGGCTGCCACGACGCGATCGTTGCGGAATATCGCCAGCACGGGACGAACATGTCCGGCGATCCCGGGCGGATGCTGCGCGGGACGCTTGCGGCGCTGGAGGCGCAGCGGGCGCGGGCCACCTGCGATCCGCAGGACGCGGCGGCGCTGGCGGAGGGGCTCGCCTTCTACCGCGCGAGCTACGGGCCGCCGCTCGTCAAGCGCGGAATACGCGATCTCGCCCGGCCCGAGGGACACAAGGCGGGCCGTGAGGCGCTCGCGCTCGCCGGTCGCCTTGCGCCCGACGCCTTCGCCCCCGCGCTTCGCGATGGTGCGCGCAGCCTCGCGCGGACGATCGACGCCCGCATGCCGCCGCAGGCGCGTCGCTTCGCCCGACGGATACTGCGTGGCCGCCGCGGCGCGCAGGCGCCCAACGGCGTGGTTCCCAAGGGAGAGGTGCGCTTCGGCGATCTGCGGCGCACGAGCCCGATCGACCCCGATTTCGGCTTCTCCCGGGGCCTGCCCGTCGATCGACATTACGTGGAGGCCTTCCTCGAGGCGCAATCGGATGCGATTGCGGGGCGCGTTCTGGAAATCGGCGACGACGCCTATACCCGCCGCTTCGGCGGCGACGGGGTGGCGCGCGCCGACGTGCTTCACGTCTCTCCCGATGCGCCGGGAGCGACCTTCACGGGAGATCTGGCGGATGCGCCGAACCTGCCCGACGCCGCCTTCGACTGCGTGGTGCTGACGCAGACCCTTCACCTCATCTTCGACATGCAGGCGGCGATAGGCACGCTCGCGCGCATCCTCAAGCCGGGCGGCGTGCTGCTCCTGACCACGCCGGGCATTTCGCAGATCGATCGGGGGGAATGGGGCGACACATGGTTCTGGTCCCTTACCCCCGCGGCGGTGCGCCGGCTGCTCGGAGGGCGGGAGTGGAGCGACCTGCGCGTCGAGTCGCACGGCAACGTGCTCGCCGCCACAGCCTTCCTGCAGGGCCTCGCCGCCGACGAACTGACGCTCGACGAGCTTTCCACCCGCGATCTCGCCTATCCGGTGATCGTGACCGCGCGCGTTGCAAGAGCGAGGGATACCTTGCGGGCCGGAGATCGCGCATGAGTGGTCTCGGCATCCGCAGGGCGGCGCGGCGGACGCTCGCACGCATCGTCGGCGGGCGCTTCGTTCTGGTCTATCACCGGGTCGCCCGCCCCCGCCACGACCCCTGGGGCCAGTGCGTCTCTCCGGAGAATTTCGCAGCACAGGTCGCGGCCCTCGCCGCATACGGCCCTGTCTTCACCGTCTCCGAGCTCGCCCGCCGCGTCGCCGACGGGACCGCGCCGCGCCGGGCGAGCGCGATCAGCTTCGACGACGGCTACGCCGACAATCTGCATGTCGCCGCGCCGGTGCTCGCCCGCCAGGGCGCGCCCGTGACCTTCTACCTGGCCGCAGGTCTGCTCGACGGGCGCACGCCCTTCTGGTGGGACACGCTCGCGCGCCTGCTGCTCGCGCCACCGAACCTGCCCGGACGGATCGAACTCCCGCTGGGCGAAGCGCTTTTCTCCTGGTCGCGGCCGCCCGGCGTGCTACCCCCCACGAGCCACGCCTGGCTCAGTTGGACTGAAAGCGGCCCCCGCGAGCGGCTGTTTCTCGATTTCTGGGCCCGCATACGCCACCTCGACGCCTCCTCCCGAACCCGGGCGCTGGAGCGGCTCGAGCGTCTCGTCGAGGCGCCGCCGCCCGATCCCGCCGACCGCCCGCTCGACGGCGAGGAGGCCGCCCGGCTCGCCGCCGGTCGGGACGTCGAGATCGGCGCGCACACCATGACCCATCCGAGTCTCCCGGGCCTCCATCCAGACGACGCCGAGCATGAGATCGCCGCATCCAGAACCGCCTGCGAGGCCATCGCCGCGCGCCCCGTCGAGAGCTTCTCCTACCCGTATGGCGACCACGATGCGCGGGTGGTCGGGATCGTGCGCGCGCTCGGCTTCGCGAATGCCTGCACCACGGTGGGCTCGCCGCTCGCCCGGCGCGGGCTCGATCCCCTGCGCCTGCCCCGCATCCAGGCGCGCGACTGGTCGGGCGCCGAGTTCTCCCGCCTTCTCGCCCGCGCAGAACTGAGTTGAGCACGATGACCGCCACCAACCCCCTCGTCTCCGTGATCACGCCATTCAAGGACGTCGCGCCCTATCTCGGGCAGGCGATCGACAGCGTGCTGGCCCAGAGCTTCGACGACTGGGAGCTGATTCTCGTCGATGATGGTTCGAGCGACGCCTCCGGCACGATCGCCGAAGGCTACGCCGCCCGCCATCCGGACCGGATCGTCGTCCTGCGTCACCCGGGCGGCGAGAACCGGGGGATCAGCGCTTCGCGAAACCTCGGGCGCCGCCACGCCAGGGGAACCTGGCTCGCGTCGCTGGACGGGGACGACGTCTGGCTGCCGCAGACGCTGGCCGGGCAGACCAGCCTCGCCAGCCGCCATCCCGAGGCGGGGCTGATCCTGGGCGCGACGCGCTACTGGCGCAGCTGGGCGGGCCCCGACGGGCCTACAGATGCGCCTCCTGACCAAACCGTGCCCGTCGGCGCGCCGGAAGGCCTGCACCTCCCCCCCGAGCTTCTGCACCGCCTCTATCCGCTCGGCGAGGGGGCCGCGCCCTCGATGAACACCGTATTCGTCCGCAGCGACGTGGCGGAGGCGGTGGGAGGCTGGGAGGACGCGTTCCGCACCGCCTACGAGGATCAGGCGCTGCTCACCAAACTCTATCTCGCCACGCCGGTATACGTCTCGCACGCCTGCCGCGACCTCTATCGCCAGCGCCCTGGTTCGATCATGTCGGTCGATCTCGCCGGGAATGATTACGTCGCACATCGGCTGCGCTTCCTGCGCTGGCTCGAGGGACACCTGCGCGAGCAAGGCCGTGAGGGCTCGCCCGAGCACGATGCGGTGCGACGGGCGTTGCGCGCCTGCGATCCCGCATTCCTCGCCCGGGCGGAGCGCGTCGGGCGCAGGGCGCTGGCGCGCGTTGCGAGGTTGGTGCGGTCATGAGCGAGGCGGCTCCACTCGTCTCTGTCGTCGTGCCTGCCTACGAGGCAGAGCGCTTCATCGCCCGCACCCTCGCCTCCGCGCTCGGTCAGACGATGGAGGACCTCGAGGTGATCGTGGTCGATGACGGCTCGCGCGACGCCACGGCCGATATCGCAGCGCAGATGGCCGGGACCGATCCTCGACTCGTCCTGCTGCGCCAGGAGAACGCAGGCGTCGCTGCCGCCCGCGATCTCGGGCTCTCGGCGGCGCGAGGACGCTTCGTCGCCATGCTCGACGCCGACGATCTCTGGCATCCAGAGAAGCTCGCCCGGCAGCTCGCGGTCTTCGCGCGAGAGGGCGACCGGACCGATCTCGTCTATTGCCGCTATCGCGAAATCGACGAAGAGGACGGGGTCCTGCGTTCAGAAGTTCGCCCAGTAGCGGTGGGCGACGTCTACGCCGCGCTGGTCTTGTCGAATTTTGCAGGCGGTGGCAGCGCGGCCCTGATCCGGCGCGAGGCCCTGGCGGCAGTGGGCGGCTTTGGCGAGGCAGCGCCCGACGGGTTGGGAGCGGAGGATATCGCCCTCTTTCTGGCGCTCGCCGAGCGCGGTCGCTTCGCCCTCGCCGACGCCTTCCTGCTCGGTTATCGTCGGCACACGGCGAACATGTCCGGCAACGGGCAAAAGCTCTCGCTGACCACCCGTCAGGTGCTGGCGCGGGCCGAGCGCTCCCACCCCGAACTGCCCCCGCAGCTGTTCCGCTGGGCGAGCGGCGAGTCGCTCGTCTGGCTCGGAACCGAGGCGCTTTATGACGGGCGGGTGCGTGAAGGGGTTCGCTTTCTCGCCCGCGCCGGCCGGGTGGATCCCCGCGCCGCCTTGTCCGCACGCACGGCTCATGCGGGCTGGATTGCGCTTCGTCGCTATCTGGGGCGCGGTCTCGGGCGAAACGCGAAGAAGCCCGCCGTCCCCGGGAAGGCCAGGGAGGTGCCACTCGTCCCCTTCGCGGCGCTCGCACCCGAGGACGGACTCGACGCAGCCTGGCCGGAGGATCGCCTTGCGAGGCGCCTGCGGCAGGCAGGCGGATGGCGGATCGCGAAGGACAAAGCCGTGCGCTCTCCGCTCCCCGACATCCAAGTCGCGCAGGGGTTACCCGATGGCAGCCTCCGTGACTGACCCCGGGGCGCAGGGCGCGAAGGGCGATCGGGAAGCGCTGCGGCGGCTTGCGGCGAGCGCGCGCGGCGAGCGGCGGACCGTGCCGATCCTCGTCGCTCTGGGCCTTGCCGCCGCACTGACCGAGGGGCTCGGCATCGCGTTGATGATTCCCGTGTTCACGGCGCTATTCGCGCAGGACGGGGCGGGCGGGGGCTGGCTCGCGCAACTTGGCGAGATTGGTCGCGGCCTCGGCGAGGGAGAGCGCGTGGCGCTGCTGGTGGGCCTGATCCTGACCCTCGCCATTCTTCGCGCAAGCGTGATCGTCGCCCACGAGCTCCTGTCGATCAGGGCGAGCGGGCGCGTCACCCACCGCCTGAGATACGACCTGTTCGGGGCTCTGCTCGCCGCCGACTACGCCGATGTCGCCGTGCGCGACCGGGGGCGGCTGTTCGACGTCATCCGCGGCGAAACCTGGCTCGTGGGCGAGCTTCTGATGACGCTGTCGCGGGGGTTGGTCAGCCTGTGCGTCATCGCTGTCTTCGGCGCCCTGCTGCTTGCGATCTCGCCGCTCCTGACGCTTGCGGCTGCGCTCGGCGGCCTGGCCATATCTCTCGTCGTACGCCTCGTCGCCCGGCGCACGCGCCGCCTGGCGGAACCGACGGTGGCGACCGGCGCCGCCCTGACCCGGCGCACGATCGAGGCGCTGGCGAGCCTGCGCACCATACGCATGTTCGAGCGCCAGGCCTCCGAGCACGCGCGCTTCGCAGAGGTCTCGGAGGCCGACCGTCTCGCGGCCGAGCGTGTCGAGAGGGCGGGCGCGATGATCCAGCCTGTGGCCGAGCTGCTGTACGCGCCGCTCTTCCTCGGCCTGCTGCTCTCGGCATACGCCGCCGGCATGGATCTTCCCACGCTCGTCGCCTTCATGGTGCTGCTCTACCGCCTGCAGCCGCATGCGCGTCGTCTCGACCAGATCCGCGTCGAGCTCGCGGCGAACCTGCCGATCCTGCGCCAGATCACGGGCCTGCTCGCGCTCGAGCCGGCTGCGCCGAGCGTGGGGGGGCGTGCGTTCTACGGGATCGACGAGGAAATCCGCTTTGCCAGGGTGGGCTTCTCGTATCGCGGGTCCGTGGCGGCCGTCACGAACCTGAGCTTCTCGATCCCGAAGAACCGCGTGACGGCGATCGTCGGCGAATCCGGTGCGGGCAAGACCACCGTGGTGAACCTGCTGTTTCGCCTCTACGACCCTGACGAAGGCGCGATCCTCGTGGACGGTGTTCCGCTCAACGATCTCGATCTGGCCGACTGGCGCTCGCGACTCGCCTTCGCCGGGCAGGATGCGGAGCTGATCGGCGAGACCGTTCACGACGCCATCGCCTTCGGTCGCGCCGGCGCCACGCGCGCCGAGGTCGAGGCGGCCGCCGCAAAGGCGCATGCGGCGACGTTCATCGAGGCGCTCCCGCACGGCTACGATACGCCCCTCAAGGATGCCGGCAGCGAACTCTCCGCAGGCCAGCGCCAGCGCATCGGGCTTGCCCGCGCCCTGGCACGCGAGCCCGAAGTCCTGGTGCTCGACGAGGCGACGAGCGCGCTCGACGCCGTGTCAGAAAACGCGATCCAGCAGACGCTCGACGCGCTTTCGGGCACCCTGACCCTCGTCGTCGTCGCGCACCGGCTCAGTACGGTGCGCGATGCCGACCAGGTGATCGTCATGCGCGACGGCCGCGTCGTGGAGACCGGAGCCCCTGACGAGCTTGCCGGACGCGACGGAGGCGCCTTCGCCGAGTTCTGGAAACTGCAGAGCCTCGTCCGCGACGCCTGAGCGGAGGGATTCGCGGCTGCGCTTCGCCTTCGTTACGCCAAGGATCCCTCGCGGAGACGCAGCCAGCGACTTCGCCCGCTGGCTCAAGCGACGGTGAATGAAAGTGTTGGAATGCGCGCAGCAATGAAGCGCATCGCGCAGGCTGGTTTGCTGAAGCGGGAGGCATGGGCATGGTGACTCCCACCTCGCTCGGCTCTCTCGACAAACTCCTGATTAGGGATAGGAATCAATGGCACGCAGAGATTTTGATCCGGCCACCGTCTTGCCTGATGGACGCGCCGCAGCGAAGGGGCAGCTCTTCGACCCACAGGTGGTCGGCCCATGGCGCGGAACCCATCTCGGCGAAACCATTCGCGGGCCAGTCACTGTACTGGCTTATGGCAACGACACGCCAGGGCAGGGTCCCGGCCTGCATGTTCATCCATATGACGAACTCTTCGTCATTCTCGCAGGCAGGGCGCGCTTCTTCATTGGAAATGAGGTGATCGAAGCTGGCGCGGGGGAGGTCGTGCTTGGACCCGCAGGTGTACCCCACAGGTTCGAGAACATCGGTACTGGACGGCTGCAGACGATCGACATCCACCATTCTCCGCGCTGGATACAGACGGACGTGGAGCCGTCGCCGGAGGACGGGGACATGGGGGCGGACTGATTGGGACGCGCAACCCGCTGCTCCCTCAAAACCCGATTTCCCGTCGGTGTCGCCCCAAAGGAGGTGGATTCCTCAAAGCGGGATGCCGTAAAAGCCCAGCGCCTCCTCAAGCTCGCGCTCCTCGTAGCCGAAATGCGATATCACTACGCGTTCCAGTGCCTCGTAGACCTGCCGAAGCGATCTGAGCGCCGCCTCGCCCGGCTCCCGGGCGAAACGCCGCGTCGCATCCTGCAGGCGCACGAGCAGTTCGTGGACGATCAGGTGCTCGTTCGAAAGCCGGTCGATCACCTTGCGCAGGCCGTCGCTCGTGTTGCGCAGATGCGGGAAGATCTCCTGGTCCTCGATTGTGTGGTGCAGGGTCAGCAGCTGGCACTCCTGGCCGCAGAGGCTGCCGAAACGCCGGTAATTCTCGATCATCGCCATCGAACCGACCTGCTCGGCGAGAGCCGTCGCGTCACCCATTCCCTTCTCGAGATCGTCGAGTGCGCGGCGCAGTTGGGCCAGCTGCTGCAGGTGGTAGCGGTGAAACAGCGCCAGCCGTCTGCCGTGGGCGCGATGCAGATCGCTCGCGCCGGCGATCGGCGGGGCGAGGGGGCGGGTGGAATCGTCGAGGAAATCAATGTCGTCGATCACGTCTGGTCCGTCTGGAAGAGACCGCGCAGGTCGGTGGATAAACGCCGGGTGCTCCGTTTAACCCCGGAGCGCTCCGGGCGCAAATGGCGGGACGTGGAGCAGTCAAGCTTCCCTCCTGGCGTTTGGAGCGAGGTTCCGGGTACTGTTTGTAAACTGTTAGGGTTAAAAAAGAAGATTAACAGAAACTTTTGAAGCGAATACAATTCAAGTTGTCGCTTTTGCCGCGATGTCGCATTCCGAAGAACCGAATTGTGTTCTATTTAGATTTCAGAATATTCGTGAAGCAAGGCTCTTTAATAATCATAAGTTGCATAAGCAGCGCTGGAGCCGATGGAACGCAGGAGACGTCCATGACGACCATTGTTGAAAAACAGGTCCGCGACTTCATCATCGAGAACTTCCTCTTTGGCGACGACAGCCGTCCGATCGATCCCACGACATCGCTGATCGAGAACGATCTCGTCGATTCGACCGGCATTCTCGAACTCGTCGCCTTCGTCGAGGAGCGCTTCGGGATCAGTGTCGCCGATCAGGAGATCGTGCCCGACAACTTCGATTCGCTCGCCCGGATCACAGACTATGTGTCGGCGAAGTCGGCGCAACCGGAGACGGCGCAACCGGAGAAGGCGGCCTGAGGAGCGAGGAGAGCGCGATGCGTTTCGAGGAATTCCTGCGCGCCAGCGCCGTGCGCTATCCGGACAAGACCGCGATCGTCGCGGGCGGGCGACGGTTGAGCTACGCCGAATTCGACGATCTTTCGGACCGCCTCGCGGCGTCGCTGGAGGCTCACGGCATCCGGCGCGGCGATCGCGTCCTCGTCTTCATGGACAATTGCTGGGAGGCGGCGGTCTCGATTTTCGCCGCGCTCAAGGCG
>Ga0208490_100227_pt1 | contig 45162 bp, 38 predicted proteins | sample SubbioAug_CSWold_FD_184818 | JGI IMG/M metagenome (GOLD analysis project Ga0208490, IMG submission 184818) | Serpentinite rock and fluid subsurface biosphere microbial communities from McLaughlin Reserve, California, USA - CR11Aug_CSWold (SPAdes) | ecosystem: Environmental > Terrestrial > Deep...
GCCCCAAAGTCCCCGCCGCAACGACCGCGACGGCTGAGAGCACGAAGCCCGCTCCCGTCACCGCGAAGAGCGCAGTCGTCGGCACGATCATCACCAGCACGGCAGCGAGCGGCGGACTCACGAGGGACTCGAGGTCGTACGCGAGCCGCGACAACGACTGGGCCGCGGTGTAGTCGCGCTCGTCGGGCAGCACGCGCGGGATCACCGCCTGGTATGTCGGCGTGAACACTGCCGAGGCGAGCTGCAACAGGGCGATGCCGACAAACAGCTGCCAGGGGGCGGTGACCGTGACCAGCGCAATCGCGACAAGCATCCGCATTGCGTCCGCCGCGATGAGAACGGCGCGGCTCGACCGCCCGGCGAGCAGCGCCGTGGCGATCGGCGAGACGACAACGTAGACGGCGATGCGAATCGTGAGGGCCGTGGCGATAACCGCAGATGCCTGGGCGGCGTCGAGGTCGACCGCCACGAGGGCTATTGCCACCGTCAGTAGTCCCGTCGCGACGAGCGACGACACCTGCGAGGCAAAGAGTGCCGCAAATCGGCGGACGCGGAGGACGCGAATCATGCGGTCGCAGGCGAGGTGAAAGGGACTACGGGCATCCCGTCATTGTGGCGGACGGCGGCGGCTAGCGTAGGCACGTGCTTCGCCGCCGTCTGACGCCACTCGACCGCGACATCCTGCGGCTCGCGGTGCCGTCGCTGGGGGCGCTCGTCGCCGAGCCGGTGTTCGTGCTGACCGACACGGCGATGGTCGGCCACCTCGGCGCTCCCGCGCTCGCCGGGCTCGGCGTCGCCAGCACGGTGCTGCAGACGGCGGTGGGGCTGCTGATCTTCCTTGCCTACGCGACGACGCCGATCGTGGCGCGTCGTCTCGGCGCGGGCGACCGGCCGGGCGCCCTTGCGGCCGGCATCGACGGGCTGTGGCTCGCCCTCGGACTCGGCGTGCTGTTGCTCGCCACGCTGCTGCCGCTGTCGCGGCTCATCGTGGGCGCCTTCGGGGTCGAGGCCTCGGTCGAGGCCGCGGCACTCGACTATCTGACGATCGCGTGGTGGGGAATTCCCGGCATGCTGCTCGTGCTCGCCGCGACCGGGGTGCTGCGGGGACTGCAGGATGCGCGCACTCCCCTTCGCATCGCCGTCGCCGGGTTTACCGCCAACATCGCGCTCAACGCGGTGCTCATCTACGGGCTCGGTCTCGGCGTCGCTGGGTCGGCGCTCGGCACGGTCATCGCCCAGTGGGGCATGGCGGCCGTGCTCGTCACCCTCGTCGTGCGGGCCGCCCGTCGTGACGGCGCCGCCCTTCGCCCGAGCGCCCTCGGCATTCGGGCCGCCGGGCAGGCCGGCTCGTGGCTGCTCGTGCGCACGGTGAGCCTGCGCATCGCCCTCGTCGTCACCGTCGTGGTCGCCGCCGATCTCGGCACCGACGAACTCGCCGCCACGCAGATCTGGTTCGCGCTGTACAGCCTGCTCGCCCTCGCCCTCGACGCCCTCGCGATCGCGGGCCAAGCCCTCATCGGGCACGGACTCGGGGCGAGCGACGTACCCCGCGTGCACGCCATCACCCGCCGCCTCGTCGGCTGGGGCGTGGGCGTCGGGGCCGCGCTGATGGTGCCTCTGCTCGCCGCGACACCGCTCCTGACGATCGCAATGACGAGCGATGAGGGAGTGCGCTCGCTGATCCCGCTCGCGGTCGTCACCCTGGCCGTCGGCCTACCGCTGGCCGGACTCGTCTTCGTGCTCGACGGCGTATTGATTGGGGCGGGCGACGGGCGCTATCTGGCGGTGACGGGCATCCTGAATCTACTCGCGTATCTGGCGATCCTCGCCGTCGCGATCGGGATGCTCGGTGCCGGTCTCGCCGGCCTGTTCGTCTCGTTCATGGTCGGCTATCTCGCCGCCCGCGCCGCGACGCTCGGCTGGCGCGCCCGCGGCACGCGCTGGATCGTGACCGGCACCGCGTAAAGCACGCTAGAGCGACCGAACGCCCCCGCCGGGTGGTCGTCGCCGGCCTGCTTGGCCTTGCCGAACGGTTCTTCACCGGTGTGCTTCGCCTTGTCCATGGTCATGGCGATGCTCCTTTCGATCGGAACCCGGGCCGCGGTGGCGTGCCCGGGAGTAGGACGGCCAGGGGCCGCCGATCGTCACGGAGACTCAGGTGCTTCTCAGGATGCGCGCGGTGGCGCCGTCGTGTCGCCCACGCGCAGGATGCTCGTGAACAGTTCGTCACGCAGCTCACCATCGCTCGCATCGGCGAGCGCTCCGAGGGCGAGGCGGGCTGCGGCTCGGCCCTTCTCAGCGATGGGCTGAACGACGGTGGTCAGCGTGCGCGTTGTCAAGCCGTCGACGCGAGCGCCGTCGAAGCCGACGACACTGAGGTCGCCGGGCACGGACAGTCCGCGCTCTTCGGCCGCCTGGATGGCGCCGATCGCGAGCAGGTCGCTCTGCGCCATGATCGCGGTGATATCGGGGTGCTGGTCGAGAAGACGTCGCGCCGCGAGCATCCCCTCGTCGATGAGCGAACCGGAGGCGACCATTGCGGGCGCGTCAGGAAAAACGGCGCGTGCCCCCGCGAGCCGTTCGAGGCCCGTGTACGCATCGGAAGCGGTGAGCCGGTCGGCGGTCAGCGGGCCGCGGGTTCGAGCGCGATCGAGCGGGAGGGTGATGATGCCCACCCGGGTGTGGCCGAGCTCGCTGAGCAGTCGCGCGCTCTCGGCGACGGTGTCGCGGTCGTCGCTGTTCACGAGCCGCATGCCATCGCGGGGCGTTGTTTCGACGCCGACGAGAGGCACGTGGCGCTGACCGAGTACGGCGACAGCGGGGTCGAGATCGGTTGAGCAGCCGAAGAGGATGGCCGCGTCCATGGGAGCGTCGCGCAGACCCCCGGCCTCGCGGTCGGGACTGTCGGTGAGCAGCAGCATGCTGTAGCCCGCCGCGCCGATCTCGTCGGCGATGCCGTCGAGCATGGCGATCGCCATCGGGTCGGTGAATCCGTCGCGGATGCGCTCCTCCATGACCACCGCGATGATGCCGCTGCGTCCTGTCCGCAGGCTGCGGGCGCGCGGGTCGGGCCCGCCGTAGTCAAGCTCGCGAGCAGCGGCGAGCACCCGCTCCCGCGTCTCATCCGAGACGGGGCCGGAGCCGGAAAACGCGAGGGATGCCGTCGACGCGCTCACGCCGGCGCGCTTGGCAACCTGCGCGAGGGTCGTTCGACCGGTCGCGGTCCCCGAGGGTGTCGCGTCGTCGTTTGCCGGGCGTGTCATGGGATTGGTAGCGTAGCCGAATGAGCACATCGAATCGATTCGATACGCGGCCCAGCCTGGCCGCGTGGCGTCTCGCCGTCTTCGCCGTCTTTGCGATCAACGGCGCGACCATGGCGACGTGGGTTGCGCGCACGCCCGCGATTCGCGATGCGCTCGATGTGAACCTCGAGCAGTTCGGCATGCTCATCTTCGGCCTCGCCGCCGGCTCGATCATTGGCCTGCTCGGTTCCAGCCACCTCATCGCCCGCATCGGCACGCGGGCCTCGATTCTCGGCGGCATCATCACGACGCTCGTCATGATTGCGGTCGTCGGCGTCGGCTCCGCGCAGTTCGGCTCCTACCTCACGGTGCTCATCGCGATGGCGCTGTACGGCGCGGGAATGGGCATCACCGACGTCGCGATGAACGTCGAGGGTGCGGGTGTCGAACAGGCGCAGGGCACGGCGATCATGCCGTGGTTCCACGCCGCCTGGAGCGGCGGCTCCATCGTCGGAGCGGCCGTCGCCGCGGGCGTCGCGGTGCTGGGCGTCGGCCTCGACGTACACACGATCGGCGTCGCCCTCGTCCTCGGCGTGGGCATCCTCATCACCGTTCGCGGCCTTCCCAAGCACCGCATCTTGCCCGGCCTCGACGACGACGGCCCGGGCCCTGAGCGCTCGACCTTCAGCGAGCGCATGGCCATCTGGAAAGAGCCTCGCACGCTCATCATCGGCCTCGTCGTGCTCGGCATGGCCTTCGCCGAAGGAACCGCGAACGACTGGCTCGCTCTCGCGATGGTTGACGACCGCGGCGTCGACGAGGCGGCCGGCGCCTTCTACTTCGGCGTCTTCGCCGTCGCCATGACGACGGGGCGCATCGTGGGCGTGCCGCTGCTCAACCGTTTCGGCCGCGTGCCGGTGCTGCTGGGCTCGGCGATCTTCGCGATCATCGGCCTCAGCGTGCTGATTCTCGTCGATCAGCCGGTCATCGCCGGCATCGCGATCTTCGTGTGGGGCCTCGGCGCATCCCTCGGTTTCCCCGTCGGAATGTCGGCCGCCGCCGACGACCCCGACAAGGCGGCCGCACGCGTCGCCGCCGTCGCCACGGTCGGCTACTTCGCCTTCCTCGTCGGCCCCCCGCTCATCGGGTTCCTCGGAGAACGCATCGGCCTCATCAACGCGCTCTGGGTGGTGCTTGCCCTCGTCACACTGACGGCGGTGTCGTCGCCGGCGACGCGCGAGCGTGGCGTCAACACGCGCCCCCCGCAGGAGGCACCCGCGGCGTAGGCTCCGCCACCGCCCACCTAGGCTGGTTAGGTGCGCCTCGTCATTGCCCGCTGCTCCGTTGACTATGCCGGCCGCCTGCAGGCGCACCTTCCGATGGCGACGCGGTTGCTCATCCACAAGAACGACGGGTCCCTACTCGTGCACTCCGACGGCGGCAGCTATAAGCCGCTGAACTGGATGAGCCCGCCGTGCACGCTGACGGTGCACGAGCCCGACGACGACCAGCGGGATGCGGGCGTCGCCGAGATCTGGCGCGTCACGCACGCGAAGACCGCCGACATGCTCGTCGTGTCGATCTACGAAACGCTGCACGACACGGCACACGAGTTGGGCGTCGACCCTGGCTTGCAGAAGGACGGTGTCGAGGCCCACCTGCAGAGGCTCCTGGCCGAGCAGATCGAGCTCGCCGGCGACGGCTACACGCTCGTGAGGCGGGAATACATGACCGCGATCGGCCCGGTCGACATTTTGGCCCGGGATGCGGCGGGCCACTCGGTGGCCATCGAGATCAAGCGCCGCGGCGGCATCGACGGGGTCGAGCAACTCACCCGGTACCTCGAGCTGATGAACCGCGACCCGCTGCTCGCCCCCGTCGCCGGGGTGTTCGCCGCGCAAGAGATCACCCCGCAGGCGCGAACCCTCGCCGAAGACCGCGGAATCCGCTGCCTGCTGCTCGACTACGACGCCATGCGCGGCATCGATGACGGGGTGCCCCGCCTGTTCTGAGCGTTCGCGCCTAGGCTCGAGTCGTGAGCCTGCCCTACACGACGATCCTGCTCGACCTCGACGGAACCGTCGTCGACTCGGCGCCCGGCATCATCGACACCCTGAAGCGCACCTTCGTCGCACTGGAACTGCCCGTTCCTGACGACGCCGAACTGTTGCGCTACGTCGGTCCGCCGATCCTCGACTCGTTCCGCGATCGTGCGGGCATGACCCTGGAGCAGCGCGAGCGTGCGCTCGAGGTGTACCGCGCTCAGTACCTCGACCAGGGCGCCTACGACTCCCGGCTCTTTCCCGGTATGGGTCTCTTCGTCGCCGACATCGACGCGTCAGGGCTGCCCCTGAGCCTTGCCACCTCAAAGCCCGAGACCCCGGCGACGCTCATGCTCGAGCACTTCACGATCGCGCACCACTTCGACATCATCACGGGGGCCTCCGACGACGAGGTGCGCAGCGCGAAGGCCGACGTGATCGCCGAGGCTCTGGTGCGCCTGAAGGCGTTCGGCGCCGACCTGAGCCGTCCAATCATGATTGGCGACCGCATCCATGACATCGAGGGCGCCGCCGCCCACGGCATCCCGGCCATCGGGGTGAGCTGGGGCTACGCCGAGGAGGGCGAGTTCGAGCACGCGCTCGCCGTGGTCGACACGGTCGACGAGCTGCGCAGCCTCATCGGTCTGCCCGCCGAGGGCGACCCTCGCGAGTAGGCTGACAGTCCCCGTTCATCGCTGAACCCTGGGCCGTGTGGCCCCCGAGGAGACCCGTTGTCTGACCCCGCACTCGACGACGATCTCGCCGCTCTGCGCGCGGGCGCGGCCCGCTGGGTGGCGCTGCCACTCAGCGAAAAACGCGGGCTGCTGCGGCAGGTCCGGGCCGCAACTCTGGCGATTGCCGCCGACTGGGTTGCCGCCGCGTGCGCGGTCAAGGACGTCGACCCGCGCTCCCCCGCCGCCGGCGAGGAGTGGTCAAGCGGACCGTACGCACTCATCACGATGACGAGCGCGCTCGAGAAGACGCTCAAGCTCATCGAGAAGGGTCGCTCGCCCCTCGACGAGGTCAACATCACTGGCGCTCCGGGAGGGCGCCTCGCCGTCGCCGCCTTCCCGTATCTGCCGAAGGATGTAGTGCTGAGCGGTTACGAGGCCCATGTGTGGTTGCGGCCCGGCCTCGACCTCGACGTCATTCGCGACGGTGTCGCAAGAGCGCTTCGCGACCCACATCGCGAGCCCCGAGTGACCGTTGTTCTGGGCGCAGGCAACGTCAGCGGCATCCCCGCACTCGATGTTCTCAACGCCCTCTACGGCGAGGCGAGCGCGGCGATCGTGAAGCTCAATCCCGTCAACGCCCGCCTCGCCGAGGCACTCGAGGCGGCCTTCGCCCCCCTCCTCGACATCGACCTGGTGCGCATCACGACCGGCGGCGCCGATGTCGGTCAGGCGCTCGTGCAGCACACGCTCGTCGACGCCGTCCACATCACCGGTAGTCGCGCCACGCACGACGCGATCCTGTTCGGCACGGGCGACGATGCGGAACACCGTCGCGCCGCCGGCGAGCGGCTCCTCACGAAGCAGATGACGAGCGAGTTGGGCGGGGTCGGCCCGGCAATCCTGGTGCCCGACGACGAGTGGACCGACGACGAACTCGATGCCGCCGCCCGCAACCTCACCACGCAGCGCCTCCACAACTCCGGCTTCAACTGCGTCGCCACCCAGGTCGTGGTGATTCCCGCCCACTGGGCGCGCGCTGATGAGTTCGTCGAGGCCCTGCGCGACTACGTGCGCGACGCTCCCCCGCGGCGCGCCTACTATCCGGGCGCCTCGCAGCGCCAGCTCGCCGCCTTCTCCGCGCATCCCGACGCCAGCGTCTTGGGTGGCGACCCGGAGGCTCCGCGCACACTCATCGACCACCTCGACCCCGAGAACTCCGACGAACTGCTGTTCACGACCGAAATCTTCGGCCCCGTTCTCGGCGTCGTCCGGCTGTCGACTGACGCCGACGCCGCCAGTTTCTTGGATGCTGCGGTCACCTTCTGCAATGACCGGCTGGCGGGCACGCTCGGCGCCGGCATCATCGCCCACCCCCGCACGATCGACGAGCTCGGCAACCGCTTCGAGTGGGCGGTGGCGAACCTGCGCTACGGCACGATCGGTGTCAACAGCTGGGTCGGCCCCCTGTTCGGGATGCCCGCCGCCACGTGGGGGGCCTTCCCTGGGCACACGCCGGACGACGTTGGCAGCGGCATCGGCGTCGTCCACAACGCGCTGCTCCTCGACCCCGAACACGTCGAGCGCACCGTCGGACGCGGCCCGTGGCAGGCATGGCCGACGCCACTGTGGTTCGTCGACAACCGCACAGCGCACGTGACCGCGCGCCGACTAACCCGTTTTGCCGGCATCGACTCGTGGGCGATCGCCGCGCCGCTCGGCGCCGCCGCGGTCGACAGCTACCGGAAAGGTTGAGGCAGTGAGCCGGCCAGAGCGGCATTACGACGTCATCGTCATCGGGTCGGGCTTCGGCGGTTCGGTCGCCGCGCTCCGCCTCGTCGAGAAGGGGTATTCGGTTGCCGTACTCGAGGCGGGCCGACGCTTCGCCGACGACGAATTTGCCCGCACCAGCTGGGACGTGCGGAAGTTCCTGTGGGCGCCCGCGGTCGGCTGTCTCGGAATTCAGCGCATCCACGCCCTCGGCGATGTAATCATCCTCGCCGGCGCGGGCGTCGGGGGCGGATCCCTCGTCTACGCGAACACCCTGTACCGACCGCGGTCCGACGCGTTCTTCCGCGACCGCCAGTGGGCACACATCACCGACTGGAAAGCCGAGCTCGACCCGTACTACGACCAGGCGAGCCGCATGCTGGGGGTCGTCGAGAACCCCACCATCACCCCCGCCGACGAGGTCATGCAGAAGGTCGCCGCAGACATGGGCGTGGCCGACAGTTTTCGCCGCACTCCCGTCGGGGTGTTCTTCGGCGAGGGCGCGGGCATCGACAGCCCCGACCCCTACTTTGGCGGCGCGGGGCCCGCCCGCACCGGCTGCCGCGAGTGCGGCGAGTGCATGACCGGCTGCCGCCACAATGCCAAGAACACCCTCGTGAAAAACTACCTGCACTTAGCTGAGAGCGCCGGGGCAGACGTCGTCGAGCGCACGACGGTAACCCGGCTGCGCCCGCTGCCGGATGGCGGCTACGAGTTGCTCACCCGAACGACCGGGCCCGGCCCGGGCGGCGAGCGCCGCTGGAGTGCCGGCCAGGTCGTCATCGCCGCCGGAGCGTGGGGTACCCAGCAGCTGTTGCACGCTGCGAAGGTTCACGGCGAACTGCCGAACCTCTCGGATCGGCTCGGCGAGTTGACCCGCACGAACTCAGAAGCACTCGGCGGAGCGACGACCCGCTGGCATCACCGCAAAGAGGTCGACTTCACCCGCGGCGTCGCCATCACCTCGTCCATTCACGTCGACGAGCAGACCCACATCGAACCCTGCCGCTACGGCGACGGATCGAACCTCATGGCGCTGCTCGCCACCGTCATGGTCGACGGAGGCGGGCGCGTGCCGCGCTGGCTGCGCTGGCTCGGTCAGGTGGTGCGTCACCCCGGGCGGGTCGGGTCGATTCTGTTCGGTATCGGTTCCTGGTCGAACCGCTCGATCGTCGCCCTCGTCATGCAGTCGCGTGACAATTCGCTCACGGTGACGGCCACGCCGAAGCGCCGCGGGCGCGTGAAGCTCCGCAGCACGCAAGGCCACGGTGAGCCAAACCCGACCTGGATTCCCCAGGCGAACGCCGCGTACCGGCGCATGGCCGAGCACATGCGGGGCTTCCCTGAGTCGGGAATCGGGGAGGTCGTCGACGTACCCATGACCGCCCACTTCCTGGGCGGCGCACCGATCGGCGACTCGCCCGAGAGCGGCGTGGTCGACGCCTACCACCGCGCGTTCGGGCACGACGGCCTCCACATCGTCGACGGTTCGACGATCTCGGCGAACCTCGGCGTGAACCCATCCCTCACGATCACCGCGCAGGCCGAGCGGGCGTTCGCGCTCTGGCCGAACACGGGCGAGGCGGATGCTCGTCCCGCTCTCGGCGCCGCGTACGTTCCCGTCGCGCCCGTGGCGCCTCGCTCTCCGGTCGTGCCGGCGGACGCCCCAGCGGCGCTGCGGCTGCCGAACGGCCCCGTCGTTCTCGGGATGCCCGCCGTACGCCCCGGCGCCTAACGCGGCTCGGGCGCGAAGCTGCGCAGTCGCAGCGAATTGCCGAGGACGAACAGGCTCGACACCGCCATCGCGAGAGCGGCAAGCACCGGGCTGAGGAGGCCCATCATCGCCACCGGAATCGCGGCGGTGTTGTAGCCGAAGGCCCAGAACAGGTTGCCGATGATTGTGCGCAGGGTGCGCCGAGCGAGGCGGATCGCATCGGGCACGAGCGAGAGGTCGCCCGAGACGATGGTCAGGTCGCTGGCGGCCATCGCCGCGTCGGTTCCCGACCCCATCGCGATGCCGAGGTCGGCGGCCGCGAGCGCCGCAGCATCGTTGACGCCGTCGCCGAGCATCGCCACGACGTGACCGTCGGCCTGCAGCCCGCGGATCGCCTCCAGCTTGCCGACCGGCGTCACCCCCGAGCGCACATCGTCGATGCCGAGCTGCTCCGCCACGCGTGCCGCTGCTCCGGCATTGTCGCCCGTCAACAGCACGGGGGTGAGCCCGAGCGCGCGAAGCCGCGCAATCGTGGCTCCGGCCTCGGGCCGCACCGCGTCGGAGATGGCGATGAGGCCCGCGTACGCACCATCGATCGCGACCGCGACCACGGTCATCCCGGCGTTTTCGCGGTGCACGATGTCGGCGCGCACGTCGTCACCCACCTCGACCGACCACGCACTGGTGAGCCAGTCGGCGCGACCGACGGCGACGGCCCTGTCGTCGACGACGGCCGAGACGCCGGCGCCATCGTGGGCCTGGAACCCCTCGACGGGGCCCGATGTGGCGCCCGCCTCGCGAGCGGCCTCAACGATGGCGGCCGCGACGGGATGCACGCTGCCGCTTTCGGCGCCGGCGGCAGCAGCCAACACCCACTCCTCCGCGATGCCGGCGGCGGGCAGCACCGCGGTGACGCGCATCCGGCCGGTGGTGAGCGTTCCCGTCTTGTCGAGCACGATGGTGTCGACTCGGCGGGTCTGCTCGAGCACCTCGGGGCCTCGAATCAGAATGCCGAGCTGCGAGCCGCGGCCTGTTCCGACGAGCAGGGCGGTCGGGGTAGCAAGGCCGAGCGCGCAGGGGCAGGCGATGATCAGGGTGGTGACGGCCGCGGTGAAGGCCTGCTCGATCGTGCCGCCGAACAGGAGCCAGCCGAGCAAGGCCAGCAGCGAGAGCACCATGACCACCGGGACGAAGATGGCGGACACACGGTCGGCGATGCGCTGCACCCGCGCCTTGCCGGTCTGCGCCTCCTCGACGAGACGGCCGAGACGCGCCAGCTCGGTGTCGGCACCGATACGGGTGGCCTCGACGGTAATGACGCCGGGGCCGACATTGACGGTGCCGCCGACGACCCGGGCGTCGACAGTCACCTCGACGGGCATGCTTTCGCCAGTCATGACGGATGTGTCGACGGCGGTCGCCCCGTTGCGCACGAGTCCGTCGGTGGCGATCGTGTCGCCGGGCCTCGCGATGAACCGGTCGCCGACGACTAGCTGGTCGACGGCGATACGCGTCTCGACGCCATCACGCAGCACGGCCGCGTCGGTCGCCGAAAGTTTCAGCAGGGCGCGCAGCGCCTCACCGCTCGCACGCTTCGCCTTCGCTTCGAGATAGCGACCCGCCAGCATGAACGCCGTGACCGCCGCCGCGACCTCGAGGTAGATCTCGTGCGAGCCGGTATCGACGCTGCCGAACAGCTGAAGGCTCATGACCATGCCGGTCATGCCGGCCTCGCCGAAGAACAGCGTGTAGAGGCTCCACACGAACGCCGCCCCGACGCCGACGGAAATCAGAGTGTCCATCGTGGCGGTGCCGTGGCGAGCGTTCACGAACGCCGCACGGTGGAACGGCCACGCACCCCACACCGCAACGGGGGACGCCAGAGCCAACACGAGCCACTGCCAGTTCGGGAATTGCAGCGGCGGCACCATCGACAGCACGAGCACGGGCACCGTCAGAGCGACCACAATCGCCAGCCGACGTCGCGCATCGGCGAGGGGATCGGGGGCGTCGCCCTGCGCAGTGGATGCGCGTGGCTCGCTCGGCGGCGCCACCGGCGTGGCGCTGTAGCCCGCCTTCTCGATGGCGGCGACAAGCTCGTCGATCGTCGGGAGAGCGTTAGCGTCATCGGCAAGCGTGACGGTTGCCTTCTCGGTGGCGTAGTTGACGCTCGCCGTCACGCCGCCCAGCCGTGACAGGCTGCGCTCAACGCGACCTGCACACGCCGCGCACGTCATGCCGCCGATCTCGAGCTGAAGGGGTGCCGTGGTCATGGCCCCATTGTGACATACCCCGGTGGGGTACTCCAGTGAGCTCTGGCTACCAGTCGAGGGTGACCAAGAGCGTGAGCGTCTCGCCACCGTCGCTACTCACGAACACGCCGTCTGCCGTCGCGACATAGATGGCCTCGCCGCTCGTGCCGAGCGCGAGGGCTGCGGGCACCGCGGCCAGGGCGCCGAACTGCTGCCAGCGCTCGCCGTCGGTCGAACTCCACAGTGCCCCCGCCGAGTCGACGCCCACGATGCGCCACTCTTTCGTGCCGACCGGCGGCGTGGCGACGAGTTGCAGAGCGGGCGCGGCCTCGGGCTCGACAAAGGTGCGGCCCCGGTCCGCGCTGACCTTGAGACCCACCGGAGTAACCGCGACGAGAGTCGATCCGTCGCTGGTGAACGCCAGCGATGTCGCACCGATCACTGCCCCCTTCTGCCACGATTCTCCGCCGTCGGGGCTGTAGAAGAGCGTGTTACTGACCGTGTCGGCGGCGGCGATGATGGCGTCCGCGGCCGTCGGTCCGGCCGCGGTGATCGCGTGGAAGTCGACTTCGCCGGTCAGGGCGAAGGGCGCCCACTCGCCCGACTCTGTGTCGCCCACCCAGAGACCCAGCCGCTCGTCGGCGCTGACTTCCGGATCGTTCGGGCGACCACTGATGAGAACGCGGGCTCCCAGTCGCTGGTAGCTCTTGACGTCGTCGATGCGGTCGCCCAGCAACGTGGTGGACCGAGCGACCGTATCGGTGTCGGGCAGGGTCGCCACGTAGATGCCGCGATCGGTGGCGACGCGAATCACTCCCGCGGTCTCGTCGATGTCGAGGGCGGCGATCCGCGTCGGAAGAACGTCGGCCTGCTCCGGCGCGGACGCCTGCTCGGGGGCCGCGGCCACATCGGCCTGCACGGGCGCGTCGGCAACCTCGCTGATCGCCGTCGCGCACCCCGACAGCAGCAACGCTGCTGCGCCGAGGAGGGCGGCGGCGCGCGTGCGCGCGCGCAAAAGGTGGGGTGTCATAACCGATTCAGAGTAATCGACCGAACCGGATTCGCAGAATCAGTTGGCGAGGAAACCCCAGGTCAGCGGCCAACGATCTCGTAGCCGGCATCCGCGATCGCGGTACGCAGAGCATCCGCCTCGATGGGGTGCGTGGCCTGAACGGTGACGCGGGACGCACCCTGAGCGTTCAGGTCAACGGCCACGTTCACGACGCCGTCCAGAGCGCTCACCTCCTCGGTGACGCTGGCAACACAGTGACCGCAGGTCATGCCGCTCACGAGGAACGAGGCTTCGACCCCCGTGGCCGAGGCGGCGCCCGTCGTCGCCTCCGTATCGGCGGCCCCGTGGCCGCACCCGCAGCTTCCGCCACCACAGCAGCCGCCACCCCCCTGTCCGAGCAGGTTGAGGCCGGGCTGCACCGAATAGTTGTCGTTCATGCCTCCAGTGTCGCATACCCCAGAGGGGTACACGAATCGCAGCACTCAGGAAACGCGCGGCGTCCATGAGGCGAGGGGTATCGACTACTACCGCGACGCGCAGGCCCGCATCGCCGCATCATCGATCGTCCAGCTGCACCTCGGGGTGACCGTTGTGGGAGTCGAGGCTGTGCTCGGCGCCGACCACCCGCGTGAAGCTCGAATCCGCGTGCACACCACAGCGGGTGTGATCGCCGCACTTCTCGCCCTCACGACGCCGCCGCTCGTGTTCTTCATCGTCTGCTTCTGTCTGCTGCACTCGGCGCGCCACCTTCGCGAAGGCTTCCGTGATGAACGCGGCACGCTCCCGAGGCGGACCACCATCGCGATCGTGGTCGCCGCGACGGCCGGCCCCCTGCTCGTCGCCCTGGGTGCGCTGGCCGCGACGACCGGGCCGGGCGCCCTCGACGAGCGGCTCCTGCAGCTCGTCTTCATCGGCCTCGCGGCGCTGACCGTGCCGCACATGATCGTGGTCGCCCTCGGCGACCGAGCGCTGGCCAGAAACGACGAAACCGCCCCGATCCGTGAAAGATCGAGACGGTTATCTCGTGCGCGAGGGGGGACTTGAACTCTTGCCCCCGCGCTGACAGGCGCCCACGCCGTGAGGCAGGAACCCGCATGAAATCAACGTCTTCCGGGGTAGTGACAGCATGTGCCTACCCCTCGATACACGCAGGAACGTACTCGGTGCCCCATCGTTTGCCCCATGAGCACCACCCCCGCGTGGCGATGGTCCTCGTCGTCAGCAGGTATCACCCTTCAGAAACGCTTCAGTCTGAGAACGCGTCAGAGAAGTAGCCCAAGTTCGGGTCATCCAGAGTGCCGATCACGAGACCTCGATCGAGGAATCGATTGAACTCCTCACAGCTGGTCTCGGGGAGGAGCCCACAGGCGTGACACGCCGCAAGGTTGCAGGAGTCCGGCCCCTGCCCCTTCTCGCCTGCATCCATACACACCGGATCAGTCGAGCACCAGTGAGCGTCCGCCAGTGCAGAGGCAAAAACTTGCCGCACGTTGTCCGGGCGTGCCATGCGAACAAGTCCGCCCATCGTCCCTTCTGAGTCGCCCGCCGCTGTGTAGATCAGTACGCCGGCCATGTTCCGATCGGCCGAGTCAGAGACGTAGAGACGCTCCCGGAGCGAAGCCGAGCTGTAGCCGCAGGCGAAGATGAACTCGTTGATCAAAAGATGCGACAGCGTATGCAGCAGCACGAACCTCGGGCTAATCGTCCGCCCCTGCAACCCGCGCTGGCTTGCCACTGATCCGTAGTGATCGGTGATCCGTTGGGCGCGTGCCTGGACCTCCGCACGCCCCTCCCAGGCTGCAAGGCGTGCCCCATCGAGCTCGAAGTAGATTCCTTCACCCTTGACCACATAGGCCGGCAGCCAATCCTGCGCCGGGGTCAAGCTGGCACGCCTGAGCATCGCCTTCCCCTCCGTCAGCTTCAGCTCGCCGTCGCGAACCCGCGTAAACCCCCGCAACGCGCGCGTCTCACGAAGCACATCGATCGACCTCACGCGAGAGAGGTGGCTTGCTAGATCAGCGTGAAGACCCGGGTCGGATGCCGCGAGGAAGTCATCTTTCGGTGTCTCGCGAATCTTCACGTATTCCGGATGCCGCCAGATGTCGTCGCTCGTCAGGCTCTCCGCGTCGACCGGAGTCTCGGCTGGCTCCTCCCCGCTGCTCTCGCCGATGCCGAACTGATCTTGGTATGCCGCCAGTAACTCGTCGTCCGAAATGGGAGCGAAGAGTTCGGGCGGGACGTTTCGCTCCAGCAGCTTCCGTAGCTGCCCGCCCGACACCTCATCAAGACCCAACTGAAACACGTTGTTGAAGGTCGTGCTGACAGCAGGGTGTCGGAGCAGCTGATGGACCTCCTCGCTGACGGCTCCCTCACGTCGAGGGAGATAGATCGAGGACTCCACCTTGGGGAAGTATACGTTTCCAGCAGCGCGCAGGGCGCCTCGAATCGGTTGATCGCAAACACCGTCAAGCTGCGCTAACCAGGGCCGAGCCCCACCGCAGAGATAGGGCTGTTCTGGCGAAACGAGCTGATCGCTGAGATTGGTGTGCTCCTCGCCGTTCTTGTCGAATCGGGCCTCGGTGACCCCTCGAAGCGAGCGCTCCTGCTTGCAGGTATCGCAGGTTACGACCTGCCCTTCGAGCCCGCCGCCTCCGCGTGATACGAGGCGCAGCGTGCCCGTACATGATGGGTTGGCCGATCGATGCACCCACTTGTCAAAGGGAAAGTCATCCAGGTGCCCTCGGGCGCAGATCGCCACGAACGGAACCTGCGACATCTTCGGCTTGTACTTCTTGTCGGCATGCTCCTTGTCCTGGCACTCCACGAGCGTCTTCATCGTGAGCTTGCTGAGTTCCAGACGCTTGCAATAGATGCAGAACGACCATCGGGGGAAGCGCAACACGGGCACGGTAAGTCGGATGTTTCGGAAGTCGCTGCCCTGGCCTGACGGCCTATAGTCCGGTGGCAGTCGGAACTCGGAGACTTTGAGGCGAGACTCAAGCCGCCAGTCGTGTTCCTGGTACTCCTCCATCGCGAGAGCACTCTGATCGACTTCATACCAGTGGTCAAGACCCGCGGTGATGACGGAGGTCCCGTTTACGAGCACGCTCATGGCACCGACGCCGAACGGTGTGACCAGTTGCGCTCGGCGCATTGCTCCAGTGCTCATGCTGGCTCCTCCGCGGCCGTGTCCTCGAACAGGTACGCCTGACTGATCTCCAGGCGGCACTCGGCATCGACGTTCCGCATGCTTGTCGGCACATCCCAGATCGTCGCGCGACGGTCAAGATCAGGGAGTGTTCCTGCGAACCGCATGAGTCCTTGCAGCGGGTCACCGAAGGGAGCAGGGTTCGCATCCCACTCGGTTCGCTCCCACCCTCCCCACTGCCGGGCGCGATCGCGCGCAAAGCGATCGAGGACCGGAACCTCGTCCGGTTCCGCGATCTCTGCTCGCTCACGCAGCAGGCGAATGGCCTCGTCGTAGGCAGTCGAAGGGAACGGGTCAGGCCCAAGCGTCTCCGGCGAGGTCTGCCGGACATAGGCGACCGCCGCCGCGTGGAGTGCCCTGCGAAGAACGGGCATGGCGAATGGGGTGACGGAAGTCGGCTCCACCTGCGCGTAAAGCTGTTGATGGTAGGTGCGGAAACGCTCGTAGTGGCTGCGGTCACGCGGCTTCGCGGCCCCGTAGATGGTGATGACCAGTCCAGGGCTGACTTCCGGCTTCCGGCCGACCCGACCGCTCACCTGGATGTACTGCGCCGTGGTCTTCGGTTGCCCGACGATCGTCATCAGCGCGAGCCGATCGATGTCCACACCTACCTCGATGATGTTCGAGGCGAGACAGATATCGATAGCCTCTTGTCGCTCCTTCCCAGGGGCGTACCTCACCTGGAGCTGTTCGATCGCCTTTGGAATCTCGTCTGACCGCCGCCTCGAAGTGAGTTCCATCTGCCGGTGAGGCCACCGTGGCACGATCCCGTCCCGTCGGCGGAGCCCGGTGAGATAGTCGGGAATGTCAGCCTGGAGGAGCGAGACGGTATTCCCGAGTTCCCGGAGCGAGTTGAGGAAGTTGAGGTTGGTCCAGTAGCCGTCCCGGTCCTCTTCCGGGATGTCCACCGCGGCCTGGAGGGTTGCGGCGGCGACACGGACCTGGACCGTCTGTGTCGAGCCGAGCGATGCGCTCATCACACCGATGTAGCGCCGCCCTGGTTCCGGGGTTCCGTCGGCCGAAGTCGCGGGTTCAGCGAAGAAGGATCGCCCCTCCTCAAGACCGTGCGGCGGAAAGAGCGCGACGGTCTCCCTGCCGAAAAGCCCCTTGATCTGGTCCTCATATCGCCTGACCGTCGCCGTGGAGGCAATGATCTTGGGGAGCACAGGACTCGCGCCGCGGCGATCGGTACACAGTTCGTCGATCACGGGCTCGTAGATTCCGACCATTGAGCCGAGCGGGCCGGAGATCAAGTGCAGCTCGTCCTGAATGATCAAGCTGGGCGGAGATACCTTTCGCGCGCCACTCGCGTCAAGCCCGAAGAGATTCCTCGCCCTGGGGCGCCACGCCATCATCGCGAACTTGTCGACAGTCCCGATGACAATCGAGGGCCGAGCTTCATAGATATCGTCATCGACAACATGGACCGGCAGACCAGCACGGCGTGAATACTTGCACTCGCCGTCAATGCAGCGGAGCACGACCCTGCCCGCTGCTTCCTCGTACCCGATCGGTTCCTGTCCGCCGCCCTTCTTAGGCTGCGGGCCCATCTGTGCACCGCACCAGGGACACCTCAGCAGAAGGAAAAGGTTCTGCTCGTGAGGTCGTCTACGCAGAGCCCGCAAGTTGTCAAGTGCTTGCTTCCACGTATTCGGCGTTGAGCTGCCACCCAGCCAAATCCCGATTCCAAAGGGAGCAGCACCGAGGGTGTCAGAGTTCTGCTCCCGAATGTCTTCGAGCACGCAGACCAGCGATGCAGCACGGAGGAACTGCTGCGCCGTGAGGAGACGCAGGGTGTATCGCATGAGCGTGTCTGTTCCGGCGTCATCGGGGTTACGGAGCCGCCGGGAGAGCAAACTGACGGCGGCCGCGCCAAGGTACGCCTCTGTCTTGCCACCGCCAGTGGGGAAGAAGATCAGATCGACGTCGCTGCGAGTCTGGCGTTCTGGCTCTACGAGTTCGGGCAGTACTGCAAGTAGGAACGCAATCTGGAATGGACGCCAGTATCCCCGGCCAGTCGGCACGGTGAGCGCGGGGTGCGCTCCCTCGATTCTCCAGCGACCATCGCCGCTCTGCTTGGCCTCGCGCAGCTCGAATCCGGATCGGACCTGCTGGAGCAGCATCGCCTCGTTTGCCCAGCGAAACGCTCGCGCAGCTCGATCGTTCGCTGCCACGAGGCTCCAGCCTGTTCGCATCCGCGTCAGCGCCGCTCGTGCTCGACGCATGTGCTCACTCGCGGCGTCCTGATAGCGCGGAAGCAACTCGGGGATCTCGGCCTCCCGCCGATCGATCCACTTCTCATACTGACTGAGGACAAGCTCCACTTGGGCGGCGCCGTCCTCGCTACCACTTGCCAGGGCCGCCATACTGACAGCCACCGGCTGCCGCTTGCCATCGGCATCGAAGGCAGGATTCCCGTCGTCGTCAGACAGGTACACGTTCGGTGAGAGGCTGACGACCTCATATGCAGGCAGAGCTGCGGCCTGCACGAACGGCACAACTCCATCGGCGTTGACTGCCCCCCACTCGGCTGCACAGCCATGCCCGATCGCATAGGTGCGCTGGTTCCGGTAGAGGAGGTCAAGCGATCGCTCCTCCTCGTCCCGGTTGGGCAGCTCAACCTCCGGATAGGGGATGATTTCAGCGTTGCCGACAGTCGACACCTTGAAGCCAACCTGAAAGACTGCCGCAGACGGGCCGGAACCAGGAGCATCGTTGACGACTGCGACGGTCACGATCCTGAGAGCCGGGTCGTCAGCCCCGGGGACCGGACGACTGAACACTCGCACCGCAAGAGGGACAACGCCTTCGCCGCTCAGGAGCACGACGTCAACGACTTTGAGCCGATTCGTCTCCCGCAGAACCGTGCCACCCGAGATCGTGCCGACCGCCTCGAAGGGGCGCCTGACCCACCAATCGACTGGTTTGGCGACACCTGCGATGTGGACCGTCAGCTTCTCGTATCTCGCGCCGACCACCTCCACGGTGAGGGTTCCCGAGTCAGCCGTGCGAGTCTCAAACGAGACGGCCATCGCCGACGGCTTGAACGTATTGGCATCCGTGAGATCGAAGTCATCCGAGTCAGCGATATCGTGACGGACGTGGCCCTGGATCTCGACAGGCGGCCCGATCAGGTCGTCTTCGGAGAGCGCGATACCGGTGACTCCGTCGAGGGCGTCGGAAACCTCCTCGACGGCGCTTTCCACCGGCGAGCCGCCGACGGTAGCGCCCGCGAACAAGACTCCGACGCCGTAGCGTTTGAGCGGGGTGCCGCTTGTGAGAATCTCCTGGCCACTGTCCGCATCATGGAACTGGCCCCGGGAGGCCTCCTTCTTCTCGAAATGCACGACTCCGGCGTTAATCGTCAGCGGCTGCCCCCGCACGGGATCACCGTCGAGGGGCCCGAAGAGCTCGCGTCGTAGGGCCGCCTCAACGGTCTCACGGGCTTCGATTCCGCTCATGCCTCGCCTCCAATCAGTCGCCGCAGCGTCTTCGTTTCTACCAGGGCGGTCAGGCGATCCGTCGCGCGTGTCAGCCCGACGTAGACGAGCGCATCGAAGTGCAGCCCACCCGAGTCGTCAAGGTCAGTGACAACGACAGCCGGCGCGTCCAGTCCCTTGAACGAGTGGATGGTGGCGTAGCGGAGCCGTCCCTTGATCGGCTTCGACCCGTCTGCGGGACTCAGCACTTGACGAAGCCAGGGGTCGGATGTGCTCGCAGCAACAGAACTATCGGCAAGCGGGCTGAGCACGACGATCTCTGTCAGATCGAAGCCTTCGTCACGCAGATCGCCTACGATCTTCCGCAGTATGGGGGCCTGGTCCTCGCCGCGGACGTACTTGATGATCGTCGGATCGATGCCGTCGTCGGTTCGGCGGAACTCTCTGAACCCCGGTGCCAAGTGACCGAGGAGATTGACCTGATACCCGATGCGGGGAAGGTTCCGGCAGTTCTCTGACAGCCGGAACGAGGCCAGATGTGGCGATCGGGCGCGAAGTATCTCGCGTGCACCCTCACTGCCATAGATCGCCTGCCGTTCAAAGTCGCCGAACATGAGAACGCGACCGTCGCGCAGCCCGCCCTTGACGAGCAGATCGAGCAAGTCGAGGTACGTGTCGGTCGCGATGTCCTGAATCTCATCGACGATGAGGAAGTCTCCGACCTCCTCCGCACTCCGCTCAGCAAGGCCCTCAAGCGCCAGTTCGGGCAGCACTCGCTCCCAGAAGTCGCTATCGGCGTCTGTCGGCGGGCCGCTCATGCCGGCGAGTCGCAGCATCTCCTGGTGCAATGTGCCCACGCGGAGCCCCACGACATCCGAGAGTTTCTCGCGGAGGCTGTGCCCTAGCAGGCGGTTGAAGCATAGAAGCCTCCCCGCTCGTCCCTGAGCGGCTGCCCGCTGAGCCGACTCGGCGGCGAGGAAGGTCTTGCCAGTTCCGGCAGGGCCTGTAAACAAGACGCCTCTGTTGTCGGCGGCTGAGTCCAGTGCGCGGTACTGCTCCTCGACGAACTGTGCGAGCTGACTCTCTCGCGCTTGTCGGCGGTCCCCGGCAGTCATCACGACCTCGAACCGCGGGCGAAGCGTGGCAACGATCCGTTCAGCGGTGGCCTGGTCCGGGCCGAATCCACCGAAGCCGAAGTACTTGATCGTGGAGGCGAGGTGCTGCGCTCCCTCTCTCATGACTCGTTCGACCGCTTGAACTGCGCTCGGAAAGTCGCTCGAATCGAGCACCTGCCACGAGTGCCACTCCGGTGAGTCGGGCAGCGTCGCTCGCGCACGCACTCCCGTAAACCACACTGCGTGCAAGATCGGGACATCCCGCAGCTCGACCCGCTTACTCAGGAGATAGCCCCGGATACTGTGCATCGCCTCCTGCGCCTGCTGAAATGGTCCTCGCACGGTCGGAGAGTCCTGACCAAGGCGCCAGGCGCCATCTGAGCTACGCGCGACCGACAGGTGCGACTTCACCTCGATCACCAGCAGCCCGGCATCGGGCGCGACGATGACGAAGTCCGCCTCGCCTTCGACTTGTCGCTCATGCTGCGCGATCCCAAGTGAGTGCAGCACCGTCCAGTGCTCAGTCCCAACTGCATCCCGCAGCGCCGCGAAGACAGCCTTCTCCCCCGGAGGCGCGGAATCGGCGCAATAGGCCGGAATCATTCGAGCCATTGAGCACCCTCGTCGGCAAAGGGCACGCGAGCGTCGTGACGGGCGACCAGCTCCGTAAATGGCGCGATCGCAAGGACACGGGTAACGAACATGCCCCGAAAACCCGGCTCGGCAATATCGAGCGTCATGTGACCAACGCGGTCGAGCTCGTGAAGGTCCGCGACATCCGCCGCCGCTTCCAGCCGGTCACGCAACTCCCGAGTGGCTCGATGCACCTCATGTCTCAGCAATGAGGCGTGCCCAAAGTACGGCTGGACCGGTAACCCCAGCCACCCGAGGAGCCGCTCGAAGTCACCATCACTCTGCGGACGGATCACGTGAGGCGATGCCCAGGCACGGACCTGGCCGGCCGCGCGAACCCCGAGTGCACGCAAGGCGCGTTCAGAGTCGCGAATGCCTCTCGCCCCGAGTCGGTCAATCAGCGCAGACTTCCAGGACGCCTGCGACTCCTGGATTGCTGACGCGCGAGGGCCGATTCGCGTAAATGCTCGCGCATGGAGGGACTCGCGCTCAGCCTCACCTTCACGCAGAAGCAGATAGGTGCCCGGAGCGACCGCGGGCACCTCGGAATAGCCAACGCGCTCGCCAGGCGGCTGTGTCGGATCAAGCGCGCGGATGCGCTCACCATCGTCATCAAGCCAGATTGCGCGGTTCCCCGAAAGAAGGATCTTGCGCGCTTCCACCTCGTCCGCGTTAGGCGCACGGTCCTCACTCACCCGGCTCCCCCAGACCGGCTGCGGAAGGAGGTCCTCCTCCGGGATCGACTCGGTCTCCGACATCCCAGGCTCCAGCGACGCGGGCCATGCATCGCCAACCTCGACGATGCGCGCGGCGACCTGGATACCGCCTTCGGCGTACTGTGCGATCGCCGACCTTGGGACGTTTCGATCGCCGAACCACGCCGGGAGGATGAACGTCACTTCCAGCGTGCGGGGCGCAGTGACTGCCGTCGGCTTGAAGAATCGCGGTGGACCCACGAAGTAGGCGATGTCCTCGGAAACATCGGCGAGCTCAAGATCGCCGAGCGTGAGAACACGTACCCCAAGCGAACCGAGCCACTCGCCCAGGGTTTCTCGCGATCGACTGCTCGCAGCCACGACAATTGCCGAGTCAACTCCGACCTCAGCCAGCGACTCAAGCAGTACGGCGCCCACGAGTGGGTCGCGGGCACAGAGTGCAGCCGCGGCGTCAGCGATCTCTCGCAGGAGCACGTCTTCGTTGACGGCTCCGATCAGCCGCAGAGCCTGACGACCCACCTCGCCCGCGGCAGCCGTGAGCTGAGCATTGCGCTCTATCGGCATCGGGTCGGTGATGAGGCGCCAGCGCAGTGCTTTCGCGGCACCGGCGAGATGGTCCCAGACGCCCGGCCCATCCCGCTGGATCAGTCGGAACAGGCCGCGGGTGGCCGAATCGAACCTTGCACCGAGTTCGTCCCGAACAGCAATGATCTCGACGCCATGCCGTACCAGCGAAGCGGAGGCCGCGTATCGCTGATCGAGTCCGATGATCCGCGACGTCATAGTGCCACCGTGAATCCGAGTGCCTCGACACCGGCAGGAGGAGCCCAACCGAGTTGTGTCGACAACGCGATCGGCTCTCCGCGCGAGTTTCTGAGCTGCATGACCTGTTCCGCTGCACTCTCGTCAGCAACGGATCGATCGAAGACGCACACGACGATCGGGCTTAGGACGTCATTGAGATATCTGATTGCACCCTGGCCGTCCAGAATCGTGAGGGATACGTCATCGGGAAGCGGAAGCTGGTCGGCAAAGCCCGAAGACGAATAGATGCGCGAGAACCAAGTTGCTGACTTCTCAGTCCTTGGGAGAAGCAGTGTTGCCAGCGCGTCGCCGTCAGGATCATCACCCCGCGCCAGGACGGCTTCGAGATCGTCACTGATCCAGCTCTTCGTTCCCACGATTGCGAGGTCCGCAGCCGGTGCCACGAGACGTCGCACCCAGTCGCGGTCGACTCCCGTCAAACGACCGATACTTCCGATCGTCGGTCGCGGCATCTTCTCCGCCGGATCACCCTCCGCCACGGGCGCAACGCCCTCCATGCGGTCAACAGCCCAGTGACCCGCCAAGGTGACCCGTGCCGGGGGTCGGGTCTCATCGAGCCCCTGGAACGGGCCTGAGATGACATGCGTTGCATTCACCGCACGGTAGTGCGCCCGTGGCAACGCTCCTCGAAGCACAGTCAGCGGGTCAATCGTTGTCTGTACAGGCGCCCGCCCAAGCGTCCATCCCGTGCCGACGAGTGCCGCTGCGTACTCGCGACTCGGAACCGAAATTGCAATGATCAACTGCCGACCGCTGAAATCATCAGCCCTCCGGGCAAGCCGCGTTCCGAGCGCGAGAATCGGGCCGATCCAAGCTGACTGCACCGGCTCGGAGTCAGGGTTTTCCGCAAGGCTGAGGAGCACGTTCGGTCCTGACCGACTGCCCGCCTCGCTCATAGCTTTTCCCCCGCTCGTCGCTCTCCACTGTAGGGATGATTACCGACATGCGACGAGCGAACGGGCTACGCCGCAGCCTCGTGATCGACGCTAGACACCGTGGCCAACGCAATGGCGGCAGCTGCGGCAAGCGAACGTGCCACGGGCGGCGGCACGGCGTTTGAGACCTGCTCCACCTGCTGCGAGAGAGTTCCTTCTAGGACGAAGGACGTCGGGAACCCCTGCAGGAGCATCGCCTCATAAATGCTGAGCCGACGCGCTCCGTCGGGATGAACATGGATCTCGCGATGTCCGTAGGCCACCGTGGGACTTGGCTTGTCCCACGACAGGCGTCGGAAGCTCCTAGTGGGCGCGGGGCCAGCGGTCTCGCCCTTGAATCGCTTGGACCGGGGAGTCATTGTCCAATGGTTTGGATGTGTCGGGATGTCGTCGGCCGAGAGGTTTCGTGAGAAGAACGCTGGCTGAGGCAGGTGACCAATTGCGCCGTGCACCGTTAAGTCGACTTCCTCGCGAGAGATCGTCTTCGGCTTGAAAGCTCTAGCGGCTGCCTCGCTCTTGAACCCTGAGATGATCACGCGGTTCCGTGTCTGGGGCACGCCGTAGTCGAGGGCCGAGTGGTCGGCGACACCCGCCGTGAGTTCCAATTCCTTGAACCGAGCCAGGATGCCGCGGAAGGTCACCGAGTGCTTCGCATCGCGGATGCCCATGACGTTCTCGAAGAGCACGAACTGCACGTCGTAGCGCGTTTGCAACGCCTCAACGATTTCGAGGTAGAAGCTTGGCATCTGATTGCGAGGGTCATCAGCGTGAGAGTTCGGGTTCGCGCGCGAGAATCCCTGACACGGAGGCCCTCCGATGATTCCGATGGCCTCGCCATCCTTCAGTGCCTTCGCGATCTCGTCCAAGACGACGAGGCTGCCGGATGCCTCGTTCCGGATCGTGATGTCCGCCGCAACGGACATAGTCGCCGGGAAGTTGCGCTTATGCGTCTGCACCGCGGCCGCCATTCGATCGACCGCAAAGGCGATCTCGTAGCCCTCCAGATGGAAGCCGAGATCAAGTCCTCCAGCACCTGAGAAGAGGCTCACGATGCGGGGCAGAACCATCGGGCGCTCCTTCGGCTACGCAGGCACCCGACCGGGCCTTTCCGATCCAGCGTACCGCCAGAGGGGACTCAGCTAAGACCATTGCCGGCGTGTTGTGAGGCTCCTTCCGCTTGTTCCGGCTATTGCTTCTTCGCCCGCACGCCAGAGCGTGCCCGAACGGCCCGAACGGCGCAAGCGGGAAGGCGGAGCGCGAACTGGCGGAACGGCGTTGCGCCGTTCGAACCGTTCCGGCGAAGGTAGGGAGCGAGCAGCAGGAACGCAGTGGCGGCGTTCGATTCGCGCGTGCCGCCCTACTCCGACCGGTGGAACACGCCGAGGAACACCTCCGATCCGTTCCCCGAATCACCTTCCGCATGAAGACCTCGACGGACCCTCTCCCGGACGACGCCCCAAGAACTCCCTCCGCGACCTCATCTACCCTCCAAGGCCTCTCCGATACTCCCGACCTCCTCCTACCTCTCTATCCTTCCCTAGAGAATGGACGTATGCTACCGTGGTAGATACAGGCGGCGTGATACTAGAAACGGAGTCGCATCATGAAGGGCGGTGTGATCCTGTTCCGGGGCACCGGAGCGGATGCGCTGCGCTATCTGGAGTCCGACCGCGCCAGGGCTGACGAGTATTACCTGGAGGCTGGCACCGCCCTGGCGGAGTTCACGGCCGTCGATGCCGAGGGTCGGGTGATCGGTGAGGTCGCGCTGACGGCGGACGAGTACCGCCAGTGGGTCGATTGGATCAACCCGCTCACCGGGGAGTCGATGGGCAAGCCCCGCCTGCCCGGTGAGGGGCGGCGCGGATCGCCCCGGTTCGCGGAGATGGTCGTGAACGTCCCCAAGTCCCTCTCCGTCGCCGCCGCCCTGCACCCCGAGGTATCGGAGGCGCTGGATGCGGCCCAGCGCGACGCCGTGGCGGAGATTCGCTCCTGGCTCGGCCAGCACTCGGTCACGCGGGTCGGGCCGCGAGGCAAGCAGGAGGTCGTGCCGGTGGAGCAGTTGGAGACGGTCGCCGTCTCGCACAAGACGAGCCGTGCGGGTGATCCGCACCGGCATATCCACTTCCAGATCGGCACCCGTGTCTGGGCGGTCGGCGCGTGGCGCGGACTCGACACGGCGGCATTGTTCCGGCGGCAGGGCGCGATCCGCGCTCTCGGTACCGCGGTCCTGGCCGCGCACCCGCAGCTCGCCCAGGTGCTCGACGCGCACGGCCTCACGCTCGATCCCGTGACCGGGGAAGTCGCCGAGCTGGAGCCGTGGAATGCGCTGATGTCGAAGCGCGGCACACAGGTCGCTCGCAACCTGGAGAAGTTCACCGCCGAGTGGGAGGCGGCGCATCCCGGCGTCGAGCCGGGGCCGGTGGTGCGCGCCCGGTTGCAGGCGAAGGCATGGGATCACGAGCGCCCGAACAAGAAGCCCTCGCAGCTCGGCTCCGAGGCCGGCTGGCTGCGCGAGCTACAGGACACCGGCTACACCCCCGACCTGCCACGCTCCACTGTGCAACCCGTGCGCACGCTGGACGATCTGGCCGTGCAGCAGGTCGCCTCCCGTGCACTTGACCGGACCGCGGCTGCGGCGTCGGCCTGGACGGTGCATGACGTGCAGGAGCAGGTGGCGCACATCGTCACCGAGGCCGGCGTGCGCGCCACCCCGGAGGAACTGCGCGAGTTCATTACTGTCACGACGCGGCTGGCGGCGGACGGCTGCCTCTCGATCCTCCCACCCGACGCACCCGCGCCGGAGCATGTGGCGCACCTGACGACGCTGCACGTCGTCGCGGTCGAGACGGAGTTGCGTGACCGGCTCGTTGCACGCGCCACCGTGCGCACGCCCGGTGCAGCCCCGGTCGTGCGGGAGCCGGGGCTGGACGGGGATCAGGCGCGGGCTGCTGAGGCGGTCGCCTCGACGCGGCCGCTGGTCGTGGTCGAGGGCGCTGCCGGTGCGGGCAAGACCACCATGCTCGGTGCCGCGATCCGTGCCGCCGAGAAGGATGGTCGCAGTGTGCGGGTGGTGACGCCGACGAAGAAGGCCGCTGAGGTTGCCGCCAGCGAGCTCGGCGTGCCGACCGACTCCGTGGCCGCGCTCGTCCACGCGCACGGGTTCCGGTGGAACGCCGATGGCGTTTGGACCCGCCTCGCCCTGGGCGACACGGACCCGGAGACGGGAGCGACCTACCGCGGCCCGACGAAGGAGAACCACCTGGCCCGTGGCGAGCGGGTCGTGGTGGATGAGGCGGGGATGCTCGACCAGGACACCGCCCTGGTCCTGCTGACCGTCGCGGACGAGGCGGGTGCGACGCTCGCCCTGGTCGGGGATCGGGCGCAGCTCCCCGCGGTCGGGAGGGGCGGTGTGTTCGACATCGCCGCCGCACTGGTCCCGCGGGTGTACGACCTGACGAGCCTGCATCGCTTCACCGATCCCGAGTACGCGCGGCTCACCCTCGGCCTCCGGGCCGGCCGCGATCCCGCGGCGCTGTTCGACCGGCTGCACGCGCTCGGCATGGTCGTCCTGCACGAGGACACCGAGACGCTACGCGCCGCGGTCACCGCCGAACGCATCGACGGAGCCGCGATCACCACAGCGACCAACGACGAAGCCCGCGAGCTGAACGCACTGATCCGCGAGGACCGGGTACGCGCCGGGCTGGTCGACGACGCCCGCACCGTCGAAGGCTCGGACGGGTTGAGCATTGGGCGGGGCGACCTGATCCAAACCCGCCGCAACGACGCCGAGGTGGGCGTGGCGAACCGGCAGACCTGGATCGTCCAACACGTCGGCACGGACGGCGACCTGTGGGTGCGCGACGCCGCCAGCGACCGGAAGCAGCAGCGCACCATGCACCTGCCGGCTGAGTACGTCGCGGAGCACGCGCACCTGGCCTACGCCGCGACCGCCTACGGCGTCCAGGGCATCACCGCCCCGGAGTCCCACACGATCCTCTCCGACGCTCTCGACGCGGCCGGGGTTTACGTCGGCCTCACTCGCGGGCGGGAGGCGAACCGCCTGCACGTTGTCGCCGCGGACCTCGGGGACGCCCGCGGGCAGTTCACGGCCGCACTCGAGCGCGACCGCGCCGACCGGGGACTCCGCGAGGCGACCGAACGGGCGAAGCTCGCCGTCGCCGGCGTCGTCGCGGACGGCCCGGTCCGGGAAGTGAACGACGAGCGCGTCCGCCTCGCCGAGCGGATCGAGGACGCTGAGAAGCGGACGGCCTGGTGGTCGGATGCGGCTGCCCGTCTCGACCGGCAAGCGGCCGAGCACGGTGACGCCTACGACGCGCAGCAGGCCCAGCTCGCCGCTGCTCGGGAGCAGATGGAGGCGGTGCGGGCCGCGGTGGTGGCCCCGCTGGTCGAAGCAGCGACCGCAGACGCAGCGACGCTCATGGATGCCAAGGATCAGGAGCGCGAAGCCGACGCCGCCCGGCGCGCGGCGGGCCGGTTGCGGAGACGAGGGGCCGAACGCATCCGGATCGCCGCCGAGCAGGATCGCACCGTGATCGAGACAGCCGTGCGAGATCGCTGGGGCTGGGCCCCGAGCAGCGCCGAGAGAGTGCCGGCCTGGGCCGAAGCCGTCGCAGGAAGGCACGCGGACGCCGATCCCCAGGTGGTCGAGGCTGGCCAAGCAGCCGAGCGCGCTGAGCACGACGCCAGCCGGCTCGCCGCACGGCAGATGAGCGAGCGCGAGCAGCTTCGCCGCGCGATCTACCGCGACCCCTACAGCCGTGCCAGCGCCAAGACCCGCGCCGAGGACTACACCCGCCGGGCCGCGAAGGACCGCCGCCTGCTCGCGCAGATCGAAGCCCTCCCGCCCGGGCAGGGAGCCGCCCTGATCCGCGAGCGGGCCGAGGCAGAACGGATCGCCGCCGCCGCGCTTGCCGAGCGCGCCGCACAGCTGCGGACGGCCGCACGCGACCCGCACCGGCCGAGCCCGAACACTCGCCCGGACCTCGGGCCGAGCCTCTGAGCCGCACCCCGCGGGCGCGGAGAATGCTCAGCTCTCCTCGGCCGCGATCAGGGTTTCGTAGTCCTGGCCGCCGTAGTAGACGCCGTGGATCTCGACGGTCGCCTCGTGGACGGCGAAGGCGATGACGGCGCGGCGGCGGAAGCCGATCGTGCGCAGGCCCGGCCGCAGATCGTCGCGGGACAGCCCGATCATCGGGAACTCCGCGAGCCCGTCGCAGTAGTCGAAGATCGCGGAGACGTAGCCCTCGGCTCGCTCGGGGAAGCCGGACTGCTCCGCGATCCAGAGGTAGAGGTCGGTGAGCTGCTGCCTGGCTCGCGGCGAGTAAACGACGCGCCAGGTCACGAATCGCGCTCGGCGAGCCGCTGCGCGTGCAGCTCGGCCAGGTGCGCGCGCATGTCGGCGGCGCTGACCGCCTGGGAGGGGTCGGCGCGCAGCTCGTCGTAGGAGGCGACGACCTCGGTGCGCAGCCACGTCTCGAAGGCTTCCTCGCGGGCGAACAGGGCGCGCAGGCCGTCACGGACGACCTCGCTCTCGCTCGCGTAGGCGCCGGAGGTCACGCGCTCTTTCAGCGCCTCGGCCATGTTCGTGGGGAGGGTGATGCTGAGCTGCTTCGTCGTGCGCATGGTCGAGCCTCGCTTTCGATAGGACTCAATCCTACTCTGCATCACGGCCTCTCGGCAGAGCACACGCGCCGCTGCTCGTCAGTCAGGTACGTCAGCGAACAGGGCCAGGAACTTCTCTCGCGGGATCACCACACGTCGGCCGATCTTCACCGAGGGGATGGTGCCGTCCTCGATCCCGACCGTGATGGTGCGGGGATCGACGCCGAGGGCTTCGGCGGCCTCCTGACGGGTGATGACAAGGCTGCGACGGCGGCGGAGGTCGTCGATGTCGAGAGTGCTCTGCCGCATGTCGCACCATCCGTTCGTTGCCGCGCGAGAGAAGAAGGGTGCAATCTACGGTAGAAGGTCGCGCTTGCATTGTCAAGTAGCGCGTTGTATGTTCTCACTATGGTAACAGAACGAGTGAGGGGTAACCCTCCGGGAATCACGAACACGCACGTCGCCGCCAACATCCGCGCCGCTCGTCAGGCGATCGGGATGGACTTGCGCACCATGTCCGACGCGCTCGGTGCTGCGGGGCGGAAGCTGTCGCCCTCGGGGATCAGCAAGCTGGAGAACGGGGATCGCCGCGTGGACGTGGACGACCTCACCGTGATCGCGTACCTGCTGCGCACCAGCCCCGCGGCGCTCCTGACGCCCCCGGATGAGCAGACGACGCTGACCGGAGTACCGGAGTCGTATCTGCCGGAGGAGATCGAGAAGTGGGCGCGCGGGGAACTCACCCTCACCAGCGAAGGGCTGTTGGCGTACTGGCAGCAGGAATGGGTGGTGTGCCTGAACCGCGTCCAGTACTTCGAGAGCGCGCTGAAGCACGGCAGCCCGAGCCAGACCAGCCACGACGACTACACGCAACGCCTCGCGGCACTGAAAGAGCGCCAGCGGCACATCAGAGAGCGCGGCGTGCAGATCGACCCGACCGGTCGGGTGTTCGACGCCGCCGACTATGCGGGCCGGTTCGGCTCGGCAGAGTAGCCGACAGCGCAAAGGGCAAGGGAACCGGAATCGTGACATCACACACAACACCGCCAGCAGGTGAGGCGGAGGCGTCGCAGAAGGCGCAGGCGCGTCGCCCGCGCACTCGGCGTCGTGGGCGCGGATCGATCCAGTCGTATCAGACCGCCGCGGGGAAGAAGTGGCGGTATCAGATCTGGGTGCCCGTGGACCCGGAGCAGCCCGACCTCGGGGAGAAGAAGTTCAGCCGGGGCGGCTTCGCCACCGCAGCCGACGCCGACGCCGCGTTGCAAGACGCCCTCAAGAAGCGCGACGAGCAGGAGAAGTTCGGCGGCAAGGTCCCCACCCTCGGCATCTACGCGGACGCCTGGGTGGAAGGGCTGCACCTGGCCGACTCCACCATCGCCGGGTACAAGAAGCTCATCCGCAACCACCTCCGCCCGCAGCTCGGGCACTACCCGCTCGACAAGCTCACCCCCACCCGGATCGCCCGCCACTACCGCGAACTGGAGCAGCACGGCCGCAAGGACGAACAGGACAAGGGCGGGCCGCTCTCGGCCAACACCGTTCACAAGGCCCACGTCGTGCTCGGCGCGATCCTCGACGCCGCGATCGAAGACGGCCACCTCACCACCAACCCCGCCAAGCGGAAGGCGGCGAAAGCGCCGACCGCGAGCCGGATGCGGGCCGAAAAGCCCGAGCTGGTCACCTGGACGGCCGATCAGCTCGCCGCGTTCCTCGCGTGGGATCGAGACGAGAAGCAGGACGAGCTGTTCGCCCTGTGGTGGGTCATCGCCAACACCGGGATGCGGCGCAGCGAAGCCCTCGCGCTGAAGTGGGGCGACCTGAACGCGAAGACCTCGCAGGTGAGCATCCGGCGCGCGATCAACACCGAGGACTGGACGAAGACGAAGACCACCAAGACCGGCAACGCCCGCGTCATCGACATCGACGCCGCGTCCCTCAAAGTGCTCACCGTCTACAAGGTGACCCGCGCGGAAGTGTCCTTCGAGCTGGCGAGGGCCGACGCCTACATCTTCGGCGACGACGAAGGCCAGCCCCGCTCACCCGACGCGATGACCAGCCGCTGGGATCGCCGCCTCAAATGGGCTGTCAAGGTCAAGAGGTTCGAGCACCTGCCCCGCGTCACCCTCAAAGGACTCCGGCACACGCACGCGACGATCCTCATGGAACTCGGCGTACCGCCCAAGGTCGTGCAGGAACGCCTCGGGCACTCCACCATCACCACGACCATGAACATCTACAGCCACGTCACCCCGACGATGCAGAAGAACGCCGTCGAACAGTTCGCGGGCCGCCTCGCGGGAGCCTGAACCCCGCGATGGGGCGAACCAGGGCGCTTGCCCCATATCTCGCCCCATGACAACGAAACAGCCCCTCACCTAGATCATGAAATCCCTGGTGAGGGGCTGTTTTTGTTCTGTGCGCGAGGGGGGACTTGAACCCCCACGCCCTTGCGGGCACTGGCACCTGAAGCCAGCGCGTCTGCCAATTCCGCCACTCGCGCGAGACGGCGCATACGCGCCATCAAACGGCGCATACGCGCCATCAACCTGGCGAGGTTATCACAGCGGGCGGCACCCGCTCGCACCGCCCGGTAGCGGCGGATCCGCCACAAAAGCGCGCCCGCGCATCCCCGATTCGGCCAGCGGTCATGCGCGCCGACTAGCATCGGTACGTCCGCAGGCTGAGGGAGGACGCACGTGGGGCTTCTCGATAGCTTCGAGCGCGGCTTAGAGCGCGTCGTCGGTGGCGCCTTCGCGAAGACCTTCAAGTCGGGCGTACAGCCGGTCGAGATCGCCGCCGCTCTGCGCCGCGAACTCGACACGAAGGCCGCCGTCGTCGCCCGTGACCGCATTCTCGTGCCCAATCGCTTGACCGTGCGGCTGGCTCCCGCCGACCACGATCGGATGACCGCGCTCGGCGAGGCGCTCAACGATGAGCTCACGCAACTCGTGCAGCGGCACGCCACAGCGCAGCGGTACACCTTCCCCGGCGGAATCCGCATCGCCCTCGAGCGCGACGGTTCGCTCAGTGAGGGCGTCCTGCGCGTCAGTTCCGAGTCGGTGAAGGGGCGCGTGACGTGGGTCGCCGTGCTCGACATCGACGGGCAGCGACACCGACTGACGAAGGGGCGCACGGTCATCGGCCGCGGCTCCGAAGCCGACATCACCGTCGACGACCCGGGCACCTCGCGCAAACACGTCGAGATTGCGTGGGACGGCGCCAACGGGCAGGTCACCGACCTCGGTTCGACGAACGGCTCGCGCCTGAACGGTGAGCCCGTCGCACGAGCCGTGCTGCAACCGGATAGCGTGATCGAGATCGGGCGTACGCGCATCCTGTACCGGGTGCTGGCGCAGTCCGACGATGCCGCTGATCGCACCACCCGAGGAGGCGCTCTGTGAGCGAGTTGACGCTGCTGCTCTTGCGCGTCGGGTTCCTCATCCTGATGTGGGCGCTCGTGTTCGCCATCGTGTACGCGCTTCGCTCCGACCTGTTCGGGCAGAAGGTGCGCCGCATGCCGGCGGCGGCCCAACCCTCGCCGGCCGTCGCCCCCACCCCCACACCGGTGGCCGCAGCCGCGCCGACCCGCGACCTGTCGCCCGCACCGCGCAGCGGGCTCGGCGGCGTGGCGGGCGGTAACGACAGCGACGACGGCGAACCGGCCCGCCGTCTCGTGATCACGAGCGGCTCGAAGGAGGGAATCGAGCTCGAGCTCGACGGCGACCAGCTCACGATCGGCCGCTCCAGCGACTCGGGGCTCGTGATCCGCGACGACTACACCTCAACCCACCACGCCCGCCTCATGCTCTGGGATGGCAAGTGGATGGTGCAGGACCTCGACTCGACCAACGGCACGTTCCTCGGCGGCAAGCGGGTGAGCATCCCTACGCACGTGCCCCTCAACACCCCGGTCAGCATCGGCACGACGACGTTTGAGTTGCGACGGTAGGCGCCGATGACCGAGCGCACCGCGGCCGCCAGCCACGTCGGGCGGGTCCGATCCAACAACCAGGACTCGGGCTACGCCGGCACCCACCTCTTCGTTGTCGCCGACGGGATGGGCGGGCACGCGGGCGGTGACGTCGCGAGCGCGCTCGCGATCCAGGCGATCGCCCAGACGGATGCGCGGTTCGACACCGCAGAGGAGGCGCGCGACGCGCTCGAGCAGGCGCTGCTCACGGCAAACGGTGAGCTCGCAGAGACCGTGTTCGAGCATCCCGAACTGACCGGGATGGGGACGACCGTGAGCGGCCTCGTGCGCGTCGGAGAGCGAATGGCTCTCGCGCACATCGGAGACTCGCGCATTTACCTGTTGCGTGACGGCGAGTTCACGCAGGTCACGAAAGACCACACCTTCGTGCAGCGCCTCGTCGACTCCGGCCGCATCACTCCCGAAGAAGCCGCCGAGCACCCGCGGCGCTCCGTGCTCATGAGGGTGCTCGGAGACGTCGACATCTCGCCCGAGATCGACACCGATGTGCTTGAGACGATGCCCGGCGATCGCTGGTTGCTGTGCTCGGACGGGCTGAGCGGCTACGTCGACGACGAGCGCATCGCCGAGATCCTCACGGAGAACGCCGACGCCGAGGCCGCCGTCGATGCGCTCATTCAGGCGAGTCTCGACAACGGCGCACCCGACAACGTGACGGTACTGGTCGTCGGAGTGGACGACGACGAGTCCAGCGGCGTCTCCTCGCCAATCATGGTCGGATCGGCCGCGAAGCCGCTGAGCTTCCGCCCGGTCGAGGAGAAGCGCGCCTCGAAGAGCCTGCCGCAGCTGCTGCTGCACCCGCTCAAGCCGACGCCCGACCCCGAAGACGAGCACTTCGAACCCGAGAGCGAAGAGTTCCTCCGCGAACTCATCGCGGAGGACCGCCGGCGCAAGATTCGTCGGCGCGTCACATGGAGCGTCGGCCTCGTCCTCATCATCAGCCTCATCGCGGCGGCCCTCACCGCGGGTTATCAGTGGACGCAGACGCGCTTCTTCGTGGGCGAAGTCGACGGCCGGGTCGCCATCTTCCAGGGCGTGCAGCAGAACGCCGGCCCGATCCCGCTGTCGAGCGTGTACCAGGAGACAAGCATCGACTTGATGGCGCTCACGCCCTTTAGCCGCAATGCCGTCGAGCAAACCATCAGCGCCGACGACCTGATCGATGCGCTCGCGATCATCGAAAGGCTGCGTCGTGAAGCCGAACGATGACACCGCGCCCGTCGGGCAGGCGGCCCCGACCGGCGCGATCGACGCTCCCCGTGCATCCGCGCCATTCACCGAGGCGATTCGCATCAGGCTAAAAACGCCATCGAAGCTGCGCAATCTCGAACTCGCGCTGCTCGTGCTCGCTCTCGCCGTCAGCGGCGGAGCGATTGCGCTCGTGCAGCTGGGGGCGATCGGCGAGCTCGATCAGACCGTCATCACCTACGGCGCGGGTCTCGCCGTGATCGTGATCATCATGCACCTCGCCCTGCGCGTGGTCGCACCCGATGCCGACCCGTTCATCCTGCCGATCATCACCACGCTCAACGGGCTCGGCATCGCCATGATCTACCGCCTCGACATCGCCAAGGGCTTCGAGGGCTGGTCGAGCGCCGGCGTTCGGCAGATGGCCTGGACAGCCCTGGCAATGGTGATCGCGCTGGTCGTCGTGGTCGTCGTGCGCAACCACCGCGTCCTCGCCCGCTACCGCTACCTTGCGCTCTTCATCGGCATCGGCCTGCTGCTGCTGCCGCTTGCGCCCGGCATCGGCCAAACCATCAACGGCGCGCGCGTGTGGATCGCCGTCGGCCCGTTCTCGTTCCAGCCGGGCGAGCTCGGCAAGATCGCGCTCGCGATCTTCTTCGCCGGCTACCTGATGACGGCGCGCGACTCGCTCTCGATCGTGGGCAGCAAGGTGCTCGGGATGCGCCTTCCGCGCGCTCGCGACCTCGGCCCACTGCTCGTCGCGTGGGCCGCGGCGATGGGCGTCTTGGTCTTCCAGCGCGACCTCGGAACCGCGCTGCTGTACTTCGGCCTGTTCCTCGTGATGTTGTACGTCGCAACCGGTCGGCTCAGCTGGATTCTGCTCGGGCTCGGGCTCTTCGTCGGCGGCGCTCTCATCGCCCGCGACGCGCTGGGGTACGTGCGCGGCCGGTTCGATGCGTGGCTCGACTCGTTCAACCCGGAAATCTATGACGCTGTCGGTGGCAGCTACCAGTTGGTGCAGGGTCTGTTCGGGCTTGCCGACGGCGGCCTCATCGGAACCGGACTCGGCCGCGGCCGTCCCGACATCGTTCCGCTGGCCGAAAGCGACTACATCGTCGCGAGCCTCGGTGAGGAACTCGGGCTCGTGGGCCTGTTCGCGATCCTCGCCCTCTACCTCTTGCTGGTCGCCCGGGCCTACCGCATCGGCTTCAACGGAACCGACGACTTCGGGCGCCTGCTGGCCGTGGGGCTCGGCTTCCTTGTCGCACTGCAGGTCTTCGTCGTGATCGGCGGCGTAACCCGCGTGATTCCGCTCACGGGACTGACGACGCCGTTCCTTGCGGCCGGCGGATCGTCGCTCATGGCGAACTGGATCATCGCCGCGCTACTGCTGCGCCTCAGCGACTCGGTGCGACACCAGCCACGATTGGTGGTGGACGACGATGCATAAGCAATTGCGTCACATCAGCGTCGCGACGCTCGCCATGTTCCTCGCGCTGTTCGTCTCGCTCAGCGTCATCCAGGTGTTCGCCGTCGACGAGTTGCGCGCCGACGGGCGCAACGTGCGCACCCTGTTCGCGAGCTACTCCGCCGAGCGCGGCCCGATTCTCGTGGCGGGCGAGCCCATTGCGCAGTCGCGCCCCGTCGACAACGAGTTCCGCTTCCTCCGTGAGTATCTCGAGCCCGAGCTGTATTCGGCGGTCACCGGCTACTTTTCGCTCAATCAGGGAACGACCGGCATCGAGTCGGCCTACAACGACTTCCTCACGGGAACCGCGAACGAGCAGTTCCTCGATCAGCTGAGCGCGCTCGTGACAGGCCAAAGCCCTCGCGGTGCGGCCGTGGAGCTCACGATCGACCCGGCCGTCCAGCAGGCCGCGTTCGACGCGATGGGAGACCTGCGCGGGTCCGTCGTCGCGATCGAGCCGTCCACCGGGCGGATCCTCGCCATGGTCTCCACTCCCGGCTTCGACCCGAACCGGCTGTCGGCGCACCGCACGTCGAGCGTTATCGATGCGTACAACGAACTCATCACCGATCCGCTCCGGCCGCTCAACAATCGCGCGATCGGCGGCGACCTGTACTTCCCGGGCTCGGTGTTCAAGGTGCTCGTCACTGCGGCCGCGATCGATTCCGGCGAGTTCAACCCCGACAGCGAATTCCCGAACCCGCCGCGGCTACAGTTGCCGCTGTCGACGAACGTGATCAGCAACGCGGAGGGCGGAAACTGCGGTGGGCAGGAAACGGTCACCCTCGCGACGTCGCTGCGGCTGAGCTGCAATATCCCCTTCGCCGAACTCGCGCTGGAGCTCGGGCAAGACGAGCTGGCCGGGTACGCCGAGCGCTTCGGCTTCGGGCAGACGATCGCCGTTCCGATGAACGCGACGCCGAGCCAGTACCCCGAGAACCTCGACGATGCTCAGCTGATGCTGACGGGCTTCGGCCAGTACGACGTGCGCGTCACCCCCCTCCAGATCGCGATGATCAGTGCGGCCATCGCCAACGGCGGCGAGCTCATGCAGCCGACGCTGCTCGATCGCATCATCGCTCCCGACCTGTCGACCGTTCAAGAGTCAGAGCCTGAGGTCTTTGCCCAGCCGATCAGCCGCGGAACCGCGACGACGCTCACCCGGATGCTCGTCGACGGCGTCTCGGACGGCGTTGCGTTCAACGCGGCGATCCCCGGCGTGGAGGTTGCGGGCAAGACGGGCACCGCGGAGAACGGTGCGGGGCAACCCTTCACACTGTGGTTCACCGGTTTCGCGCCGGCGGACAATCCGCAGGTGGCGGTGGCGGTCGTCGTGGAGGACGGCGGCGGGCAGGGCCAGAATGCTTTTGGTAATCAAGTCGCGGCTCCCATTGCGCGACAGGTCATGGAGGCGGTGCTGAACAGATGAGACCCACCAGCGGGCTCACATTCGGAGGGCGTTACCAGTTGCTCTCTCGCGTGGCGATCGGCGGCATGGGCGAGGTGTGGCAGGCGACCGACCAGGTAATCGGCCGAACCGTCGCCATCAAGATCCTGAAGGACGAGTACCTGGGTGACCCGGGGTTCCTCGAGCGTTTCCGCGCGGAGGCGCGTCACGCGGCCCTCGTCAACCACGAGGGCATCGCCAACGTCTACGACTACGGCGAGGAGGAGGGCAGCGCCTTCCTCGTCATGGAACTTGTTCCCGGCGAAGCGCTCTCGACGATCCTGGAGCGCGAACGCACCCTCTCGAGCGATCAGGTGCTCGACATCGTCGCGCAGACGGCATCCGCGTTGCACGCCGCCCACCAGGCTGGGCTCGTTCACCGCGACATCAAGCCCGGCAACCTGCTGATCACGCCCGACGGCCGTGTCAAGATCACCGACTTCGGCATCGCCCGCATCGCCGACCAGGTGCCCTTGACCGCGACGGGTCAGGTAATGGGCACCGTGCAGTACCTGTCGCCCGAGCAGGCGAGCGGTCAGTCCGCCAGCCCGTCGACCGACGTGTACTCGCTCGGCATTGTGGCGTACGAGGCCCTTGCTGGCCGTCGTCCGTTCACCGGTGAATCGCAGGTCGCCATCGCGATGGCGCAGATCAACGATGCGCCGCCCGAGCTTCCCGTCTCGGTCCCCGAGCCGGTGCGCAACCTCGTCATGTCGGCGATCGCGAAGAAGCCGGCCGAGCGTCCCGCGAGTGCTCAGCACTTCGCGCGGGCCGCACAGGCCCTGCGTCGCGGGGACGTCGGCGGCGCGGCCGCGATCGTTCCCGCCGTCGCCGGACTTGCCGCCACCGAGGTGCTCGATGCGACCCGGGTCATGCCGAGTGCTGCGGGCAACGATGAAACCACGCGCGTGCTGCCGAGCATGGGCGCCGGGGCCGCCGCCGGCGCCGCCGCTGCCGGCGCTGCCGCGGCGAAGAAGAAGCGCAGCCCCTGGACCTGGCCGCTCATCGCGCTCATCGGACTGCTCGTCGTGCTGATCATCGGCGCCATCATCGCCGTGCTCGCGCAGCCGAGCGACGAACCGATCGAGCCGCCAGCGTCTCCCACTCCGACGGTGACGGACGCGAGTCCCGAGCCCAGTGACGAGCCGGAGGAGATCCGCATCACGGAGGAGGAATTCCTCGGACTCAGCCGCGACGAAGTGCAGCGCCGCTTCGACGAGCTGGGGTTGATCCTCGACGCACAGGACGGAAACCCCGCACCCAGCCAAGACCAGGTCGGCCTGTCGTACCGCATCAACCAAACGGGCCTGGTCACGGAAGGCCAGACGATCCGCGTGACGTTCTACACGGCGGTACCTACGCCTCCGCAACCGGCGAATCTCGCGATCAACCCCGGGAGCGGCCCCTACATCGGTGGGTCGACCGTCACGCTGTCGTGGCCCTCGTACACGAGTTGTCCCGCCGGCTTCACACTGTCGGGCTACAACGTCACCCTGGTCGGCGGTACACCCCAGCAAAGCAACCCGATTCCCGCCGGGACGAACAGCCTGCAGGTTCGGCTCGACAACGGCGGCCAGTTGAGAGTGACGTACATCGCCCTGTGCGGTGATCTGCAGTCCGAGAGGTCGAACGAGCTCGCGGTTCCGATTCAAGAGCCAGCGCCGAGTCCGAGCCCGACGCCGAGTCCGAGCCCGACGCCGAGTCCGAGCCCCGACGCCGAGTCCGAGCCCCGACCCTGACGACGAGGAATAGCGGCGGGCGTTACCGAGCCGATACCGCTCCGGGAGGACCCGGAGCGGTGGTGAGCCGCGCATCCGCCTACACTCACTAACGACGATTTCCCCCGCAACGAAACGGACCCCGATGGACAGCACCACCCCCGGCACCCGCCTGATCGCGGGCCGCTACGAGCTCGGTGCGCTCATCGGCCGCGGGGGCATGTCCGACGTGCATATCGCGACGGATGCCCGGCTCGGCCGCCGTGTCGCCGTCAAGCTCTTGAAATCGTCGCTCGCCTCCGACCCGGTGTTCCGCACCCGATTCCGCCAGGAGGCTCAGGCCGCCGCACGTATGGCGCATCCCACGATCGTCCGCGTGTTCGATGCCGGCGAAGAGGTGCGGCGCGAGGCCGACGGGAGCGAAACGGTCATCCCGTTCATCGTCATGGAGCACGTCGACGGGCGCCTTTTGAAAGACATGGTGCTCGACGGTCCGCTGCCCGCGGCCGAGGCGTCGCAGATCATCGAGCAGGTGCTGACCGCGCTCGAGTATTCGCACCGGGCGGGTGTCGTGCACCGCGACGTGAAGCCCGGCAACATCATGGTGACCGCCACCGGCCAGGTGAAGGTCATGGACTTCGGTATCGCCCGCGCGATCTCCGACTCGTCCGCGACGGTCGCGCAGACCTCCACGATCCTCGGCACGGCGCAGTACTTCTCGCCCGAGCAGGCCCGCGGCGAAACCGTGGATGCTCGCACCGACCTCTACTCGACGGGCGTCGTGTTGTTCGAGCTGCTCACGGGGCGCCCGCCCTTCCGAGGTGACTCGCCCGTCGCCGTCGCCTACCAGCACGTGAGTGAGGTTCCGCCGACGCCGAGCAGCCTGAACCCTGCCGTCTCGCCGGCCCTCGACGCCGTTGTCATGCACGCCCTCGCAAAAGACCGATTCCAGCGCTTCCAAACGGCAGCGGAGTTTCGGGCCGACCTCTCGGCTGCCGCGGCCGGACAAGTCCCGCCGCGCCGCACCGACTCAGACAACGACCCGACGATGTCGCTGTTCGGCGTCAACCCGCAGGCGACCGCCGGAACGGAGGCCGCCATGCGGCAGCTGACCATCGACGATGACGACCGCCGTACACGCACGCAGAGCCGACCCCCCGTCGCCTGGATCTGGTCGGGCATCGTCGTCGTCGCCGTGCTGATCGCCGCCGTACTCTTCTGGGCGTTCACCCTCGACCGCGACGGAGGGCTCGTCGGAACCGTTGCCGTCGAGGTGCCCGACGTGGTGGGTCTCGCTTTCGAAGACGGTGAGGCGATTCTTATCGACGAGAACCTGCGGGTGTCCGCCATCCAGGAGACGGGAACGGCCGAGGATGAAGGCCTGATTCTGCGCACCGAGCCGAGTCCCGGCATCTCGGTGTCGCCGGGTCAGGAGATCCGCGTCTTCGTGTCCTCGGGCGCCGCACGCGTGCAAATGCCCGACGTACGCAACCTCGACATCGCCGCCGCGACGGCGCAAATTGAGTCGCGCGGTCTCGTGGTCGGCACGGTCACGAGCGAGAACTCGGGCACGATTCGTGCGAACGTCGTCATTCGCACCGACCCCGACACCGGTGTTCAGCTGCGCGAGGGCGACATCGTGAACCTCACGATCTCTAACGGCCTCGTGTCGGTTCCCGACCTGCGCAACCTCCCCATCGGGGACGCGACGGCGCAGGCCCGCAACCTTGGGCTTCAAGTGACGGTGCAGGCCGACGGCGGCTGCCAGGGCGCCATCGTCGTCGGGCAGTCTCTCCCGCCGGGCGACCAACCGCAGTCGTCGCCGATCACCCTCGTGTACTGCAGCGGAGCGGCCGGGAGCGGCAGCGACGGCTGACGCTCGAGAAGTCGCTACGCGCCCGCAGCCGCGTCGCTCGACATGAGCGGGCTCAGGCCGCGCGCGGTCTCAGCCGCCTCGGGAAGTCCCGCCTCAGCGAGCCAGTTGCCGAGCATCCGGTAGCCGCCTTCGGTGAGCACCGACTCGGGGTGGAACTGCACGCCGTGAACGGGCGCGGAACGATGCCGCACTCCCATGATGACGCCGCCCTCGGTGCGCGCTGTCACGACCAGGTCGTCGGGCACCGTTCCGTCGACGACCGCGAGCGAGTGATAGCGCGTGGCGCGGAAGCTCTCGGGCACACCGTCGAACAGCGCATCCCCGTCGTGCACGACCTGCGACGTCTTGCCGTGCATGAGCTCTTCGGCGTGCGTGACGACGCCTCCGAGCGCCTCCGCGATCGCCTGATGGCCCAGGCACACCCCCAGAAGGGGCTTGGCGGCGGCGATGGCGGCGTGTACAGCGGCGATTGAGATACCCGCCTCGGCGGGGTTACCGGGGCCGGGCGAGACGAGCACCGCGTCGTAGTCGGCGATGAGCTCGGCCACAGCGTCGGTGGAGACGGCGTCATTGCGCAACACCGTTGTTTCGGCGCCGAGCTGCTGCAGGTACCCGTCGAGCGTGTACACGAAGCTGTCGTAGTTGTCGATGACGAGAACGCGCACGGTCACTGCTCCACGGTGGATTCTTGGGGAAGGAAGGTGTCGGCCGCCCAGGGGAACACCCATTGAACGAGAGCGGCGAGCACTGCGGTGGCGAGCACGAGAAGGATGATCACCCGCACCCAGGGGGGTCCGGGCAGGATACGCCAGAGGGCTGCGTACATGTGCGGCGCCTAACCGATCGTCGGCGCTGCGGCCGCCTGCGTCAGGCCCGAGATCTCAGCCGGGGGGCCATCCTCGCGCGGGTACCAGGTCTCGAACACGGCGTAGGCGATGATGCGTTCGGCCGCCGAGAATCGCGGGTTGCAGCTGGTGAGCGTCAGGTAGCGCTCGTTCGCCTCGACCTGCGGCGCTTGCGGTACAGGCTCAAGCACTTGTACAGCCGTCGGCCACACGTATTCGAGGTTCCGGAAAACGTACTCGTACCAGCCGTCTCGGGTCTCGACGTAGATCCGGTCACCCACGCGGAGTTCAGCGATATCGGCGAAGGGAGCCCCGTAGGTGGTGCGGTGAGCGGCGAGGGCCACGTTGCCGAGCTCCCCCGGCATCTGCGTCTCCATGTAATGCCCAACACCGAGACGCGGGTTGTTCAGGACCGTCTGAAGGTCGACACCCGAGGCGATCGTGCGCACGTAGCTGTCGCCGAAGCGCGGAACGATGAGCGTGCCAAAGGCCTCCCCTTCGGGAGGGGCGGCGGTGACGGCGGGCTCGCCCGGTTCGCGCGGTTCGCTCGGCTCGTCAGGTGACTCGGCCCTGTCGCGTTCGAACTCCGCGCGCAACTGCTCTTGCACCTCGGAGGCGGCGTTCTGTTGCTGCGCTCCGGCAATGATGTCGTTCAGCCAGACGTACCAGCCGAGGAACAGCATCACGACGACACCGGCGGTGATGAGTAGCTCCCCGAACATTCCCACGACACTGTGTCGGCGTCGCGAACGCCCAGGGCGCATCCGGCGCCCGTCGCGTGGACGGTACGCCGCATCGTTCGGGATGCTGTCGGTCACCGCTTCATTGTAGGCGCGCGACCTTTACGCGGCCCGGCCCCGAGCATCCACGAAATTGGCGGGCTGTGCCGGGTAGACTGCGGGGCATGGCACGGACGACTGCGCGCGACGCTGAGAACCCCAACAACGCCCGCAGCGGCGCCGACGCCCCCAACCCGGTGTGGTTCAAGCCGGTGATGTTCGGCTTCATGCTGCTTGGCCTCATCTGGATCATCACATACTACGTGAGCGCGTCGGCGTTGCCGATTGCGGCGATCGGCCCGTGGAACATCATGGTCGGCTTCGGCATCATGTTCATCGGCTTCTTGATGACCACTCGCTGGCGCTAGCCGCGCTTCTCCACGGCTGCGCAATCAGCCCCGAAAAGGGGGTGGAATGACACGGCTGTGATTCTTATCCCCACTGTGGATGGGGCTGTGGATAACCGTTCGCCTACCCGAGGCCAGAAAACCGCAGCACCGTACCGGCCACAAGCAGGGCGCCGAACACGGCGATGAGCACGCCCTGCAGCACCTGCTGGTCGCGCCTGCGGGTGCGCACCATGATGAGGGCGACGACCGCGCCACCGAGCAGGCCACCGACGTGCGCCTGCCACGAGATACCAGGAACCACGAATCCCAGTGCCAGGTTGATGCCGAGAATCACCATGAGCTGCACGGTGTTGCCGCCCAGCCGTCGCTGGATGACGAAGAAGGCACCGAAGAGACCGAAGATCGCGCCGGATGCGCCCACCACGAACGTGAGCGGCGCCAGCCACAAGACGGCGACCGAGCCGGCGAAGGTGCTCACCACGTACACGACGAGGAATCGCGCTCGCCCAACGAGCTGTTCCAGTAGCGGGCCCAAGACGAACAGGGCGTACATGTTGAACAGGATGTGGAAGAACGAACTTGGGCTGTGCACCAGGGCCACCGTCAGCATGCGCCACGGCTCGATGGGGGTGAGCGGTGGCGCGTAGCCGAGCGCCCGCGTGACGGCGCTGCCGGTCACCAACTGCAAGACGAAAACGCCGAGTGTGATCGCCAGAATCGTGTAGGTGACGACGGGCGTCGCCCCACCGCGACGAAAGGCATGCACGATGGCGGGCTTCTGTTTCGGTAGTGCCGAAACAGCCTGCGCGATGCACTCGGGGCACTGCACACCGACGGCCGCCGGCGTCTGACACTCACCGCAGACCGTGCGCCCACACCGTTGGCACAGCACGAACGAGCGCCGGCCGGGGTGCCGGTAACAGACGTTCGGGTCGACGGCCTCCCCGGCGCCGGGCGCGGGTTCGGTCACGCGACCTCGGCGACCTCGATGCTGGTGATGACGACATCCTGCAGCGGCTTGTCGCGGCCATCGGTCGGCACGGCCTCGATGGCGTCGACGACCTTCTTCGACTCGTCGTCGGCGACGGCGCCGAAGATCGTGTGATTGCCGTTCAGCCAGGTGGTCGGCACCGTGGTGATGAAGAACTGCGAGCCATTGGTTCCTCGGCCACCACGCTTACCGGCGTTCGCCATGGCGAGCAGGTATGGCTCAGTGAACTGCAGCTCGGGGTGGATCTCGTCGTCGAATTCGTAGCCTGGTCCGCCGATTCCCTGACCGAGTGGGTCGCCCCCCTGCAGCATGAAGTCTTTGATGATGCGGTGGAAGATCACGCCGTTGTAGAGCGGGTCGGTGGTCTTCTGACCGGTCGCCGGGTGCGTCCATTCGATCTGGCCGGTGGCGAGCCCCACGAAGTTTGTGACGGTCTTCGGGGCGTGGTTGCCGTACAGGTTGACACGAATGTCGCCCTCGGTCGTGTGGATGGTTGCGACAGCGGTGTGAATCGACATGCCGCAATTCTGTCACGGTGCGGGATGCGCGCTTCCTGAGCATTCCGTCGGCGTCCGTTGGGGAAACTCCGAGTCAGTGAAAGGATGGAGCCGACATTTCGCCCGCCACCCACAAGGAGGACCGATCATGGGACTGTCTCGAAAGAGCCGCCGCAATCTGAAGAAGCTGCGCGGGGAGGCCGGTGACCTGTGGAGTGAGCAACGCAAGGTGCTCGACCACGCTGCCTCTGTGCTGAAGGAGGCGAGTCGCCAGGCGGGAGCGGTCGCCAAGCGCGACGTCGCACCCCGCGTGAAGACGACCTACGAGAAACGACTGCAGCCCGGGGTGGAGGCGGGTGTGGGCGCTGTCCGTTCTGCAGCCGACCACTCGCGGCAGACCTGGAACCGCGCGATCCTGCCGGCCGTGACCGGGGCGATCGGAGCCACGCTCGCCGTCATCGACGTTGCGCGCGATAACGGCCGCGTTGCGATCCGTGAGGCGTCACGCACCAGCCGCGAACTCGGCACGCGCGCCGGTCAGCGACTGGGCCTCGTCGAGGTGAAGCCGACCCCCGGCCCGGGTCGCTACATCGCGGTCGCCCTGGGCGTGATTGCCGTGGGTGCCGTCGCATACGCGGCCTACCAGACGCTGCGCGCCGACGACGACCTGTGGGTGGAGGACGAGCCCGTCGAGGCCCCCGTCGCCTAGACCCCTCATCGAACAAAGCCCCTCGGTTCACACCGGGGGGCTTTTTTCTTAGTCCGAGCGTGCGAGAGCGAAGGGCCGCGACCGCGCTCGTGGCCCGGAGCGC
>Ga0208490_100230_pt1 | contig 44989 bp, 46 predicted proteins | sample SubbioAug_CSWold_FD_184818 | JGI IMG/M metagenome (GOLD analysis project Ga0208490, IMG submission 184818) | Serpentinite rock and fluid subsurface biosphere microbial communities from McLaughlin Reserve, California, USA - CR11Aug_CSWold (SPAdes) | ecosystem: Environmental > Terrestrial > Deep...
GGAGCCGGCATGACCGGCTCGTCCCAGATCTCCGCTCGGGTCGACCGTGCGGTGAACACCCCCACAAACCCAACACAGGAGAACCCCTGACATGACCCGCTTCCGTTTGTTCCGAGTGGTCGGCCTCGCGCTGTCCCTCTCCCTCGTCGCCGCAGCCTGCGGTGATGACGACGACTCGTCCGCCGGCACCTCCGGCGACGACACCACCGAGACCACCGAGGCCATGGGTGACGAGTCCGCCGCTCCGGTGAACTCCGCCGAGGCCTGCGACGCCGACGCCATCGTCGCCGCAGTCGAGAGCGGCCCCGAAGCGGGCACCCTCGCCGGCATGACCGACGACCCGGTCGGCACCGCTGCTTCCAGCAACCCAGTGCTCACCACCCTCGTCACCGCCGTGGTCGAAGCCGACCTCGTCGACACGCTGAACTCGGCCGAGGCCCTCACGGTCTTCGCCCCCACCGACTGCGCGTTCGCTGCGCTGGACCCGGCGACCCTCGAGGCCGCCCTCGCCGACCCCAGCGGTCTGCTCACCACCGTCCTCGGCTTCCACGTCATCGCCGGCGAGCGCCTGTCCGCTGAGGACCTGGCCGGCATGACCGAGCTGGAGACCTTCACCGGTGAGACCCTGCAGATCAGCGCCGAGGGCGACACCATCTCCGTCGGTGGTGGCCAGGCCACCGTCGTCGTGGGCGACATCCAGACCGCAAACGCCACGGTGCACCTGATCGACTCCGTGATGCTCCCGCCGTCCGCCGGCTGAGCTCCACCAACTGATCACGTCGTTTCGCAGGGACGCAGCCGGGACTTCGGCTGCGTCCCTGCCGCGTCCAGCGCGCAGCGCTGGACGGATTCGTGCATTCCGGGATGATCCACGCAATGCCTCAAGGATCGGCCGGAAGTGGTCGATGACGTTGGTACAACGCCGCAGCCTGAACTGGGTACCGGACGCCACGGGGTGTCCGATCGCCGAGGCACGACGAATCTCCCGTACCGGAAGAAGAACGTCATGCCCGCAACGGCCCCTGCGCCCACCCCAGCGTCGGTCGACCGACGACGCCCCCGAGGCAAGTTCGCCGCCCTCGGCGTCGTCGCCGTGCTCGGCACCGCAGTGCTCGCCGCCGGGATCAGCGGAGCGGCGACGTCCGCGGACCTGGGTACGGCCGAGAGCTTCGGCGTCCTCGGTGCCTCCGCGGTCACGAACACGGGACCGACGACCGTCTGGGGTGACCTCGGCGTCCATCCAGGGAACTCGGTGTCGGGCTTCGATGATCCGGGCGGTCCTGGAACCGTCGACGGGACCATCTACGCCGGCGGCGCGATCGCCCAACAGGCACACGAGGACGCGACGCAGGCATACCTCGGACTGGAGGGAGAGACCTGTCAGCCCGAGAACAACCTCACCGGCGAGGACTTGGGCGGGCTCACCCTCACTCCGGGTGTGTACTGCTTCGACACCTCCGCCCAGCTGACCGGCACGCTCACCCTGGATGCCCTCGAGAACCCGGCTTCGGAGTTCACCTTCCAGGTCGGCAGCACGCTGACCACTGCGGACGACAGCAGCGTGCAGTTCCTCAACGGCTTTGCGTCCTGCAACGTCTTCTGGCAGATCGGCAGCTCGGCGACGCTCGGGACCCGGACCGAGTTCGTCGGAACCGTCATCGCCCAAGCCGCCGTCACCGCCGTCACCGACGCGACGGTCGAGGGCCGACTGATCGCCCTCGTCGAGGCTGTGACGCTGGACAGCAACGTCATCACCGAGCCCGTGTGCGCCGCTGCAGTCGACGATGAAGAGCCGCCGGACACGACGCCGGTGACCACGCCGGTGACCACGCCCGTCACGACGCCCGTCACGACGCCGGTGGATCAGACGCCGGTCGACGAGACGCCGGTCGACGACGAGGTCGACGAGACACCGGTCGCCGACTCGCCGACGGACACCACCCCCGTCGACGACTCCGGTGGGGGGGCCCTCGACGGCGGCCCTGCCGGCCCGGCCACGACCGGTGGCCCTGCGGTGCCGGAGCTCGCCACCGGTGGCCCGTTCGTGCCGGCCCTGACCGGTGGGCCTGCCGTGCCCGCCAGCCCCCGACCCCCGCTGCCCAACACCGGGTCGAACACCATGACGCTCGGCGTCGTCGGCCTGCTGACCATCCTCATGGGCACCGCACTGGTCCTGATCGCCGACCCGAAGCGGATCCACGCGGCACGTTCGTCCCACGGCTGATGCCGGTCGAGCTGCCTGCACGCCCCGACCGCCGGCGCGTCGCGCCCTTCGATCCGGGCCTCCTCGTCGGTTCGACCGATGCGGAGGTCCTCCAAGGCTTCGTCGACCTGGTTCGGGCCTGGCGCGGAGAGAAGCAGGGGCGCGCCCTGCCGCTGCGAGGGTCCGACGTGGCCGCCTTGGTCGCGATCCTCGGTACCGACAGCGCCGAGGTCGAACGCCGCCTGGTCGCGGCGACCGCCTGCTCGCCCGGACTGGCCCGACACGGCCGTCGCCTGCTGCTCGCCAGTGTCGGCGTGCTCGCGCTCGGCCTCGTCGCCGCACCCCACATCGGGGGCGCCTCGACGGCCGCAGAGCAGGCCCAGGTCGTGAGCGGTCCCGAGGTCGCCGCGGCCACGGTGGTCCGCTCGACCCCGTTCCGAGGCTCGCCGGCCCAGATGGAGCGGGCCGGCCAGGTCGGAGTCGACGCCGAGCGCGCCATCGCGGTGGAGGATCTCTCGGCCCCGCCGGCCGGTGCGCTCGTCGAGGAGGTCGAGCCGGTCCACGAGGTGCCCGCTGCCCCGGCACCCGCGACCGTTCCGGCGGGCGCGGAGGCCGTCGTCGCCATCGCCAGCGTCGGCCTCGAGCTGCCCGTGGTCCTGGGTGGGCAGTCCGTCATCGACCAGGGCCACGTGGCGCACTACACCGCGCCCGGATGGGAGGACCCCGTCCCGGCCGGTGCCCCTGGCACCTACTGGCTCGCCGCCCATGCCACCACGCACGGCGCCCCGTTCCGGTCGCTTCCCGACGTGGCCGTCGGTGCGGAGATCCGCCTGGACACCGGCAGCCAGACGTTCCTGTACACCGTGACGTCGACGCAGGTCACGGGGCTGTACCCCGGAGACGACCTCATGTACGGAACCGACCCGACCGCGTCGGTGATCCTCCTCCAGACCTGCATCGACGACACGCGCCGGCTCCTGGTGCACGGCACGCTGACGGCCACGCGGTAGCCGGCCTGCGGGTCAGAGCTCGATGACGAGCCGGCCGCGGATGCCGCCGGCCTCCAGGAGGCGGTGGGCCTCGGCGGCCCGGTCCATGGGGAAGGTCTGGGCCACCCGCAGCGCGATCTGGCCGTCCTCGACCTGCTGGCGCAGGCGATCGAGCTCCTCCTGGTCCTCCAGGTACCGGCTGACCCAGACCCGGTGCATCCGGATGTCGCGAGGAGCCTCGACCTTCAGGCCGCGCACGGCCGCGAAGCCGCCGCCGTCGCGGATCGCCGGGAACAGGGCCTCGTCCTGGACCGAACCGTCGCAGAGGCCGTCGACGCCGTCGGGGGCGTGCTCGAGGATGCGCGCCGCGACGCCGTCACCGCGACGGACCACCACGTCGGCGCCGAGATCCCGGACGAGCTGCTCGTCGGCCTCGGACGCGTCGGCGATGACACGGAGCCCGTCGGCCTTGGCCAGCTGCACGCAGTAGCCGCCGAACGCTCCGGCCGCCCCCGTGACCGCCACCGTGCCGTCCTCGGGCACGTTGAGCATGTCGAGCGCCAGCCGGGCCGTGAGGCCGTTCATCGGCAGCGTGGATGCCTCGGCGAAGGACGCACCTGCGGGCACGCGGGCCACGGACCCGGCCGGCAGCGCCAGGCGCTGGCAGTAGCCGCCGTGCGCGCCGTCGGGGAGCACGATGGCCATGACGTGGTCGCCGACCTCGAGGTCGGTGTCGACGCCGTCACCGATCGCCTCGACCACGCCGGCGGCGTCCATGCCGGGCACGTACGGCGGCGGATCCTTGCGCTGGTGCTCGGCCCGGGCGCCGTTGCGGACGTAGGTGTCGGTCGGGTTCACCGTCGCGGCGCGCACCCGGACCAGCAGCTGACCCGGTCCGACGACCGGATCGGGCAGGTCCACCACCTCCAGTGCCTCTGGTCCTCCGAAGCTGTTCACACCGACGGCCTGCATGGCCCCTGTGTAGCGGGCCGGCGGTCAGTGGGCTGAGGTCAGCTGGCGTTGCGGCCGAGGAGGCAGAACAGGCTGGCGTCGGAGGACGACGCGGTGGTCGCCGGGAGCGGCACCTCGTCGGCGGACAGCCAGGTGCTCAGACCGTCGGACGCCTCGGCGGCGGGATCGAAGCGGAAGACGTCGAGGCCCCGGTTCAGGTCGTTGCTGAACAGGTGGAACGAGCCGTCGGGGTTGATCCGGGGCGTCTTGGCCGCCCAGGACAGCGAGTCGGGGAAGCGGGCGTGGGCGATCTCCTGCATGCCGACGCCGGTGGCGCCGAGCGCCACGCCGACGAGGCTCGAGATGTCGACCACCCGGACGCCCCCGTTGTAGAAGGCGGCCGTGAGGATGCCCTCCTCGGGGTGGACCCGGAAGACGTGCATGGTGCACTGGGCGCCGATGTTGCCCTCGGCGGTGGGGTAGCGGAGGTCGGCGATGTTCCAGTAGCCGAGCTTCACCGGGGCGGCCTCGAGCGGGCCGGTCACGTCGTAGATGTGGAGGCCGCCGGACGGGCACGGGTCGAACCCGGCAGCGCCCGCGAGCTCGTCCTCGATGAGCAGGAAGTCGCGGGTCACACCGAGGTTCGCGTCGGTGAGGGTGACCTTCGTCGACTGGTGGTGGACGTTGATCGTGGGGTCGATGATCGTCGAGATGATCTTGGGCTTGTCCACCACGGTGGTGTCGATGATCGACGTGTTCGACAGCGCCGCCGTGTACGCACGGGTGCCCTGCTCGTTGAACGTGATGTCGTGGGACTCGGCGCCGAGGCCGGGGACCGGAGGCAGGGGGAGCACGGCGGCGAGGCGGGGCTTGGCGAGGTCACGGATGTCGTAGACCTCGATGCCGGCGTTCAGCGCGGTGGTGTAGAGCTGGCTGTTGGAGTTGTAGAGGTAGTCGCCGCTCGGGTGCACCGACTGGTTGTGCGATCCCTTCGGGACACCGACGAACGACACCGTCACGGGCTTGGCCGGATCCGTGATGTCGACGATGTAGGTGCCGATGCCGGCCCGGCCGTAGGAGTAGTCGGGGAGGAGCGCGCCGAACGGGTCGACGTCGAGCGGGTGGCTGGTCGTGGGCTCGAACAGACCCAGGGCCTTGGCCTCCTGGACGCACTTCGACTCCTCCTGGAGCCGGTACCCGGCGTCCATGGTGTAGGTGGCGAGGGTCCGCTTGCCGCGCGTGAAGACCTGCACGTCGCCCTGGGAGACGCCGCAGTCGTAGTGACCGACCAGCGCCGGCGCGGCGGGGTTGGAGACGTCGATGATCTGCAGGCCGTTGTCGAGCGTGCCGGCGAGGGCGAAGTCCTTGATCTTGCCCCGGTGCTTCAGCCGGGCGAACTCGATGTCGGATCCCTGGTTGGCACCGGTGTCGTAGCGGTCCTGGTAGGCCAGGTTGGCCACCGGCACCAGGTTGGAGGAGTGGACGGCACCGTCGTCCTCCGCCGAGCTCTCCGGGACGAAGAGCACGAGGACGGCTGCGACGGCGACTGCGATGCGGCTGGTTCGGGTCACGGGGAGAGGGTTCGCCGTGACACCCCGGAATTCCCCCCGAAAGATGCCTCCGGTCAGTCCGCTGCGGGGAGCGTGAAGGTGAAGGTGGTGCCCTTGCCGAGCTCGCTCTGCAGCTCGAGCCCGCCGGACTGCAGCTGGGCGTAGCGACGGGCGACGTTGAGGCCCACGCCCGTGCCGCGCTTGTCGGTCAGCGCCGGCGCGGACTGGAAGAAGCTCTGGAAGACGCGGCGCTGGTCCTCGGGTGCGATGCCGATGCCCTCGTCGCGCACGTGCAGGTGCACGGTGTCGCCGATCTGCTCGGCCTCGATGGTGATGCGGGTGCCGGCGCTCGAGTACTTGGCGGCGTTGGTCAGCAGGTTCCGCAGCACGTGACCGAACGCGAAGCGGTCGCCGACGACCCGAAGGTCATTGGTCTCCACGACGACGTCGTGCTCGGCCAGGTGCAGGTCGAGCGAGTCGACCATCTCGCCCACGACGTCCCCGAGGTCCAGCGTCTCGAGCTGGACCTGCACCCGTCCCGCCTGGAGACGTGAGAAGTCGAGGAGCTGCTCGATCATCGACTCCATCGAGGTGGCGTTGGCGATGATGCGGTCGAGCAGCTGGTCCCGCTCCCCGTCGCCGAGGCGCACCCACTGCTGCCGCAGCACCGAGCCGAAGCCCCGCACGGCCGTCAGGGGCGTCCGCAGCTCGTGGGAGACGGTGGCGAGGAAGAGGTCCTTGAGCCGGTCGGTCTCGCGGAGGCGCCGCATCTCGTCGCGATCCTGGTCGCGGAGGCGGGCGAGCTCACCGGCCTCGTCGCGCTGGTCGGTCACGTCCCGCAGCGTGCAGACCAGCCCCTCGACGTCGGGGTCGTCGAGCCGGTTGACCACCGATGCCTCGATCCAGCGCCAGCCGAAGCGGGCGTGGCGCAGGCGCAGCGACGCGGTGCTCCTGCCGTTGGGCTCCTCCATGGCCACGGCGACGGCGGCGATCACGCCCTCGACGTCGTCGGGGTGCATGTCGTTGAACGCGCTCTCGCCGACGTTGGTGTAGGCGGGGGCGTCGACGAAGCGCTCGATGCCCGGGCTCGTCCACGCCACCGAGAGGTCGGGGCCGAGGATGACGATGACGTCGTCGATGTTCTCCACGAGGGACTCGAGGCGCCGGCGGTGACCCTCGGCCTCGCCGTCGCGCCGGACCCGGTCGGACACGTCGCGGAGGGAGACGACGCGGCCGGTGGTCCCGTCGTCGAGGTCCACGGAGCCGGCCAGGGCCACCTCCATGTGGTGCCACTCGTCGTCGGCCATCCGGATGCGCAGGACCAGCGGTTCGATCGGTTGCTGCTGCAGCACGCCGCGGTCGAAGGCGTCGAGGACGACAGCGTGGTCCTCGGGGTGGACGAACTCCACCATGTTGGTGCCGTTGGCCATCGAGCCGAAGAACCCGGTGACCCGCCCGGCCGCCGGGTTCGAGTACCGGACCCGCCCCAGCTGGTCGATGACGGTGATGATGTCGCTCGCCGAGTCCAGCATCGCCTCCAGGCGGGCGACGTGGGCGGGGTCGACGGGGCGCTCGAGCGGGGCCCGGAACGTGACCATGACCTCGGCGTTGTTGGGGTCCTGGGCCCGCAGCGCGACCGCCGACACGGTGAGCAGGGCCCGGGTCGACGGGAGCTCGAGGGTCAGGGCCCGTTCCTCGCCCGGCGCCAGGTCGGCCAGCACCGACCACCCGCGGATCGCCTCGCTGAGGCGTTGCAGCTGACCCAGGTCGTCCTCGACCAGCTCGTCCTCGGCGATGAGGTCGAGCGCGGTCGCGTTCGCCCAGGGCACGGCCCCGTCGGACCAGATCAGGGCGGCGACGCCGTGCTGCTCCAGGAGGCGGCTGACCAGCTGCGCCCCCGCGCTGGACGGACCGCTCCGCCACGTGTCGTCGTCGATCTCCGGCTCAGCCTCCACACCCACTCCTCCCGCCATGTGGTCATGTTCGCGCCGAGCGTCGCGGGCTGCGAGGTCGTGCCCCAAGGATCCCACTTCGCCCCGGTTCGACCGACCTGGGTGGTTCTCTCGCCGGGCGACGGGGTCGGGGCACCCGCTGGGTACGGTCGGCCGGAATGGGCCTGCTCCGCTTCTCCTACGGCACGATGAGCTCGGGCAAGAGCACGCTGGCCCTGCAGATCCACCACAACCTGGCCAAGCAGTCACGCCACGGCCTGCTGCTGTCGCTGTTCGATCGAGAGGGCGGGCGTGTGTCCAGCCGCCTCGGGGTGTCGGCCACGGCGGTCGAGGTCACCCCCGGCCTGGACCTGTGCGCAGTGGCGGCCGAGGAGGTCGAGCGGCACGGCCGGCTCGACTACCTGGTCTGCGACGAGGTGCAGTTCTACGCCGTGCAGCAGGTGGACCAGCTCGCGACCGTGGCCGACGAGCTGGGCGCCGACGTGTACGCGTTCGGGCTGCTCACCGACTTCCGGGGCCAGCTGTTCGAGGGCACCCGCCGGATGTTCGAGGTGGCCGACGAGCGGGTCGAGCTCCACGTCGAGGCCCGCTGCTGGTGCGGGGCCCGAGCCACGCACAACGCCCGCCTCGTGAACGGCGATCTGGTCCGTCACGGCGAGACCATCGTCGTCGGCGACACGGTGGCGGCCGACGACACGCCGCTGTTCGGCGACGTGGTGACCTACGAGCTGCTGTGCCGGCGCCACTTCCGGGCCGGGGAGCTCGGACCCGACACCGATTGACCCGCCGGTCAGCGTCTCGGGTGTTCGCTGTGTGACACTGCTGCCAGGACGCCGCTGGGCGCGGCGCCGTACGCACGAAGGGGGTCACCAGATGGTGGATCAGGACAGCACGACCGAGCTCGACGTGGTGGTGGTGGGGGCCGGCTTTGCCGGCATGTACCTGCTGCACCGCCTGCGGGCGGCCGGGTTCTCGACGGTGGTGCTGGAGGCGGCGGACGACGTCGGCGGCACCTGGTACTGGAACCGGTACCCGGGGGCGCGCTGCGACATCCCGACCGTGGACTACACGTACAGCTTCGACCCCGAGCTCGAGGACGAGTGGACCTGGTCGGAGAAGTACGCGACCCAGCCCGAGATCCTCCGCTACGCCCAGCACGTGGCCGACAAGCACGACCTGCGCCGCGACATCCGCTTCGAGACCCGGGTCGACGCCGCCCGCTGGGACGAGGCCGCGTCGCGCTGGCACGTGCGCACCGAGGCCGGCGACGAGCTGACCTGTCGCTACTACGTCATGGCCACCGGTTGCCTGTCGATGCCGAAGACCCCCGACATCGAGGGCGCCGACCGCTTCGGCGGCGAGGTGTACTTCACGAGCCGCTGGCCCCACGAGGGCGTCGACTTCACCGGCAAGCGGGTGGGCGTGATCGGCACCGGGTCCTCGGCGATCCAGTCCATCCCCCTGATCGCACAGCAGGCGAGCGAGCTCACCGTGTTCCAGCGCACGCCCAACTTCTCGATCCCGGCCCACAACGGTCCCGTGCCCGAGGAGCGCAGGGCCGACCTCGAAGCCGACCGGGACACCTACCGCGAGGCGGCCAAGTGGTCGCGCGGCGGCATCCCGGGGGAGCCCACCGAGCTCAGCGCGCTGCTCGTCGACGACCAGACCCGCCAGCAGCGCCTGGACGCGGCGTGGGAAGCCGGTGAGCTGTTCGAGATCATCGGCGTCTTCAACGACGTGCTGGTGAACCCGGCGGCGAACGAGGTCGTGGCCGACTACATCCGGGGCAAGATCCGCTCGATCGTCGACGATCCCGAGACGGCCGACGCCCTCTGCCCCACCGACCACCCCTTCGCCACGAAGCGCCCCTGCCTCGACTCGGGCTACTACGCCACCTACAACCTGCCCCACGTGCACCTGGTCGACCTGCGCAAGCACCCCATCACCAGCGTCACCGAGACCGGCATCGACACCGCGGACGAGTCCTACGAGCTCGACGCGATCGTCTACGCGACCGGCTTCGACGCCATGACCGGGGCGCTCGTGTCCGTCGACATCGAGGGTCGTGACGGGGTCACGCTCCAGCAGAAGTGGGCCGACGGCCCCACCACCTACCTCGGCCTGGCCTCGGTCGGGTTCCCCAACCTGTTCACCGTCACCGGCCCGGGGAGCCCGTCGGTGCTGTCGAACATGATGGTGTCGATCGAGCAGCACGTGGACTGGATCGCCGACACCCTGGTCGACCTGCGTGCGCAGGGCTTCGACGTCATCGAGCCGACCCAGACGGCCGAGTCGGGCTGGGTGCAGCACGTGAACGACTGCGCCGACATCACGCTCTACCCGACCGCCAACTCCTGGTACATGGGTGCCAACGTGCCGGGCAAGCCCCGCGTGTTCCTGCCCTACGTCGGTGGCGTGGACAAGTACCGCGAAGCCTGCGACGAGGTCGTCGCCGCCGGGTACCTCGGCTTCGAGCTGCGGGGCGACGGCAGGACCCAGTGCAACGACGGCGTCATCCGACGCCTGCAGCCCGACGTGGCGATGGTGCTCGAGATGATGGCCGAGCTCGAGCTGCCGACCATGGACTCGATGTCGGCCGAGGACGCACGGGCGTTCTCCGAGGCGACGAGCGCCGAGCGTCCCCCCGGTCCCGACGTGGGCGAGATCGTCGACGGCACGCTGCCGGGCGCCGAGGGCCACGACCTGCGGTACCGGCTCTACCGGCCGACGACGGCCGGCCCGCACCCGGTCGTTGCGTACTTCCACGGCGGCGGCTGGGTGCTCGGCAGCCACGACTCCGACGACCCGTTCTGCCGCGACCTCTGCGTGCGGGCCGATGCCGTGATCGTGTCGGTCGACTACCGCCACGCCCCCGAGGCCCGGTTCCCCGCCGCGGCCGAGGACGGCTTCGCCGCGGTGCAGTGGATCGCCGGGCACCCCCAGGAGCTCGGCGGCATCCCCGGCGCGCTCGCCGTGTGCGGCTGGAGCGCCGGCGCCAACGTCGCGGCGGTGGCGGCCCAGAAGGCGCGCGACGCCGGCGCACCCCACCTCAGCGCGCAGGTGCTGGTGAACCCGGTGACCGACTCCGACTTCTCCCGGCCGAGCTACGAGGAGAACGGCGAGGGCTACCTGCTCACCCGCGACCTCATGAGCTGGTTCTGGGACCACTACGCCGACCCGGCCGACCGCACCGATCCCCGGGCGGCGCCGCTGCGCAACCCGGACCTCTCGGGCCTGCCGCCCGCGCTGGTCGTGACGTGCGAGTTCGACCCGTTGCGAGACGAGGGCGAGGCCTATGCCGAGGCCCTCGAGGCAGCCGGCGTGCCGACGCGGCACCTCGCCGGTCGTGGGCAGATGCACACGTCGATCACCGCCGTCGACATGATCATCTCGGCCACCGACCTGCGCGCCGAGATCGGCGCCGAGCTCGGCCGCATGGTGCGCGCCGGCGTGGCCGTCTCCTGACCGCGGTGGAGCCCAGCCCCGTGGTGGCCGCGGCCGAGTCGTTCCTGGCCGAGCACTGGTCGCCCGACGTGGACCGACGAGCCTGGCGCGAGCGCGTCGTCGACGAGCGCTGGGCCGCGCTGCGGTGGCCGGGCGAGTGGTACGGGCGCGACCTGTCCGACGACGACGCCGAAGCGGTCGAGGCGGTGTTCGCGCAGGCCGGCGCGCCGGGACCGGGCCAGGACCGGTACAACCTGTGGGCCGGCACGCTGCTCGCCCACGGAGGCGACGAGCTGAAGCAGCAGTTCCTGCGGCCGCTGCTGCTCGACGAGGTCGCCATGTGCCTGCTGTACAGCGAGCCCGGCGCCGGGTCGGATCTGGCGGCCATCCGCACCACCGCCGTGCGCGACGGTGACGAGTGGATCGTCGACGGCCAGAAGGTCTGGACGTCCGGCGCCCAGGGCGCGGACTACGGGATGCTCATCGCCCGCACGGACTGGGACCAGCCCAAGCACCGCGGCATCACCTTCTTCTGGTTCCCGATGCGCCAGGACGGCGTCGAGGTCCGCCCGTTGCGCCAGGCCACCGGCGATGCTCGCTTCAATGAGGTCTTCATCACCGGCGCCCGGGTGCCCGACAGCCACCGGCTCGGGGAGCTGAACCAGGGGTGGTGGGTCCTGCAGACCGCCCTCACCTACGAGCGCGCCGTCATGGGGGTGACGCAGCGTCGCAGCGAGGGGAGCGGGGGAGCCACCGCCGCAGCCCACGGCCGCATCCCCACGCCGGACACGTCCCTCGTCCGCCTGGCGCAGGAGCTCGGCCGGAGCGACGACCCGGTCGTCCGTCAGGACCTGACCCGGCTGCACGCCATGCGCACCGTGAACGAGTGGAACGGGCAGCGGGCCAAGGCGGTCGCCGACGCCGGCGGCACGTCGCCGCTCGCGTCCCTGGGGAAGCTGGCCATGTCCGGCATCCTCCACTTCGCCGGGCACCTGCAGGGCGAGCTCCTCGGCATGGAGGCCACCCTCGACGGCGACCAGAGCCCCCGCGCCCGGGACGCCAACTACTCCCAGCTGAACGCGTACTTCACGTCGATCGGCGGCGGCACCGACCAGATCCAGCGCAACATCATCGGGGAGCGGATCCTCGGCCTGCCCCGTGAGCCCGAGGTCGACCGGGGCGTGCCCTTCCGGGACGTCACCCGCAGCTGAGTTCGGCAGGTAGGGGAGATGCAGGTGCCTGAACCGGTGGTACCAAGACGCAGCGCTTGCCTGGCCGACGGTCTCAGGTGGTCATCGTGTCACGAGGTTGGACACGCTTGCCGTCCGCTCTTCGGGGTGGCCGTCGAAGCCGCCTGCGACCGGCATTCTGGCCATCAGGACATCGCGGAAGAAGCGGTCGGCGCTCTCCTTCGAGTCCCACACCGCGGCGATCAGGTAACCACCTTCGGTCGGACCGGCGGCGTGGTAGGTCTGACCGGCGGGCAGGCCGTCGGGCGGATGCACGGCGGCGAGCATCGTGCGGTACTGCCCCTCGGTTCCGTCGGGCCAGAAGTGCGTCAGTAGGAATGCCATGGTTCCTCCTTGGCGTCAGGGAGGCTCTCAGCCTCGCTCAGTCAGCTCCGAGCGCCTGGCGCCATAGGTAGGTGTCGGTGTACGTGCGGAATCCCGTGATCTTGCGATCAGTGCCGAATCGCCAGACGTGCACGAACTCGGCGTCCAACGGAACGCCGTTGGCGGCACCCATCCCCCGGTATGTGCCGATGGCCGCGACGACGTCGCCACCGTCGATGATCTCGCTGGGGGTGACGGAGAAGCCTTCGATCTGCGTGGTTATGGGACCGAAGATGTTCTCGGCGACCGCCTGCGGTCCGATCTGGCTCTCGAATGGGAACCCGGTGGGCTCCTGCCAGTCGATCTTGTCGTCCATGGCACCGAGCACTGTGGCGACATCCCCAGCTCCGAATGCGTCATAGAGCTTTCGCAGCTCTTCAGCGTTTGCACTCATCGGGTCCTCCTCCGAAGTCGAGCCTGAAACCACAGGGTCACACGGCGCTGTTACGGCAGCGCGTCACCGAGGTGGCCAGGCGACGCCACATCGGCGGGCGCCGGTTCGGCGGGCTTTGTACGCTCGCGCCAGAACGAGGGGTCACATGGCAACAGCTTTCGTCCGCTTGTTGGGAGCGGTGCGGTTCGTCGACGAGCGCGGCGCGGCCGTCGACCTCCCGAGCGCGGCGCAGCGCCGGCTCCTCGCCGCGCTCGCGCTCGCCAACGGCGCCACGCTTCGATCCGAGTACCTGTGTGACGCCCTCGCCCTGACGAACGGTTCGCTCCGCACGACCGTGTCGCGCGTGCGGTCGCGGATCGGTGATGGGGTCATCCGCACCGACTCCGCCGGCTACCGCATCACCTGTGCGGTGGACGCCACGATGTTCACGGACCTGCTCGTCGACCGACCGGATCGCCCCGACCGGCTCTCGGCACTCGACCGCGCCCTCGCGCTGTGGGCGGGCGAGGCGCTCGACGAGTTCCGTCACGAAGCGTGGGCCGCGCCGGAGGTCGCTCGCCTCGACGAGCTCCGCGCGCTCGCTGCCGAGGACCGTGCCGAACTGCTGATCGCCCGGGGACGGGCCGAGGAGGCGGTGGCGGCACTCGAACCCCATATCGCCGCACACCCCCTGCGCGATCGGCCTCGCGGCCTCCTCATCCAGGCACTGGCGAGCAGCGGTCGCCAGGCCGACGCACTGCGCGCGTTCCAGGCCTACCGGACGTTCCTCGCCCACGAGACGGGTACCGAGCCGTCCGCGCTCGTGCGTTCGATCGAACGTCGGGTCGCCGCCGGCTGGGACGACGCCGACGCTCCCGAGAGGGATGTCCCGCAGCGGCTCGATCCCCGCCGGTCGGCACGCGTCGTCGAAGTGCCGCTGCCCGGCGAGCTCGCCGAGGCACCCGAACTCATCGGCCGCCGGCGCGAGCTCACCTGGCTCGACTCCGATCTCGTCGCCGCCCGTTCCGGCTCGCTCAAGATGGTGCTCATCGGGGGCGAGGCCGGCATCGGCAAGACGACGATGCTCGCCGCCTTCGCCCGGGCCCACCTCGAGGCGGGCAACGTCGTCGCGTTCGGACGGTGCCCCGAGGGCGAGGCCGTGCCCCTGGAGCCCTTCGGTGGAATCGTCGACGCACTCGTCGAGCACATCCCGCTCGGCATCCTCCGCGAGCACGCCGAACGCTGTGGCGGCGAGCTCCGGCGCATCGCCCCACGCCTCGACAAGCGCCTCTGGGTCCCGCCCCCAGTCACCAGCGACGGCGCCAGCGAGCGTCACCAGCTCTTCGACGCCATCACCGATCTCCTGCGCCGCGTCGCGTGGGCTGGCTCGTTGACACTGATCCTCGACGACCTGCACTGGGCAGAACCATCCGCCCTGCACCTGCTGCGTCACCTCAGCCGCTCACTCGTCGACGCGCCGGTCCTCGTGGTCGCCAGCTACCGAGACGCGCCGTCCGACTCGACCCCCGAGCTCCGCGCCGCACTCGCTGACCTCGACCGCGGGCGGTGCCGCTCCATCTCTCTCGGCGGCTTCGACGACGCCGAGCTCGGACGACTGGCGCAATCAGTGGTCGGCCCCGGTCCGCCGACGGCGACGAACGTGGTGGCCCACCTGCGCGACGAGACGTCGGGCAACCCCCTCTTCGCGCTGCAGCTCGTCCGCCACCTCTGGGAGACCAAGCAGCTCACGATCGCCGACGGTCAGATCTCGTTCGCGGGGGGCGAACTCGGCGAGCACCTGCCGCGCGGCCTCCTCGATGTCGTGTGGACCCGGGTGCACGCTCTCGGTGAACCGACTGCCGAGGTCATGGGCGCAGCGTCGGTGCTCGGCGTCGAGTTCGCCGGGGATGTGCTGACGCTGATGACCGGCTTGGCCGGATCAGACGTCGATGCGAGCCTGGACTCGGCGGTCGGGGCCGGCCTCCTCATCGACACGGGCGACGTGCGACGACCGCTGCGGTTCGTGCACGCGCTCGTCGCACACGGGCTCTACTCGGAGCTGCCGCCGCGTCGACGACGACGGCTGCACGGTCGCGCTGCGCACGTGCTCCGACGCGGTGGCGGAGCTCCTTCCGCTGACGTGGTCATCGAGCTCGCCCGCCACTCCTTCCTGTCGGGCGATCTGACCGCGGCGCAGGGGTGGGCCGTCGCAGCCGGGGACCACGCGTACGCCAGCCTCGCTCCCGCCGAGGCGGCGCGCTGGTACGAACGGGCGCTCACGTACGCCACCGAGCGCCAGGTCGACGAGGCCGAGCTGGCGGAGCTCGAGACCCGGTTGGGCGAGGCGCAGCACCGCGCCGGTGACGCGCGGGCGCGCGAGACGCTCCTCGCGGCGGCGACGAAGGCGCGCAAGGTCGGCGCCCGCGAGGCGCTGGTCCGAGCGACACTGGCGAACGACCGTGGCTTCGCGAGCCCCCGTGCGCCCGATGTGGAGCAGCTCGAGATGCTCCACGCAGCGATCGCCGGCACCGATCCCGCCGACGTCTCGACGATGGCGCGGCTGCTGGCCCTCCGAGCCCAGGAGCTGGTGCACACGAGCGAGCACGAGCTGAGGCTGACATCCGCCCGGCAGGCGATCGAGCTGCTCGACCGCAGCGACGACCCACGGCTGCTGCCGCAGGTGATCACCGCGCTCGCGTTCGGGCTCTGGGGTCCGGCGACGCTGGGACTCCGGCGTGATCTCGCTGCTCGAGCAGCCGCCGCGGCCGATGCGATTGATGATCCGATCCTGGAGTTCACGGCCCGTCGCGCCACGTTCTACGTCGGTGTCGAGTCAGCCGACGTCGTACTGGCGACGACGAGCCTCGAGCGGATCAGGGCCATCGCCGCCGAGATCGCTGAGCCCCGTCTGGTCTGGGTCTGCGCCGCGCTCGAGGCGTTCGAGGCGACGATGGAAGCTCGGCTCGACGACGCCGAGCGGCTCAGCAGCCGCATGCTGGAGATCGGCACCGAGATCGGGGAGCCGGACGCGTTCGCCCTCTACGCGGCGCAGCTGTTCGTCAACCGCTCGTTCGCAGGTCGCTACGCCGAGGTCATCCCGCTGCTCGAGGCCGCGCTCGAGACCGCCCCTGACGCCATGGCCTACCGGGCTGCCCACGCCATCAGCTGCTCGGTGTCGGGTCGCGAGCACGACGCCCTGGCGTTCCTGCTCGACGGTCTCCGATCTGGGTTCGAGGGCGTGCCCACCGACTGGACATGGATCACCACGGTGATCGGCTACGCGGTGGTTGCCATCGAGCTCGAGCACCGCGAGGCCGCCTCCGCGCTCCACCCGATGATCGAGCCCTACGCCGACCAGGTCGCGTTCACCGGCGGTACGAGCCAGGGCTACATCGGAGCCTATGTCGGGAAGCTGGCGTCGCTGCTCGGCGACCACGATGGCGCCGACGCTCACCTGCAGCGGGCGCTCGACGTTCACCGCCGGTTCGGTTGGACATACCACGAAGCCACCACGCTCGTCGCCCTCGCCATCTCGCAACGCCGCCGAACGGGCACGCTCGACGCACGAGGACGGGCGTGGCTCGAGAGCGCGCGGGCGATCGCTGCGGAACGAAGGCTCAGCATCGTCACAAAGCAGGTCGAGCAGCTCCGCCGATCGGTGGGGGGCGACGCGCGGGTGTAACGGGTTCCGTCGAGGATGGCCCACAGGACGGCGGTCACCGGCCGATCGGAGGGTCCGATGCACGTGTTCACCCGCACATGCCAGGTCGACATCTTGCAGGGACCCGAGGCCTTCACCCTGGTGACGGACGTGGCGTACCTCACCTCGGAGGTGACCGGGCTGGAGGTGATCCCCTGGACCAGCGTCTTCGGGCTCCCGCTCGGCACGGTCGTGTACAGCGCTCGGGTCGAGTCCCACGCTGCCGTGGCTGATGCCCTGGCGAAGCTGTCCGCCGACGCGGGCTACCAACAGCTCGTCGCGGCGTCGGGCAGGCGGCTCTCCACGGGTCCGGGCGAGGACGCCATCGCCGAGCTCGTGAGCTCCGCCGTCTCCGGCGAGAGCACCGGCAACCTCGCTTCGGTGGTCGTCGCCCGGTGCGCACCGGGCCGCATCGCCGAGGCGACGGCCTGGGGCATCGACATGCTGAGCCACGCCTCCAAGACCACCGGGCTCGACGGGTCCTTCCTCCGGGTCCTGTACGGACCGTGGGCGACGCTCGCCTGGATCATGCTCGCCGAGACCATGGAAGAGGTGGACATCGCGACGGCGTCGCTCGCCGCCGACGGCACGTACCTCGAACGGGTCGACGACGCCGGCCCCCTCTTCCTGCCCGACTCCGCGTCGCAGCACCTGCTGCGACGCCTGACCTGAACCTTCACGCACAAGACCCGACGACAGAAGGAGAGCAGCCATGCCCAAGTACCTGTTCGAAGCGAACTACACCCCCGAAGGTGTCCGCGGGCTGAAGGAGGCCGGTGCCGCGAGCCGCGCGAAAGCGGTGAACGACATGGCGACCGGGCTCGGCGGCAGCCTCGAGTCGTTTCACTTCGCCTTCGGGGACGTCGACGCGTACGTCGTGGTCGATCTTCCCGACGACGAGGCGGCCGCAGCTGCGGCGTTCACGGTCGGGGCGAGCGCTGCGACGAAGCTGAAGACCGTCAAGCTCCTGACACTCGACGAGGCCGACGCCGCAATCGGCCGGGCGGTCGCCTACCGGCCGCCCGGCAGCTGACCAGCACGCCAACCAACCGCTACTGCACGACCGATTCCAGGAGGAACCCACATGCCGACGATCCTCGGCCATCACGACGTCTCCAAGGGCAAGGACCACTGGCTCGCCTCCCCGAAGCGGGAAGAGTTCTTCGGTCCGCTCGGCGTCACCAACATCAGAACATTCGTCGACCCGCAGAACCCGGATCACGTCGCCGTCCTCATGGACGTCCCCGACCTCGACGCCTTCACTGCTGCCATGCAGGGTGATGGGGCTGCCGCGGCGATGGCGCACGACGGTGTCCTCGCCGAGACCCTTGTGATCCTGCTGGAGGAGTAGGACACCGACCTGACCGGGATCGGCACCACTGCACGATCCGGGGCGATCTGGCCCCCTTGTCGCGATGCCGGTAGGCGACCGGCGGGATGCTCACGAACGTTCCTGGACCGAGGATCGGTGCTCCAACCGCGTGCGGAGGCAGCGCTCGGCGCGCGGGACGGTGCCCAGTTGAGCGTTCATGCCACTCGTTTCAGGCACCCCGGATCTCACCTACTGAACTCACCCGCAGCTGAGCACGCCCTGGTTCGAACCGGGTGAATCGGACATGTCAGACTTGACCGGTGGGTCAAGTCCTTGCCGTCGCCGAGCGCCGTTGGTTCCGCCGTGCGGTCGGCGCGCTCCTCGCGTGCAACCTCCTCGTCGGAGGCGCGGTGCTGGGTCTGCACAGCCGGGACCGGACCGAGGTGTTCAGCGCCGACGACGCCGTCGCCGGCTTCCGTGCGTCGACCGCCACGACGGTGCCGGCGTCGACCCCGGCGTCGACCTCACCCACGACCGTCGAATCGGGCGTGCCGGTGACCGTCGCGCTCGAGGGGGCCGCTCCCGGGCCGGCCCCCGCCGTCGACCCGGCGAGCGCACCTCCCACCACCGAGGTCGCCGCCGCTCCGGCCCCGACTCCGGCCGCCGAGGTCAGTGCACCCCCGTTCCCGGCTGAGGGCGTCTACGTCTACGACACCACCGGCTTCGAGGAGGTCGACGCCCTCGGCGGCGCCCGGCACGACTACCCGGCCCAGACGTCGATCGTGCACCGGCGGGAGGGCTGCGGGGCCACGGAGACCTGGCAGCCGTTCCGGGACCGCCGCGACGTCCGGCAGCTGTGCGCCGAGCCCGGGCGCCACCGGATGGCCTACTTCGACGCCACCCGATCGTTCTTCGGCCAGACCGACACCCGCCGCCTCGAGTGCGACGAGGGCGCGTCGGCGTTCGTGGCCGACGCGCGGCCGGGTGACGTGTTCGAGTTCCGGTGCGTGCAGGAGGGAGCCGACGCCGCCAACCGCGTGGAGATCCTGGGGGTGGAGACCGTCGTCGTGGGCGGCCAGCCGGTCGAGGCCGTGCACTCGCGCGCGACGAGCCAGGTGACCGGTGGTGCCTCCGGGAGCTCCGAGATCGAGTCGTGGGTGCACCCGGAGACCGGGCTGACCCTCAAGCGGATCTCGGTGCTGGACGGCAGCGAGCCCGGCCCGGGCGGGAAGGTGAGCTACCACGAGGAGTACACGCTCGTGCTGCGCTCGCTCGAGCCCCGTCGCTGAGGACTCCCGATTCACGAGAATTTCGACAGCTGGTCAGCGACGTGCTGACCAGCTGTCGAGATTCTCGACCTAGGGTCCCCGTGGTGTCCGAGCTCCGACCCGAGGTCCTCTTCGTCTGCGTGCACAACGCCGGCCGATCCCAGATGGCCGCCGCGCTGCTGACCCACCACGCCGGCGACCGGGTCGTCGTGCGGTCGGCCGGATCGGCGCCGGCCGATGAGGTGAACCCGGCCGTGGTCGAGGCGATGGGCGAGTGGGGGATCGACCTGCTGGCCGCCGGCGCCACGCCGAAGAAGCTCGAGGACACCGCGGTCGAGGCATCCGACGTGGTCATCACCATGGGATGCGGGGACGCCTGCCCCTTCTACCCCGGGAAGCGCTACGAGGACTGGGTGCTCGAGGACCCGGCCGGGCAGGGCGTCGACGCCGTGCGACCGATCCGTGACGAGATCCGCCAGCGGGTCCTCGCGCTGATCGAGTCCCTGGGCCTGGCGCCGGTCAGGACCTGAGGGCGGCGCCCGGCGCCAGGACGTCGCGGAGCATCGAGAGGCGCTCGGGCACGATCTGGTACCAGGCCCACCGCCCGCGCTTCTCCCTGGTCAGCAGGCCGGAGTCGACGAGCAGCGACAGGTGGTGGGACACCGTGGGCTGCGAGCGGCCGAGCGGCTCCACCAGGTCGCACGCGCAGGCCTCGCCGGCGTCGGCCGTGGCGATCATCGAGAGCAGCCGCAGCCGGGCGGGGTCGGCCAGGACCTTGAACAGCCCGGCCAGCTCGTCGGCCTCGTCCTCGCTCAGCAGCGATTCCGTCACCGGCGAGCAGCACGCCTCCATCGGTTCGTCCATGGGGAGCTCCTCGGTCACATATTGACAAGTGTCGATGTGTTGCTATGGTGCCTGAAGACATCGACGATCGTCGATGAACGTACCAGGAGGATCACCATGTCCCGAGTGCAGCTCGCATTGAACGTCAGCGACATCGACGAGGCCGTGGCGTTCTACGCCAAGCTCTTCGCCACCGAACCGCTCAAGCGCAAGCCTGGCTACGCCAACTTCGCCATCGCCGACCCGCCCCTGAAGCTGGTCCTGTTCGAGGTCGCCGACCCCGCGCTCGGGGGCAGCATCAACCACCTCGGCGTCGAGACCGACAGCGCCGCCGAGGTCGAGGCAGCCGAGGCCCGCCTCGCCGACGACGGCCTCGAGACCACCGGCATCGACGACACCATCTGCTGCTACGCCTCCAAGGTCGAGACCTGGGTGACCGACCCCGACGGCGCCCGGTGGGAGTGGTACGTCAAGACCGGCGACACCGAGCAGATGACGAACGAGGTCGTCACCGCGGGCGGACCTGCGTGCTGCGGCTGACGACCACGGGTCAGCCCGTCGGCTGGTGGTCCCGCTGCCGCTGGTGCTGCCGCCACCCCTGCACCCCGGCCACGCTGAAGCCCAGGAAGACGAGCGGCGCCACCACCAGGGCGGCCGGGCCGAGCACGTTCACGGCACCGCTGTCGTTGGCGTCGAGGATGAGGAACGCGACGTACAGGGCGTAGAAGGCGACCAGCACGAAGCCCTCCCAACGTTCGATCCGGAACCCCTTCCACACGATCGGGACCAGGACGATGGTGGCGGCGAGCACCACCGGGAAGTCGACCTGCAACGAGCTGTCGGCCACCGGGATGGGGTCGGGCGACACGATGCTCGTCAACCCCAGGACGGACAGCAGGTTGAACAGGTTCGAGCCCACGACGTTGCCGACCGCGATGTCGCGCTGGCCGCGCAGGGCGGCGAGCAGCGACGTGGCCAGCTCGGGCAGCGACGTCCCGATCGCGACGACGGTGAGGCCGATCACCAGGTCGCTGACGCCGAGGTGCTCGGCGATGTCGGTGGCCGAGCCGACGAGCAGCTGGGAGCCGACCACCAGCACGCCGAGGCCGACGAGGAGGAGGGCGACCTGGATCGGCAGCGGCTTGTCGACCACGTCGACCTCGAGCTCGACGACGGCTTCGTCGTACTCCTCGAGCACGTCGGCGCGCTCGTTGCGAGCGGCCCTGATCAGCCACACCGTGTAGGCCACGACGCCGGCGAACAGGATCGCACCGTCGATCCGACCGATCTCGTTGTCGAGCGAGAGGAGCAGCGTGACCACGGAGGCCACGATCAAGATGGGGATGTCGAGGCGGATGATGCGCTGGGACACCACCAGCCCGCCCACGATCGCCGAGGCGCCGAGGATCAGCAGGATGTTGGCGATGTTCGAGCCGGCGACGTTGCCGAAGGCGACCTCGCCGTCCCCGGCGAAGCCGGCGCTCACGCTCACCGCCAGCTCGGGCGCGCTGGTGCCGAACGCCACGACGGTGAGCCCGATGATCACGGGGGCGATGCCGAAGCGGGTCGCGATCGACGCGGCGCCGCGCACGAGCAGCTCGGCCCCGGCGACCAGGCAGACCAGCCCGATCCCCAGCGCGACGAACGTCAGGATGGTCATCGACGCGCAGACTGCCACCTGGGCCGGTGTGCAACCCGCATCGGGTCACAGGAGGGAGACGGTCTCCAGGGCGATGGTGATCTCCTCGTCGGTGGGGATGACGAGCACGTCGACCGGCGCGCCGTCGGCCGAGATGCGGCGGGGCTGGTCGCTGCGCTCGGCGTTGCGAGCCGGATCGACCTCGATGCCGAGCACGCCGAGCCCGGCCGCCACCTCGGCCCGGACGACCGCGTCGTTCTCCCCGACGCCGGCGGTGAACGTCAGCACGTCGAGCCCACCCAGCACCGCCGTGTAGGCGCCCACGTACTTGCGCAGCCGGTGCACGTACACGTCGAGCCCGAGGCGGGCGTCGTCGTCGCCCTCGGCGATCAGCCGGTGGACCTCGCGGAGGTCGTTGTGGCCGGTGAGGCCCCGCATCCCCGAACGACGGTTGAGCAGGTCGTCGATCTCGTCGAGGGCCATGCCCGACGTCCGGGCGAGGTGCAGCACCACGGCCGGGTCGATGTCACCTGTGCGGGTGCCCATGACCAACCCCTCGAGGGGCGTCAGGCCCATGGACGTGTCGACCGGTCGCCCGCCGGCGATCGCGGACGCCGACGCGCCGTTGCCGAGGTGCAGGACGACCTGGCGCAGGTCGGCGACGTCGCGCGCCAGGAACCGGGCGGCGGCGCCGGAGACGTACTGGTGCGACGTCCCGTGGAACCCGTAGCGCCGGATGCCGTGGCGCTCCGCCACCTCGCGGTCGAGGGCATAGGTCGCTGCGGCGGCCGGGAGGTCGTGGAAGAACGCCGTGTCGAACACGGCGACGTGGGGCACGTCGGGGAAGAGCTCGCGTGCGACGGTGATGCCAGCGAGGTTCGCCGGGTTGTGCAACGGGGCGAGCGGGGCCAGCCGCTCGATGGTGGCGAGCACGGCGTCGTCGATGAGCGCCGGCCCGGCGAACTCCCGGCCACCCATGACGACCCGGTGGCCGACGGCGACGATGCCGGAGTCGACGACGCTGGGTCCGAGCTCGTCGAACAGCGCGATGACCGTGGTGAGGGCCTCCTGGTGGGACGCGATGGCGGCGTGGCGCTCGGTGGTCTCGCGGCCCGCCTCGTGCTCGATCGTGGAGCTGGCCTCGCCGATGCGGTCGACGAGACCCACGGCCAGACGTGTGCCGTCGTCGGGGTCGACGAGCTGGTACTTGAGCGAGGACGAACCCGAGTTGAGGACCAGGACGGTCCGGCTCACGACCCGCGCTCGGCCTTCATGGCGTGGGCCTGCACCGCGGTGATGGCGACCGTGTTCACGATGTCGCGGACCGTGGCGCCGCGTGAGAGGTCGTTCACCGGCCGGTTCAGGCCCTGCAGCACCGGACCGATGGCGACGGCACCCGAGGATCGCTGGACCGCCTTGTAGGTGTTGTTGCCGGTGTTGAGGTCCGGGAAGATGAAGACGGTGGCCCGGCCGGCGACGCTGGAACCGGGCAGCTTCGCCTCGGCGACCGACGCGTCCACCGCCGCGTCGTACTGGATCGGGCCGTCGACGAGCAGGTCGGGCCGGCGCTCGCGCACGAGCTCGGTGGCGGCGCGCACCCGGTCGACCTCGGCCCCGGTACCGGAGGCCCCGGTGGAGTACGACAGCATGGCGATGCGCGGCTCGACGCCGAACTGCGCGGCCGTGGCCGCCGACGACACGGCGATGTCGGCCAGCTGCTCGATGGTCGGCTCGGGGATGATGGCGCAGTCGCCGTACACCAGCACCCGGTCGGCCAGCGCCATGAAGAAGACCGATGACACCACGTCGGTCCCCGGCACGGTCTTGATGATCTCGAACGGCGGGGTGATCGTGTGCGCCGTCGAGTGCGCGGCACCGGAGACCATCCCGTCGACGTGCCCGGCGTGCACCATCATCGTCCCGAAGTACGCGACGTCACGCACGATGTCCCGGGCGACGTCGACCGTGACGCCCCGGTGGGCGCGGAGCCGGGCGTACTCCTCGGCGAAGGGCTCCACCAGCTCCGACGAGCTCGGATCGATGATCGTGGCCCGGTCGACGTCGACCCCCGCCGCTGCGGCGCGGGCGCGGACCTGCTGCTCGTTGCCGAGCAGGGTCAGCTCGACGACCTGGCGGGACAGCAGGGTCGAGGCCGCGCGGAGCACGCGCTCGTCGTCTCCCTCGGGCAGCACGATGTGCTGGCGGTCGCGACGGGCCCGCTCGAGCAGCATCGACTCGAACATGAGCGGCGTCACCACCGCGCTGCGCGGCACGTCCAGCGCCGCCAGCAGCGCGTCGGCGTCGATGTGCTCCTCGAACACCCCGAGCGCGGTGTCCACCTTCCGCTGGCTGGCCCGGCCGAGCAGGCCGCGCGTGGACGACACCGTGCGGGCAGCCTCGTAGGAGCTCAGATCGGTGGCGATGACGGGCAGGTGCTCGTCGAGGCTGCGCACGAGGTCGACGACGTGGGCCGCCGGCCGGTACCCGCCGTTGAGGACGATCCCGGCCAGCGACGGGAACCCCTCGGCGGCGTGGGCCGCCGCCAGGGCCACGAGCACGTCGGGCCGGTCGCCGGCGACGATGCAGAGCTGTCCGTCCTCGAGGCGCTCCAGCACGTGCTCCACGTTCATGCCGCACACGAGCATGTGCTCGGCCTCTCGCTGGAGCATCGCCTCGTCGCCGAAGAGGTGCGTGCCGTCGAGCGCGGCCATCAGGTCGACGAGCAGGGGAGCGCCGAGGAGCGGGATCTCGGGGAGGGCCCAGGCCGGCAGCCCGAGCGCCCCGATCGCCTCGCACACGGCGGCGCGCTCGCCCGGCTCGCACCGGTTGGCGATCACGCCGACGGTGGTCGCGTGGGCTTGGTTCAGCTCGGTCAGCGCCAGGTCGACGAGGTGGGAGACGTCGTTCGGCGTGCGCTCGAAGGCTCGGACGACCAGCAGCACGGGCGCACCGAGGTTGGTGGCGATGCGGGCGTTGTAGGCCAGCTCGGTGGGGCCGGCCACGTCGGTGTAGTCGGATCCCACGATCACCACGACCTCGCACCGCTCGGCGACCCCGTGGTAGCGGTCGACGATGGTGGCCAGCGCGGCATCCGGGTCGTCGTGCACGTCGTCGTAGGTGACCCCGACGCTCTCGGCGACCGGCACGTGGACGCCGTCGTGCTCGCACAGCATCGTCAGCAGCTGGTCGTCACCCGCCGTCGAGCGGGTGATGGGTCGGAAGACCCCCACCTGGTGGACCCGTCGCACGAGCTGGTCGAGGACCCCGAGTGCGACCACCGACTTGCCGGTGAGCCCCTCGGGCGAGGTGATGTAGACGCTGCGGGCCTCGGTCACTCGGCTCCTCGGTGCTCGACGGTCAGCCCAGTTGTACCCGATCGCGCCGAGGGGTCAGTCGACTGCGCCGACGGTCGCCGGCGCGAGCTCCCATGCCTCGGCGAGCAGGTCCACCGAGCGCAGCCGGGCCTCGAGGGTCGGGGAGGCGTGCACGACGATCAGCTCGTCGGCGTCGGCGTGGTCGCGGAACTCCTCCAGGCCGCGACGCACGGTCTCGGTCGAGCCGACGGCGGAGTACCGCATCATCTCCGCGATCTGGCGGCCCTGGGGGGAGGCGAGCACCGTGTCGGCCTCCTCGTCGGTGAAGCTGCGGTCCCGGCCGAGGAACAGCGAGACCCTCCGCCGGCGCACGTGGAGGTGCTGCTCCGCCGCCTCCTCGTGGGTGTCTGCCGCGATCACGTTGATCCCGGCGATGACGTGCGGCGACCCCAGCTGTTCGGACGGGCGGAACTCGGCGCGGTAGAGCGCCACGGCCTGCTCGAGCGCCTGGGGAGCGAAGTGCGACGCGAAGGCGTAGGGGAGCCCGAGCATGGCGGCGAGCTTGGCCCCGAACAGAGACGAGCCGAGGATGTAGAGCGGCACGTCGGTGCCCCGGCCGGGGATCGCGTTCACGCCGGGGATGCGGCTCTCGTCGCGGAGGTAGCCCTGCAGCTCCAGCACGTCCTGGGGGAACGAGTCCGACGACCGGGGGTCGCGGCGCAGGGCCCGCATCGTGTTCTGGTCGCTGCCCGGCGCCCGCCCGAGGCCGAGGTCGATGCGACCCGGGTGCAGCGACTCGAGCGTGCCGAACTGCTCGGCGATGGTGAGCGGGGAGTGGTTCGGGAGCATGATCCCGCCAGCACCGAGGCGGATCACCTGCGTGTTCGCCGCCACGTGGGCGATCAGCACGCTGGTGGCCGACGACGCGATGGTGGACATGTTGTGGTGCTCGGCGTACCAGACCCGCCGGTACCCGCCCGCCTCGGCCCGCTGGGCCAGGGCGACGGTTCCCTCGAGCGCGTCGCGAGCGGTCTGGTTCCTGCCGATCAGGGCGAGGTCGAGGATCGAGAGGGGCACGCGGGTCATGCCCGCGGCGAACAGCGGCCGCCGTCGGGCTATTCCGAAACGCCGCAGACGTCGAGGACCAGGACCGCGAGGGCCCGCGCTGCCGTGACGATCTCCTCGACCGGCACCGACTCGTGGGGTCCGTGGGCGAGGCGCACGTCGCCCGGGCCGTACTGCAGCGTGGGGATGCCACCGAGGCCGGTGAGCAGGCGCAGGTCGCTGCCGTAGGTCGCTCCGTACACCTCCTGGTCGGTGCCACCCGCCACGCGGTGGGCCCGCTGCATGCGGGCGACCAGGTCGCTGCCGGCGGGGATGCGACCGGAGGCGAACTGCCCGCCCCACCACTCGACCTCGACGGGATGGACCCGCAGCCAGACGTCGTCGTGGCAGGCGGCAGCCACGGCGTCCTCGAGCGATGCCCGTGCGTCTTCGACCGGCTCGCCGATGGCGACCCCGAGCCGGCCCTCGGCGACGAGCAGGTCGGGCACCGTGGATGCCCAGTCGCCGGCCCGCACGGTTCCGAGGGAGAGGGGGTGGGCCAGGTCCCAGCGCTCGGACAACGGGTCGACGTGCTCGTGGCGGCGCCGTTCCAGCGCGTCGAGCGCTCGCAGCACCGGGACGAGCTTCTCGATGGCGCTCACGCCCTCGGTCCGGCGGGCGGCGTGGGTCGCCATGCCGCGGATGCGGAGGCGGAAGGTCAGCGCGCCGGCGTTGGCGGGGATGACGTCGAGGTCGGTCGGCTCGGGGATGACGCAGGCGTCGGCCGTCCACCCCCGCTGCAACAGCGCGAACGTGCCGAGGCCGCCGTCCTCCTCGCCTTGCACCGGTGCCACGAGCACGTCACCGCGCAGCCGGACGCCCGCCATCCGGACGGCCTGCACCGCCCAGTGCGCGGCCAGCAGGCCGGCCTTCATGTCGGCACTGCCCCGGCCGTGGATCCGACCGTCGCGCAGCGCTCCGGACCACGGATCGTCCCCCCAGGCGTCGGGGTCACCGGTGGGCACCACGTCGACGTGCCCGTCCAGCAGCAGGGTGGGGCCGTCGCCGGTGCCCGGGAGGCGACCCACCACGCCCCACGCCTCTCGTCGATCCACCTCGGCCCCGGGGAAGTCGGGGTGCGCGGTGAGCTCGTCGAGGTCGATGCGCCAGTGGTCGACGTCGAGACCGCCGCGATCGAACCGGCGGGCCATGGCCGCTTGCGCGTCGTTCTCGGCGTCGGACCCACCGACGCTCGGGATGCGCACCAGCTCGCGGACGTCGTCGACCATGGTCGGCACCAGCTCGTCCAGCTGCTGGAGCACGGTCGCTGCTCGTTCGTCCATCGGCCCTCCGGTTCGGAACGTAACCGACGCCCCGGTGCTCGGAGCAGCCGCGATCCGGGACCTCGGACCCTTCTGCCGGCTGCCGGCCGGCGCGACCGTGGACAGGTGCTCCAGATGAACGTCCAACCCATCCCACGCGCCTCCGACCGCATCAACGAGGTGCGCGCCCTCACCGCCCAGATCGTGAACCGGGAGATCCTCCCGAACGAGAACCTCATCTGGGCCGAGTCTCGTGGCACCACGCTCACCGACGAGGAGCGCGCGCTCGTCCGCAAGACGCGTGAGCACATCAAGGACGTGGTCAAGCAGGCCGGGCTGTGGGCGCCCCACCTGCCGGCCGAGTACGGCGGTGCCGACCTGGACTTCCTCGAGCTCGCCTACATGTACGAGGTGCTGTCCTACGCGACCGGCGCGGCCGCCCTCTTCGGCGTGGTGGCCCCCAACTCGGGCAACCAGAAGATCCTGCTCAAGTACGGGACCGAGGAGCAGAAGCAGCGGTGGCTGATGCCGCTCATCGAAGGGACCATGGAGTCCGGGTTCTCGATGACCGAGCCCGACCAACCCGGCTCGGACCCCCGGTCGCTCAAGACGACGGCGCGTCGTGACGGCGACGAGTGGGTGATCAACGGGCACAAGTGGTTCACGTCCAACGGCCTGCGCGCGGACTTCTACATCGTCATGTGCCGCACCGAGGACGACGAGGGCGGAGCGGATCGCAACGCCTCGATGACCCAGATCATCGTCCCGACCGACACGCCCGGGGTGAACATCGTCCGTGGCATCAACGTGTGGGGTCGTCCCAGCGACCACTGCGAGATCGTGTACGACGACGTGCGGGTGCCGGTGGACAACGCGCTGGGCGAGCGGGGCTCGGGGCACCAGGCCGCCCAGGACCGCCTCGGCGCCGGGCGCGTGTACCACTGCATGAACTCCATCGGGGCCATGTGGCGAGCCTTCGACCTGATGGTCGAGCGGACCACCCAGCGCGAGGTGCACGGCGGCCTGCTGGAGACCAAGCAGATGGTCCAGGCGATGATCGCCGACTCCTACATGGACCTGCAGTCCGCCCGGCTCATGACGATCGACTGCGCCGAGAAGATGGCCGGCGGCCAGGACGCCCGCACCGACATCTCGGCCATCAAGGTGTTCGTGCCGGCGGCCTTCCACCGTGTGGTGGACCGCGCCATCCAGGTCTGGGGTGCCGCCGGCGTCACCGGCGACCTGCCGCTGGCGGCGATGTACACGGGTGCGCGCACGCTTCGGCTGGCCGACGGACCCGACGAGGTCCACCGCATCCTGATCGCCAAGAACATCCTCGGTCAGTACCGCGACAGCGAGCTGGGCTGGGACTTCGGGAACTGAGCGCTCAGCGGGGCTCGATCCGCAGGCGGAGCTCGCACTGGTCCCGACGGGGGTCGCGCGCCACGAGCTCGTCCACCACCAGGCCGTCCGTGCCCTCGGTCATGCCCTGGGCGATGCCGAGGTGGAGGGCGCACACGGTGTCGGGGTCGGCGATGGCCGTGGCGGCGAACGGGCACGCCCGCAGGTCGATGCCGACCTCGGAACCCTCCCGGTGCAGCACGGGATCGAACCCCTGTCGGGCGATGGTGTCGCGCACGGCACCGAGCGCCGACTCGGCGTCGCCGCCGAGCCCTTGCGCGGCGGCCTCGCGCCGACCCTGGCGCCGCCCGACCTCGAGGGGGGCGTCGCCCGTGCGGATGACCTCGGCGAGCAGCAGGCTCAGGCGCTCGTACGCGCCGACCACGCCCCACCGGCTGTCGGTGGCGGCGTCCACGGCGTAGGTCAGCCGGGGCCGGCCCGGTCGGCCGGTCGCCTCTCGTGCCTCCACGACCAGGTCGGCGGCGACCAGCTTCGCCAGGTGCTGGCGGATGGCGTTGTGGTTCAGCCCGAGGTGGTCGGTGAGCTCGGCCACCCCCATCGGCCGGCGGGCGTCGGCGACGAGGCGGAAGATGGCGTGCCGGGTCGGATCGCCGAGGGCCCGAGCCTGCTGTTGGAGCGTGGTCATCGACGGCACCCGCAGTATCTTCTAGCCACGAGTAGAACAATAACGTCCGACCGCACGGCACGCCGCGTCGCCCTCACCCAGGGCCAGGCGCGGACGACGCTGCTCGCCGCCGCGGGGTTCGCGGTCGCCGCTCCCGTCGCCGCGCTCGTGCCGCACCGGACCGACACCTGGTTGCCGCTGCACCTGCTGCTGGTGGGAGCCCTGCTGACGGCGATCTCCGGTGCGGCGCCGCTGCTCGCCGTCACCTGGTCGGCGGCACCTGCGCCCGGAACCCGCCTCGTGGCGATCCAGCGCGCCTGCATCGTCGCGGGCGCCATCGGCGTGGCCGGGGGGCGCGAGGTCGAGCTCGACGTGGTGACAGCGGTCGGCGCCGTGCTGGTCGGCGTCGGCCTCGCCCTCCTGGGAGCGATCCTGCTCGGGATACGGCGCAGGTCCCAGGTGGAGCGGTTCGATCCGGCGATCGAGGCGTACCTCGTCGCGGTGGGCCTCGGGCTGCTCGGTGTGGCCCTGGGCGCCGTGATCGCCGCCGGCTCGCCCGGCGAGTGGTGGGGTCGGCTGCGTGCGGCGCACCTCCTCCTGAACGTGCTCGGCCTGGTCGGCATCACCATCGCCGGCACGCTCCCGTACTTCGTCGCCACCCAGGCCCGGATGAAGATGTCGAGGCGCGCCACCCCCGCCCGGCTGCGTGCCCACCTCGGCGTGCTCGCCCTCGCGACCGGGGTCGCCGCAGCCGGTGAGCTGCTGGAGCGTCCCGGCGTCACCGCGACCGGGCTGGCCGGCTACGCGGCCGGGCTCGTCGCCGTGGCCACGACCCTGCCGACCCCGGGCCGGCGCCAGCTCAGCTGGGCCGGCCCGCGCCTGTTGCAGCTGGCGGCCGGTGGTGCCTGGTGGATCGCCATGGTCGTCGCGCTGGCCGTGGTGCAGCTCGACGACGTGGTGTCGCAACCACGAGTGCTGCGTGCCCTCGCGGTCGGCGCCTTCGCCCAGATCCTGGTCGCCGGGCTCGCCTACCTCGGCCCCGTGCTGCGGGCCGGAGGCCACGAGCGCCTCGGCGCGGGGTTCGCCACGACGGGCTCATGGCCCGGTCTGGTGCTCGCCAACGTCGCCGCAGCCGCCCTGCTCCTGGACGTGCGCTCGGTCGCCCTGATCGCCGCGGTCGGGTGGGCGGTCGACACCGGTTGGCGCGGGGTGCGGCTGCTCACCGACGATGGGGGCATGGAGCGACCGAGGTGAGCCAGCACGACGGGGACCGCCTCGACCTGCGTCCGCTGCTGCCGCTCAGCGGCGACGGCGTCCACTGGACCCTCGAGCGCGACGGCGACCTGAACGTGAACCTGGTGCACCTCGATCCCGGGCACGAGGTCGGCGACCACGTCAACGACGAGGTCGATGTGCTCGTCGTCGGCCTCGACGGCACCGGGGTGACCGTGGTCGGAGACCACCACCACGACCTCGGACCCGGCGTGACGCTGCACGTGCCGAAGGGGGCTCGCCGGCTCATCCGCGCCGGTGGCCTCGGCTTCTCCTACCTCACCGTCCACCGGCGCCGGACCGGCCCCACCATCGGGTCGGGTCCGGCCTGAACCACACCCCCCGGAACCGGAGACCCCCCGTGTCACGCGCCCGCCGCACCGCCGCCCTCGTCACCGCCCTCGTCCTGCTCGCCGGATGCGGCGACGACGACACCGCCGACCAGCAGGCTGCTCCCTCCGGCGGTGAGGGCGTGGTCACCGTCGTGGCCGAGGACGTCGCCTTCGGCGCGGCCACCTACGAGGCCGACGCCGGCACCGTCGAGGTCGAGTACGTGAACGAGGGGGTCATCCAGCACAGCCTCCTCATCGAGGGCGTCGACGACTTCCGGCTGGCCGTGGACTCGCGAGGTGACACCGATCGGGGCAGCGTCGAGCTCGAGCCCGGCTCCTACGTGCTGATCTGTGACATCCCGGGCCACGAGCAGGCCGGCATGGTCGCCGACCTCGAGGTGCGCTGACGGAGGTTCAGCGCAGGACGACGACGCGGGTGCCGATGGGCGTCCAGGCGTAGAGCGCCTGGGCCTTGTGGTCGGCCTGGCGGATGCACCCCGACGAGCGGTAGGTGCCCAGCTGGGACTCGCTCTGCAGCGGACGCCCGTACGCGTCGCGGGGGATGGAGTGGAAGCCGATGGCCAGGGTCTGCCCGTGGGCGAAGCGCACCATCCACTTCATGGTGATGCCGTCGTGGCCGGCCCAGGCGTTCTCGGACTTCGAGTACACCGAGTAGCTGCCCGGTGCCGGCACGTTGGCCTTGCCGGACACGAGGTAGGTGTCGACGACGAGGTCGTGGCTGTCGACCATCCAGACCCGCTGCGCGCTGCCGCCGTAGACGACCCGCTTCCCCGCACCGCTGTTCGCCGGTGCCTTGGGCCACGGCGCCGGCGCGACCGGGGAGGCCGTGCCGGTGGCCCACACGTGCTCGGGGCTCTCGGAGAAGCTGACCAGGAGCGCGGCGCGGGGGTAGCCCCGTTGCAGCTCGCCCTGCCAGTACGCCGACCCGCCCTCGTCGGCCGGACGGTCCAGGACGTTGCGGTAGAGCCGGTCGACGAAGGTCGGGTCGTCCGGGTTGCCGACGGTGACCTGCCACTCCTGCGACGTCATGAAGTGCTCGGCGAGCGTCGTGAGCGGCATCCCCCGCACGTACAGGTCGGTCCAGTACCAGAGGCCCGCCATGTCCGGCGCCCGGTCGAAGGTGGCGCCGTAGAGGCGGACGACGGAGTCGCGCACCCCGGGATCCACGCTGGCCGGTGCCGACGGGGCGGCGGGTGCCGCAGACGCAGGCGACCCCCAGGCCAGGGTCGTCAGCAGCAGCGCTGCGATGCATGCGATCAGGGTCCGCCTCGTCCGCCTCACGGCGTCAGCATGGCAGAGGGGGTCATGGGTAGGGGTAGGCCATGGAGATCATCGTGACCATCGCTGTCGTCGTGCTCCTCGCCGCCGTCACGCTGCTCGTCGCTCGCGCCGGCGGGGGCAAGCACCAGGAGGAGCTGAACGAGCACCAGCGCGCACCGGCCGGTGGCGAGGCGCGCGACGAGGGGCAGGGCCGGCCCGACCAGCCCAAGGCCGACCGTCCGGCCGGCCCCGACGCCGAGGCGATGGGCGTCCGCGACGCCGGCGCCACCTCGGTCGACCCGGACGGCGAGCGGCCACAACGCTGACCCAGGGTCCGCCCGGTCCGGGAGCGGGGCCGGCACTTCGTCCTACGCTCCGCCGATGGCCGATGATGCACTGACCGACTTCGAGCGGACCACGTCCACCCACGACGGCACCACGCGCGACGTCTTCCGTCTCGGCACCGGCCCGGCCGTCATCGTCATCGCCGAGATGCCAGGCATCACGCCGAAGGTCGCCCAGTTCGCCCGGCGCGTCGCCGGCATCGGCTGCACGGCCGTCCTGCCCCACCTGTTCGGCGACCCCGGCCGGGACCCGGCACCCGGCGGTCGACCCGACCTGCGCTACACGCTCACCAGCATGGTGCCGGCCTGCGTGTCGAAGGAGTTCACGGTGTGGGCCACGGGGCGCACCTCACCGGTGATCGGCTGGCTGCGGGCGCTCGCCCGCGAGGAGCACGATCGCTGCGGCGGCCCCGGCGTCGGCGCCATCGGGATGTGCTTCACGGGTGGGTTCGCCCTGGCGATGGCCACCGACGACCGGCTTCTCGCGCCGGTGCTGTCGCAGCCGTCGATGCCCTTGGCGCTCACCCGATCGCGCAAGCACAGCATCGACATCAGCCCCGAGGACCTCGCCGTCGTGAAGCAGCGGTGCGCCGCCGGGCTCGAGGTGCTCGGCATGCGCTTCCGGTCCGACCGGCTGGTGCCCTCGGAGCGCTTCCGCTTCCTCGAGCAGGAGCTCGGCGATTCGTTCCGCGCCATCGAGATCGACGAGGACGATGCGAACCCGGATTCGAAGATGCCGGCCCACTCCGTGGTCACGGAGCACCTGGTCGATGCGCCCGGTCAGCCCACCCGGGAGGCCCTCGACGAGGTGCTCGAGCTGTTCCGGAGCCGACTGCTGACCTGAGCGGCGACGAGCGCTACTGGGGCTCGGTCCTGTTCGCCGTGCCCTTGCGCTCGGCCTTGCCCTTCGCTGCGGCTTCGGCCTTCTCCTCGGTCCCGGCGTCGGCCTTGTTTTCGTCGCGCTGCATGAGGTCGGCCAGGTTGCGCAGCGACGCCTTGTTGCGGACGTGGGTGGGCGGGTCCATGACCGGGCGGAGGAGCTGGCCGACCTTCCCGGCCGGCACCTCCTCCAACCAGAGGATGGATCCTTCGGCCGTCGGCTCGACGGTGAACGTCACGATGGCCTGCACGGCGGGCGTCGCCCGCACGTGGAGCACGAGCCGCGTCGGCGGGTCCATCTCGAGGATCTTGGACCGGTCGTTCACCTTGATGGGACCGAACCCGACCCGGTGGTGGAACCGCGACCCGACCTCGGGCCAGCCGTCGTCGACGTCGCGCATCGTGCTGGCGCCGAGGAGCCACTCGGGGTAGCGCCACGGATCGAGCAGGTGGACGAACACGTCCTCGGGCTTCAGCGAGGTGGTCACGCAGTTCTTGGCCATCGCCATCCCGTACCCCGACAGCCGCCCGGAAAGTCCGCAAGAGTGGGTCGATGCAGTACGTGAAGCTCGGCCGCACCGGCCTCGACGTGTCCAGGATCTGCCTCGGGTGCATGAGCTTCGGCGTGTCCGATGCCGGCACCCACGAGTGGACGCTCGACGAGGAGGCGAGCCGGCCCTTCATCCGCCAGGCGGTCGAGCACGGCATCAACTTCTTCGACACCGCCAACGTGTACTCGGCCGGCACGAGCGAGGAGATCGTCGGCCGCGCCCTGCAGGAGTACGCGAGCCGCGACGAGGTGGTGATCGCGTCCAAGGTGCACGGCCGGATGCACCGGGGCCCGAACGGTGCGGGTCTCTCCCGGAAGGCGATCATCGCCGAGTGCGAGGCCAGCCTGCGCCGCCTCGGCACCGACTTCATCGACCTGTACCAGATCCACCGCTGGGACCCCCGCACACCGATCGAGGAGACCCTCGAGGCGCTGCACGACCTCGTCCGGTCGGGCAAGGTCCGCTACATCGGCGCGTCCTCGATGTGGGCGTGGCAGTTCTCGAAGGCGCTGTACACCGCCGAGCTCCGCGGGTGGACGAAGTTCGTCTCGATGCAGGACCACTACAACCTGCTGAACCGGGAGGAGGAGCGCGAGATGCTCCCGCTCTGCCAGGACCAGGGTGTCGCCGTGATCCCGTGGAGCCCGCTGGCGCGCGGCCGGCTCACCCGCGACTGGGACGTCGAGACCGAGCGGTCCCGCACCGACGCGTTCGGCAGCACGCTCTACGACACCGCAGCCAGCGACCGCGAGATCGTGCAGCAGGTCGCCGCCGTGGCCGACGCCCGGGGGATCTCCCGCGCCCAGGTCGCGCTCGCCTGGGTGCTCCAGCAGCCGGCGGTGACCTCGCCCATCGTCGGTGCCACCAAGGCGCACCACCTCGACGATGCCGTGGCCGCGCTGGACGTGACGTTGACCGCCGACGAGCTGGCCGCCCTCGAGGCGCCCTACAACCCGCACCCGGTGGCCGGATTCGCGTAGGCGCGACCCGGGCGCGGTCGCGGCGAAGGCCGGCATCAGGCGTCGGCGCCGACGTGCCAAGGTGACCGCCATGGCGCGCCCCGGCGATGGTCTTCCCGATCCCGTCGAGCGCGCCGGACCGCCTCGCGTGCCGCGCTGGCTCGACGTCCTCACGGCGTGGAGCTGGCGGTTGCTCATCGTCGGGCTCGCCGTGTACGCCGCGGGCCTCATCGCGGCCGAGCTCCGCGTCGTCCTGCTCCCGATCGGCATCGCGCTGCTCCTCGCCACCGTCCTGCTCCCGCTGAGGAAGCTGATGACCGACCGTGGGGTCCCGATCTCGCTCGCCATGCTCGCCACGGTCGCGGTGTTCTTCGGCACGGTGTTCCTCGTCGGCTGGGTCATCGTGCCGCCGCTCGTCGACGAGTTCTCCGGGCTCGACACCACGCTGGAGACGGCGGCCGACGACGTGCAGGAGTGGCTCATCGACGGTCCGCTCAACCTGAGCGAGGACCTGGTCGTCGACGGGCGCGCACGGATCGAGGAGGCCGCCGAGAACGCTCGCGTGTCGGAGGGCGCGCTGGTCAGCGGAGCGACCCTCGCCGGTGAGGTCCTCGCCGGGCTCCTGCTGGCGCTGGTGGTCACGTTCTTCGTGGTGAAGGACGGGCCGATGATGCAGCGGGCGCTGCTCGAGCGCTTCTCCGAGCCGCGCCAGGTCCAGCTCCGCGCCGCCGGCGGCGGTGCATGGCGAGCGCTGGGCGGGTACCTGCGGGGAGCCGCCGCACTCGGCCTGTTCGAGGGGACGGTCATCGGCATCACGATGGTCATCGTGGGTGCCGAGCTGGCGCTGCCCGTCGCCGCGCTCACCTTCGTGGCAGCGTTCTTCCCCTTCGTCGGGGCGATCGCGGCCGGGGTCATCGCCGTCTCCGTCACCCTGGTCACGAGCGGAACCGCCGCCGCCGGCATCGTGGCCATCGTGGCCATCGTGGTGCAGCAGCTCGACAACGACCTCCTGGCGCCCGTGATCTACGGCAAGGCCCTCCAGCTGCACCCGCTCGTGGTGATCCTGGCGCTGACCAGCGGTGCGGCCATCGCCGGCATCGCCGGGGCGCTCATCGCGGTCCCCCTCGTCGCCGTGGCCATCCGCGCCGGTGCGGCCGTGCGAGCGCTGGACGAGGGCGACACCACCGATCCCGACGCCGCTCGGGCCCTCGATGCCGACGAAGGCGGTCCGCCCGGGACCTCGGACCCTGGGCAACCGGCGCTCGATCGGTGACGCTCACCTGACCGTCGATCCCGGAGGACTCCGATGAAGGCACTGCAGCTCACCGCGTTCAAGCAGGCAGGCGAGCTGGTCGAGGTCGACCAGCCCGAACCCGGACCAGGCGAGGTGCTCGTCCGCATCGGCGGTGCCGGCGCCTGCCACTCCGACCTCCACCTCATGCACGACTTCGAGCCCGGTCTGTTGCCGTGGGACCCGCCGTTCACGCTCGGCCACGAGAACGCCGGCTGGGTGGAGGCGCTCGGTGCCGGGGTGTCGGGCCTCGAGGTGGGGGAGGCCGTGGCCGTGTACGGGCCGTGGGGTTGCGGCCGCTGCCGGCGCTGCGCGCTCGGCATGGAGAACTACTGCGAGCGCCCCGACCTCACCGGCGGGGCGGTCGGTGGGCTCGGGACCGATGGCGGGATGGCCTCGCACATGGTCGTGCCGAGCGTGCGGCACCTGGTGTCCATCGGTGACCTCGACCCCGCCGAGGCGGCGCCGCTGACCGATGCCGGCCTCACGCCGTACCACGCCGTCAAGCGCGCCCTGCCCCTCCTGACCCCCGGCTCCACCGCCGTGGTCATCGGCGCCGGCGGGCTGGGCCACATGGCCGTCCAGATGCTGCGCGTCCTCAGCCCGGCCACCGTGGTGGCGGTCGACCAGCGGCCGGACGCGCTCCGCCTCGCCGAGTCGGTCGGCGCCCACCACGGGGTGGCGTCCGACGGCGAGGCCGCCGCCACCATCCGGGAGCTCTCGGGCGGGCAGGGAGCCGACGTGGTGATCGACTGCGTCGGCGTCGACGCCACGCTGGCCCTCGGCGCGGCCGCCAGCCGGGTGCTCGGTCAGCTCCTCATCGTGGGCATCGGCGGCGGCACGCTGCCGATCAGCTTCTTCAGCATCCCCTACGAGGTCTCCGTCGCCACGACCTACTGGGGCAGCCTGCCGGAGCTGCACGAGGTCCTGGCCCTCGCCCGATCCGGACGGATCACCCCGCACGTCACCCGCTTCGGCCTCGACGAGGCGCCGTCCGTCTACGAGCGCCTGGCCGACGGCGAGATCGAGGGGCGAGCCGTCATCGTCCCGTCCTGAGGCGGTCGCCTCCTAGCCTCGGGTCGTGACCCACGTGCCCCAGACGCTGGTGCTCACCGGCGTCGCCGGTGCCGGCAAGTCCACGGTGGGGCGCGCCCTGGCCGAGCGCATCGACGCCGTGCTGCTCGACGCTGACGACTTCCACAGCGAGGCCGCACGCCAGCGGATGGCCGACGGGATCCCGCTCGGCGACGCGGAGCGAGATCCCTGGATCACCCGGCTGGCGGACGAGCTCGCGGCGCGGGCCGGGTCGGGGGAGCGGGTGGTGCTCGCCTGCTCGGCGCTCCGGCGCGAGCACCGCGCCCGGCTCGTGGGTGCCGCGGCCGATGTCGTGATCGTGCACCTCGAGGTCGGCCGCGAGGAGCTGGCCCGGCGCCTCGCCGGTCGAGACGACCACTTCATGCCGGCCGAGCTGCTCGAGAGCCAGCTCGACTCCCTCGAGCACCCGGCCGCCGAGCACCACGCCGTGGTCGACGGCGAGGCGCCGGTCGGGATGGTGGTCGACGAGATCCTGCGGGTGGCCGGGGCCTAGACGATCGGGGACCGAGGACCCTGTTGGCGGGACCCGCGCCGGGGGCACGATCGACACATGGACCGCACCCCACGAACCAGCCTGGATCACCAGGGCCTCGAGGTGATCACGCCAGAGGAGTGCTGGCAGCTCCTCAGCGATGCTCCCGTGGGCCGGGTGGCCTTCATCGAGGCCGGGGACCTCATGGTCCTCCCCGTGAACCACGCCGTCGTCGGTCGCCGGATCGTGTTCCGGACCCTGCGGGGCTCGTTGCTGCACGAGGCGCTGATGGCCGCACCGGTCGCCTTCCAGGTCGACGGCTTCGATGCCGTCGAGCGCACCGGGTGGAGCGTGCTGCTGCGGGGCGTCGCCGACCTGGCGGAGGACCCCGACCAGCTCGCGGAGCTCGAGCTGCACCCGTGGGCCGACACCGTCGACCGGGACGACTGGGTCCAGATCCGGTCCGACGAGGTCACCGGCCGCCGCATCGTCCACGACGGCTGACGAGGGTCAGGCCGGCGCCGGCCGCAGGAGGCGAGCGGGGATCGGGATGTGGTCTGCGTACTTCGCGGCCACGGGCCCGGCGACGGCGGTGATGAGGACGTAGGCGGCGACGAAGGCACCGATCTCGCCGCCGTCGACCGTGCCCACGCCGAGTGACGCGATGACGATCGAGAACTCGCCACGGGCGATGAGGACGGTCCCCGCCCGCACCCGGCCGCGCGGCCCGACGCCGGCCTTGGCCGCGGCGACCCAGCCCGAGACCAGCTTGGTCGCCGCGCTCACGACGGCGAGGAGGAGCGCCGGGATCAGCACGTCGACCAGGGACCGGGGCGAGATCCCGAAGGCGAAGTAGAGGAAGAAGATCGGGGCGAAGAGGTTCCGGAGCGGGCCGACGAGGTGGGCAGCCCGCTGCTGCACCTGCCCCGACAGGGCGAGCCCGACCAGGAACGCGCCGATCGCGCTCGACACCTGGAGCTGCTCGGCGAGACCTCCGACCAGCAGGGTCAGGCCGAACACGGCGAGCAGCAGGGACTCGTCCCCGCCGCGAGCGAGCAGGGCGCTGAGCCGGGCACCGCTGCCGAGCGCCAGCGCCAGGATGACCGCCACCGCGGCGAGGGCGATGCCGACGGTGACGACCGTGTCCAGCGCCGTCCGCCCGGCGATGAGCGCGGCGGCGATCGGCAGGTAGACGGCCATCGCCAGGTCCTCGATCACCAGCACGTTCAGGACCGACGGCGTCTCCCGGTTGCCGAGCCGGTGGAGGTCGGCGAGCACCTTGGAGACGACGCCCGAGGAGCTGACCCAGGTGACGCCGCCGAGCAGCACCGCGGTCGTGGTCTCCCAGCCCAGGGCCAGGCCGGCGAGGAAGCCGGGGGCGAAGTTGGCCACGGCGTCGACGGCACCGCTCCCGGTCCCGGTCCGCAGGCCGTGGCGCAGCTCGTCGGCGGTGTACTCGAGCCCGAGCGCGAACAGCAGCAGCAGCACGCCGATCTCCCCGCTGAGCTGGAGGAAGTCCTCGCCGGCGTCGAGGTAGGGGGCGCCACCCTCTCCGATCGCCAGGCCGGCGAGGAGGTACAGCGGGATGGCGGTGATGCCGAACCGCCCGGCGACACGCGCCAGCACGGCGAGCAGCACGACGACCGCGCCGATCTGGACGAACGCGTCAGCGGTCTCCCCGCTGACCGCCGCCAGCAGCAGGGTCACGGGCGGAGGGCCCGCCGGAGGAGCTCCAGTCCCTCGGCGGTGCCGACCGCCACCACCACGTCGCCGGGCTCGAGCACGTAGTCGGGGCTCGGTGCCGGCTCGCTCGTCTTGCCCCGGATCACCGCGACGACCGACGCGCCGGTGCGGGTCCGGAGCTGGCCGTCCCCGATGCTCTGGTGCGCCATCGACGACTCCTCGTCGACCTCGATCCACTCGAGGGTGAGCCCTTCGATCCGCTGCTGCGCGACCTCGAGCGCCTCGGTGACCTGGCTCGCCCCGAGGAGGTCGCTGAGGGTGCGGCTGTCGTCGGCGTCCAGCTCCATCACGGACCGGGCCACGTCCGGGTCCTTGCGGTCGTAGACCACGATCTCCCGGCGACCCGAGTGATGGTGCACGACCCCGACGTGGTCCTTGTCGCTCGTCCGGAACTCGTAGCGGACGCCCACACCGGGCAGCTGGGTCTCGGTCACCTCGGCCACTGGTGCTCCTCGTCGTCGCGGTCAGGGCCGAGTCTGCACCACACCGGCAGGCTCAGCCGGCGGCGACCTCGCGCAGGCGTCCGGTGTCGACCTCGTAGACGAAGCCGCGCACGTGGTCCTTGTGCTGCAGGAAGGGGGTGAGCTGGAGGCGACGCATGGACTGGCGGACGTCGGCGTCTGGATCCCGGAAGGCCTCGAGGGACCACCACGGCTTGACGCCCAGCTCCTCGACGAGCTCCTCGCGGAACTCCTGCTCGTCGACCTTCTGCAGGCCGCAGTCGGTGTGGTGGAGCAGCACGATCTCGCGAGTGCCGAGGAAGCGCTGCGACAGGCACAGCGAGCGGATGACGTCGTCGGTGATCACCCCGCCGGCGTTCCGGATCACGTGGGCTTCACCGTTCCCGAGACCGAGGATCTCGAAGATGTCCATGCGGGAGTCCATGCAGGCCACCACGGCGAGCTGGCGTGAGGGTGCGACGTCCCGTTCGGGATCGTCGAACTGCTCGACGTACGCGGCGTTGTTGGCGAGGAGCTCGTCGGCGCTGGGGGTGAAGGGCTCGGTCATGGGCGCCGAGGCTAGGCGGGGGAGACCGTCCGGCAGCAGGGCAGACTCGTGTCGATGACCGCCTCAGACATCGTCGACGCCCTCCTCGACGAGCTGCCATCCGACTCCGTGGTGGCCGACCCCGACGTCGTCGACGGGTACCGGTTCGACCGGGCCAAGACGGTGGTGCCCGGCACGCCGGTCGCGCTGGTGCGCGCCGCATCCACGGCCGAGGTGGCTGCCACGCTGCGGGTGGCGAGCCGGCTCGGTGTCGGCGTCGTGACGCGGGGTGCCGGCACGGGCCTGTCCGGCGGCTCGGCGGCGGTCGACGGCTGCATCACGCTCTCGACCGAGCGGATGCGCGAGGTCCGCATCGATGCCAGCGCGATGGTCGCCGTGGCCCAGCCGGGAGCGCTCAACGTCGAGGTGAAGGCGGCGGCACGGGCCGAGGGGCTCTGGTACCCGCCCGACCCGTCGTCGTACGAGATCTGCTCGATCGGCGGGAACCTGGCCACCAACGCCGGCGGGCTGTGCTGCGTGAAGTACGGCGTCACCACCGACTACGTGCTCGGCATCGAGGTCGTCCTCGCCGACGGCACGGTGATCCGCCTCGGCGGCCGGACGATCAAGGACGTCGCCGGCCTCGACCTGAAGCGGTTGTTCGTCGGCTCCGAGGGCACCCTCGGCGTGATCACCGAGGCGACGCTGCGCCTGCGGCCCACCCCACCGCCCGCCGCCACCATGGTCGCGACGTTCGCCGACCCGGTGCTCGCCGGCGTGGCGGTGACCGCGACGATGGCCTCGCTGCGGCCGTCCGCGCTCGAGCTCATGGACCGGGCCGCCGTCACCGCCGTGGAGGCGGTCAAGCCGATGGGCCTGGACACGTCCATCGGGGCCCTCCTGCTCGGCCAGTCCGACGCCGGCGACGCCACCGCAGCCCGGATGGCCGAGCACGCCGAGGCCGCAGGAGCGACCTACGTGGCGGTCACCGACGACCCCGACGAGGGCGAGCTGCTCATGGCCGCTCGCCGCATGGCCATCCCCTGCGTCGAGCGCCTCGGCAGCGTGCTCATCGAGGACGTGGGGGTGCCGATCCCGCAGATCCCCGCGCTCCTCGCCGCCGTGGCCGACATCGCCGACCGCCACGACACCGCCATCCCCGTCATCGGCCACGCCGGCGACGGCAACTTCCACCCGCTGGTCACCTTCGACCCGATGGACCCGGCCGCCGTCGCCCGGGCCGAGGTGGCGTTCGGGGCGGTGATGGACGCTGCGCTCGAGCTCGGCGGCACGATCACCGGCGAGCACGGCGTCGGCTCCCTGAAGGCGGCCCACCTGGCGACCCAGATCGGGCCCGACGTCCTCGCGCTCAGCCGTCGCGTGAAGCAGGCCCTCGACCCCCAGGGGATCCTCAACCCCGGGAAGTGGCTCTAGCGGAGGGTGCTAGGCGGCGGCGGTGCGGCGGGTCCGGCGGAGGCGACGGCGCTCGCGCTCCGAGGTCCCGCCCCACACGCCGAAGCGCTCGCCATTGAGCAGGGCGTGCTCGAGGCACTCGTCGCGCACGACGCACTCGCCGCAGATGCGCTTGGCCGGCTCGAGCGACTCGCCCCGGTCGGGGAAGAACATGTCGGGGTCGGCGCCCCGGCAGGCGCCGACGGCCATGAAGGCGACGGACGCGAACAGGTCGCCCGGCTCGGAGAACGGGCTCGTGTGCAGGTCGGGTGTGGGCACGGAGGACTCCTCGGAGGTCGACTCCGCCCACGGGGTTGACGGGCAGCAGCGTACCGAACCGTGTGGCGTGCGCCACTACGGGAGGGGATCCGCATCGCGGTGGCGAAGAACGGAAACAGAGCGAGCGCTCGGTTTGGAAGGACCCCGGATGCCGAAGATCAGCGAGGAGCAGCGTGCCGCCGCCCGTCAGCGGCTGATCGACGCCACCGTCGCGGTCGCCGAGCGCGACGGGGTCGACGGCCTGACCACCCGCTCGATCGTGGCCGAGGCCGGCGTGTCCGCCGGCATGTTCTACGGGCACTTCCCGTCCAAGGAGGCGCTGCTCGCCGCCGTCGTCGACCACAAGACCGACGAGCTCACCACCCTGGTCCACGCCGAGCTCGAGCTCGGCACCCCGATCGCGGGCGTGGTCCGGGCGCTCGTCGACCAGCTGGTGCGGGTGCTCGACCTCAAGGTGCTGGCGTCGTTCCGCACCGGGGCCGGCACCGACGACGCCCTACAGGCCCAGCGACGCATCAACCGCCGCATCGTCGACGCCTTCGTCCCGCTCCTCACCGCATCCGTCGAGGCCGGTGTGGTCCGTCCCGACATCGACCCCGAGGCCGTCGTCGAGTTCATCGACCTCGTCATCGACGGCCTCAACCGCCGCCGCGCCCTCGACGGCTTCGTCAGCTCCGACGACCGCCTCACATCCGTGATCATCGCCGCCTTCGAGCGGTACCTGCTCGTCCCCCAGGAGGACCTCCGGTGACCATCACCGAACCCAACCCGACCCCCCAGACCTCCAACGCCGACCGGGATGTGCCGACCCGGCGCATCTCCTTCGAGGAGGCGCTGCGCGACCTGCCCAAGCACTTCGCCGAGGACGGTGACATCATCGGCAGCCACCTCATCGCGTCGCTCTCGGCGGTGTTCCCCGACGGCGAGGACTTCTTCGTCCGCTCGGTGCGCCACTTCCGCAAGGACATCACCGACCCGGCGCTCAAGCGCCAGGTGTCGGGGTTCATCGGCCAGGAGGCCGTGCACGGTCGGGAGCACCGGGAGTTCAACGACCGGGCCGCCCAGCTCGGGTACCCGACCAAGCAGGTCGAGCGGTTCACCAAGAAGGGCCTCGAGCTCCGTGAGCGCATCGCCCCGCCGAAGGCGAACCTGGCCGCGACCGCCGCCCTCGAGCACTTCACCGCCACCCTCGCCGAGATCATCCTCAGCGACGAGCGGGCCCGGGACATGATCGGCCACGAGGAGGTCAAGAACCTCTTCGTCTGGCACGCCCTCGAGGAGTCCGAGCACAAGGCCGTGGCCTTCGACGTCTACAAGGCCGTCGGTGGCACCGAGCGCATGCGCGTCTGGACGATGAAGGGCATCCGCATCGGCTTCGTCCTCGGCATGACCCTGCAGGTCATCATCTCGGTGGCGCTCGACCGGGAGGCCCGCCGTCACCCGATCAAGCTGTGGCGCAGCTTCCGCAAGCTCAAGGCGTCGCCCTTCCTCTCCCGCTCCACCTGGGAGGTCCTGAAGGAGTACGACGACCCGGACTTCCACCCCGACGACCGCGACACCGACGAGCTGGTCACCCGCTGGCGCGCCGAGCTGTTCGGCGATGCCGGGACCCTCAACGACAAGCTCGCGACCCGAGCAGCCTGAAGGAGCACGACGTGGAGGAGCTTCGTGGCCGTGTGGCCGCCATCACCGGAGCGGGGTCGGGCATCGGCCGGGCGCTCGCCGTCGAGCTGGCCCGGGCCGGCACCCACCTCGCCCTGAGCGACGTGGACGAGGTCGGCCTCGCCGAGACCGTCGCCACGGCCGAGGGCTTCGGCGTGAAGGTGACCTCAGCCCGCGTCGATGTCGCCGACCGCGACGCCGTGCACGCCTGGGCCGACGGGGTCGCTGCCGAGCACGGCAAGGTGAACCTGGTCTTCAACAACGCCGGCGTGGCGCTCGGCGCCACCGTCGAGGGCATGCGCTACGAGGACCTCCAGTGGCTGATGGACATCAACTTCTGGGGGGTGGTCCACGGCACCAAGGCGTTCCTGCCCCACCTCCGGGCCTCCGGCGACGGCCACGTCGTCAACATCTCGAGCGTGTTCGGGCTGCTCGGCATCCCGTCGCAGTCCGCGTACAACGCCGCCAAGTTCGCGGTCCGGGGCTTCACCGATGCCCTGCGCATGGAGCTCGACATCGAGCCGTGCGGCGTGAGCGCCACCACCATCCACCCCGGCGGCATCAAGACCAACATCGCCAAGAACGCCCGCATGGACAAGAGCGTCACCGCGCTGGCCGACGACCCGGAGCAGGCCCGCATCGACTTCGAGAAGATGTTCGTGACGACGCCCGACAAGGCCGCCCGCCAGATCATCAAGGCCGTGCAGCGCAACCGCCGCCGGGCGCTCATCGGCCCGGACGCCAAGGTGATCGACCTCGTGTCCCGCCTCCCGGCCGGCCTCGTCCAGCGCGTGATCGTCCGGGGCGCCGCCCGCCGGCGCTGAAAGCCCCGTTCCCCGCGCGCGAA